>JGI24159J19872_10000009_pt1 | contig 74674 bp, 45 predicted proteins | sample Ectturendosymbi4_FD_19872 | JGI IMG/M metagenome (IMG submission 19872) | reverse complement strand
GGGCCGCTAATTGCCCGCCCTTTACTTAACTCACTTAACTCATTGAAAGACAATGCGAGCGGTTAGCCACATTAGCTTGCAGTCTGTGGCCATAATATATTGTGAGTGTGTGAGTTCATTATACTGCAGTTAAACTGCTGTTCATGTGTGGAACGTAAAAGCGTTGGAATGACAAAGGGATAGCCAAGGGACAAAGCAAGACAAGCAAACTACTTAATGAAACAAAGTAGTAGTAAATAGTGCGCATTATGTAGATGACTGACTTCATTATGTTTTAACTGCGCTAAATTCTATTCGGACCAAGTGTCCATGTTTGAGTTTCATTGAGGGCAGTTTTTCACTATTTTTGACTGAAGTGCAGCAGTTTTTACAAAAATTGTTGAAAATGTAATACAAGAATACCTTGAATGTGATGCTTTCTGTAAAAGCTTATTTAATCGAATCTTACAGAAGTGGCATAAAGTAAGTTTTCGTGAACGATTTGTTATTTATTATAATTTATTGCACGTATTTTTATATTATGTTTGACAGCATGTCATTTTGGATGACCCGGTCGGGACGGTCTCTTTGGTCCTTGTTTCCGAAGCCCTTACAAGGTAAAGCAACGAAATACACAAAAAAATGCTACAAACAGTTGCATTCTATTACGTCAGCAACCTCGTTTATTCACTAAGAGCTCGACATTTCGTAAAATCGGCCAAGCTCTTTCCTTATAGCTACATTCGAAGATTGGGTTAGTGCCAAAGCAGTTAGGACAACGGCGTTGCATGCGATGTTTTCTGCATGTAATCCTGGCAAAAACTCAGTTTTTGGCTTGTCGAACTTCAGTAAAAATAAACTACTCTGATTCAGGTCAAAAGGCCGAGATAACTTTTAAATAGAACGTCACCTCTAGTTTCATTTGCATCATTGACACTTGGTGGCAAAAAATTTTTTTAAATGAAAATATTTCATGGTTGTGTAAGTAAAAGACTATGCAAGAAGTTGGGAAAGTAGATTGGCTATCGAGTTGCTGCATTTTTTCCATTAAAAATTCCATTAGTACTTGAAATTTCGTTTGGTGGCATTACTGTTGAAAAAAAAACAGATTTTTAAGGTGCTGTACGCATTGCCGGTCTAAGTGTCAAATTATGTCTGATGAGCAGCAAAATTTTAGCATAAAACTATACAAAGATGTGTTGAAAATGACTTATTTCAGTCATCATACCCCTGGAGAAGAATGTATGCTTTGAAACAGGTTAATTCTCTATTAGGCTGTATACAATGCACGGTTTTCTGCCAAGTGTCTCAAAGAACAATAAACATCTCGTTTGTTCAGACTTCGTTAGACTGAGATGCCCTGTCGCAGGGCTAAGGTCATTTTCTTGGTGCATGCAGCGTTGATTCACAAACGCCTATCGGGCTTAGTGTGGTTAAAATTCTTTCTAAAGATAAGAGCTGGGTTTGTGTGCTTCATCTCGAAAAGTAAAACCTGTGAGAAACAAAAACTTGACCATCATTCGTGCTCTTTCACTTGCACGATGTTTTGAAATGCAGCAAGTTGTTTTGAAATTGTACACGCACGTCTTATCGTTCTTCACGATCCCATTCGTTCATACCTATTGCTTGTTCATCTTCAGACTGGCAGAAAAGTAGTCTAATTTTGCTAGGCAGGATCATATGGTTCATATTCCCTTACCCACTTCAGTTCTTTGCGGATGAACAGCTTGTTTTGTTGGACTCAGACAAAAACATTTCTAAGAAATTTTCAGCGATGTAACGGTGTGGACGTTTGTGTCTGACAATTCTGTGCATGTGGGCGGTGCACGGTATGACCTCCGCTTGCTCAACGTGCTTGACAACCGTTGCGTTTTCGGTTTCGTTTCTACTAACGTAGACAGCGTTTCAAGATTCTATACATGCTTCCAACTTCTCCAAAGCAGCGAATAAAAGTAGATGTTAAGTGAACTTAAGCTTTTCGATTGGTTGTAAACAATGCCAAGCGATTAGCAACACTTATAGGCCATTGTACAAGAAAGGCGTTTGATGGCAAATTTCTGTAAAACGTTTGATCAAACTCCGTTCAACTTAAAAATTCTCGAGAGCTTGTTCATGACGTGCAGAACGTCGACACTAAGCTTCACCAATTGATTTCTAAACATAAGGAAATTGTAAATTGACGAATGTTCTGCGAACAAATTTAGATCATAATTTTTTTGACTTGTGCTGACTATTCTTGTTAGAGTTGCTCAAGACATGTAAGCTGACTGCGTTGAGAACTGACAAATAAAATTAATTACACAACAGGAAAGATAACTGCAAAAACCACTCACATTAAAAAAAATAATTATACCCCGAGACATGCGCACAATAAACGTTAGACTTCGTAAGTGGTAATACCTGGGAGGCCACTTGTTTCTGGAAAGGAACAAGGCCATCGCATGTTCTTGTTAAAACTGTTGTCCTTTGATCCGGAGTTTCACAAATTGGACTGATCTGGCTAAAACAATACGTCATTAACTTATTTGCGACACCTTACACCATTTTTGAGAAATTCTCCGGTACGAACAAACCTGATCCACACTGTAACTGCACTACTGGTTGATGAAAAGAGAAGCTCAGCAGGAACGTAGTGCTCGCAGTGTTTACTAATTTTATGTTTTCAATTTACAGCTTTAACAACACTACGAGACTCCGTGCTTTCATCCCCGATATCGGCAATCACCCTCCTGGATGGCCCTACCAAGAACAGCGTCGGTCCGGCTTAACCGCCACCGCACCGGTGTCGGACATTTCCGCTCCTCCTTACACAAATTGGGTACGGGCCCTTCTGCGGCCTGTAACTCTGTTAGTGTGACGCAAAAAAACAATCCGTCGACCATGTTTTCCTCCAATGTCCAATCCATCGACCTCCGCATGTAGGGACGCCGGAGCAGCGGTAGGGGCAGCAGTAAAACAGTTGAGGGCAGTGTAAACTTATAAAAAACAAAACATCGTTACCAATTATGCATGTTCATGTTCAGAAACAATGTTGACTTCAAAAATATGAACAGAAAAAAACATTCTGAATTTTCTGTGTGCGCGAATAGCTGCAATAAATTTGTTTGAAATCGTTCTTGATAAAATATGAAATTACCTATGATACTGTTATAAAATTGCACCACAAACCCCGTTGCCCCAGGAGGTAAATGCCTCCGTCATACCCCCGCTCTCCAGCGTGCCTGTCCCCACGGACTGCATTGATCTGACGGTTCTTGATGTTGACAATCGATTGGCTGCTCAACACCTGCCCTGAGATCTAGTGCGGCCAAGCAGTGAACTGAAAAAACTGGCTCAAACTGGTGAAGAAGAAGCTTTGCTAAAATATGAAACTACAATTTGGAAATAACCTCGTCGCTTATTGTTAAGCAAGGCTATTCTCCTGAATTGGGGGTTGTTAAACAAGGCTTTTCTCCTAAATCAGAAATTGTTTAGTGGCGGAAGGAAGTATCGGAACTTGGATCGAATGTCACTGAAACATATGACACTCGCGCAGAGACCGAGTTTGCTAGAAAACTTTGGGGGGACAAACTTTCTGTGGATATGCGATATGCATGTTATTGTGCATATCACATAAGTTGTTTGCGTTTCGATGACACCATGTTCGCTCATCCGTAGTAAAAGCTTTTTGTAAAAGGTCCTGTATCGCTGCTGAAAACGGGAAAAAAGAAAAATTGGCAAAATGGGAAGCAAATTATAGAAACTGATATATTTTGGGGAACACAGCTCACAGGTGCCCCCCTGGCTACGCCCATGGTACTATGGCAGTTGCACAGTACTGTGCTAGTACTTGACAATGATCACTAGTTATTTGCTTCTTTACTAAGTACACAAAGTATTAGCACTTTAAGAATTCTTTGTCAAAATAGGTTAAACAAACACGACACTTCAAGTAAACAAACAATACACTTTGCCTATAGGTAATCCAATGACAACGCATTATTCCCCGGTATATGCCGGGTGTTTTCACCAGTCATGTAACCACCAAATTTGTACAACTACATTATCTTTATCACAAAATATTGATGGGACAAAACACATTGTGTCCCCCTTGTCCAAAAGTTGGGGGACATATGCCCCCTTGTCCCCCTGAAACTCAGTCCCTGCACTCGCGCAAACTATATCTATGCTAGTCACGGTGGACTGTGAATGTTCAACATGGCGGCTAGAAAGGAACGCCGATAGTGCAATAGGTGTCACGTGATTGGTCATCAACTGCATTTGACATATTGTGTTTGTACTTCTGCGGATAAGGAAGCCACGTGGAGCTGGATACATTCACCCACGCGTTGTAGTAGCACTATCTCATTGGTTGATCTGATACAACCAGATTCTATTAGCATGAGAATTACGATCACTATGAACAACGTTTCAAACGCTGACGACAATCGAAACATTGCAAGTTAGTTTATTTGTTTTCAAAATGTTTTCTGGATGATCCAAAAATCAAGAAGATGCATTTAGCTGAGAGCCCAACAGCAAGATATTTTACATTTGAAAACAGCCTGAATAAAGTATTATAAAATTCCCAACATTTTTCATTTAAACCGTGATAAAACACGAAACCCAGTTTCCTAAACTTTTATTTTTTCTAAACAATGAGACAGGTGTGCCTGCGTGTGTGTGTATTCCGAAGTGTACGTCTGTATTTGTTTTGGTGTATGCAGTGTGAGTGTCTGTGTATCAAATTACGTGTCTTTGTGACACATTCCCAGTGACACATTCCCAGGCTGTTTTACAATTCCTAAGCTGTACTACAATTCCTTGACCATATCATAATTCATAGGCCGTATTTCAATTCTTAGGCTGTATTACAGGTAATAGACCAACAATTAAATTGAAAAACTCTGAGTAGGTTCTGTGTATTTGTCTCACTGTACTTTTCAGTCGGGAGTTATTTCCGTATAGTTGTTTTTCTACAGCCAAAAACTGGAATGTCTGGTAGGGATGCTTTGTACAAAAAGATCCTGGTGTTGGGCATTCTTAACACCATCATTTTTAAGAGGTTATAATTTATGTACTGTACAACAATCAAAATTTTAACCTTTATACCAGACCTGTGGTGAAAATCTGAGCGTAATGACGTGGTTTGTAGGAATAGGAATAACTTTTAAAAATATTGCAAATTCTTCTTTTAACAGCTTTATAGTTGCTTTGCGAATTTATGATTTTATGTTGTGCGAAATATAGGCATACGATTCTTGCTGGCATTTTATGCAGATCTGTCGAAATGTTTCTAGCTTATTGCACTTCAGCAAAGTTCGTACCGTAAGTTGTTTCTTCGTCATATACCTATACCCACTTGCCAAGCAGAAAGAGCGCTTGTGTGCTTGCTAAGGCGCACTGAGGTGTGAAGAATCAAATCTTGCTGCAACGTGGCAGCAGCTTGATAAAAGGTTGTGCGTATGCTTTTGCTAACTTATCCTGCGCTACAGCGAGCTACGTGATTCTTGTTCAAAGTGTCTCGGCTGTAGTGACAAACCGTGAGCATTAGTCTGTCTGCACCAGTTGCTTCCAATCTTGTAAGGGCGTTATACTGACGTGTTTGTGCTTCATCTTTGCTAGATAACTGCGCTTTTCGAAACCATTTGTTTCATCATGTTAAAAGTTAGCGAATCGTTTAAAACAGTAAGATTGTTTTTCTTATCATTGTCCAGAAAAAAATGATTCATTGCTTTAAGTTCTTATATGCTGTAATTTGTAATTTTCTGTGGTGAGCAGATTATTTGCGTTCTGACATCTTTGAAACAAGCTGGATACAATCTTCTCTCATTTGTTGTTTCCGGACCACTGCCAGAGCTTCAGCAAATAATTTACAGGTCTGACAGATGATATGATCAGATAGCTTTGCGACCCTGTCGCTTCTCCCTTTTTCCAATATTCATAAAGACCAGTGCCCTGAATGCTGAGTTTTTCATGATCTGCGTGTCCTGTACAGATAGGTTTAATCTGTTTTTGTTGGAAAAAGTTCTTTCTTAGATGATCCTTAAATATTTTCTGCAAAGAATTAGCAATATTGAAGTAAACTTCGGAATGTCTTCCACTCTTTGTTGCGTTGGAGGTCAAAATCAAGGTATTGTTTTGGAACTTCCCTTCGAGTAAAGATGTTAGAAACTGATCGTAGAACAACCAGGGATCAGGGAATCGAATTTTTTTTAAGTATTTACAGTTTTTTAAAGGCGTTTTAGGGACCCGATTTGGGTCCCTAGAATCAGAGAAAATTATCATCGGGTCCCTAGAATCAGAGAAAATCGGATCCCTAAAAGTCCATACCGGGTACGTAACATTTTCCTTAAAAAAAAACTGGTATTTCATTCAGTTACTTTCAGAAATTTACTGTTTAGAAAGATCACTTTGCTGTACAACGTCAAACAGCTGCAATTTTGTTTGATCAGAATCTCTAAACGCTTCTGTGCATCCGTTCGTTTGAATATAGTCACTAATATCGTAGGCGACAGTTTTGAAACTCCACATTTCGACGCTTTGTCGTTTATTGGACGCAAACGTCTTTTCTTCGCGTGAGAAGTAGAAAGCTGTCCGGGGGAGTTTCTCTTCCTCCCAGGAGTTTTTCATTTTTTTACATGACATGCTATTGATCGTAAAATGCGGTTCTTCGCTGGCACGAGCAGCACCGTCGTAAAAGCCCTGGGCTGGGGCGGCAAGTCGGTTGCGACAAAAATGCTTCCCTTTCATCAGCAATTTTCGCTGAAGAAGCGACGAGTTAACGACAAATATCGGCATTGACACTCAATCGTGCAGAACCTCCTGGAATCGTCTCACTGCCCTTGTGTAGGTTCTGTTACCGAAACGAGGTTTATCGGATCACTGACCCTGTTTGTGTGCATGCTGTTTTCCAAAATTAAAAACGATCCTGCGCGATACTGACGGGCCACATGTCCAAGAGTTTACAATAGACTTGAAAGATGTTTGCAAAACAATCAGCCACGAAGAACTGGGGTCTGCACAATTGGACCCCCAAATGAAATCGTCAATCTCGCTCCACAGCAGCCAAGGGCCTCGTTACGTCGCTTGCAAGTAGAACTGTTGCCAGTCTGAAATTTGCACATTGCCCAGACAGTAACTGAGTTCACCCAAGAATTCTCACCCAGAGCAAAGTTATAGTGCGGTACTGTATGTTTTAAATGATCCCGATAATCTGTAAACAACATATAGATCGCCAGTCCAAAGAACTTGACTTGTGCATATTGGAGGTCATACCGTTGTTTTTCTGGAAAATTGGACTGCGGCTATATTCCTCACAAACTAACAGTGGAAGTATTCCAACTAGCACGCATCACAAATCAAGCACTTCCAAACCAATTTGCAAAGTGTTGAAACATATGATGCAAGAGGCTGGTGCAAACGCAACCATCAATGACCTCAGCTTTTTCGCTTGCACTGTTGCCGGCAAAGGTGTAATTTAAAAGAAAATCTGGAAAACTCCTTTGCTTGTAAAAGTTTTAAGTTTTTAAAGTGGAAACTGATTTATTCAGTGGTTTTAAAACTTTTAGGCTCTTAGGAGCTTTTTTATTTGAAAAACATTTGCAGAGCCCTTTAATGACCTCATCTTGCAGTAAACACCGAATTAGTTTCTTGTGAGAGTAAGGCAGTTTCCATACGCTATATAAAGTAACGGGTACGGACGTGCAAAGGAAAGAATAAACTGGGGAACATTCTTCCAAGAGAATTGTTTAGCCTCAAAAAGTTGAAAACGTTTCGAAACAAACTTGCCGTTGGTCCTAGTTTTAAGAAATCATATACTTCCGATTTTTCTATACAAGATGATATTCAGCGACTTAATGCAAACTTCTCCCAGAAAAGCAAGCGATTCTCGTCCCTTTACAATTTTTCCTTTCTGTTTTTCTTGAAAGTTTTTCTGAATCTGGAGTTTTTCGACAGGCGCTTTTCGTATAAGAGTAAATCCCACATTACCTAAAATAATTTACTTTTTGCTACTTTGCTTTTTATACATATATCATTGCTGTGGTAATTTTATGAGATTCATAATAGAAGTGCAAAACCTGCAACCTGGTTCCCGACCTTCATTTCGCAGTGCACTGATACGTAAGAATGTGGTGTGAACAATAGGCCCATTTTTATGACCTAAAACACTTGATAATATGACTTTATTTTTCAGAAAATATGACTTTATATGACCAAACAAAAGTTACTGAGCTAGAACATATATCTACCGTACAGAGAAGCATTACCAACAAAAATAGGCGTTAGAGATGGTAGTCTATTGTTTGTTGAAGTCCCACTAAAATAAACAGCTCAAAACATGAGCAAAACATATTTTGAAGCAAATTGAAAACATGCANAGAGATTGGTTTATTTATTTTGGGCAGCAAGAAAATGCATTTTTAGGCAGTGGATTACATTTCATCCAAATAACTTGGATCACCTACGTCTTTGCCAACGTGCAATCACAAGGTGCCCAAGTGGGTTAACTTTGCAGGATGCAGCTTAGACCTAGCGATACAGTAGTTTAACCTCATATTTTGAGATTGTTCTAATGGTTTCCTTATCAACTTAGGTTGAAAATATGCAAAATATGACTTTATGACCTAACATGGAAAATATGACTTTTTATGGCTTCATAACGTTTGTTATAGACTTCGTAGGGGTGCGATTTGTGTTTTAAAATTCGTTTCATTGCTTCCTGAAACACAGAAAAAATATGGCTTTAAACGCCCCTAGTTACCAGTTGCCCTCTATAATTATACACTGCAAACTGATACTGATAACTTGAGACATTCTTTAATTTATCCAGAAACGTATAATATTACATGGACTGGACGTCACTGTAAAAGTTGCACAACTTTTGTTGGGCCATGTTTCGTAGGATTTGCAGATAAGTTTTTTAACTTACAATTTTTCTAATGGTGAATGGTGGAGGGGCATGCCTGTTATGGAGTTTCTTGAATATTAGGTTTGGAAGCAGCGAAGATTGCATTCGAATCTCTTCTGTCTAAAGTTCAGGATCTGTCGGTTTGGTTTTCTTATCAGTTCGTTTTCCTATTGTTTGAACCGAAATTTGCTAACTCCATGGCATGTTTATCTGAACGCCTATCAGATTTGATTGTAATCAGCCAGAAGGAGAAACAGATTGTAATCAGCCAGAAAGAGAAAGTTTTGCAAAGGAATGAAGCTAAGTGATAATAAAACTACACTGATAAAGGCCAATTGTGTTCCTGAGCACTGTTCACAATGGAAGAATGACTAACGATGACGCGAGGTTTTGAAATTACTGACGACTACGCAATGTACAGAAAGTACAATTGAAAAGACATTGCAGAGCTAACTATTCATATCTTTAAGACGAAGATAAAATTTGTCCAAAGCTTGGTTCCGCAATCCAATAAAGTTGCATACTGTTTTAACAGTTGACAACTTCCGAAAATAGCCAAGCAGCTTCGATTGAAGAGTTTAAAGTGGTTGAACAGAAATGGAAACAAAACACTGATTCGACTGTCCCCCATAGTGGCACAAGGATTGTTAAGGCTAGAATTACTCACTACGTTCAGGCTATTTTTTAAAAGAAAGTAAAAGCCTGCATAACTTTTCTGTACATTTTACTTTCCATAACATTAATTGCTTAATGCAATGGCTATTTCGGCTATATGTTTGAAGCTGTGCAGCCATATGTTTGAAATGTTGTGCTTGACGTATGTCTACGGCGGCAAGTTTGAGTATCACTGGATCCTGAATTTTTGGGTTTGCGCGACCGTAATTTACGAATAATTCTCCCATTTTTGAGTAATGAAACTATTTTACATAATGAATAAATTATCCAAATCATATATCTTTCTTAGTGGACAACTATCAATAACAACGTGATGCAAAAGTGGCAATACATTGTTTCACTGATGAAAAAGATTTAGGGTCCTTCCAGTTATTTGCTAAGATTCACCCTCAGGGTACATGTTAGCAACCTTTCAGTAAGTGGAGAGCCATGGATTTTGCTATGAAAAGTTTAGAACAGCGCCAATTGAAGATTTTAAAACACTTCACCCACTTTTTTTAAGCTAAACCATTCATCCCTTGATTAGACATACGGAACCCATCGTGAATACCGAAGAATTACGGTAGCTGTTTAAAAGCTTTGCTAGGTTCTTTATGACTACTTCCTTGGGCCTGAAATGCAATGGCTAATTTCCTGAAGTGTTGTGCCAACTGAGTTTTACGGGCTGCGATTGCTTTATACCACAATTGCTTGCCGTCAGGACCGTGGGCAGAAGACAGACTTCAAGGAGCTCATTTCTTAGCTTCTTGACCATTAACGTTTTTAGTGGGCACGCAATGCCCTCAGGGACTAATTAAGTTACATAGCGAATAGGCAACTTTAAAATACGATTTTGATTGTTGATTGATAACTTGAAGCTGACGCCCAACTTAATCACTATTTAATGCCTGGCTCTGTGCAAGAACACCAGTAGTCTGAGCGCCTGGGGCGTTCACAAAAACGTGTTTATATTGTGACTTAATCTGATCTGTGTACTCTGCTCGAAGAAATTACCACTCCATGAAGTCAACATTTGCTCTGAGAATTCTTCACTGGCTTTGACAACTTCTACGACTGTCCATATCTCATTCGAGTGTAATTGACCCTTGACTAGCTTGATCAGCTTGCTGCTGATCAGCGTATGTAAGCTCGTGAGGGCCCCGGATGTTTGTGAATCCGACTTCTTCATTCTTTGAAGCAGTCCAACAGCTTGCTCCCATGCTGTATAAGCACAACGTGGAACAAGGACTTCACGGGCGGTTGCTCGAAACCCCACATGCAGCTTGTTCGAGGTGGTTCACCACGCGCAAACGCTGTCTTTGCTATTGCTTTGTTACAAGCTGTCACGCTCTACTGCCAAACGGCGTTCCATGCACCAGGTTCCCGAAAGATGGCACTTTATTTTGGCAAATCATCACACAACTGCGAGCTCGAAGAAAACAGCTCCGTCTGTACAACTAAACAAAGACCCAAGAAACGGCGGGAAATTGATATATATATATAAAACGCACTGATAACACAAAATTTTTCACACGTGTAGTACGACAGCAACACACAAAAAATGGAATCGACGTGGGTATTCAAAAAAAGACGCAAAATGCTACACACCACCTAGTCCTTCACCCGCTACGCCGTTTTTACGCTGTCTGAGACGGCGATGTCTTGTTGGTCTCCTAACAAACCTGGTTCTCGCAGCGCTCCGCGCTTCAGATGCGTCTTTTTATGATTGAAAGTACACCTTTACTACGCAACAATAACGATAAAATCCATCCTGTGAGAGAAGATGGTAGTCGTTCGAACGAAGCAACACGAATTGTGATGAGAATAAATAAACGGATATAAGCGTAAGTTATATACAACAAAACTGACAGAGGAGGGCAATGGACTGACGCTACAACTGCACGACATCAATCAAATTGCCGATGACGCCATTTGATCGCCTGGAACGGAGCGATACGAGACATACCATTTTGAATGGTCGCAGCTTGCTATCAACGGAGCGTCAGAGAAAAAGAACGTGTGACAACCGAACAGACGTTTATATACAGAGCCAGAGCAAATTTTCTGCCAATTCCTGTACTAGGTTTGACATCGCGAAACGCATACACACACACGCACACACATTTATACTGACTCGCGCATACGTTATTACCAACGCAACATTTGTAACAGAACCTGCCGAAAGCCACAGACGTACCCCGTAAGCAAAAATCCCAGTTTCGCGGCAACAAACCACTTAAAATGCGGCGGCCCGGTGACAACTGATGCCTGTAGGGGTCACGTGATTAAAAACCAGCCAATCGGAACTTACCTTCCGTTGGCTGGCACAATCACAGGACCACGATATTATCAACTAAGCCCAAATTTTAAAAGTTTGGAGCAGTCCATAGCTTTCGAGTCTCCAAGAATATAAAATAACGAAAGTATAACACTAAATAAAAACAAAACTGAAAGCATGCAATCGTGGTGAAATGATGATTTTCAGTTTGTAATTATCATGCATAATATAGCCACTCTTGAATGGTAATTGACATTGATGGAAAATCAAGGACGAAATGAAAGTTGATGAAAATAAATCAAAATTAAATTGTGAAGTGTGATCTCATAAAATATTTGTGGAGTGAAAAACTGAACAGGGAGGCCCTATATGGTTTTCGCGGATTGTGCGTATTGCACTTGCCAAAAATCCGAAAATGCGGCGGAAAACATCATTTTTTGCAACGCCTTTTTTGTAGTTTGTCATTTAAGGTATAACGGCCATATGCGGTCATGAACACGTTGTTTTATGGTGAATTGAAACCTTGAGAGTGTGCTGGGCCAACTCAAACTAAACCTGAGACACACCTTGTCCGCAATGACAATCCCATTCCGTTCAGATCGAGTGTGTGAGGTAATAAGCGAGGAGTAGGCGAGTGCATTCCTGTTAGCGAACCAACTCAGCCTTTCTTGCCGTGAAAAAAGCGTTCAGTTTTTGTAGCCGCATTTTTTTAGCCGGCGCGGTTCTAAGTCGAAGCATTGTGACGTGTTACGCCTGGAGCTATTGCGTGACAAACAGTACCAGGCGCCAGCGACAAAATTAGCTCGAAACGGTCACGATTCCGTCGAGGAGTTTGGGTTTTGCGTTATGTTTGCTCACAGAGGCTCAGCTTTACAAGCGATGAAAATTCACTGGCTGTCTGATCAAAAACACACCCAATCGTTATCAGTGCAGCACGACAAACAAGCTACGCGGGACGCCACCAAACTTGGTGATTTTTTAATGATTTTTAGTAATGGTATTATTATGTGCAAACTGTGCTGATGCAGTTTCTTTGCAACGGAGGTTTGCTCGCAGTAATGGTCCACATGTTTTCCAAAGAAAGCGAGGCTTCCACGAACTTGTATCAAAACTGTTCACTCAACCTTTGAAACGTAACATCATGTCGCAGGGAAGTTTTTACTTGCAAGCCAAACAAAAAAAAAACGAAAAAAGAATTGAAACTAAACGGCGTGCAAAAAAATAAACGTCGGTTTTAGTGCAAATTAAAAAAGAAACAGTCGCAAATGGGAAGTTTGCGCTTACAGAAATGTGTGCTGTGTGCTACTTGATTTACGGCGGCTCGAATCCTACGTTGCTCATATGCCAAGATGATGCCTGTATCGTTGTAGCCCGGAAATGTGTTCCGTGTGCGTAGTGGTGAACAAAAGATTTTGGGGGGAAAGGCTTTCGACTGTCCTCATCATTTCATCCCGATAGCATGCCTTCCGGCCTGCGCTTTCCCGACAACTGGCCGCTGGAAGGGTCGAAAAACGCCGACCCACCACCACATTACCACAGTGAGGGTCGACCTCGACGCCCATGCAGCGAAACAGCTCGCCCAACGCCCTGAGCATCTTTACCGATGCCACCGTCCCGCAACACACACCTGCTGGTGATTGTTGCGCGAGCCGGAGAGGCGTGAACGCGGGAAAGCGCGGCTTTACTCTCTATAACCAACCATGCATAACACACGCACGTCGTGCGGCGCTATTTCTACACGCGAAAAAATCGAAGGTGTTAGTACGTGCGCGCAGTGGTTAGGCAGGTGTACGGAAACGAAGCCCCAGAGGGTGCCGATCTGCAGTTTGCCCTTAGATCGGAGGTTTTGGTGATAGACTTCAGTCTCTGGGACAACGTGAGGCCGTGAAGCTGAAGCTTGGAAAAGGCGAGGACTCGGTCGAAGCTTATTCACTCCTAGTATAGGAGAACTTTTTGCCGTAACAGACTCGTTACTATTCTTGGCACGAGAGCAGCACCCGTCGGTTGTCGCCGCCGCTAGGAGACGCCAGGTGACGGGGGCCTCGTCGATCAAGCAAGATAGGGAGAGCCTTCTGACTCGCAAAAGAGCATCTCCTGCAAAAAATAACAAAAGAAGTCGGTTAGCTTCGAAGTGAAGGAAAATAACGAATTGCAAGTGCATGATATAAATTTGCGCTTCATCGAAACGTCTACAAAATTACAAGCACAAGGATTACGCGCACAAAATCTCATCACGCAAACTGCGAGCCATTCAAAGATAAAGCGAGCCCAGCGGAGAAAAATCGTCCTTTACTTACAGTTGCGCTCATGTTGCCGTATTTTTTCATCCATTCCTGCTGACCTCCGTCCACCATGTTGATGCGAGGATGTTGTTGGGTGGCGGCGTAGAAAGCCGCTGCTGCCGCTGCATGGTACTGATGCATTGCTGACGGATGGGCAGGAGAGATGGAATAGCGAACTTGGTACGGTTTTTCACCAGCCTGAACGTGGTACGGCAAGTTGGTGAAAGGCTCCTCAGCGTTGTTGAAGTCTGGTGTGCAACGCGCGGGAGAGCTTGCGTCGAAATTCGATCCCGAGCAAGAGCGGGCTGGACTGTACTGGACCGAACGGGCAGGCGACATCACCTCGTATTGCTGGGGCGATCCGATCTGTTCACGCTTAATGTGCGACTGATGGATACTTGCTGCCTGCTGATGCACCGCCTCGAGGTCGCAGATGCCGGCGGCCTGTTCGTGCTGAGACGGGAAGCGCCTCTGGCGCACGTGCTGACACAACTGCGCCGGGCTCGTGTACGCCATGGCTTCCGAGCACTGCTGGCGGGCAACCGATTGCTGGCATGACGTCATGCAGGATGGGGTTGGGCTCTGGTAATCTCCATCGATGATCTCGCTGACGGCGTGGAACAGTCCGTCCACGGAGGGTCCCATACGTTTTGATGCGTGTACAGGCGACATCTGCTGGTTCACAGGTGAGTGGGGGGAATGGCTTACGGGCGACTGCGAAGGATGTCTGCACGGAGAGCCTTGGCTTGGATGGTATTCGGTTTCTTGCGAAATCGGCGAATACTGCTGCTTTGAGTAGTAATTGCTTGGGTGGTAGTTGTCCTGCGTCGCCATGCCAACGTTGTTGTTTTGATTCATCTGCGTTGCGTGGCCATTGACAGGCGACGAAGATTTGGCAGGAGAACGCGCTGCCGCTTGCATCAGGGAAAGAGAATCGGGACGCACGGGAGCTAGGGTGGTGTACCCGCTTTCATACAGGTATCCAGCGGTTGCGACCGGGTTTGTGCCGTGCAGTTGCGCCATGAATGACTCTTCGGAGAAGCCGGGACGGTAAAAAACGTGACGGTTTGGGTGGTGGTAGGTTGCTTCGGGGTACGAAGAGGAATGCTGAAGAGGCGAGTGGTAGACTGGAGTGGGATAAGTCATATCGGAAGCTGTGCGAATTAGCATCTTGTTTGGCGGCACTGCGAAGATTTCAGTGCCGTATGGGCTCGGCGCTCCGGTAGGACTGTCAACCGAACTCATTTTTCGCTTGATCAGTTGTCGCCGCAAAATCGATTTCGTGTCGCGATTGTCTCCGAAAATTTGCTGAGCATAGTGGGACGGGGGAGCATCGGGGTGCCCGAGACCGCTCGGCGACGCCATAGGGGAGGTCGAGGCCGAATTGACCTCGCTGTTCAGAGCAGCGCTCAGAAGCGTCGACCTGTAGGCGAGGTACTGACGCTGAGCCTCTGTGTAATGCTCGGGAAACGGAAGGAGATTGTGGTGAATGCGGAAATAAGGCACTTCCTCCTCTCTGCGTAATATGGCGAGATTGATTACTACTTGCACAAGAGTAAAAAAAATGAAGCTAGCCTAAACACAGAAACCAAAAATGTACAGACCTTGGCGTATGTGAGAAAAACTAAAAAAGAATTAAAACAAACAGCCGTGTGTACGAGAAGTGAATCACGTTTATAGAAGAAAAAACACGACAATAAGCAAAGTTTTGCATTTGTAGTGAACAAAAGTCTCACAAACCTTTCAACAAGAAAGAAGACTTACTCGATAACAATATAATTGCATATAAATGAGCTTCCAATGGTTTCCTGGGACTTCTCGGCGGTGACGTCAACCCAAACTAATGATCCGTCCTTTTTGACCATGCGAAGAACGCATGCAAACGCTGACCCGTCTTCTTTAACTGCATAAGGTAAAAATAGTGAGTTAACCAAGTTCCCTCATAAAGCTGCGACTTTACTTGGAGGCAAAACACAGGCTATTTGTTCATGTTGGTAATAAACAGACTAAATATTACGGCAACTAAATGGAGACAACTGTCATGGCAGTGCGCAAAAAAAGAAAACTCAAACATAAATCTGGCTCACCAAACTTGAGATGTTGCTGCCGAGCTTGAGCCAAGTCTTCAGGATAAATCCACTGGTACCAACTGGTGTTCTCCAGTTCTTCAGGTTTGTATCCAAGAAGGGTTTCAACAGTGTTTGGTACCTGCCGTTGTTGAAAGCATTCAATCAAGGATGCACTTCACTTTCCTCTCAAAAATGCATTTAATCAGATGCGTTTTTAAAATTTCTATGATCGTCGTTTTGTCATATTCTTTCATTTCCCAATGCTGTTCGACGAAAAGCGTCTGCTAGCAATTTGGAATCGAAATGCGAAAGTGAAAAATCAAAATGGCGAACTTTGTATACCTCCAGAAATTTCATGTCCGGCCCGTGTACTGCTTTGAACTCCGTCGCTCTTGGGCTAGGATGGTGACGTACGTCGGTTACAGGTTTGGATTCTACCGGAGTGCAGACGGCAAAAAAGACGGTGTCTGACCAATCGCTGTTCATTTCTGGCTTGTGGTATCGTCCAGTCACATGTACAATCTACAGAACAACTCACGTTTTCAGAAACAAAATATACTTAACGCAGCGCTGGGTACATAAGATACGCGATGACAAAATAATTTTGCTATGAAGAGATTTTCATGCGAAGAATGGATCAGGAATCAAAGACTGACCTTGTTCTTCCACGATCTCATCTGTGTTTTCATGTATCTAGACGTTGACATTCTGCAGTAGAACGAAAGACGGCGAGCATCCCCACGGTCATCGTGAGGAGGAACTTCCAACTGAGCGCGGATCAAGTCGTGATCCTCTTTATCGACGAAGTCGTAGACGCTGTCTCCTTGACTGGCAAGTTCAACCTAAGAAAAATAAACATTTGGTTTTCCAATTCTTTATACTTTAAAGACGGGATGGTAAAAACATTCATTCTTTTGTTTCAAAATGGCCGGTGAAAATATTACTGAGAATAAATTTTCTACCATACAAGGCAAGAAAAAACAAATTTTTTGTAACCAAAAAATTTGAAAGGTGCGGAGCAGCGTCGTGGAAAACTATGCAGATATTTAACTCACCACTGTATTGCCCAGATAGTCAAGGATATTGTCGGAAGAATATAAGATCTTTCCCTCGCGGTTGAACACCAGCAAGAAGCCGCAAAGCGACGAAGAAAATTCGGGGACCAGTGCGCAACTCATTGATGCGTCACAGCTGAGACATTCTGGATAACAAAGTGCACAGAGCTTTTGTTTAGAAAAGCTGTCAGTAGCGGATCTTACAACGAACTTTAGCGGCCCGTTTGAAACGCGGTTTAGCAGAGACTGCAGCCGCGATGACCAAACCAGCCTCGCAACAGCTCAAACGTGACTGAGCGGATGCCATGGGCGCCAAATCGTAATCATACGACGCGTATTGTCTTTCTCAAGAAAACAACTAAACCAAATGCAAACAAGAGAATTGAGCTTCCAAAAACGCTGTCCAGTTTAATGGCTGTTGCTAATTTAAAAAAGTCTACTAGAGAAGCGCAGCAGTCGCCCTCTTGTTAGTTTGTGTTGAGGAACTATTACGTCTAATGCAATTCGTGACCTAGCTATAGGCAATAGGCATGTCTAAGCATGATGTATGCACCTGAAAATCTCAAGAAACCATCGACTTTTGCTCAGCCTGGTAACGAACATTTTCACCGTTTGCGATGCCAGCAAACGAAATCACATGTCTCATTTCGTCGGAGCGGAAATAGGAGGTATGAGGCGCGATTGTTTCTCAGAAGCAGCTCGGCGCGTGACGAGCCAAAGACAATGAGCATTGCCCGAGAATGCTTGGCAAGGTTTTGCGCTTCAAAAGCACGCGCTGCTTCATGCTGGTAGCGATCGCCTGAGCGGGAAGTAACGTGAACGCTCGGAGCAATTGCGCGCCACAGCAAGCAAGACAAACAACAATTGCACCGCTGTAAGACCGTCTACGAGAAGATAGGAATGAAACTTGCTGAGTTAACGGTTTGCACTTCTGCCATCGACGCGGCTACTTCCTACTTCTCCAGCAGCTACATGCCCTACGCACCACTTTTTCGAATTTCGTCACCGTCATTAGGGACCGACTGTTCGGCTTGCATTTTAAAAGTCGATGAACGACAACTGCAATAATGGAAAATTACCTTTCTTGAAAAATGTCGCCTTGCGTATGAACGTGTTCGTGAGTGCGAGAATTCCGAGGTAAGAGAGTCGTTCCCGCGCGCTTTTCTTCAACGGCAGAAGATTTTGCAGCTCGCGAATTTCGGCATTGATGAGGTCCCGTCGCTTTTTCGACAAAATTCGTGGTTCCGGCCCGTCGCCGGTCGTTGAACTTGACTCAGCAGCCTGCACGCTTGTTGATGGATTCCACCGTCTGCGGAACCGAACAACGCTTGTTGCGCAAATGGTGACTGATGGCCGAACTAATTTCACAGTCGAACGGTTATCGTACGTTTACCCAGCATTGCACAGCAAAGCGAAAACAACGCGCGTGAAGCAAAAAAAATCAAAGAGTTAAACGCTCGCAAAAGTCGCGCACGGTTCCATCAAAACAGTGGCATATCCCGCCCGTACCATAATCGAATTGCGAACACGTCACGAAGAAATGTGCACACGATAGAAAACGATTTACCCGCTCATGATCGACTGCGAGAAGAGAATGCACTCGTTTTTAACTCTGATGTTTGAATCTTTTGAAGGAGCGACGTCGACTGGTGATGGCTGCAGTGGCGACCGCTGATGTTGCATTACGAAACTCCTGAAAAAATAAACAACTGAGCAATTAGTTTGTCACCGGGACACTTTTTCATAGTCGTTTAACGTGAATATAACTACCCTATTAAGAAACAAGGATGCCACAGTGCAGCTGTTCTAAGAATTTCATTTCGGCGACCAAAGAGTGTCACAATAAAGCGCCAACTTTGGACAGCTGCAATTATATTTGCGAGAAATGTTTGATTAATTTTTTTTTTAATGTTTCAGCGGTTTGAATTTCTTGGAGGGCAATTTTTGTTCTTTATAAAACTCGTCCTTAACGAGATTTTCATGAATGATCGCGACTGAGGAGTTACTAATTAATTATTTTTTGCGTGTGAGTCAGGTTTGGGATCTTGAAACAACCATGGCCAATTGCCAAGAACTGTTGAAGTGATGGCAGCAGGCAGAGAAGCCCGTTTTCGTTTTTTCTTGAGGCGCCCATAAACCCGTCGCCATGAAAAACAACGGGCATCAACATGTGTATGATAAATCAGACAAGCGCTCAGCAATAAACAATCGCGATTATTTACTTTGGAACGTCAAAAGGTGAATCACTCCATCAAAGGATGAGCGGGCTTTCATCAGCATAGGGGCAGTCCGGTTTGTGTCAGCAGAGTATTCAAATGGGGTAATTGTGTGTGTAGAGCAGCCTGGTTACATCCGCTGCACTTCAGGGCAATGTTTTTGGGAAGCATTGTTAGCGGATCGCGTGACAATGCACGGTCTGACGTATCAGGTCCTAAGCAGGACAAAACAAAGGCAACGCATTTGACCAGCAAGGCCCGCAAGCAATATCCGATTCAGCGTGAGAGAAAAGTTGCATAAAACGAAAGAAAGGTTCCAAAAAATGCAATCTCTTGGTGATTTCAAAATTCCAGTGAAAAATGCAGAAAACGTATTTCTGGTCTCTGTGCTTTTCACACAACAGAGAGAAGCCGGATGTTCAGTAACAAAAACTACAGCCAAAGCTCACATCCAATGCCGCGATGTTATCAATTGCGGCAAAGTACGTCACGCAGAAAACGGGTTGCGCGCTTACCGATAAGCAGTTGTTTACACGTTTTGGTAGCACTCAACAAACACCGGCGGCCTAATGCACTGTTTCCATATTAGGTAGGACCTCAAAACGAACCACGGAATGACAGCGGTGTCGATGCAGCCATTTTGCATGAGCCGCCCAGCAGCTATATCCCTCGAGGCAAGCCGCTTTCCAGCGCCTTTGTCAGGTTAAATCCTGATGGGCCGAGACCCGCTTGAAATGCTTCCCGAGCAACACAGGCAACGTCACCGTACCCGGCAGCGCCAAATTACAATGCAATTTCTGTTCCAGGACTGGGTACGGCCGATCGTTTTGAGCGTAATGACCGTTTGTTACGTCGCAAGCTCGTCATTAACTCCTCGCAGTTGCACTAATGATTAAGTTGGCGAAAGCTTTCTCAGGATCTCGCCTTCCTATCAGACTTCGGCCCGGGCCGCTTGAAAGGGAAACAAGTGTTTTCCGACTGAGATTACCTCTGATAATACCAGCGAACGGCAAATTGCATTCATTTGGGGATTTACGACTCAAATTTTCTCATTTCGTTGGACGTGGCTTTGGACTTTTTCGTGAGCAAGCTACACTAGTTTGCAAAAATGAAACAAAGAAAAACGGGTCGAACGCCTGTGCGGGCGAGCAAGTTTTTGGAAGGTATTAACGTGAAGCCACAGCACACAAAGCAAAACTCGCTTTTTAAGATTCATTAAAGTTCCTTTCCCTAAACTAGCGTTGTGAGTGCCACCATATCTCTGCGATAAAATACGGCACACCGCTTCAGAGACAAGTTGGAAAACACGCAGTAGCCAGACGTAGTGTATAGTTATGGAAAACGTAACTTCACACGCGACAGAGTCAAAAACACCGAAGGGTAAACGAATCGAATACACAAAAAGAAGTTCGCATGGCTCAACCAATAATATTTGTCAAAACTCACGCAGGTTTTCCATTTGGAGCCATCTTGAACTTGGTGTTCACTTCTTCTGACTCACAGACGTTCTTTAATCTCGCTGAAATTTTCGTTGAGCTTCAATGTCGAGCACTTAATAACTCACTTCACTTTCCTGTGCGACCTTCTCTGTATCCGCGTCAAGTCTAACCTGGTTAAGCTCTGCTGGCTCAATTTACTCGAACGCTTTTTTTCCAGCTGCCGCTGAACGTGCTGTTTTCTCTTCGACGTTCTCTCGTCTTAATGCTTCCTGCTTCCCACGCCGACGTTCTTCGACGCGAAAGAGTCTGATCTCCCGTAGTACGCGGCTCCTAAGTTCTCGTGCACAGCTTGCGTATTTTTGTTTGGTTCACAAACCAGGCGATTATGGAACAGGCACCTCTTTTTTCAACGCAGAGTGCTTATCTTAGTTTTTGAATTGTAAAATCAACCGAATGACTGCACACAACTAAAATGCTGCCAGTTTCGAATTTGCAGAAATTACAGCAATACACCAAACACTACCGCCTGAACACCAGTGGACCGTGTTTGTAAGCAGTTATAGTCGAGCAAGCTTTATGGGTTAGCAGTGCATCGTCCTGGCTGTGATAGAAGGGACAAGAGCACAGCAAAATACGTGTTTCTGTTGTACCGACGTTGTGGTGAAATACGTATGGCCAGTTGCCACACGAGGTGCTTCCAAGCTTGTGAAAACAAAAAATACTTACGATGTACACAAATCATGAAGAAACTCCAAGCTGTACATTGCCGCCGTTTGAAAGCGTAGCAGAATAATGCCTTGCTACACAGCGCACTTACTGTTTCTTGACTGTGAAAAACATTATGTATCTTCGATACGCCACGCTTAAAGGAGATGTAAGCGAAGCCTTCGTAAATGTGATCGTTTGTCGATTTCTTGGCAGTCCCGTAGCTACGGGGATGCATTCCGGGCAATTCCCCCAATATTTTTGTGCCCCCAAATTTTATTGTGCCCAGAAAAATTTGTTTTAGACATATAACAAAAACATAATTATTGCCCCTCTAAATGTTTATTTTCTTCCCCAAACCTTAAACCTGGCTACGGGCCTGTTTCTTGGTAGGACTTCATGGCATGCGGTTAGGCCAAAAAATCGTACAAAATCCCCTTCATTGCCACCCAGATCAAGTTATCTACCCTAAGCACAAACGCCTCAAGGAAATGCAGGACATGCCATGTATGTAATGACTAGCTCAGGATCTTTCTCTTTACGTTGAATCTAGTGAAACAGTTCTTCTCTACATGGGTTTCATAAGCAGCTGTTGACGGCTTGTGGAAGTCGGATTCCTATGCTTAACTGCATTAACCGGGGTGGATAACGCTTTTATTTACACAATGGTAAACAATGATAGGAATAATATCGAATCACTCAGTCCATACGTAAAACTGCAAATGTTTGATCTACTCTACAAAAATCTCCGCCAGCAAGCTTTCAAGCTGCCAAGAAAAATTTTATCTTTTCATAAATGACTCTCTGGGCAACGAAATTCCACACAGTTGGACAAAAACGTCTGTTTTGAGATGACGCCAGCTTTAAAAAAACACCAAACTTGGAACTTAAGGTGCGTCTTCTTCAACGCATTGTGAGAAAGCCTGCAATACAGTCAAGCGAAGAGATAAGCGCAGCGGCCATAGCACATGCCAATCTGTCCAAATATTTCTGCTTCCATCAATTCGCGAATTTTTACCCCACGGATTATAGGCTGTCTCACAGAGCATGGCACTTCGTGGAAGTAAACGTACCAGACACACATTTCAAATGTAGCAACAAGGTCAGAAAACCCCACACGTTTCGGTCGTTCACGTGCACACTATCCGCCGGAAGAGAACGCTCCTCGAAGTAGGATGCTGCGTCACAAGCCACAATCCTCTGACGTTCACCACAGGCTCGCCTATCTGAAGGGTGGCAGGATGTTGCGTTGCGTGAAAATACCCAAGCACACTGCACCACCGGCCCATCAATCACAGCGTTGTGCTAAGGGCTGTCTGTAAGCAAGGCCTTTCTGTAAGTCAGGCAACTGAGTACGCCTTCGGTCCTTAGCAGGTTGGTTTTATTACAAGGAAACTGCTTGTTGGTGGAAGGACTGAAGCTGCCATTTGAATACAACCCTGACCACTTTCATTTCGATGAGCCAGTTTCGCATCCAACTCAGAAGTTTCGATGCGGGAAGCCTCCACTCGTTAACTTGTTACGTAACATTGCTAGGTTTTCTCGAACTTTCGGAAACCTCGAACCATAAAGTGCAAAAATTAGAATATTTTCAGCAATCACAGCCCGACAATGTTTGGACGTTTGAAACGGAAATTTTTACAAGTCTATCTGTGTGCTGTTGACGTGTGTTTCATTTTTCGATGTGCAAGTGTGGATACGACCTGAATTATTCGTGGACGTACACGCAAAACGCAACACATGACGAAAAAGTTTTGCTTTACAGTAACTTCTCCGAAAACGCACGCATAGTAATTTTCGGAATTTTTTTAAACACTTCAATATTTGGCAGAAATATGTCTCACCGCTAAACATGTTGCAAGTTTCAGGAAAGCAAACATTCATTCATTCATTGATTTCACACCCGCTTTTCCTCCCGGAAAGGTCGCGGGAGGAAAAGCATGCACCTGTTTTTTAAGTCTTTCCCTAGACAGAAAGTTATTTGCTTCATTGTCCAGCACGGTTGGTTGGAAAACTGGTTTTGCCTGGTTTTGGAAACTAAGGTCTGCAAGCAATTTATTAAAAGCATAGACAATTTGCTGAGATCACTTTTCACAACCTTGTGATCAAACCTCTTAGTGGATTTTAAGTCTTGTTGCAGAAGTCACAATCATTTCTACGCACTGTACTAGAATTTCAAGGTATACGAAATTTGCTGCACTGTCTGCACCTATACCGTTGCAGTGAGAAAAATATATTGGTTTTATGCTGATCACTGTCATCAGAGTGTTGCTCCCAGAAAAATTTATCAGTGATATTTTCCTGTACACAAGAAAGGTTTACTTTGTCACAATACGTTATGTCCGACGTGAAACTTTATTCAAAGAGAATTGCGCGGCAGTTTCAGCAGAGAAAGTCACACTTCACCTGAGATAATTTCGATGTTAACCAATAATTTTGAAAAAAACGAATGCAATTCAATAACAGTTTTGTGGGAGAGCGGAGGTACTTCTACCAGTGTTTGGAAGAACACAGCTTGTTATGTTTTGCTTAACCTAACATATCGTTTGTAAGTCTTATCAACTTAGTAACACGGATTATTTTGTCTAGTAGAAGGAAAATAACTTTGGTTTTCTCGTGATGTTCTTGTGGTGTGAGTGCTAATGCGGTGAATGGAAACGACAGCACAAAACTTGGTGGAGAAAAGCAAACGGAAATCGTCTTGCCTTCTACGCTGTAAACATTGAAATAAATTTGTCAGAAACATTTTCGTTTGGAATTGAGTTATTTCTTTGTAGGCAAGCTTGCCTTGCACAAGCGATTTGAGAGCTTGTTGAAACTACATCACTGTGGCACACAAGCAAATCGACCTGTTTGAAGCGAAATGACGGCGCTCCACGCTTTCTACCTACACGTACATTACCTTGCGGATCCAGTGGGTTTGCCTTGTAACTTCGCTGTAAATGCTAATTAAGTTAGGGCATGATTTAGAAGGCGAAACATAGAAATGTTTATTATCACTGCATTGATGTTGCTGCACCGGTAAGTAAATGCCGACTGTCAGGTGATGTTCCTTTCCCGGCTTCACTCGTTTTACAACCGGTCTTACTTCGGAGTCGGAGCAACAGGCTGCCGCCGCGCATTCAGTCTCGCAGAAAATAGGAAAAACTCTTGTTTTGCAAGTTTTTGCGGTTGCTGGCGGTGTTCGGCGATTTAAGATACGAACTTGCGCTGCAGCAGCAAGGGTTGATAATGCAAACTTGAGTGCATGATGACGATATCTGCTTAGCCGTTTTTACCGGTATCGGGAATTTTCTCCCCAAGACGAACTTAGAACAACAACCTTATCTTCTATATTTTTCTTGGCCGTTCGCTTATTTGCTTATCTCTGATAACACAAGCAGAGGCTTAACAACTGGATATCTTCGCCGCTATCTCCTCGATGCCTGGGGCAATGCTTACGATATAGCACTTATGGCAACATACACCAATTCGATGCAATTTTTTGTTTGATTAATTGCTAGAGTCAAACCTCGAAACGCACTGTGCGTTATAAATTTTTACGCGTTTTACAAAAAAAGAGTAAACGCAGTTTTGAAAGCTGGATTCCTCGATGAAATCAAAAGTCACTTTGCCTTTTATTATTAGATTATTGATATTGTACTTTTCATTAGCTTATTGAAGTGGAATGACAACACTATTGGCAATAATTATGGCCCGAAATACGTACAATGCCGTATAGCCGAAAGCGCGTGTTTGGCAGACAAGACATTTGGAGAATTTTCGGTATCACCAAGTGCACTCAATATAATGGCGAATTCATGTTTAACGGTTAGATATCTATCAAATGAATTCTGAGTTGAACAGGTGAAAATTAGTTCCTATTCAAGATGAATCTTTACTCAAAAAAGGAAACGTATAGCAGAAATAAATCAAGTCATTCTGTTGGAATTTTCAAGTTGTGAGCTTTTTCTTTTCTGCGGCACAAAATTAGTAACAATGGCACCTGTGGATGTTCTCTTACTTGGCCGTTCGTATGGCCAGGAACCAGTTGGAACAGTTTTGCAAAACTGTCAGTTTGTTTTATAGGGCGCTCTGCTCAAACGCTGAGTACGAAAAACCGCAGTTGAGATCAACCGGACACTTCTGAAAGGCACACGGATAAAATTACACTTGCACTTCAGCTGTGCGAACGATTCTGAGGCAGATGAAAAAATATACCTAAACTAAGTGACTTGTTCAGCAGGCGTGCAAAAATTAACAGAGCTAGCGCGTCTGTTCTACAGCGCGCTTTTTTCGGAAAATATTGGATGTGTGGCGAGATATCATCCTGTGTGGTTTTGATATCTAAAAATAATTCATAACTGGAGACAGAATTCAAAACCTTACTTTATCTCTAAACGGACCTTTAGACTAACGATCCTGTTCATCACATCAACACTTTATCGATTTTCCGATCTTTCATCTTTGGAAGCATGAACACGGCGTTAAGACTTTGGCGTGTCCGGCTGATGATTTGTTCGGATTTCATTCACACAATAGAACAGGGTGCCATCTGCAATGTCCAGGGGCGCCGCACCGCGAGCTAATACATTTTTCAACATATCATTAAAAACGCATTTTCAAAATGCCATCAAACCTTAAAGCGAATTGCCGTGGGTTTGCCACCGGGTGCCGCAAATTATATTCCTCTTCTGTCGGTGTCGCAAACCTAAAACGGTGGGAACACTGCTCTGTAGCGTTATTTTCCGCTGGAACATGAGGTTCTTAAAAATTCTTAAGTTCGAGTATAACCGTAACGATGAGCATTGGTTTTTTGAATCAAATCTCTGAGTTGATTCTGTTGTGAAACCTTAAGCACCAGTGTGAATCGAAACACAAACCTATGTTTGACCGTCGCAAGCATTTTTTGGTAGTGCGGGTTAAATAAAGGTTGTTTATGATGTTTTTAAAAATTGAGGATTTATCTTGATCGTTGTTGCATCATTTTTTTGACAAGGCAGGCTTGCTTTTTGTAAGGCAGTTTTTGCTTGTTCGATGTGTTATTCCTTTGCTGTAACTCATCTATGCAGAATTATACAAAGCAAAGCGTTAAGAAATAAATACCCGCAAGAGCAAAAAGAATATCTGATTGCAAAAAGTACACTTATTTCTTCATTTTGCTTCTCCGGTAAAAACAGATGTGAACAAGACGTGGTGTTACTGCAGAACGCCCAACGCGACTTTGTAATCCTGCAAGTTGCCTTCAACGACGTTGCGTCGTTACTGTGGCTAATTCCTGGAGCTGGATGCTAGCGTACTCTCATGCGATTTCTAAATGGAGTCTAAGTGCAGAAAAATTAAGGACACTGAAATAGAGTTGCTTGTTTTGTGGGTTTGAAGCTTTGATCCAATGAACAAAAACATGCATAATTTGTCCAATAATTCCAGTTTTTTTATACACAGAAATACATTAAAGCTTCAGCGTTTTCAATCCCAGCTGAGTAGATGCTGCACTTCAGCCATCACTCCGGCTTATCATGTGAATGCCCCACATCTGGCAGAATGATAACAGAGAATGTATTTATATTTTGACCCTGTTTTCCGAGATATTGGATGGCACTGCAGCTCTTGGTAAAATTCCGCGAGTAGCTGCTGTCACGAAAAATACACATTTGCATGAGAAACAAATTGTTTTTTTCGTTTTTGATTTAACGGAATTCTGTTGGACGGCCTAAAAAGAGCTGTAAGGAAAGTGCAGACCGAGCAACTTGCAAAGCCCAATGATTGATCCGATTTGATTCGAAAGTTCCAGTGAGTCGCAAGCGCAAAGTTTAGTAAACGTAAACAAGCTAGAGCTGTTAACTTGGTGGTAATGCTTCCTCAAACATTTCAGCTACCACTGATTTATGGTAGTGGAAAATGGAAAACAACAACAAATCACAGCGACTAAGCCCCGTTTGAGATTGTTTGCATTCAACCGGTTCCTATGCGCTGGCAGTTCTTTTGTTTATTCGAAACCTCATAGGCGACAAAATCCAAAACTAGATGATCTGACGAAATTTCCATTTGTAACTAAGTTGCCACGAGGCTATATCTTCATGTATCTTATCACAAATGACACAACAAGAAACTCGATATGTTATCCAAAAACAGTAAATGTACAGCAACGCCAATGCTGAGGCAATACAGAATCACTTTTTTTTACACATTCGCTCTTTCGAGTTTTTCTGCAATGCATGGGTGCAGTGCGTTACACATGCCTGCCAAATCTACTGTATGTGTATTGATACACTCTTAGCTGTAAAGTCAAAAAGTTGCTATCAATTGTTTTTGACTGCGAGACAATGTACTTGTTATCCAGTGCGACACAAATTGCTGGTGCTTTGATGAGAAAAGAAAGTTTGTTGTTGGCTCTTTCTGTTGTGTACCTTGAGACACAACAAGGTCCTGAAAGCCAAGGTTTGCATTTGACACAGCAAGAAAAAGCAACTCAACTTTAACGCAAACAGTAGGTATTATGGCTACATGTCAAATAATAATATTTCCAAAATCCGTGCAATTTTTTCTCTTAAGGAAACGTCAAACCAGTAGTTTATGTGAAAATTAGCTGTAGAAAGAAATGGTACAAAAATGATAAAAGTAGAATCATTTGCTACTGAAAAAAATGATAAAATGCCTCGTTGCTTATAAAGTATACGCTTCTCAAACTTGTTTGGTAATGTCGCATTAAACAATTGCTCATTACTATTTTCCAATAATCTTATACTGTGGAAAATATTGGTGTAAAATCTGAAAAAGGGTTCCGCAAAAATAGATATCACTTCCTTGCCGCAGTGGCGAAGTACGAGGAAACCGGGTATAGCCCTTTTCTCCCAGGAGACTGTAAGGAACAAATTTAAATTCTTGCCAAAGCACTGCTTTCAATACTTTAGCCTGTTCCGGTTCAGGGCAGGGTGAAAATCTCAGGCATGTTAATGAATGCTTGCGGAAGTTCACCCTCATCAAATATTACATTTCACTAAATGCGGAGTTGAAGGCTGTAAGCCAAGTTTTCCGGCAGTTTTTAGGTTCTATGACGTCAATGATCCGAGGCGTTCGCATTACGCCAAACGTTGCAAACAAACATCGTAGAAGCAACGCCAATGTGCCTCTGCAGGCTTTTTCACCCGTTTTCTAACGACGTTTACACATCTGCGACCTTTGTTCAAATCCAAATCGCGTCATTGCCGGAGGAGAATGCAAAGAATGCTCTCCCGCGGGATTACCAAACGTCCCTGGCAAGATACGTAATACTTTGCACCAACAAACACAATGCCATGCAACAATAACTCTGGTTTTCGTCACAGAGCGAGCACTTCAAAGCCCCAAACAGTGACGTGAAATATGCTGAGCAAGCCTGGCAGAGGCGGGCAGTTTTACGTGAGCGTTTGTTTGTCCTTACTGGAGCTTGCTAACTGGATGTATTTGAGATTGGCCAAATTTTATGCCACACTGTCCGCAACAACACCCGAATAAACTCCACAGTGACGTCAAATGATGTTTCTAAATCTGCGTCTGACGCAACAGGTCACGGCTTGGGATATCTAGTCACTTGGCAACGACGCTTAATCACCGCAAAGCAGGTGGGGACTTTCAGGGTCAAAAGGCCGTCATAGACAGCATAGATAATAGCTGCACCTCTTCTGGTAAAAAACATGTAGATTAGAATGCAATCATTAGACTGTGATTTCGAACTGCGAAAATTGGATTTGACACTTTAGTGGTGTTTGTTTGTAGGATGTCGATACTTTCTCATACAGCGGAGAACGTATATTTTTGTGATATCCGGCTTGAGTGAACCTTACGTTGGGGTACAAATCGCAAAAGCATCTTGGAAAAGATGAGGTTTATTGAATCGCCTGCAATTTTTAATGAAAATGGCTAATCAAAACAAAACACAAGAAAGTGCACAAGTGTTCGCACTTGAGTCCAGTTGGTAAACAAACCGCATAAACGGACACCTTCAGCAGCTAAAATTACTTGAAAATAAGTGACTTTATGAGGGGAAGCAGCTTTGTCTATGAATTAAGTGGAAACAAATTAGGATTAGCTTTTCACGAAACATATTGTTGCTCCTGTGGATTCAGCTTCATATATAACCACGGCAACAGCAGTTGTTTCCGAAAAGTAGAATGGCTCGTTAGATTAAAATACGGGAGAATTTTTATTTAAACTCGACGCTCTGCATACACTTTTATAAATTTGTCTTTAAACAGACAAACAAACGCAACATGGCTTTAAACGGATGTGAAGGCTGATGCTCCCATTTGCTGATTCATATTTTTTCTGATAAAATTTCTCAACAGCTTTCGATCAGGAGTGGTGGGAGACATTGCATACAAACAATTATGGTCAACCCCAATAATCTCAAGATGAATTTTGTGCAATTCTTTCTCTCACGGACACTTGGACGTTACTAATAAATTGCTTGTACCTATTAGAACTGCCGCATTCTGTATGGAGAATAATTTTAGCGTATAGTAACAAATGTTGGACACCGACTATTGAAACAAAAGCAAGCTTGCAAATGCGACTTGGTCTTACACAAAATTAAACGGTAAAATTTATGATGCAGCAAATGCACATAAGCAAGAGCACGAATGAGGATAGTAAGGTGTTTTGCGTTTGCAGGTCGGTGCTTGCATGTAAGGGAGCAAAATATTGCTCACAGGCTTGAGCCACAGTACAATTAAACATCTTTCTGTCTCTCTGTCCCTTAAACAGGGGTTTGCGAATATCTGAAGTAAAATAATATTTGAGATCTTGTCGTTCTAAGCTAAGAGCAACACTTAAACAAAATTTTCAATTTTCGATAGTGTAAGTCGTGGGTTCTCTCTAAAAAAGACAAATTTTCTCTTTGCGCTGCGAAAATTCTAACCATGAAGTATGGAGCTATCGTTTGTATGTTTCACATCGCACACAAAATTCAAGCTCTTCATTAGACCAGGGAGGCAACATGATTGTAACTAGAAACTAAACGTGCTTTTGAAAATGCCGGGGGGTGCAGTTGCCCGGTTGCCCCCATTGGTTGCGGGCCTGAGACCAGGGCTTATCCACTATTAATAGCAAAGGTCTCGTCAAGCAATTTAATTCCATATTTGCTGAGGTCCGGTGAAAACTGTACATCTGCAATCCTCATAAAAATACCTATATTAATACCGGTTGCTGAATTGCGCCAACCTAAAATTTTGTAGTTAAAATGTAATAACTTTTGCATTAAGAGACTTCGCTTCTCTTTGAAAACAATGATATCTTTTAGTTGCAGACTTTTCTGATTTTGTAAATGCTTGTAACTTTGAAAGTCGTAATTTCACATGTGTTCAAACATCTCGTCGCACCATTTGAAACTACTGATATTGGCTGTAGATGACATGAGGCTGCTCTTTCTAGGCAACAATTCCGTATTGCACCGTGAATTTATTAGGCTGTGATATAATATGCGAAGTCCTTTTTTACTCACATAATGCTTAACTTTGTATGTTACACCATTATCTTTGGATTCTGTACAAAACACTATTTACATTTCTCCTACCACTTCAGTTTCGCGTCTACATTTGCACTAAGATACTTTTAACACAAAGCTTTTACATTAAGATTGCCTTTTAAATTTAGCTAAAAGTGTGTTAACATGCTTATTTTCAATTAACATATATTTTGCTTTAGAAGAATTTTGCGAAAACTTCTTTGCAGTTAGCCAATTAGCCAATCAATTACTTTAGCTATTTCACAGATAAATGAATTGTGTAATTTTTTTCAAGGCTAATCTCTTTCACCCTACTAAAACCGAATCATCAGCAAAGAGATGGTTTTCATAATATTGGAATAAGGTGCGCTATTCATGAATAGCACAAAGAACAAAGAACCTGGTGTCTAACCTTGGAAAGAAATGTTTCTGTAGATTAAAGTTTTTCCCCTGAACGTATTGAGTTCTGTTGGATAGATATGACTGTATTAGTTTCAAAGCATTTCCTCTTCCTCCATAGTGCTCGCGAGCATTGTCAGCAGTATGAAGTGATTTACTACTAAGTCAAATGCTTTAGCTAGATCCTATAGTATACCTAAAAATAAATAAGTTTCTTGTCAAGGTTTTGGAGAAGGTATTTCTACAAGTCTGCAGTGAAGAGATGTGGAACGGCTATTGCGAAAGACATGTTGATACTGAGTGCTGACTCACTAAATCAGGGGTAGGGAACCTGCGGCCCGTGTGAACATTTAATAGAGCATGCATCAAAATTTTCGTTATCCAAGATAGAACATGACATCGCGTCATAACCAAACTCCGTGGTAAGCAAATACTTGAAACAGTGAGTCAAAAGAAGCATCTCTCGTTCCTTCTCATAGTAATCTCTCCTATTTTCCTTATGAAGACAAGGGCAAAATCAATTATTTTTGCAGCCAACCGGAGATATTCCACAACGTGTGTGGCCCGTGATAATAAATATATTAGGCTCGCTGCCCCTGCAACGAATGATGATGCCATGCACTTGCGTGAAAACATAGTTCTCTCTTGTGAGCGCGTAAAGTTTCAATTCTACCAGAATTCTGTAACCACGTTTGCCTTATTGTAAATATCCTCTCTCCACGTATAACACTCACTAGCGCTCTTGGATAAATTTTTGGAGAAGAAAACTGGTATTATATGTGAGTGAATGTCGTAATTTTTGTCTCGTCCCAGAACCTGAGGTTCGAAGTTCAACCCTCGAAAGGACTGGATTCGGACCGCAGTCCGCCAGTTGAGTGGCCCTGCATCAGACCATCATAACGCTTGCTGACATTTGTGTGGTGTTGTTTCTGCGATCATCATAGCACCTTTGCATAAAACATGCAGAAGTATATGCTGCTTCAACAACCATGTTTGCTGCATGTCGTTTCTAATATCGCTTTGTCGATGTTGCACTGACGTTATTTTAGGAAAGCCATCTTAAACATTTGCAAAAAATCCTTACTACCATTACGCCATCAAATATAGAACCCCTCCAAACTAAATGCAGCTAGAAAAGTACATTTTAAAAAACTTTTCTCATTTGGTATAATTGTGCTACAATTTACCATTATTGTAAATTGAGGCCGGTTTGTTTCTGTGCACGACACATTATAAGAGCTGTGAATGACAGTCGGGCTGCTTTGAAGAGTCGAACCAAAAGAAATTAACCAGGACGTCGTAAATTGGAGATTGTTGTAGATAAACCTGTTTTATTTTTGTAGAAAAACAATCGTGAACAAAGCAGCGTAACTGGTGGTCTTGTTTTTACCATAAATCTTAAGTTCTCTGAAGTGTTACTTTGAAACTTTTTTATTTTTGTATGACTTCTGCGAAAAAACTTATTCTCTGCCCAGTGGTTTTCACAACTCCAGAATAGATTGAGCGGTGAAAAGTATATCCGCGAAGATGTTGAACCAAGCAAACTAAAAATATCGGCTTAAGTTTAGCCAAACAATGGCTGACAGGAAAATGTTCGTGCACTGACAGCTGTGTCGCGCACGAAGTGCACTTTCGTCTTCTTGTGGTAGAGCCGAGCCACAGGACGGGCTAACGGTGCTTCATTTTTAATGAAACAGTTTTTTTACTAGACATTTCTCGCTCGGGCTTAGACGTACTTTGCGATCTCTAAACCATGCGCTCGATCACGAAGGGAAATTTGCCTTTGACTCTCCAGACAGGAAATAGGTATTATAGCAGGGAAAAGACTGCGATTTCTTTGCGGATAATAACACCGATTTCCTTCTGGTTTTTGCCAAAGAAACCAAAGAACCCGGTTTTCTAAAAGACAATCGTGGTGAATATCAGCAGGTCATTGGTCGATTACGGTGGCGCTGTTTATTCTAGAACCCCCTTTGCGTACGTTGCGGTTTTAAGAGTGAAATTTTACTGAAAAGCAGAGTTGCCAGGTTGGCATTTTTTGTGTCGAATTCCAGAAATTTGGCCTTAGTTAAAGTAGTTTGGCTTGCGAAAATGCTGTTTGGCATGTGCGTCAGAGTCTGGTATGTTTTTGGCCTTTTTTAGTGCGGTGTTGGCAGAAAAAACGCTGTTTGGCATTTTTTTAAACCTGTCTGCATTGAGCTTAAACGTTTAGATTTTTCAACCTGTTTGGCATTTACTAAAGATACATGATATTTTTTGCCTAGAAATTTGGTTTATTTGGTCCATTTGAACCTGAAAAGCCTGATCACGTTTCTGTGGNTCCTCTGTGACTGCATTTTTAATAGACGTTTTGTGGAATTGTGACAAATCTAAAGTACCAAACGCTTGTGTTCAGATTCAAGTAAATGAAAGCTATGGCACGGTACATGTTTGTATTTTGAAAACCTGTATTTTCCTGTTTCAGACATACGTGTAGGCAGTTTCTATTAAACATTTTCTATAAGAAGAGATGGTACTTCTAGAGACTAACAATTATTTACTTACGTATATGCAATAATTCTCGGCGTGGTTCAATTTTTGCCATTATTCGGATTATTCAAAACCGACAGCCATCCGCCTGTAGTATTGTTTGGCATTTTTTGAAACTATTTGGCATATTTTGTTGAGTGATTTGGAATTTTTGGTCCATCAGCGCCTGGTGAAAATTCAGTTGTACGTATCTTTCAGAATTCAAGCGGTTGTTTCAAAGTGGCCAATTCTCTTGTTCGTGTGATCTGTTGATAAAACCGCGTTGGTCAGGGTAATACGCGCCTAGTGCTAAGGCCACGGCCGGCTCAAAATTTTCGAAATGACTTCAATGAGGGATAACCTCCCAAATCATTCCAACTATCCTGCGTCGCGAATCGAGCAATTTCATGTTTCAGTGAGAAGCTTTGCAAATGTTTGCGTGCGTTCGTCCTGTTGACACTCGCCTTGGTGATGGCCCTTGCATTGAAGCAGGAGTAAAATATCAGGAGGAATTTGCTCTTCACACGCAACTGCAAAAATAGCCTAAAGACAGACACAAGCTTTTTTGTGAAAGCGGTCACAGCAAACTAATGAGGCCTGTAGTCATTTCCTCCATAGGTCGGCATGCTGGGCATGTTTCTGGTTAGAGCTTTGGCAAGAGAGTAACAGCAGCGCTCAGGGATGTCTCACGCACGAGCAAGTCGGCCTTTCGGCAAGCAGAACTCGATTAGTTTTTTCAAAAGACCTGATTTGCCCCAACCGGAAAAAAACTGAGTGCGGTCAAGCCGAAATAGGAAACGTGATTTTTTTGCCCTGTCATTTCTTGTTGCGTGACGTTCCGATCTGACGAGCGCAGCAGCGGTCGGAGCGCGGCTCATGAACCTTCCATAACCACCGAATTTAATACTGAACTCCTTTGCTGGGGGCATTTCTGACCGAGCGAAGTGCACGGGTGAGCGCCTCTGAAACCAGCAGCGAATGTCGCTTGGCAGAACTTTTTTTCGCTTCCGCAGTAAAACAGGCTAATCACGTCGAAAGTTCGTGTTGCAAATTTGCGCGAGGGAGCACCACAACTCGCTTGAAACCTTGTTTTCTGTTTTGGGTTACGTTGATTGCTCGCCATCAATCTGCGTCAAACTTTGTTATCTCTTTCAAAGCGGAAAAGTGGCGGAAAGGAACGAACCGCAAATCTGCTTCCTTTCCCCAACGCGCCGGAAGATTTCGCATCACTAGACCCGGGCTCAGTATTACTCATTTTTTTTCGATGATTTGCGAACAACCTTTTAGGTGCATTTCGGAGTAGGAGAACCCAGGACAAGAAATAACACTTGCTACTGGTTCATACTGCTGCAGTTTGTGAAAACAAACGAAAATAAAACTAAAACTGGCCCGTTTGCCCGCTCGTACACTCTGTTCAGAAATAAAGACGGCATACACGGTAACAGGTATGCGAAAATTACAAAATCTCTTTCTTATTTTGATTGTTAGGGATGGTTAAAAATGGAAGACGATTATCGGTGCTATCTACGCTGCAATTGAGAAACGGTCTCCATTTTTCGCAAGACTGACGCTGAGCTTAGTTTCATAGTGACGCACTCGTCTTCTGTAGAGTGATTCCGCAACAGGTCAGAGCATCCAAAGAAAGCAATTTTATGATTCTAGCGCCTAGTTGAAGTCATTGCAGCATTAGCACGGGCTGTCCGTACTAACATAAATACACTTAAAGGCGCGAAGGTTGAAAAAAATACGACCTTGCTGAAAATCCTTGAACTCAGCTGTTTCAAAAATCTATAAAAAGACGATTCTCACCTTTGCGGTCAGCCAACCAGAAAGTTTCAGCGTTGTGACGTGCGACGCAACCTTTCCGTGCCACCAACGCACGGGATACGCAGTGCGTGCTGTTATTCTTATCTCAAGGCATGGCTGCTCGCCGCAGAATAACGATAGCTTATTATATTTTGTTTACCACAAGGGAGCCTGCATCTGAAAATAACGGTACGTTTTTGCTTTTTCCATTGAGATTTTAACTGATGAAAACTAAAATACCAATTCGACACCGTAAGTCGACACCATCAAGCTGGCCGACAAAACCCCAAAATAACAATCTGCTCCACTTGGGTGCAAGAACAGTGACATTTCTTACAGTATTTAGGAAAATTTCAGGAAAATCAAGGCGTCTGGTTAGAGCACGTTACATCCGTGATTCGCGACATTGAAATATTACAAAATTTCCCCCCTGCAAGTGAACTCGTGAAAACACCTGCAGGATTAAATTTTATTTCATTTGAACATTTTGTTTCCAAAGAGCGATGATTTTCCACGCGGTACGGATTTGAAAGTTGAAACAATCCAACTTACAGTGGCCAATAGTAAGAGCTGTCAAATCACGCAGAAATGCTTGCCAGTGTCACACTATACAATGGCGCAGATGTCAAATGCTTTGTTCGTATGCTTGTGAGCAGTGGCGGATTGGGACTTTTCTGGCGTTGCGCTCAGTATGTACGACCGGGCCCTTTTATGCACATGCAATACAACTTAAGTTTTATTTAGGGATTACTGTAATGCGTAATAGTGAGCAGAACAAGTGTCCCAACGTGGCTGATTGTACTTAATCTCATTATATTTTTTCGATACAGCTGATGCGTTAGGAAGATTAAACTTACGGTAATCTTTGTTTACTGCAGCCGCTGCCAGGATGCAATACCGGTCGCAAAGGGTCATTATTCAAGACATTTTCAATGATGTTTTACCCTCAATACGCACCTTGCAGAGCGCGGAGTTAACACTAGAACCGCCATAGCGGTCATTGTGACCTTGTGCCATTTTTTATACGGAAGAAAGTTGTTTGGGATCAATATATCCTAGTCAAACTGCGTGACATGAGACAGGGCTTTGGAGCCGGAGTCGAAGCCCAAGCAATCTTGGATATTTGAAGCTGGAACCCAAAAATTTTAGATGCCTGGAGGCGGAGCCGGAGCCATTTTTCTATTTCATTAGTGATTAACTGAATGAAGTGCATAATTTTTTAAAGCGTTCAGTGCGTTAAGACGTTTTAAATACGTTATGCATTTGCAGTATACAGCATGCAATGGAAGGTATTGAAACGTAATTGAAGCTAGCCTTAAAAGCAGAGCGGTGGAGGCGAAGTCCGAAGCATCTACCCAAACAATTTTGAAAGGTTGGAGCTGGAGTCGCAGCCGGAGCCAAAACTTTCAGATGTCTGGAGCCGGAGCCTATAAAGTTGGGTTCCGCCTCCACAGCCCTGTTAGAAACTACCCGTTGGACATGTTACGTCTTTCTTCATTTAGACAAATGTTTACTCCCTGTGGCCTACTATGGCCTCAATAGTGCTTCTCAACAGTGGCCTCAAGTGAAGGTTGCATCTTCTAAAGAGTGTTATGGTCATTTCAACTATCATTTGGCAGTCAGTCCTCGGTGCGTTGTTGATCAGTTGTTCTTGATTCGAGTTGTTTTTATTATATTGGCTTGTGTTTGCTTCAATGTGGTTTTCAGTGAACTGATTTATTCATTTGCATTATAGTTGTGAATATGTTAAATTTTAACACCTTGTTAACATTTGTGTTCCAGTGTTTCAAAAATGTTTCATTGTTTCAAAAGTGTGGTGTTTCAGAATTGTGCTTCAGACGTTCGCAAATGATGGCATATAGTCACAAATTTGGAGCTCAGAAGGCGAAAGCAAGAGGGAATGACACAACGAAAGGAAGATCCATTGAGATGTTCTGAAAAATAACTTCGATGTTTGCAACTCTTTCAAGAGATGCCTTCACCACTAAGGACGAGTACTTTTTTCCAGCTACTGTCTGTGAAAGCTCATTTTAGATAGAAGCAGGGCCGCAACCAGCTGATATTTTCGGGAATGGGGCAAAATGATTGTAACTTGTTGTTGTACCTAACGACTAAACATGCTTTTGAAAATTCCGAGCGGGGTAATTGCCCCCACCTGGTTGCCGGCCTGGATAGAAGCAAGTACTTCAAGGACAAAAGAAAGCACCAATGACGAAAACAAGAGCGAAATTGTTAAACGCTTTGATGAGAAAGAGAAAAGTCCCACGAGCATCAGCAACTTACTTACTTTATCGCTATGATCTTGCNCTTTGACCAGAAAGNATTTCCTATTCAATGCAGGATTATGGGTACAGAAATCTAGTTTGAGTGTCAGAAACAGTGATGCATTTACATCAGAAAACGTTTGTGGGCTACAAAACAGGTATTTCAAGAAATATCTGTAAACTCGGATGCATTCAATCGATGGGGAGAAACTATAGAGAACGTGGCGTAGTTNCTACCCAAGCTCGAGACGAATGTCCTNCTTCATTTGTAAGTTATTTTCTCATTGAGAGAACTGGCACTAGAACCCATTTATTCATGTTGGCTATAATGACTGGAAAAANTGCAACATACGCACAGGACGACATGAGAACTATCCTAAACTTCGCAATGCAACAGTACTTGACTATGCGTTCAAAGTTAACTGGAAGAGTTGACAGTTTGCTGGCAAAAGAACAGAATGCAAAATGCACGTATGCAAGATGTGCCCTGGAAAGCGTTATTACAGCTATAAAATACTGGGTGAACGTGGATTGCCATTTCGTGAACGTTATTCGTGCACAAGTATTAAGGATTTTTTAAGCACGAACTTGTGGCGGAAGTGTCTCCATGTTGATCTTATGTAGTTTTGGTTTGTGATAATGCTCTTAATTTTCTTTTTAAAATTTTACTGGTGGAATAATGTATCTCGATTTTTGCGTGTCTCATTTTATGTAGTAACTAGTTGTATGTGATTGTTAATCTTTTGTTATATATATATATGTTTTTGGCCGGCCCATATAACATCCGGGCCTTAGGCTTCAAGCGCTGGGATTATTCACCACTACTTCTGAGTTCAAAGTATGTTGAATCTTTTGAGGATGTTCGCCAAAAATATCTTACGTTCTTGAGTTCTACGTTCATGAAAAGGATTTCTTTTTTCATTATACGTGTATTTTTAAAGCGCAATGATAGCGTTCAGCACAAAACGAAGCTTTGTAAAGATATATATTGCAATGAAGTAGAAGTCTGTACAACCAGCTTTTCTCTACAAATCTCTCTAGAGTCTGGACACTTACTTGCTGGGCGCAACGCCTCAACTGTTGTGAGGTTAAAGCTTCCTGGAGTGACTCAAAGCGGGCAACGTGCAAATCGCATGGTGGATAATTTCAACCCCTTCTCTGAGAAAGCATTCCGGGAACAGCCTGATTTGCTTTGCTTGCACTTTTCAAGCTGATTTTCCTAATAGTGTTATTTGGGAGGCAATTTCAACGCTTGTAATGTCGATATACGCACAATAAATCGAGGATGTGCCAACAATTGCCGGAGGTGATTAACATCCACACAAAGCGGGTATTGTGGAAATATGCGGTTTTTGTTCGGCATCTATCAGAAACAGGAAAATAACAATGGTTTTCCATTCTTTCATCACTGACCAGCATCCATCCGTAGTCAAGACTTCGCGATTCAGCTGGTGTGGGATATAGAAAAGTTTCAAAAAAGGANTTCCCTTCTCCAGCTTGAGGGCTACTTTCTCACTTTTTTCCATCAACTTTGGCTACAAAAGTAAATTCACCTTTTTTTCCTTCATGCAAAGACGGAAACGAAATAGACGTTTAGGCTCGCTGGAAAGAATTTCAATAATTTACTTTTTTATGGGTTGCCAGCACAGCAAAAACTCTAATCAACTAAATTCTTTTAATAGCCGAGGTACATTTCGTATTTTCGGAATCGCAGTGTAACCAGCAAAAAGATACCAGGAAACCCTAACCTTCTGACCCTCTTTGTGCCCTGGCGCTTCTGTGGCCAACTCAGCAGAAATAGGGAGCTTCCGTGTTTAAACACAATTAATGCTGACTGAGCGTTGCCGGTGAAAAACGCGGGAACCAACCGTGAGCTCCATTACTATACGGAAAACCTACTCTTGCGATGCTTTTTCGAATGCGCAACTGATTTGTTTTTAACGGCACCCATCGTCCGCGTGCTGGTTTGTTCTACAAACAGTTTTGTTTTCCTCGCAAACAATCTTCTTCAGATCACAAACTTACAGTATACGCAATTGGAAAACGGAAAACCTGAAAAAAAATGTTTTTCTTAAAAAGATTTGCGCAACTTCGGCTACCCCCAGAACGTTTCATTCTTGGGTTTGCTGAGGGTATGGTGATTGTTAATACCGTTAAGGCGAAAATATTTTAACAATTACTTTCGAACCAAATCAAACGTAACTTCAACACTACCTCATCACCAGGCTGCTTGTATAAGAAACTTTTGCAACAGCTAGGTCCAAAATTGTCGTTACAGTGTTTACACTTTATTTAATTCATTTACAATTCGTCAACAGCTGATTGGCAAGACGGCATTAAATGTGACAAAACCAGTTGGCGACAAATTAAATCGCTATTTGGCACCGCCCTATGTTTGCGTTAACATATATCTCGAAATTAAATGCTCATTATTTGTCCGCGAAAGCGAATTTAAAAGCCACATTTGTCGTTACTGCAGCATTTTGGCGTCTCTGTTGAATCGCATTTGCTCTACCGAAAGTTGGTGTGTGTGAATAGTGCGTGAGTTTGCATTTGGCGAAATGAAATTCATTAGAATCAAAACAATCTGTAATTGGGCAAAATTAAATGTAAGGATGACGGTTAGACTAAGCGATACCGACAGATTGTCCATCGACCTATCTGGCCTCGGTTGGTAATGCTCAGCAAGTTGCGAAGATATATTATTTAGACTGTTCATGGATAGTAATAACCAGTGTCCGATTTTGTAATTCTGTAGCTTCAGAACAGTTAAGAAACTCATGGCCACCTTGCTCTGCGTCAGTGTTGACAAACAAACTTGAAAATTATATCCTTAAAAGTCTTAGCTTACCACCTCATGCACTAAGCTTAACTGAATATCTATACCATGAGAGGAAGATTCTTAAAACCCGATTTTTGATTGAAAATGTTGCGCCGAAAAGATCTCATCAAAAAACTGCCCTGTCTCTTTTCCTTGCTGGTTTCTGTGTCAAAAACAGTCTTCCTATGCCGAACTGTGGCGGCTCAGCCTCCAGGAACAACGCAATTCAAAATTTGGTTCCTGCGATTCTTGGATATGTTTTCACTGTTTTAACCCGAGAAATCATCCGTCTCGCCGCAAAAAAAACGCTGTTTCAGAGCATTCGTTTCGCGACCACGCCTGGATAATTCATCGATTAAAAGATAGTGATAGACGCCGTCAATACTTCGGGGTGCGCAGCGCGACCACTTTGTGCATGCAGCTCGATCCATAGAGCTTCCTTAAAGCGTTGCTTTCAGTGGAAAGATACCTTAAAATTGTGACTCTGCATTAGAGCAATAGATTACTACACAACAGCCAGTGGACCAGCAATGATCTCGCAATTATTTGACTTAAGTCTGAGGAATAGCTGAGGAACATTGAAATATTGCTACTTGGAGGTCGAAGCCGTATCGATCGCGAGGTACATGTTTGTCTATGCTGGTGAAGTAAAACAAACAAGCGGACAGGTCAATGAATATATACATCACGTTCTTCGGGCTGACTAATGTCTCAGAGTGAGCAGACAATCGGTTTATTGGTGAGACAAAAGGTTTCTCGCTGCCGCGCACCTATCGCTTGCCGATCAAGACACAATCACCGTCAATGATGACGTCGCCAGCATCCTGCTTTTCGCATATCTTCGATTCGAATGGCCCGCGACTATGTGACAGTGCTGCCAGATCTTTTATCCCAAGAGTGCACAATCGTCCTATTGAAAAGCCTTGATACGTAAATCATTTCCTTGAAAAGTGCTGTCTACTATCTGCGAAATGTTTGATACGAGTGGTCTAAGCAGAGCTAAATTTGTTTTGTTCCTGGAATTTTGGTCATCGGATACGACAGCGTCAGAAAGTCCTGCTGTCATGGGCGGAAACTGCACGCATTAGTCTGTTGAAAGTGAAAGATTTCAGGAAACTTCTTTCCGCTTAAGCGAACAACATTTACGGACAATGAAAACATTACTTGCGATGTAATCTATCTATGACAATGACGGTTTTGGCGCAGCCAACAATGTTTTCTGTGGATGCTGACTGCAAAACATTTTCATGTGCAGGCTCAGTGTCGCGTAGCGGACCAGGAGAGCAAACTGACAAAAGCTAATGTTGTTTCAGTCGATTTCCTACAGTGACCGAAGCGGTTTAAAATTGCTTTTTGTTTTCAAGTAGCACATAAGGAAACCTGCTCGGACTCAGTGTTTTCTATCTTCCAGGGTTAAGAGCGTGCTGCTTGTACTTTGCTGGATTTGGGTCCTTTTGAATCGTTAAAACCACCGCACATTGGAACTTGAAGTTTAGCAATCGCGAACTTGTTAACAAGGGTCTGCCCAAAATTATTAAATGGCTAGGACAGAAAAAAGCGTTTCATGGACACGCCTGGTGATTGAACNACACCCACTTGTCTTTCACTTAAACGAGGCTTTGTTTTCCGAAAACAGTGGCAAAGCCAGCTCAAGAAAAGTTCGAAAAAGTAGCAAAATCAAAAAGTCTACACATTTTTTGAACGCTATAGACGAGGTTGCTATCTTCCTGGACAGAAAATAAGCATGTTTTCGGAAAAAATTCATCAAATATAACTTCAGTACAAATTCACTTAACGTGCGTAACAGATTGCACGTGAATAAAGTTTTGTGATGTCACAAGGAACCAGTTGCTGAGTTTTAACAGAGTATACATTTTGCCTACTGAGGAGAGGGCAACCTCAGCTCTCATTAAATTGAGTCATAACAGCTTATAAAAGTTCAAAGCAAAAATTAAACCATTATGTTTGACGGAACGCTTGTTTTATTACATCAGCAGACGATTTCAATTTCAGTTGGTTAATTCATTTTGCAAACGAAAAATTTTGACAACGAAAGTGCAGTGAGGCGTTGGGATGACATTATAACTAAAACATAAGTACACAATTAAAAATTAAGCACTTTTCAGAGAAATAGGCACACTGCAATTTTCCAAGACATTGCTTTTTAAAATGAGTACAAATCTTAGAAATAAGCATGGATTTGGCAAGTCTGTGCTTGTAGGGTGCTGTACACATCTCTAGGGTGCCCTTCTCCAATCTATAGACGGCTGGTGGGGATTTGTTAATTAGTGAAAAGAAGAAAACCATAAGAATACATCGGAAATTTCGCACTGGGGTATGAGCACGGGTGTCCACAAACGGAAGTCAAATCGGGCACTTGCCTCCCTGGAAAATTCAAATTTATTGGTCAAACTAAGCTAGTGGGATATAGCACGCGCCACCAAATCTGGTGGGTCGGGTTCGAATCCAGGTCGAATCATGCCGCAGACTTTGAAAAACGGTTCTTGCGGCTTATCTAGCCTCGAGTTGTGTGTGTGTGGATGGATGCAAGAAAAGGCTAGCGCGCGGTGCTGTCATTGCGCGTGGCCAACGCCCAGAGCAAGCGGAGATGTGGCTCGCAGTCCACTCGTGACACTCCAACGGGAGTATAATTTAACCTTCTTTGTTATTCATTGCTTCTGCAGAATACGTGAGGGTTGAGTAAATGTTGTTTATTTCGTTGAAAGCGTTTAGTTTTTGAGTTCAACTTAGAGCTCCATGAATAAATTCTTCAATAATCTTCAAAGGCTTCTGGTATTTTCTGTGTATTCGCTCACCGACGAAGTCATGTGGAAGAACTTTTTGAAACACATTTGTACCTGAGATCGACTGTCGAATTTCTGATGCTTCGGGAATATTTTGGGACAGACTGACGACAAAATTTAATGACAAAATATAATCTGATTGACTCATTTCTTGTATGCTGAGTGCGTTCATCAAGAGCTAGATGAGCAGATTTTGCAGTGTAAGTTTTTTACCCGCTGCTCATTACATAATCCGTAAATTCGCCGTCAGAAAGACCTAATAAGAAAAACAATAGAAACAAACTCTCAACTGCCGAAAGAGACAAGAGACCAGTGGATTATATCATAAATATTATGTCATTACTGGATTATGACAAAAAAATTTCTGAGGAAGATATTTGTTGTGAGATGCAAACACTGAATGAAACAACGCAAACTAATACAACAATGCATTCAGAATATGTTTCAAAAACACATTTTCCGACGTAACTACTCTCTAGATGTGAGACAAGCAAGGAATTTATCAGCAAATTTTTACCAGGAAATCAATTTCACGTAACACTACGCATCGCTAGTCCTTGAATGTCATTCAAATAGAATCGATTTCGTATTAAAAATTTGTAAGAAGGAACGAAAGAGGCCACAGGCAAGTGGGCATGTGTTTAATTGTTTCGAACTACGAAAGAAGTGCGCGGTGTCAATGGTATTCATATGAAGCAATAACGGCCAACAAGTGGCCGGAGAACGCCGATCCCATTTAAAGTAGCATCAACATTCCGAACGTGATTGCCTTATGCACAGCCAAAGATAAGTGCAGGTTAGGCAAACGTCGAACAAATGGCGCACATTTGTCAAGCAAAACCAACAAGCGATCGTAATTGGCAGCTGCTTTTGCTAGTCTAAAAAGTTTCATGAGCGGCAAGAAGCTCATTTTTGCCTCTGCCACGACTTTAATTTCTAGCTTACGTTCAACCTCCTAAAACCTACATTACTATATTGAGATATACATTTAAAAGCAGTCACAACTTTTAACTAAGTTTTGCTGTCCAATCTTTGAATGCTATCATCTGTTGCCATACCGCATTAACTGAGAAAATAATAAATTTGCATTTCTCTTCGCATTTTTGGAGTAGAAGGCAGGCTTTCGAGAGAGAGAGACTTATCTATGATTGTGATCGGGTGCTGAGCTCTATGCCACGGTGGCAGCACGGGGCTCATGTCCAAAGGCTGCTTATAGCTTCCAGGAAAAACCGATCTTTCCTCGAAATGTTTGGCGCTGACTTACTGCCTCCTCTTAGCGCCATATATGAACAGTAAAACGAGCTATAAGCGTCGTACTTCGGCCTTGGAGAAAATTCCTAGCAATATTTTTGCTGTTGCTGCGATTTCATTAGAAATCGTAACTTTCTACCACGGATGAAGGCGAGCCCAAGCTGTACAAAGATTAAGATTGGGTGTTGTTTCTTTGCACTGCCTTAAAATTGGTTTTCCAAATGCCTGAAAATTGGTATTTAAACGTCATTTTTTTGTCATTTTACAATATGCATGTTTGTAAAATCGAGTATTCGCTGGATTCAGCTTTATTTTGAATTTACAAGTCCAAAAGCTGGTTTCTATAAAAATATGAAATAATCAGCAGATTGAAGAAACCTTTTTTGAAATTACTGACAGGAAATGCGATTTGCATGTTATTTTCAAAAGACGAAAAAACGCTTTTCAACATCAAATGCTTCTCAACCGATCACACCAGTGCCTGTACAGATCCAACGCTTACTCTGGGTATTATAAGATTTTTGAAGAGAAGCCGATCATAAAGTTTGTGGAGTACTCTTTCGCAGCCTGCTTGTCAGGAATGGTCTGAACGAAGCCTTGCAAAAAATGTCTTTCGTCGGATTCGAGCTGTACAAGTTGATGACTGATAAAAACCTTGCTTGCCTATCGGGCTGTCTCTCCCGAATATTTCCGTGGTCCACCAGTAAACACGGTAGTGTTGCTATGGTTTGCCCTTACGTTTAAAAACAGGCATTGTTTAAAAAAAAACAATTCTAATCTCCCAATCTTCATGCGTTTTCGAAAAGCGTCTACCATTCGTGTGACCTAATATTTAGGCAAGGGATTTAAAAATGAGGTATTGAGTTACGTATATTTTGCGTGGAGAGATCGTAGATCTTATTCTTAGCGAATGTCAAAGACAGATTTCAAAGACCAATTTTCATCACAATCTCTGCTTACCCTCAGACGATATTGCTAGCCTCCGTGCTGGCTTGTTCAACACACCAAAGGCACCTGTTGTTGGCAACTAATGCAAGTTATCTGTTGAATCTCTCTTCCTAGCTGTCACGCAGCTGTATCTGGAAGATTGTTATCGTGCAGTCGATGGACGTCATGATGGCAACGTCGCGTATATTCGCGTGCGGTCCTAGAGACTCGACCACTGTTTTGGAAACTTCGTTCTTTAATAAACGCATACGGAAAAGCAAGATTTTCGGTGGAGAGTGACGTCGTCTCCAAAGATCATCTACTCAAGATGATCGACTAAACCATTTTTACTAATGACAGGCCAGTCAGTGGACAAAGGCTTGTCAGTAAAATTTGAGTAACACAGTACCTAAAGTTTGAATGTGAATAGACATGCACCTAAAACTAAAAGGAAAGCTTTTAGGAAATTTTTGTCAAGTCTTTCAAGAAATCAGCAACACTGTTTTGCGCAGATGGTTTGCAGATATGCTACATTTCTCTTGTTGATGTTGAGAAGCTGAGTTGATCAGAACGGCGCTATCAGATTGGAGTTATAAATTTTTTTTTTTTAACAGCTAAAGACGTATAATACACGTGCTATATATCAGGCAATGTAGCAAAGTCTTGCTTTACATTAGAATAGCTTTTCTTTTAAAACTTCTTAGTGCCTATACTGGGTGTTTATTATTTCTTCCCTTTTCTCCGTTGGAAACTCTTAGATTTAATTAGTATTGCAGAATGTTTTGCTCAACAACTGCTTCTTATGCAATTCCAGTTATGGCAACAAAGCTTTGAAAGAACATGTCATACGTTTCTTAAGCTGCCTCGCAAACGAGAAACACCAGCTTCATTCAAAGCAAATCTAAGAAACATATGCGCTATTTTGTTGAAAACCATAACCGAAATTTTGCATTCCTGTTGGCACTACCAATCGGAGAACAGGTCCTGGTGCACTGCAGTCAGCGAAGACTCCGTCATAGGAGGAAACACGTCAACGAGAGCAACATTTCTTAGTTGGTGCAAAACTGTCGCTAGGCTTTCGGCATTTTTGTGGATTCAAATGTAAGAAAGAAGACACTTTTTCAAAAGTTTCATTGAATTTGTGCAGTTTGTTCAACTTGGTAAATACATCGTGTGTGATGATGTGTTACGGGTTTGATCTTTCAGGCAATACAACACTAAAACTCAGCAATGAATCAATTCCTACAAAGTGCATTGAAAGGAACTTGCACGTGAAAAAATGATAGACTGAGGTCCTGATGAAATATTTCAAGTGGCTGTTAAATTTTCTGTGTGAGACAAAAACTTTGGTTGTTTGTCAAATCAGGAAATAGTAAATGTTGAAATCCCCCAAATTTCGAGGTTTGTTCAGGCAAAGCGTTTTCAGAAATGTTGGCGCGGTTTTGCTGCTCTCCGTACTGTGGGCTTATTTGATCAAGCTAAACATTCATATTGCCACAAGAATCCTCTTTGAACTGAAAAGAAAGAATAAATGAATGATTTTTTAACTGAAATCCGTCCACAAAAAACGTTCTTTTTCACCTCTGCAATGCGGTACGGGCTTGGGCGGCCCGCAGCGGCATTCCGGTGATACCCATCACACGAGGTTCAACCATATAGAACCTTTCTGCGAGCAATGCTGGGACTGCAAAAGCGCCAAAGTTCTTGCAGTGACTGAGACTGTGCTCACGATCTCCCTTCCGATTTAGGTCATCACATTTTCGACAGCGCTGGAGCGAGACGGCACTTTAAAATGATTACAAGCGTGAATCCCCGCTTTGTTATGATCGGAGAGCAGCCTCTTTTTAGAAAAGCGGCACCGCTATGTTTTTGACCACAACAGTGCAAACTTTGGGAGAAGAGTTCGGTTCAAAGCATGCCAATCGGTAGCCCTCGATAGAGGCATCTTAGCAAAAAACGTTCTGTCATTTCTGGCAGGTTCAGTTTTTTTCTTGGAAGCAAATTAAGTCTCCGTCCCAGAAACGAGTTCGTGATAAATTTTGAGTAAAAATATTGCAAGTATTTGAAATCTTCAGAAACTTGAAGTCCGTCATTTGATTAATGTTCTCTTGCAGTAGATCAACGCTTATTTTTTCTTTGTCTGAGCGGCGTAAGCCAAATTAATATGGATTTTTTCCGAGAATGTCCAAATGTCTACTGTACTTTTAGACTTGCTACACTATAGCTGACTACTTTAATAAAATTGCGACCAACACTAGTTCCGCACACCCGCCGTCCGACGCTCTGAATCCACCGAACAACTTGCCTTTCTAACCCAGGAAAAAGCGCTCGCTGCAAGTCTTGCTGGTTTTGTCATTATGCAAAAATTCTGTTAGGTATTTCATTGATGCAGTAAAAACAAGGGGTGGAATGGCGAAGTCGGAAAGAACTCATTATTCTTCCCGCCAAGTTAGTTATGATCAAGGGGCTTGAAAGGTTTATAAATTCTAAACGATTTGGTGTTTCAGTGAACAACTTTTGGTAAAAACCATATTCAAAATAAGTGTTCAGCCCATAATTCACAGGCATACCAGGTATTTTTATCTGTTTGCAAAAAAGCTTAAAAAAGAGCAAACTATGTAATTTCACGAGCATTTGTTGATCATTTCAATATGCATTACTTTTCATATCATTTTAACATGTTTAGGCTGTCTTCGAAAATCATGCTGGCACCGCTAACCGGAAAACGATGTTCCTAGATGCAGGGGTGTGGCCAGGGGGAGAAAGACGCGGCCGCTACCCCCAAATTTTGGACGGCAATTATTGAACTTTTGAGAAAAAAATCTAATGAACACATAAAGCCAATCATTTACTGGAGTAGGTAATTTTCCCATACCCCGAATTATTTTTCTGGCTACGCGTCAGCCTAGATGTCTCTTCGTCACAGCGAAGAGCGAATGATATCCACCGGAAATGCTATTCGAGACAGCAACATTTGAAAGATCGTAAGTGAACTAATTTTAACGTTTTTCTTCCCTGAAGAAGTTGATGTCGCAATGAAATGCCAAGGACAGGCGCCCACGCAGCGTGACCTTTTTTGATAGTTTAAACGAGTCTACCAAATCTCGAAAAATCAAGAGGGCCTGCTTGTACATTCATTGGGACTTGCCAACAGTGAGACAAAAGCTTTTAGGTACAAAGGATCGGAAAGTCTTATATTCGGGGAGATCTCTACTATACATTCAACGTACGTGTCGTGCTTCTCGCGAAGTGTGACGGCGCATGAAGATACGTCGAAATGACGTAGTTCGCATCCAATGGTCGATAGCGATCAGCACTAGTTCAATATGGACCAAAGATGGACATGTACTTTTTGTGGTACCAAGGGCCACATGTACCAGGCCCCACGCAGTTCAACAAGAACCCGGATGTTCGATGTTTCATCTGCGCTGTCTTTTCGTCGAGTGGAGCTGAGAAATAATGGCCGCTCCAAGAAGCAATCCACAAATTTTTCTTGGCGAATGTTACGTTTTACCAAATATACGTCTCGCGAAAGACTAGATTTTTATAAACGTTCGTTTATGTTGTATGTCCTACGAAAAGTCTCATTTGTGAAACTCTTACGTGAAAAAGAAAGTTTTGGCTAAGATAACATGAGACTTTTTCCAATCGACTCTTAGAAATGGTGGAGCTAGTGTTTTATTTTTAGGTCAAGTTTTAATTTGTTTCTTAAAACTATGTTCATGATCTTCGAAAACGGATGTAGCTCATTTAAAGATTTCCATCATACAAGTCCTCGCAAACAATGCAGGGTTTCAGCCTCATAAATCGCTCAAACGTTTTGTAATCGACAGAACAGAAAATCGCTGGATTCTGCTTAAACGTGGTTCAAAACGGTTGCCAGTTGTTTTGCAAAATCATTTTGACTGGGTTTACAGGGCAGTGCTTTAAATCTTCTTTTCACTAAAATGGTACCTGAATAATGGTACCTGAATCTGCGAAGCGCTGGTATTATCGAAACTTTCTCAGCAGTTGCTAAAATTCTCGGTGTTCCTTTTTTACCCAGATGTCGCATACGATTGGCACTGGGTTAAGCTTTTTGTTTTCTGTTTCAAGACAAGGTGAGAAACGCAAAGTTGACGGCAAGGAATTGATAAATTAATTGGGGCTGCTATAACGAATGCAGGCTAAACATCTTTTTGAAGCCTCCCAAAAGCACTTTCCAAAGCAAGCAAACTTCAAGTCAACAAGAACTGAAACGACCCTTCGCTCGAGATGGAATAAGTTGCCTTCCTGACGTCATTTCCTAAGTATAAAGACGATCTTTGTTATCAAAACTTTGACAAGAGGCAGTGACTATACTGACTACAACTTGCTTACTCAGCAGCTTTCATCCGCTGGTATTGAGTTGTTATGCCCAGTCATTTTGGTTCGAGGACTTTCATGCCCTTATGAAATAACAATTGATTTTTATTATGCTTATTTTTTTCGATCGATTCTTAGAACGCAGAAAATTGTGTTAGCTTTAAGTTCCACGTATGTTTTCGAATTATTGTAGCTTGACGAAAAGAACCTGGTTTTTAAGAAAGTGTGCGTATCCAATGGTCTTAAACGGGACGAATTTAAAACATCAGCAATCCATTTTACAGTTCCAAAGTGGATCAGTAGTCTTTTGACTACAGTGAAAAAGAAGATACAATGTGGAAATTCTTGTAGGCGAATGCTCACTTTTTTTGAACTATTTGCAGTCTTCCTTTTTATTTGGTGTGGGAACGGCGTTTACGCACCTCTCTTTTTAGCACTACACCTCTGGGTGCGACTATGTTGCTCAAGGTACGTCATTTGCAGAGGCAAACACAGAGCAAACAAGTATGGACATTGTTGACTGAACCAAGTTTACACCAGTTGTTAGACTCCGTACTTTCCTCCCCGACATCGGAGCCCACACTCCTGAAATAGCCCTGCCAAGAACAGCGTGGGCGCAGCTTAACCGATTCCGCGCACCGGTGTCGGACTTTTCCGTTCCTGCTTACACAAATGGGGTATGGCCCCTTCTGCGGCTCGTGAGTTTGGCGCAGAGGAACAGACCGTTGGCCATGTTGTCCTTCACTGTCCAATCCGTCGGCTTCCCTACGGAGTGCATGTCCTGACGGTACTGGATGACGAGACAATCGAATGGCTGCTCAACACCTTCCCCGAGACCCGGTGCGGCGTAGCAGTGGATTGCAGGAACTGGCTCAAACGATGAAGAAGGAAGCTACTGCTCATGGTGCGTATCGGAAAAAGTCGGTATAAACAACTTGTCATTTGTATGTTTGCCCTCCTTCACCACACTTTTCGAGCATGGTTTCTGATGAAAAGAAAACAGAAGTGAGAATTTTTACCATGTTTCCACTCTTGCTGTATCTTCTTCAGACTAATTGACTCAAAATAAAACTTCCCGAGGACTTGTCGCCGCGTTTTGCCTTTACTGAAACGATTGCTGCGGAAAACGCGAGAGATATTTTTGCCATCACCCGTTTAGGTTTTCTGATGGATTTATCAAAACCACAACATTAGTTCAAGACACAGTGTCACTGGTCGGGTTTCAAAAATGTGATCGAATTAGGTCGAATGTTACTGTTTAAGTTGGCACATACTGCTTTAGTATAACTAACACAGATGAATGTGCAAAACAGAGCGTTTGCCCTTGTAATGCAACACCAAGAGTAGACTTGCTTGTGTTTTGCTGCAGTGCAAAAGATTTTGACGCAATTCTGGAAGTTGAAAGTTACGTAAAGTGAAACACAAATAAAAGCTTGTACGTAGTTTGCTTCAATTTTCACTTAGGTTTTCTTATCAAATAGATGTTAGTCAAACTTTACAAAGCATTTTTAGGCAAAGAGCTGTCTCGCAAATTCATGGTGTGGTAAGTCGGTACTAGATTTACTAAAAAAGTATCTTCAATTTCAAAGCTCAATCATTTTTTCATTGTCCGAAGTCAGTGGTTTTAACCTTTTTTACATATCCAACCCGTTTATCAAACAAGATTATCAGATTTACTCCCAATACACTCAATGGTGCTCATTTCTCAAAAATACGAAATTAGCAAACTCTTACCCCCAAGCGTAAATTTACCCCAGGTTAAGATTCATTGTCCTAAGTCGATGGAGGAGGGCTGGAATTTGTATTTGATTGTTTATTTATGGTATTGTTGAGAAAGATGTCCTTAATAGGAAGGTCTGAAGCTTCTAATATCCAAACAAAAACTGATGAGCATTTGTTTCATATATCAAGGCAACCTGGTTGTGAGCATATTTTGCCAGAAAAGAGAACTAGTGCACTGTGCACTTGCAACAGTCTTACTTTAAATATATTTGTTGTCTAAGCTGTAACACTTAAAACATGTAGTTACAAAGTAATTGAAGAACGTGCCTCGCTGAATTGTAAAAGTTTACAGTGGGCTTCGGAATTTAACAAATTTGCGATATTAATTGAGGCTATTTTCATTGTGCCTTCCCCATACTTCACAGTGACTTGGCAGCAAAGCCCGATCAATAGAACTTTATGGCCAGTTTTCTGTTTTACGAAAGCATTGCTTGCTATCTCAACGGTTTTGCAAAAAATGCAAATTCAGAGTTCGTGCAAAAGGTGTTCAAATAAAGCACACAGTACTCGCAGAAAATAATGATTCGAACACGGTTTGGCAATCGTGGGATCAATAACGGTTGAAGCAATACTGTAGTCGGTAACAAAAAGCTCGTTGAAGGGTAATCGTTTAGGGTATTTCTTATTTCGTTTTTTCATTCGGAGTAGTGTGTCTGTACAATGCAAATGACTTCGAGACTAGATAAGGCGATGCTGCGGAATTCCGAGATGTCAAACTTGGGCCCTCTCATACTCGACACGATACACTACCGCAATATGCACCGTAGACGCACTGGTATTTTCGCGATAGCCCACTATTTTTAAAGATAAGGTTTCTTGTTCACAATAATTTTGCAATTTGCAGTGAAAAGGTCGACTCGAACCTTTTCCATGCGAACCGTTGTGACTCTATGTCTGCTGCTGTTAAGCAAAACAACTTTAAAACTTTCCGTTGATCTCAGCTGCATCGTGCTTTGGTACATGTGCGCATCTTATGAGGAAAACGTTTGTAAACAACTCTTCCGCAATATTAATCAAGCAATCTACGCCGGAACTGTTTTGAGGAGGATGGAGGGTAAATCAACATCGCTGGAGATACCCTACCTGATGCACGTTAAGTACCTTCCACGACTTCCAGCAATTCTCTGTTGTTTTTTTGAGAGCATCTGCAGTCTGCGCCTATTTGGGGCGGTGCGCCACCATTGCCAACATTAATTAGGAAAAGGAAGTTCTACTTGACAAAGATCGATAGACGTAATCACAAAGCGCAAATAAACTGTTGCTGTAAACGCAAGCGGCGGTGACACTCCATAAGAAAGGTTGGTGAAAACAGGTCTTACCGCTTTGTTTTGCCGCAAAGTGTTCACTCACAGCAGATACGAGTAACGCTTACGGTTTTCAGCACGTTTGTAACTCGCAAAGCAACTTATGAAGTTGACTTTGTGACACTTTTTGTGCATGGTTGTTTTAAAGAAATGAAAACTGATAACCCGGTAATGCACTGGTGGGTTACCTGGACTCGGCTTTCTTTCAAAAGCTGAAAACATAGATTTGCAATGCTTTCACTGAAGAATCCAACTGCCAGTGAATCACAGTCCTGTGAAAACCTGCTTGCTCTTTCATCGACGGGTACACAAAAAACTCTGATTTGTTGATGCATGGGCGCGAATGCGGATTGCGAAAAAGTTACAGATTTAAACACATTCGGTGCCTTGCAAAGATATGAGACAACCACTTAAATTTTCTGTGATTTTGATATTTAAGCAATATTCTTTCTTCAAAGAGGTTGCGACCCTTACAGACCTACATAATATATATCAACAAATGCAGAATTTTGGTAAGAACCGTGCCATTTAATTTTCACCTGTTTTTTTTTATAAATTTTTATGAAATAGACCCCAGTATATGGATATGCTTCAAGTTTCCAGCAAGGTAACATTATATTACATACAAGATATGATGCGATGCTATCCATGCAAATTACTGAGTGCAGTGTCGCTTAAACTATTTTAAAAACAATGGGGTCCCTGATAAAGGCAGCTTTTATGATATCAGCCTGTTACTTTTTTGTGGGATATCCTTTGTTCTTAATCAATGCATTGCGTCGTCTTGGCAGACTATGCCTACGAAACTCTTCGGGGTTCACGATGTGGCGCCCAGCTCGGATGATCTTTTCGATTGTTAGCACTCTGTACTCTTTTATTTGAAGGTTTCTTTTGCTACATGTGCGGTGATCATTAATTGAGGCTATTTTCATTGTGCTTGCATTCACAAATGCTTTATTTACAAAAAACTGTGCAACGGACATTAATTATTGGCAAACGTCTACGCCAAAGGTTTCAAAAACTGAAATTAATTCTGCGGTTTTCAATAGGATTTACAATTGTTGGTGCAGTCGGCGTTGAGTGAGGCGTTAGAATTCCTTGAAGCAATCTACAAACACGCGATTTCCTCTTTCCCACTTCAAAGACGATACGCTGATGTAGACTGTTACCACGTTCGCCCACAATGACAAAGCACTATGACAACGGTCAATTATCCACGAAGACAACTACAACATTTCCTGCTTCAAAATCGCCATCCTCTGTGAACGTCATTTCCGAACTAAATGGCACGCCTGTGCAGAAACTAGAAATTGCTTCACCTGACTAACGAACCATTTCAATATGTCTTTTGGTTTCCGATAAGTGCTTTTTTATCAAATGATAGAACATTTACGAACTCATTTACCAGTCAGGAGGCGCCAGAATTTACGATTAAAAGCGTGGGATGTGGTCCGAAGCTTTCACGAAGCACCGAGTCTCTTGCTCTACCTGTCGGTGACACACCAAACCGTCTGCCGCCAGACGATGGCCACGAGAGCGGAAGGCAAAAGATAAGGCGAATGTCTGCGAAACAAACCTTGCATCGAACTTTGCGCTCAGGTATTAAAACTATTAATAGATATGTTGCAACTATTTCGCAAGGGTAAGAATATATTTGAGAATGAGCAAGAATAAAACCTGATGCCTTTCGGTGAACTGTAAATTTTGCAGTGTTGAAGACACTACGAGCAACGTGGAAAAAAGTTTTTTCAGCTTTTCTTAATGTCATTGACATAATTTGCAGTTTGAGAACAACGCGTATTTGACGCGAACTCGCCAATTAGCGGTTAACTCAGGGTATCAACCGTACGTATTAAGAACAGAAAAAATGTCTATGTGACCAATTGAAGCTCCTGAAAAATCTCTGTGCGGCTTCTTTTTCGGTGAGTTATCTGCCTCTATGCAATCTTTGGGGATATTAAATATACCTTGAGCTGGACGTGCAGAACTTTGTATCGCGAAAGTTAGATGTTAAATCAAAACAAGTACAAAACGTTTTTTTAAAACCTTGATATCAGATCACAAAAAACACAACTTGCCTATTTCGCTCTCCTTCACAACCGAACTGCTGGGTCAGTGCCGGCATCAAAGAGGCAAGGTTGTCGCCACGTGTGACGGCGCATGCTGCATTTCCTACAGAATGCTTTTGTCTCTATCAGATAAGGTTTGCGGCATTCACTTTACTTCTATGAAAAAACAAACTATCGGACGCTCTGATGTAGTCGTCAAAAAATACATGCTGCAAAGCACTATTATTATGCTGCGTTGAAAGCTAACACGCGCAAACATGCTTTTCGAGACGGCTCAGTAGGTGCGAATGTAGCTCACCGGAAATCATTCGGAGAAAAAACATTGTTATTTTCCTGGTTTCTTGTCATTTACGTTTCCTCTTATCACTGGGAGAGACGTAACCGCAGCTTTACAAAACCGTTGCTTTCTGTTAGAAACCGAGCAGCAAGAACATTGCAAAAATAACAGAGGAATCTAACCGGCTTTCAGATAGTGGTTTCAATGCATTTTTATAATAGGGCGATCGTTTTGAGCTTGGCACTTTTAACTTTTCCCCAAGCTTATAATATAGTTCGGTCACCATTTTAGCAAATGCGATTCTTTGACTTTCTAACCCTAAAAGCATTTTTTCCGAAAATATCGATACATACTAAAGCGAATCTCAGAAATCATAAGAAACAGCTGGAACTGATGGAATGTTTCAACTTTATGTTATCTGTTTGTTTGCAGCGACTGTCTACGCAGCCGTGACTTCCTGCAAAAACCATTTGTCCACCATCAGCGGAACGGGTGAATTAGAAACCTGTCACAGGTTTTCCTACTTTCCGTTGTCCTGTGGGAGTTGTCAGCAACGTATGAGAGCTGCCCTGATGCAGTATCAACTGGATCGATCTGGCATACAGGCGCTGCAAACACTGGGGTTTGACCGGTTTTCTATGAAAATCGCACACGGTTCTTGGAAGAGACCGGAAACGATTTCTCACGAGCTCTACAGTAGCTGAGCGCGAGATCGTACTTTGATAAACTAAGGGAACCGGCATGCGTGGCGCAGTGTTGGTTGAAAAAGCATTATGCAGCTGCTGTTCTCAGCCATGTTTCAGCTGTTGATCTTTACTTCTCTTGGTCATATCATCACAACAACGTCACGCGAAACTTTTCATAGTACCGCAAACAAAAACAATTTTCGGCCAAGTCACGATACGTAAACTGCATTCTTCAATACATTGCAGGTAGATAATACAAGTTGTTTGCAATTTTTATCTTTCGTTTACTAGAATAAGTTTTGGTTGTGATTGCCGCTCAAAACAGCTGCTTTTGCTTACTGATAATTACAACCATAACTTAAAACTTACGTTGGAAGTTATCTCATTTTAACCCAGAAACAATTCGAAAGATATCTGGTCGACGTTTATAGTGTACACGTGGTTTCAACTGCTTATCTATTTATTATTTTTCTAAATGTGATTTTGGGTTACGGTAGTTGGCGACAGGCCGAAGCATCTTGTCGGGGCGGTTGAGGTGAAAGTTCTTGCCCAGGGAGCGCTACGGTGATTCACTCAGATAACGTTTTTTATTTATTATTTATTAGATTATCTTTATTGATCAATTTTTTATTTACATTTTTTCTCAGTTATTAGTTCAAAATTTTGTTTGGAGAGAATAAACATCACTAAATATTAAGAGATGCAGTAACATCAATAAGTTTTCTACACGTTGCGCAGTTGGTGAAATTCTCTTTGTGGAAGGACATTGATGTTGTTCAAGGCAAAAGTTATGTTTGTCAAGAAGTAGCGAGCAGCTATAGTTGGTTCAAAATGCCTGACAGTTTACCGGCCAAATGCAGCATTACGTAATTCAAATTCACTTTCTTTTGTGCTTTCAACATACAAAACCTTTTCAGATGTAGCAAAAAGGTTTGGGTGAGAAAATGTTTTCGCGTTGAAAGTACTCAAAAAATTTAGATTAAACTAGTCCGATTTTTCCAGGAAGGTAGATATTCGCAGAAAGCGCCCTGTTCATAATGCAAGAACGATTCAACTATCATCTAGTAGTATTTAAAAGTGATCACGTTTTTATGGATGGTTTTGATCAATACTAAAGCCAAAATAAGGTGTCAAATATTTTAGAAGAAAACATTCGGGGCAGGGTTTGTGCATCCAAATTCTTCTCTGAAGTCTTATCCTGCGCAAGGCTTTGATTTTCAAAGCGCGCGGGTTTTTCAAATCCGCAAAATTTATGAATGAGGACGAAGCTGCGATTCCCTTTTGAGAAACGTGTGGTTTGTCACACCTAGCGCCGTGCGTTTGCATTTTTGCCCAGGGTCGTCACGATTTGCACGATGTCCTTTCGACTGAGCACGGAAACACGGGCACGCTTAGAGTTCAATGTAGATGTTTTAGAAAAAGTGCGCCGAGATTGCGGCGCGCGAAACAGCGCGATCCACCAGGAAGCGATTGAGGCACGGCAAGCCGGAGATTAATCGTCGCTGCTCGCGCGCGGGCCTGTTGCTTGGCAGCGCGAATAACTGAGAGATTCGATCGGGAAAGTCGAACACCAGAGAGATGCTCGCTGCGCCGGATGTCCGAAAAGTTATCGGGTTCTCACTTTTTTGCCCGAGTTTAGCGAATAGAGGAAGCATGGCGTCCGGCCCATCACACGAGAACGGCATATGGAAAAACAACCTATTTGGATAGACGCCGTAATGACCTGGTTTCGAGATGCGTGGTTTCTTGACTGAGAAACAGAAAGGTGTTTTCCAAACTACTGTTTTTTCCTCACCCGTCAAAGAATCACAAGTTGCAGTCACGGGACTTATTTTGCAACTCATTGGCGAAAAATCCCAATCGAGTCTTTGTCATGTACGTCACAAACAGCTGTCATCGCAGCCAACTTTGTTAAATCGCCCAAATGAACACAGCGTTACGGGCTGCCATGGCTGTTGCACGTTAGCTCCGGAAGTTCGATCGTCATACGTAACGTAACTCTACGTTGTTACCGCAAGGGCGTGAGCTTTTGCACGACTGCGTTTCTAGGTGAGTAAGATGATGGTGGCTATCACGACTTCTATGTCGTTCGCTCATCGAGCGTGGTACCACGCAATGCTTAACAGCCAGTTAAAAAGGTGAATTCGGGTCATTTCTTTGTTTTTGCATCTACCTTCTCATAATACCATTAAACCTTTGCAAGACGGATGGCAGTGATATGGATGTTCCGCTATCTTCTGCAGGGATGGGACTGCTTTGCTATTTGTTCTGCAAACATGCGCTTGCACTAGATTCTTTTTAGATATCAGGTTTCCACATTTAGGCTTACACGGGGATCTTGTTCACGTAAAAACATTTTCCTATTTAGACAGGATTGGTTGAATCCAATGAGCATTTTCAATGACGTACCTCCCACTGCTGTAGAAAACTTCAAGCTCGTTGCATAAGTTTGTTAGTGAAAACCCATTTGAAGCGTAGTTACATCTGCCGCTCAGTTGCAAGAGGTATGCATTACAACTACATCTTTTTGTTGAACACAATTATTAAGTTATGGCGACAGTCAAATCCATCTTGAGGAACTGAGAAAAACAGAAAACGTTTGGCTCAATTGCTGTATTAGCAAAGCACAAGCTTTCATCGCCTTGATTTTGAGCTGTCTTCGATATCAATCAGTTGCCTTAATTAAGCATGCAGTCACGGTGGTTGAAAAGAAGGTGATTTTTTAAACCATCGTTAAAAAAGTTTAAATTTATTGCAGCATACTTGGCTGCTTTTGCGAACACATTGTTGGTTCTATCATGAATATTACGATCGTTGTCAGCTGCTTTTGCAGCATAAATCTCATGTTTTCTTAGGACCTGTTTCTACTCAACTGGGTCGAACGTCACCGCTTTGTTTGAGTGTATTTTCTCTTTGCTCCTTCAGAACCAAAGTGAAAGAATGAAGTGGCGATTTTTCGACCCAGGGAGTAAATGTTTTTGTCAGGATCACGGATAAATAAGCCGCTTCAGGGTTGAAAAATTACCCTTGAAATTAGGAAGTGGTTCTAATGTTCTACCCAGGTGGCACAATGAATTGACTGTTTCGCATTTTACAGATGTTGACAGTCAGCACGAACCAGCAGCATGGGTGCCATCACACTTGCACGCAGAAAGCAAAAATCTTTCATGTCGGTAGCGTGGCTAGGGCAGTCGATCATCACTTCACCACAACAAATTATCCCCCACACATTATTGCAAAGCCTTAGTGTTGAAAATGCGCTTTCACAACAGCGTAAGATTTTTCAACAGGCAGCAAGCGTCATTTCCGTTGCGAAAAGACCGTTACCACAGTAACGCGCAAGTCATCTTCTGACGGCTGTTTCCGACGCGCTTGCCAAGTCTCTACAGAGAGGCCCTAAGACACAGTGTACTGAGATTCCTTGAAGTTTTTCTCAGCATCTGTATAGTTTGTTTGGGAACAACGAACTGGTGCATGTTCTCGCCTCCTGATCGCACGACACTGTCATGCTTTTGACCACGTGACCTAGTTTGATGTGGTTCTAAATCTCCGGCTTGGTAAAAAGACAGCGTGGATTGAACTGGCCAATGTCCTGTGGTTTGAGCGCTTCACGTTTTCCAAGTTTCATGTTTGGCAAGACATCACCAGCAGTTAACACCTATTACCCACCCGTTTGAGAAGTGATGGTAATTATAACACAAGCTTTTGAAAGAAAACACAAAAATAAACTTGTTGGCATAATATATAAAGGAGGATTTAAATTTGCTGTTTTTGGATTGAATCTTAGACGCTGCTGCAGCCTAGGTGTAAAAAAGGAGCCCAGAAGCAAAGTGGGCGTGCAGGGGGTACGTTAGCCACTCAACAGGTAGTGCAGAAACGATGCCCCTCGTGGCAAGTAATGCTTTTCACCATGCTCTCGTGACAGCAGTGAATGCATTTTTTCCTGGAAATGTTATCCTGAAAAAGGATCAGTGCAAAGTTGGACCAAAGGCATTCTTCAATGTCGTTATGAGACGATCTGTTCGTGCAGCGGGCCTTGCTTGATTCACGTTTTCGTAATTTCTTGGAAAAATCGTGAGAAGCTTGACGACGGGGTGAAAGAATTTGACATAAACTCTGTTATTCATTTTTTAAAAATGCCAAGTCGTACTACTGCCTGAGTTGTTTTTTTCCGAACGTTGAAAAAGCAAGAAAACAGATGTTATTTCTCTCTGGACAACTGGCAGAATTGCCAAATCGTTGCCAGAAAACAGAAAAGCAGAGGAATTAAGACAGTACCTATAGGCAAATGTTATATTTTCTGCAGTGGTTCTATTTAGTTGTTGAATGAACAAATCTTTCTAGACTAGAGCGATTCCACTGATTTCAACTAAAAACTTTTCACACGTTTCTACGGCAACTCAATTAACTGTAAAGAATTATGTTAGTGACTACTATTTTGGAGCGAAATACCAGGAGGAAAACATTGTTTTCCATTAAATGTCTTTCGACATGAAATGGCTCAAACTATAAAATGATTTTGTGTCCTTGTACAGATGGATTTCTTTGGATCAAAGTGACCTTTTCCTGTATTTTTTCCCGACTTTTTCCTGAATTTTGTTAACAAAAAGAGCTTTCATGCTTTTTGCTATAATTACCTGACAGAAATTTAAGCAAAACATCTAACCAAGAGACACCCGGTGTTGCAATGCAGTTGTCGAAAAGTGCAATGCAATTGTCAAAAAAAAACATTGAAAACGAAAATAAAACACATTTGTATTGATCTGTTTTTGCAAATTACAAGTTTGAAACGCCTGTAACAAAATGATACCACACATCCTGTGGTTGAGCAACATGTATCGTATTTACTCGGTCTGCAACCTGTTTTGAAATATGTGTGGCGTACCGATGAAGCAAGTTGTACAAAGTGCTGTTGCTCATGGTACGTCAAAAAATCAAGTTGGTACACTCGCTTGGCTAATTTTTTCCTACTACAATCATCTTGGACTTCAGGTAAAAGTCAAAAGGCATCTGCGGTGTGTTTTTCAGACCCCCAACCAGAGGGGACAACGGGGTAATTGCTCCCCCGAAATTTTCAAAAACATGTTTAGTTATTAGGTACAAGGCCAAGTTACAAATACTTTGCCTTCCCGAAAATTTCCGCTGGTTGCGGCCCTGTTGTTTTTGTTGGTTTTACAATGATTTAGTTTTTAAGCTACCGAGTGTCATAAATTGGAATGTGTCGCCAGTTCCTGGAATCATTAGTCTAGTCCACAAGCAAGAAAACACTGCAGATCCTTGAAAACAGAAGCGTACATGTTGTTTGCGAGGGTAACCCTAACCACTGCTTCATGAATTGTTCGGAAGATCAAGCGATTTTAAGCAGGATTGTGTACAGAGAAAAACATTTGCACTAATACTGTGAGGTTTAACAGGGTACAGCAAAAACCCAAAACACACTGACTAAGCCGCGAGACCGGAAACACTGCATCCGGCCCCTTTCGAGAAAAAAGATCAGAAAGAGCCAAGAAGTTAAACATCGATGGAAGATCACTGGTTGTGGAAAAACAATTTTGCCCAATCAGGACCTGTGGCGTGCTCTGAATCAGCTTGACCACACTGAAACGTCACTTTCTGCTGTTTTTCTCTGCCGTGGTTGTCTAAAGTGCATACAGTAACTTGGACAGCAAACGTTTGTTTTAACAGAGATATTATGAAGTAACAAAGAAACCAACACATGTATGCAAAACCAACCTTGACTGTTGTTACCTCATATAATCTTACATTACATGAAATTTTGCCATCGTCAAGCTGCTGACTGGAAATAAGAATAAATTTGCAATAATGCCATTCTAGCCCCTGCTCGCAGGGGCGTGTGCGGTACAAGAAACCACCGATTACAAGATGATAACCTCAGTCAAAGTTTGGCCCTGATCTACTTGAACGCCAAATTTGCTCTTTGTTTAAATACGATCTGACAACAATCGCATTATTGATGCACAGTACATCCAAGCGCACTAAAGCATATCTATTTGCATTCCCGCAATCATTCTCGCACCTATATTTTGCATGTCATAAATTGATTCTGAAAATTTAAACAGAAGTTCGCTTTCTTGAGGAGCAACTGTGAATTTTCCAAGTTTTGGACAGTGCTAAATCCCAATGCGCAAAAAGAGATTTAACCTGCATGGTGCAGGTGTTGAATAAACCGTGGCCAGTTCGTGTTTTATTGTCTGGATTATGTTCTATTTGCAAAACTGTGACTAATGGTTTCCACAGCTGTTTGAGATAAACTGGTATTTTATGGAAAAACTGCACTGAACACCAAGACTCGTCAAGGACTTATATATTTTTTCATAACTTCTTTCCAGGCCGACCAACAAAGCGATTCGCCGAAATTCTGAACAAAAATAGATTTACCGAAAAGTACTCACACGCTCAGTAGAAAGAAGTCCTCCTGAGTGCGGACGCTGCTCAACGTTTTCTTTCTTTCCGCCTGAAAGCAAAGAAGTGTCAGAATCTTTTTTAAATGGATGAATTGTTCAAAATCTTCTTTTCGCGCGTTTTTTCACCTTCGCGTTGTAAAAACATGAACACTGCTGCGTTCCTGTCATAAAAATTCAGTTGATATTCGTTTCATAAAATGTTTTTCAACATACGTCATAACGAAAGAAAAGCAACTTGAGCAAAAAATTTGCATTGCAGGTGTTAAGTTCAACCTGCATGAGTCATTGCTTAATATTTGTTCTGTTAAATAGTGAGTGTTCCGCATAACCTCTAGCACTTGAAAGTCAAGGGATAATATTATCTAAATTTTCTTTGGACAATTTAACGCAGTTTTAGTCGGAAGTATAAAAAGACGATAAAGACAAAAAGACGAAGGGCCATCACAGTAATCTGCTTTCGCCATCGCTTTTAATGCAACGCTAATGGCAGCAGCACTTGCAACGAAATTGCTTCGCTTTTTGAAATTAAGTGTGTGGTCGGTTTCGCAAAGTTTATATTGTCTATTCGAGCGCTTTGAACTTATCAATTTCTTCGCGACAACTGAAAACCTTTGGGACAGCAGGTTTTACAAAAGCATGGAGAAAATTCTCAAGCAAATGCTTTTCTTCCATTGGATGATGTAGTTATTTCTTATTAAAGCATGTTACGGGAATGAGTACCGTCTTTTAAAAGAGGGAAGTTCAAAAGCAATTTACATCAGCACGTCTCTGCTTGGCGTTGCAAGATGTAAAGAAATCAGTGGCAACGAGATCTGTACATCCCACAAAATGGCGGAAGAGGATAACGTCTATCTACTATGAACCTAGAACATATAATAAAAATCATACTGTGCTGTAACCAAGTGAAAGCAGGCCCGTAGCCAGGTTTGAAGATTTGGTGGGCAAAGTACATTTTTAGGGGGGCAACATTTTTGTTTTTATTATATGTTTAAAACAAATTTTCCTGGGCACAATACAATGTGAGGGGAACGAAAAATATTTGGGGGCACTGCCCCCGAATGCCCCCGTGGGCACGGACCTGAGTAAAAGCCTCGCACTTGTGAATGTATGCACGTTTTACTTTGATAATTTTAATAGAGACCCAACTTGTGCAGGGACTAACAATCTTAGGAAACAAACATCAAGGTTAGAGAAAGTTTTTTCAATGAATCAAAGTGTTTTTATCAAAATGTGGCGGCGTTTTTGCAGAAGTTCATTTTTTAAATTTTTTCAAAGATAAAAGCCTATCTTGTGTCTTCAGCGAAAAAAATATGAAGCGATGGCAATTGCTTTTTTTGCGAAATGCAATTGCACATCTAACTCGGAAAGTACTGGAAAACATGGTTAAAAATGCTGATTTATTGTTTAAGGTCTTTCTTGTTCAAAACGCCAAAACACGACACGTGGCACTGAGTGGCTTCGATTTTGGTCTTGTCGATGTAGTGATCTAGACTTGGCCCGCAACCAGGCAACTGCCCTCCCCCAAAAATATCAGCTGGATGCGGCCCTGAGCTAGACGCCAGAGAGTGAAATAGAATCGCTTGCGGTATTGCGATTCAGGCGGCAAAGTTTGAAATGCATGTTGAGACCGTGAAATGCTACGCCGCTTCAGTGAAACATTGCAATGTAACTCCGGAAGTTTTGACTTTTCCGAATCGTGTTCAGATTTTTTGCTTTGGCATCTTCGCGCCGAACATGCCAGTTACAGGAAAACTGTTTCTGAAGAAAAAAGCAGGAAATCGGAGTAACGAAGCGAGGAGTTGCTTTGGCAGCTCTGATCTTTTCTAGTTGTACGCTTGACTTTTTACTATGTCAATCAAGTTGTGGAAAATTTCCGGCCCTTTCCAGCGCCACCCAAAAGCAGTTGAAAACTATCTACAACAACTTTGAACTGCCGTATCCACCGCAGTGAAATGATGCATTCACTGCACTGATCCGATTAAAGTCGGCGAAACATCCCCATTTCTAAACGAAGTCCGCTAGCATTTAGCTTGTTTAAAGAAAAACTGACAAGCACTCGAAATACACATGCCAAGCAAAGCACTTCGCAGAACTTGATTGTCATAGTTTGTTGCGATCATAAACCAGTGAACATTAGGAGTACTATTGAAAAGTGTCACTGTCAGCAGCCGCGATCGATAACGCGGCGTGCCAGAGTTTATGCGGCAGATTAAGGCTGAATTTTCAATTAAGGATAGCAAGGACCAAGCCTCCTCTCCCGCTATTTTACCCACCCAAGGGCGTACCGAAAGGGGGCAAGGGGGCTCAATGCCCCGGGCGCCTAATCACTGGGTGACGCCGAAGTAAGTCCCAAAAATGTCGCAAATACCTTCTTCAATACAGTACAGTACTCTAGAAAGACCTTAGGTTCGAACACGGGGGCTTCAAACTTGTTTCTTACCCCGCGCGCCATCTAACTTGGGTACGTCCCTGTACCCATCTGAGGAATACAAGAATGCGTGATCTTACTATTTTCGCAATGACAGCTAGTTTAACATTTACCAGGTGTTGCTGAGTATAATATTTCAAGTTTGTAAGCAATGAGTTATGTTTCAAGTTTTGTTTTTAAACAAAGCAAAGTTTCTTTAACCTATGAAAACCTTTTCGCATAATACTTTTTTCAGCTTTCGCAAAGTTTGCTGATATCTAAAATCACAGAAGCCTGCAGCACCCCAGAATTCAAAACGTTTCTTATTAGCAGTCTCTGAAAAATAATGTTTCAACAATATGAGCTGCCAAGCTACCAACGAATGCACGCAATATAATGAAGTGCAATGTATCTGACATTCATTTGATTAGTATAGATTTGTCTGTAATGTTAAAAGTTTACTTGCAATGTATCAGACAGAGGGGAGGTGTGAGCGGATTCAATATTCCAACAGTTGTTGGAAGTTCTGCCCTATACATGCTCATTACTACAGTAATGTCAGTTGTTTGCAAATTAGATATATTTTTTTCAGTTTCACCTTTTGCTGTCTGACGTTCAACCGCGAAAGCTTCAACCGAAAAGAGTTCCTTTCACCAGCATTCGATTAGTCTACGACACACCACCTATCTGTAAACAAAAAGCTTCATTAAACCACTTCGGCAAAAAAACAATAATTAGAATTGCAGTTCGTTTCCCAAAAAAACAATAATTCGTATTTTGCAACTCTTTGTCCATATTCTAACATGTTTTCCCATAGTAACCCGTTTTCCATTCTTTTGTGCAGCACCAACTCATTGAAGCGGTGTGGCCAAAACCCGAGATTTCGTCCGTGCTCTTGCCGCGATTTACCCAAAAGGTCTCTTTAGATAAAAAAAACGAAAAATCGAACATGCAACGTCGCACTGCACGATAACGCAATGCACCAGCGATTCACAAAGTAACTGTACGGGGTTTGCAGATTTAGAAGCAGCACCTTGCTGTTAAGTTGGTTTGCATGTGAGGAAAATCGAACTTAGTAAATTCAATGGACCTCGTAATAAAAATTTGTTTCCAGACAAAACCAAGCAACCTGCTCTTGAAATAGCAATGCAACAAGCTTCTATTTGAGGTTTAGTTTGACTGCAAATCTCCGTTCGTCTGTTTTTGACTTGTTCTCCTGTGATCAAACGATTTCAATCACAGTTTCGCAGGCGTCTGTGACACACATACAGACAACTGGTTGGCTTAGAGAGGAAACATATACTGCGATTTCGTACTTGCATGAGGAATAAAAACAATTTAGGTATTTTGACATTTTTTTGTCATCTCTTTGTTTTTGAGAGAGCGATTGAACGCTTTCAATTATATACTAAAACAGGTTTTTTAAGGTGTTTTAGAGACCCGATTCAGGTCCCTAGAATTAAAAATCGGGTCCCTAGAATCAGAGATAATATCATCGGGTCCCTAGAATCAGAGAAATCGGGTCCCTACAGGTCCATACCGGGTACCTAACATTTTCCTTTAAAAAAACCTGTACTAGAACGTTTTCAATTATATACTACACTATTTGCAAATGTTTTATTTGTCAAATTAGATTTTGACTAACATGCTGAAAGACAGAAAAGCACAAGTCACAATTTGTTTTCTTGAAACACTGACAACTCGACGACTGCACTCAAGATTCAGTTGATATGGCTGAGTAAATCAAGCATCCCAAAAAATGGCCCTAAAAAACAATCAACTTTTTCTGAAACACAACTCTCAAAAATCGTACTATATACAAAAAAATTTTGTGAAAAAATTAAATATTGAAAAGATTTTTGGCCAAGTTTTCATAAAAATTGTAGCAGTCCATGTGAAAGTTCCAGGATTCCGATGTTGACACAAGGAGTTGACTATCTGAGACCCTAATACGTTGCAATATTACCAACTTTTATAAGACTATTTAGGTGCTGTTTATTTGAGCACACACAAGTTTTGGCCTATAAACAGAAACCTGAGCTAATCTAACGACAGATATTTACTTTCCTGGGACAAAAAAGACGGCAATAAAGTCATCGCACACCCATGCCTGAATAGGGGCTGAAAGGTTGGCCTAAGCCCTAAGGCAAGGTCAGAAATGCAAGCATCACAAAGTTGAAAACGAAAATTTTTAAAGAATACAAGGAAATAAAATGAAGTGACACGTGAGAAATTACACAACATATGTACAGGTTACAGCGACATATTGTTGTCCTGACAGCCAGGGGCGTAACGAGGTTAGATGGCGCCCGGGGCAAGAAGCAAGATCGGCAACCCCATGTTCGAAACTGAGGTCTTTCAGAAGCAAATGTATTGAAGAAAGTACTTGTGACATTGTTGGGACTTTTCGGCGCTCTCCGCAGACATTCGGCGCCCCCGCAGTGATTTGGCGCCCCCATAGTGACTCGGCGCCCGGGGAATTGTGCTCCCCTTACCCTCCTCGTTACGCCCCTGTTGACAACATCCAAGTTCTAGCCCATGATCGCAATTTTGCCTCCGCCACGTTTTAACCGTTCTAACTACGACGTATTGTTGGAGTCTGAACACACACAATATGTTCTGAGCATGACAGAATTTGCAATATTTGCCATTTCATGCCATCAGACCTTTCATCAATTTTCCGAGATAATTCACTAGAGTGACTGTTTAAACCTCAGCTTCAACTGGTGTATTACGCACTTTAGTAAAAAAGGAGTAATAAAAAGAAGTCAGAGGCTATCCCAAGGATCTGTATTGAAAGGTCGAATCATTTTGCTTAGTGTTTTGCTGTTCTTCCCCAAACAGGGTCCATCCTAGCTCTTCTTTACCTTGCACTTTAAAACACACTTCAAAAAGAAAAAGAATTTGATCAACATAAGCTACAACTCAAGATTTACTGTTAAAACCCATGTTTTAGAAAGGGTAAATGAAAAAGAGATTATATTTTTTTGCTTTCTTTTTGTTTCAGAACTTTATAAAAATATAGAAGAGAAAACGCTAAAAAGAAAACGCTTCATTCGCAATTTTTTAATGAAAGCAAGGCTCTTTTGAAAACAGTCACTCCTGACTGAAATTTTATTGACCCAAGCTGGGAAATTAGTTGCAATTAGTCAGGCCTGTAGCCACGGGGGGCATTTGGGGCAGTGCCCCAAATTTTTGTGACTCCCCAAATTTTGTTGTGCTCAGAAATTTATTTATTAAAATATATAATAAAACAAAAAAATCTTGCACACTAAAAATGTACCCCCCAAACATTAAAACCTGGTTGCGGGCTTGCAGTTAGCAAACCACTTATAGAGCTTTCGAGATGATAGAAACTGTCGTATTGAGCAAACAAATCACAAAACCCCTATTTTGTAACTGTTTTTCTCCTTTGCGCTTTAGTGTTGATGAGGAATTGTTTTTCAAATTGTATGCGTTTCGATTTTACCTGAGTGTCGACATTCACATAAATATTGTCGACCTGACCGCAGCGGGAAAGTTTCAAATTACTTGGCCCGATCGCTGTTGGTTAAGCCTACAAGGAACGAGCACATGCACTGCTTGTTTGAGAAAACAAAGTGTGAGCATGGATGCACACCAGATCGATCAATCGTTTAGTTTAGTTTTTCAGCATTCTAGCTTAATTTAAATCATTCAACATTCTAGCTAAGTGCAGGTCGTCACTTCCCTTACGCGACACATCCGCAACATGAGTGTAAACACAGTTTTCTATTCTGTTTGCCCCATTCCTCTGTCCCGTTCTGGAGTCTAAAAGCATTTATTGCTGTGCAGATTTGGATTGCGTGGTTTTTGTTTTATAAGTTTCTCTGTAGTTACTATTGCCTGCAATGGAACCGGATAATTATTTTTGCTATCCGATCGAAACACACGTCATGCTGCATGAGCTCAAAGTACAGATTTTGATAACAGATGAACAACAGCTGGTCCAGCTGGTTGTAGAGCTTGAAAAGCCGTAAGACTGAACCGCAAAATTACAAAAATGAAACTATTTATAAGTAAAATGAGCAAAATTGGATATAGTTTTCTCCAGTTTTGAACCAAGCATTCCACTAAACGCAGTGTTTAATAGTTTAAAGGCGCTCATGCAATAAGACATCAGACAAACACGCACTGTCGTTCTTGTTGCGCCCTTATGTTAAATAATGGTCCATCTGTTTTCCTGTGGTAATGTCAGACGCGCTTTGTATTGTATTGTTTTGTAACTACGTGACGATTTCACGTCCAAACAAAAAACATTCAAAACATGTAAAAGGGTTGAGAAATGGCCATTTTCTTAGCAATGGCACAGCGAAAGATGTTGCGATCAAGTTGTCTAACTCTACACCATTTTGTGCTATTCTGCCAAAGTGTTAAACTTAGCAACATTGGTACAGGAAAGAAAAACTAACATAACAAAATGAAGCAAAACACAACAGACACACAAACTGAACACAGACAGACACTCATACACACAAGACGGACAAAAAACTAAGACACAGACAGATACAGCGCGTACAAAAATAACTCTCATCTCGAGCGTTTTTGATAGTTTGACTAACGACGCTTATTCAAGAGTGTGTAAATGCGCCTAAGTCTCGCGAAATATGAATATTTTACATCTGCCTTCCCAGCTGGAATAAAGACCTCGTAATGCAAGATATCAAAGTTACATTTTGTTTAACTTTATTCCGGTCCAGATTGGGTCACCTCAGTGATGCAGTCAGGACTTTTAAATGGCGGTTCAAAGTTGGGGCCCTGCGGTACTTGTTAGATCTGTAGAAATGTTACAAACTTTTAATTTTCCGTGGAAAAAATCATCCGCTGTTTTCTGCTGCCAAACTTCGCCTTGACACGAAACACGTCGGCAGTTACAAAATTCTGCTTGTTTTTTCATAGTTTTTGGTACATGTTTGTTTCCAACATAGGGGTAGCCATGAACCGCGTGCTTCCCCGGATACACCTACCGTCAGGCCCGCAACCAGGGGGGTGGACAGCCGGGAAATTGCTCCCCGAAATTTACGAAAACATCTTTAATTGTTAGGTACAAGAAGTTACAGTCATGTTGCCCCCCCAAAATATCAGCTGGTTGCGGCCCTGCCTACCGTTCAATTGCCTTAATGTTTTGCTCTTGAAACTAATTTTGTTATACGATTGAAGGCTTATTGGCTGTACTGCTGCATCAAGCGCGTTGATGAAGGTTGTGGCATTATCCCTTAGTTTGACAAGCGTTCCGTTGAAAGTGAATACAGGATCTTGTTTGAACAAACTTTAGTTAGTGTGTCACGGCTTTGCTGATTTCGAAAAAGCTGGAACAAACTGCAGTTAAGCCTGATATGAAAAGACTAAACACAATCATCACGACTTACTATCACTTCGTAAGAGCACGCCTGAATAAAATCTGCCCTTTTCATTCTTGAGCTGCTGGAATAAAGCCATTGCACTACGCTATTATCATCGCCGTACCTTTCAGGGACTTTGTCACAGTTCTGGCCGGCAAAATATAGCATTGGAAGCCTGCACTGCATCAATGCTTACCACGGAACTGTAGAAATCTGTAAAGGTTGGAATAAAGAGTTACTGCATATGTGTAAACTTTACATGAAGCGTCAAAACGCACTCATTTGCGCGATTGTTGCGATATGCCTTCCTTCCTGACTAAACAGCAATATGTAAAATCTCGCAGAGCTTTCGTTACGTTGCACAACAATTAACCTCTCGCGGAGGGTCACTACGTGCAAATCTTACTTCACTGCTGGGCTGTGGCAATCATACACTCCACGATTATTGTCACGAGTAGGTACAGACAGGAAATAAAAGCTTCTTTTTTACTTTTGTAGAACGTCTGCTACTTCACCGAAATCTTTTTTGCTCCTACTGTATTTCGCAAATCTACTCTTTCTATTTGGCACACTTCGACTACTCAATTCTTTTGTCAGTTACGCGCATATAGCAGTTTATCTCAACACATAAATCAAAATGGCGACAGGCATCTGTCACGTTCGTGCTTCAGTTACCATCATTATGTCTGGAGCATGAGCGATTTTGATTACGCTTACACACAGTCGGGATGCANTCACGATTAACGAGTAGGTAAAATAGGTATTCATGCGATGACGCNAAATGCAGAATCTTGAGTGTGTTTTAAAAAACTGCAGACAAGCGTTCGGGCCTACATTTAAGCTTTCCACTTGGAGGCATAACAAACGGTGTTGCATAAAAGTTTCCAGAAACGTACAGCACAAACCATGCTTGCAAAAATATGTACTTACTAGGTTTTAAAAAATTGAAATATATTTTTTCCAATCTAATGAGACTGAACATCAGTTAATGAAATTATGCAAATGTAAAAGTCAGCCTGTTCACTGCGAAAGTGGGCTCAAAATTTTTATGCGGTTTTCTTTTTGTGGAAAGACTGCAGCAACTCACCGAATAGCTATGCAATTGTACCTGGATGCTGTATCAAATCCATCTGCCGTATTTGCTCCTTTAGACACTTTCAGCAAGTTGCTTAAAATCCTGATAACCGTTTTGCAAGCACTGCGCCGTTGCTAACGTAAACAAACAAGACCAGAAGTGAGCTGCGAAAGCGACTTTCCTGCTTTATCTCCGACGAACGCACTGCGCGATTGNCCGTGCATTTCATGACGAAAAATTTCCTTTCCGAAGTATGTGTGACATACCGTGTATAGTAGTAAAAATGGANTTATCCAGACCCAAGAACTCAGTTTACACCGACTGCATTACTCCGCTTGATGAGGCGAAGCAAAGCAAAATGATTATTTCATTAAATCATGAAGTGATTCTGTGATTACAAATTTTAGTTAATACCTACTCACTCGTGGCAGAAATCATTAGGCCATCACGTGGGTTAAACTTAAAAAACTCGGTTGTATTGCTTTCAGAATCAAGTCGTCGGAAGTTAAACTTGCAGCATGTAATGGATTTGTACTTCTGGAAGCGAATCGTCTTTCTCGGCATCTGCGCACCCTGCCTGCTGGGCATCAAGCTATCGCGTCAGGACACCAGAGAATGCTTACTGCACTCACGTTCTGACCTCAGCTATGACCTGCTCCTTAGACTGCCCCGCTTCAGCGAAAATGTTTCAGCTTGCCGAAGCCCTCCTGACGTATCGCGTCGGTTCTCGGATTTTCAATTTTCCTTTTCATCGCGGCAGATGTTCTTTGCACAGAAGCCGGAAAGAAAGCGGGCGAGATCGTGTTATCTAGTCTGCAGTGCCCCCTCCAATGGTGTAAGCAGGAGTTCGGGTGGGACGAGCGTTGAGCCTTCCTTGTGGTTTATTTCTGGAGTTGTTTTCAGATCAGAATGAAGATATGCCTGCTTTTGGTTTAAAATCCTGAAATCCGGATACATTACTTTCGATTGTCATTTGAAACGTTTGCTCATACATGACATTCTGTCTACAAACCCAGTGGTGCATTGCATTGGTACAATTTTACTGTGATTCTCCCCGCAAATTAAATCAGACAGTAGCACACAGTAACGGGTGATGCATTGATTTTGACACGTTTTTTGCCTCTGTTCAAAAAGCATTTAAGAAGTTGTTACGTAGTGCTTGATGTTTCACGCTCACGAGCATTGCACAGGCTTCTGAATCAGTGCTGAGGGGACGAAAGTTACGTTTCGAATCCGTTCAAAACAAGTTGCACATCTTCTGGAATACAGTGTAATGATAAGAGCACGCGTGAGAGCGCATGCGGTTAAAATCGCAATTGAAAAACGGCTTGCCCTTACGACTTTATCGTTTGCATTACATATTAGGAGCAGTGCCATAGTAGTACCCCTACTTCTTTGAAGTGGGATACCACGTTCCCCTTACTTTTGACTTGACACTAAAATGTTGGCGCTTATTTTGTCATTTTTTGAAAAATTGTCAACAGAAAATGCTTGCCTGTGCCTTTGCTGCTGCAAGGCATAATTTTGTAGCAGGGCGTTGTCCCACTTTTAACATTACAGTTATGGTTGGAAAGGTCATTACTGAAAACATTTGACCAGCGGCAACAGAAGACTAGTTTACTTTGTTCAGAAAACGGTTTTAATTGTCCGCCTCAGCTGTGGCGAAATACATTGAGGTGCTAAAACGTCATATAGAAAAATAATTTATCCAACTTTAAGCAGAAGAGCTATGGATCAACAGGCGTCCTTTTGTCGTTGTTTGAACACAACTGCACACGAAACTTTCCTGATGTGAACAGGATCGCTGCCTTAAGCTTGATTCATCATAATCACCAGATTGTCTGCCATATAATTTTGGGATAATACGAGGCAGTATCTACGAAAAGCAAGTGAAAAGGTCGCTCACATTTAACAACTCTGAGTGCTCCCTTGGAAAAATAAAAAACTTGAAGGTTAGTTCATCGTTCATTTAAATTCAAACAATTGCAATTTCATTTTTATTAGCAATGTCCGCATCGCTTTGAGGAAAATCGGAGTAACATAATAGTGCTGTTCCGGACATTAAGAACAAAACTTAGAGGCATAACTCGCTCTTGTTCTTGATGGCTATTCCTTCTACCTCAGTGGTGGGCAAACATTTCAGACAAGGGGTGAGGGCCAAACTAGTTTCAAAAGAAACTTATGTAGGTCATTACAGAACACTACTGGTTTATACAAAACCAAAAGTTAGAGATACAACTGAGTAGACAAGTCAATGTATTTGTGTTTGAAATGCAATCAGATGATAAGTTCATATGTGAAATAAATACAAAATTTAAAACCCACCACGCCAAACGTCCTTCTCTTCTTATTTCTCGACATTGATTAAAGCATTGAAAAGATTTGGCGGGCCTGATTTGGCCCAGGGGCCGTAGTTTACCGAACACTGTTCTATCTGGTAATAGCCAACAAAAGGTTGTGATTTCTCTGAGTGGACGTGGAACACACGCAGTCTTATGTTTAGCTGTGTGGTTCACCAGTGCAGCGCATAATATTTTTGAAATATGCAGGCATGATCAGAAAAATGACCTAATCTCCTGGCTTGTTTTGACTGAAGTTCAGCATTACTTGTGAGGTGAAAAAATGGGTTTTCACAACAAAATGAAAAACGCACACGCACACCAGCGCCGTTCATGCGGTTGACCAACGCAGTGGCGTGCAGAGGGGCGGGGGGCGACGCCCCAGGGCATCGAAGGCAGGGGACATCCAGAGTGAAATTACAAAAATTTAAATGTTGTAACTAGATGATTTTTCCTATTGTAAGGCCATCAACACATCCTGCATGGATTTAATTTTTCGGAACTTGTTTTGTTGTCAACACTAATTTTAACGTATTCAAATGCCAGTAATTATCACATTCTTCAGTAACGGGGACCCAGGGACCTATACTTTAGATGTACAGCGCGCACCCAATCAAACTGATAGTGACGTGATTTGTTCCAGATCGTGTGATCAAGGGAAAATCACAAAAAAGTATTGAAAGATAATCAGGCTTAAGAAAAACCCGTTTTAAAAAAAAACTCAACCCACCTGATTTTTTGAATCCAGTTTTTTTTTTTTTTTTTTAAAAAAAAAGGTTTTTTTTTTTTAAAAAAA
>JGI24159J19872_10000008_pt1 | contig 75445 bp, 39 predicted proteins | sample Ectturendosymbi4_FD_19872 | JGI IMG/M metagenome (IMG submission 19872) | reverse complement strand
ATACAAAAAAGTAAATACACACATATAATAAAACAGAGTTACAGAATACTAGAAATCACAGTAGTTTGTTAGACAAATGAAATGTTGCTAAAGTTCATAGTAAAAAGTGTAACATATTGAGTGTAAGTGTAACATATTGAATGTAAAAAGTGTAACATATTTGTTTACAGGCATCGCCTGGTTTAAGATATCTTCTCATTGGTCAGCAGATTGTTTTAATGCAAAGTTACTTTTCAGGTGTAACTTTGGTACAAGGTGTTTGTGTGTATTTGGATTAGCTTGCTTTTCTTAGTTTGCGGACAAATTGGTAGATCATGAGGCTGTCAACAAATAGCAGAGAAAAGACTGCTCTTGTGATTACGACACCCGATTTTCAACTAGGTCGTTTGCGAATGAATAGGCACGCCATCTTTCGAACAGGAGGATGCAGCAACTAAAGAGCGGCCCTTGACGCCCACGCATAAGGTCGGATGTCTGCTCTAACATCAGCCCTACAGCCATATAACTAACTATGCCCGCCGCCTGGTCTCCAGTGCATCGTCGCTTTCCAGGCGGATTCTGACTTGTAGGCGTTTAGCGAAAATCCTTCAGATGGTAGCTTCGCACCACCGGATTATCAGCCAAGCACATGAACCAAATGTCGTAGTCCTTAGTTCCACTTGTACTTAGCAGAATTACTGTTGCAACAACACTCCATCAGCAAGGTAAAACTAACGTACTTCAGACTCCTAAACCGCATTCTGCTTCAGGCTGACACCCGCCATCTTCATTTTTTGAAACTTGTTGCAAAGTTCAGCTTTCCATTATATCTGAAAGCTATTGTTTGAAACTGTTGAAAAAATTTGTTCTACTTTGGTTTCCTACAAGATAGTTTTCAACTCACCTGTCGATAATGTAGCCAGCCAGAGCACAACCGACCATCACCCCGTAGAAGTAAAGAGAAATCGCGAATGGTTTTTTCCATGACTGATCACACACCATGTCGAACTGACAATGAATTAAAACACATGCATTCAGTCCAGTGAACTATGACATTTTCACGTGAACTTTGCAGGCGTGGATTGAAGGACGGTAAAAGTTAATAATTGTACACAGTGGTTTCCACTGAACTTGTGCTGTGTAGAAATGCTTTACAACGTCACATACTTGGGTGAATTTTACGCATGGTTCAATAGGACACGTTGACAAAGGTTTAAGCAAATATTGTCAAAACTCATTAATTAACAGTTTTATTTACAAATAATATGGAGGCCAAATACATTACAGCAGTTTTGACTTAATCATTACCCATAAAATTGAAATTATGTTTTATAAATGTAAATTTTAAATTTTAACCATTTTACGGCAGGTGCTCTTTATCCACTTTGTTCGCGTGATTATTTGTGCAGCGTGTTGTTAGTTCCAGCTTGAATTACCTTTACTCCTAATTACTGGGTTGAAGTCGTAATTGCTTCAAGTGACTGCAGGAAAGTGCTCCGTAAACACTAATTTTATGATTGTTCAAAATACAATTAGATGTTAAATCACTTTGTTCTTTTATACATCCACGAAAATGTGGAACCGTATATCTTTAAGAACCGCACGCAGCTTGAATGGCTTAGATTTGTCCAGTCATAACTTGCCGACTGATAAAGCTAAAGAGCTGTTAAAACCCTCCACGGATTTGAGAAGTCTTCTAGTTTAGATTACAGAAAAGTTGGGAAGTTTTGGATGTGAGTTTTTTATGAGTTACGTCACAATAGGGGCAGGTTTTGTCCTTTTTGGCCTTCTTTATTTGGACCTGAGCCTCAATATCAAGAGGGAGCTTTGTGCTTCTTTAAAAATAAAATTAAGCAAAATTTCGGATCTTTAGAGCCACTGATTGGCTTTTAGCGTTTGTGGTTAGCAATTTATTGAAAAAAAACACAAAACCAGCAATTAAATAAAATTAATTAATCCCCTAACGTTTGTGGTTAGCAAGTTATGAACTAAAAACCACAGAAAAACAATGAATCCCCTAGGGGATTAATTACAGTAATTTTTAATTGCTGGTTTTGTGTTTCTTCAATAAATTGCTAACAACAAACCTTAGGGGTTAATCCAGGGCTCTAAAGATGCAAATTTTCGCTTAGATTTGTTTTTGTAAAGGAAGCACAAAGCTCCCTTTTGCGGTTGAAGCCCATGGCCAGATGAAGTGGGTCAAAAAGACCTAAACCTGCCTCTATCATGACATAACCAACAACAAAACCTTAAATCCCAAACTTCAAAACATTGTTTGATCGAAACTAGTCTTTCCACATCTTTAGAAGGTTTAAACAGCTCTCTAACTCTATCGGCTGGTGAGTTGTGGCTGAAATAGTCCAAGACAATATATCGTTTTTTACGGTCCCTAAAGCTTAACTTGGCTTTGGTCTTTTCCTTGGTATTGATTTCCGACGATGCTTGGTTACGCATTCTTTGTTTGTAAGGAGGCGTTTAAACAAATTGGTTGAAGTCCTCCTACTTTACGAATTTGCAGTAATAATCGTAATGTTGAGATTTGCACTTTGCAGTACGTTCAGATGTGCAAAATCCGGTAAAATCCAATGCTTGTTTAGATCGTTAAATCGTTTGCTTGCCTTCACCACGATAACTTTGTTTATGGTGTCAGCGACCCAACCGCAACCTGCACAATTTTTTATCATTCGTTTTTTGTTTTTTTTATTTTAAATAGATTATTCACTATTAAGTGGTGTTGCAAAGTGGAGCTAAATTTTGTCAAGGTATATTGAGATGTAAAGCAATTTACGCCAATTGCAAATAACAACATCGGGCAATTCAATAAAAACAAAAAGGACCAAAAATACGGAACAAAACATTGTTCTTGATGTGCGATGCTGGGAAACATAGATTCCTGTATTTGGTTATACCCGTGCAATGAAACGCATCAAGCACAAAGATCTGCATATTTAGGTAGTAAAGTTGATGGCACTTTTTCCAATACTGACATTTTTTACAGAAAAAAATGTAATTGATATGTGTCGCAAACAAACAATACTGGGTATGGCCAAAACGCTTTCCTTGTTTAATTAAATATTTTTCACAACAAACGTAATACTTTTGGACTGATATGATGAGTTTTTTTTTTCCAGAGCGTAATTTCTCATCTGGAAGGTTAAGATACTTAGTCTCAACCGAACCAAGCAAGGCATACTTTACTTTTTATACAATAAAAAACAGCTTTACATTACAAAATTCTTTTTTCGCATTTTAAAATTTTCATTCGAAGATCTAGCACATGATTTACTAAAAACACGGCCTTGGCAAATCACCAGTCTTGAATTTATCGTTAAAACCAGGGTTCATTCAAGTCTCACTTCAGTCACAGCCGAACGTTCAACTCCTTCGTAGAACCAGGACTTGCACTGTATAGTTGCTGAATTGTTGTTGGCTGACTCATTAAAAACCACTTCACCTGAAAAGCACAATATTTGCAAATTCCAAACCGACCAGAAACCTGTGCTTCGGAAAACAGTTACTGCGCCAATAACCGTGAAACAAATGCTCTTCACGAAAGTAAATAAGGTACCAGATTTTGCAGTACATTTTCATGAAACAACTATTTCTACGCGTAAGGACAATCTAGTACAACTTTGTTTCTTACAAGAATATATTCGAAAGTTTATTGTATGGGTTAAAGGCAGAATGTTTCTAAACGATGAACGAAATGCATCTCTAAGTCTTTGCTAATTTCAAAAACTGTTTCGAATATCTGATGATGAACGTCCAGTAACTATGAACACAGACGTTATATTGAACTAATGAAAAGAGAATTCCTCCCGGCACTGGGGTTGAAGCGAGGATTGGACATGGAGACTGTTGGATCATCGCAATGCACATAATTATGCAGTGCCTGCAGAGGGCAGCGACGCTTCTTTCACCTTGCAGCTGCAAAGTCTTTGTTTTTTGAAGAAATTTTGCCAGCAAGTGGTACGAAGTCACAGGCCCCTAACCAGGGGGCACAGAGGGGCGAACTCCCCCTAGAAAATTTTTCTACCCCCCTGGAAAAATGTTGGACATGGTTTATAACTATTGGAAATAGTTCAAAAATTTTGGGCCCCTCCCAGAAAACTCTCCTCCTGGTGTCCCACGCCCCTCCGGGTTTCCCAAGCTGGTTACGGGCCTGCGAAGTCATCGTTACTGTCAGAGCGTTCCACCTCATCCGTTGATACATCACTCAACTCGGTGTCGTCTGCAAGGTTTGCGACGGCCTCAGCCACCGCAGGTCCACTTTCATAACCGGGATGCGCACCAACGCTCTGCAATAGCCTTGCAAGTGGTGCCTTTTCTTCAATCCAATGCTGGAGGGAGGTCATCAGAGTCAGCCATGTTGCTTTGGTTACAGCGAGACATTACACTAAATCTTCAAGAATGAAAACCCTAGCGCTGACTCTTGCATTTAAAAATTTTTGGAAAGCAGCGAAAATGTAGTGCTCTGACTTTTTTAAAGAATTCCCAGGTGTTCAATGAAAACAACTGGAACACATTTTCTGTACAAATAGAACATCACAAGCTTTGCCGTGCAAACTCAGGTCGACTCTGTCTCAAGAGAAATTAGTGAACGGCGAGGTTATCACCTCTTGGGAGGTCCGCGAACCAATTACCAAAGTTTAACGTGAATCACGCAGGCCGAAGCTGCTTCTCACATTGTTTTCATTCATCTGCCAAAAACAATTCGCTTGGTACCACATCAACATGTTAAAACGTCTTTGCTCAAGATGGGCAAAAACATCTTTCACACAGCTTCTTATTTGAAAACGTCAGGTGTAGCCTACTTTGCCCAAACTTAGCAATTACACCTCTTATTTGTTGCATACAAAGCTTGTGCAAATTTTGAGAGATCTGCTCGACAAACGGCATCGGAAAATTTAGCTACTAGACGAATCAATTTTAGAGGGTCATTTAAAGTATACCTTGCTTTACATGGCTGGTACGCTTACCCTATATGGGCAAAATACACCTGACCGGGGTAAAAGAATTTGGATTTCTACAAGAGATGCTGTTGCTGGACTCGACGCATGTATGCAAGCTGATGTCCATCGTCAAGAACACAAGCAAAAATTTTCACAAATCACAGTAAGCTTACCAGCATTTCAGGTCTATTGTGCAAATTTACAAAACAAAATTAACCCCTATCCAGAACCGTCGCCAGAAAGTTTTCAATAGAGGGGCTTTGCGGTTCTGCGGGGGGGCTTTGCGTTTGTGCAGGGGGGCTTTACATTGTAAAATTAACCAAAACTCTACTGATTTATAGTGTTTCACATTTCAATTTTGTGGGGCTTGGAGCAGTGTTTGGCGGGGCTAAGCCCACCAAAGCCCCCCGTGGCGACGGGACTGCCCCTATCATGATACACTGGCTAAAGTCAAGACGAGAAACACTTTTCTCATTTTATGTGACATTTTTGCACAGTTGTAAAATACATGCGTTTAAGTCATGCAACAGGCGTTACTTTGTTCATGCTTTGTTACCTCTTGAAAGACATAACGTTTTATTGTTTAGACTAGCGTTAACATCAGTTTTATATCAGTTTACACAAGCACCCCATCCGTCTGCAAGCAATCCGCTGACAAATTTCAGAAAACAACGCGGGCCCGAAGTCAAAAAGTTTGCTCTCTTGCGTCATACAAGGTAACCATGTTCCTACATCATGCAAATATATTTTTATATGAATAAGACTGATACCACAATATTTGAAAGGCCACTGAGTCATTGGTTTACTCACTTGAACTGAGATGAGACAGACTGAATGAAGCATTTCGTTTGTATCGTCGGCACTGACTTCTTGAGATTTTTCCCACTGAGTCCTCTTCAAAAGGTATGAACATGTTATATATGTGAATAGTCGCATTCTCTGTGATATTACTTCTTCCTATCTGAAAAATGTAAAGTCCGTTTTTACATGTTATTGCCTATTTTACCAGCAAACTCTTTATTTGGTAAAGCTGTAGCGAGTACAATAAAACCGCGAAAAACTGACAGGCGTAAAGTGTACGTTAAACCATCTCCTCAACAAGCAATGGCAGGCTATGTAGTTTAAATACCAATTTCAAAAGAAAAATCTTACTCAGTTTGAAAAATAACTGTAATGAAATTTTCCATCCAACTATTTGTTTTGCTTTCCAAGTCAGTTACGTTTATGAGGCTTTGTGCATTTTCGCGAATTTTCATAACACATTTTATGTACATTTTAGTATTTGATATTTGCTAAACAGAGAAAGCTGAGTTGAGATTACTTTTTGTTTTGCTATTTAACAAAATTGAAATTATGGCTCGATTCAATATAAAATATTTTGTGCAAAGGATGTACTGTTCCCTGTTGAATTCTTTTTTGCTGCCATTTTATTCTGTGAATAAATCAAAAAATTGCTTTTGCATGCTTTAAAAATCTTGCTATTTAAATGCACATATCATGCTCCACGCGATGTTGCAAAATATGCAGAAAATTTGCTGAACAAAATTACGAGTGTTTAATACTTTGAAAAATAAAGTAAAATGAAAATCGTTTATTTTTTTTGCAGACATGCATTTGCTTTAAATTTCACTCTACTAACTGAGCAATGAAATCGGAAATGATATTTTTCCGGGTTAAAGTTTACATTTCTTTTGGAGAAATGAACATATTTGATTTGGCTTTAGCGCGTAAAACTTAATTTTATCAAGGTGTGTTGAGCATTGCTTCCTGCCAGGGCCATTTAAAAGTTTTTCATTTCAGTAACATTTTCTGTTCACAAACAGCATAATCGGCCACGCTTGATCGTGGGCGATTGCGTTGGTGGTGAACGGAAAATGAGGATAAAAACAGATCTTATTGTTTCATTAGTTGGTGCGCACTAAATAAAAAATCTGTAGATAGTTGAGAGCTTGCAGCAATCATTAGGTGCTTTTGATTACTTGAACTCTCTCAAGTCGTATAGCAGGTTAACTTGACACACTGTTAACAGCAATGACGTCATGTTTTTGGTGGTGCTGACGTCACAAACCCCTGAGAACCAGAGGTGGCCGGAGTCACATTTTCAGACTCCGACTCCACTCCTTTTCCAAAATTTTAAAATCCGGACCTGGGTCCGAAAGCATTTTAATCTTGAGAATCTCACTTCTGTTCACACTCCGGTTGCCATCAATGCAACCGAAATTCAGCAATGGTTTTACTTAAGAAATGGCATGTATAAAGACCATGCAGACTTTTGCTACTGCCGAAAAGGGCAAAGTGATTCTGGCCACTGCTGCTAAGAACTTTGCATTTGTGGTTTTGCAGTTTGACCTTTGCGACTTTGCCTGTCGAATGTCAAGAGATTCGTCTGTTACGTCAATGGCAAAAGGTCTGAAACCACAACTCTCTTGTGACGCCAAAATAAATAATAACGCTTTTTCAGGCGAAAGAGTTGTTGAAAGCAAGGTTAATGATTTGTGACATTGCAAACCTAATACACCACTTCTTATTCTCATCCTGACCTATCAGAGTCTTATGACGTCAAATCAATCAAATTATAATGCTTTTTCGATCGTGAGGAGTTGTTAGAAGCAAGCCTAATGAATGAGTGACGTCATAACCCTAATAAGCCACTTCTTATCGCACGCGTGCTGTATCGTAACACCACGTAAAATGATGTGGTTTACGACGGACTACGCGTGGCTCGCGTGGAATGACGTCAAATATTTCATTCTCTTTGCGCTGCGTCATATCACCCAAAACTTTTCATTTATTTTTTGTGTAGGTATTTGTTGCAGACTCATGTGTTTGCTCAAAAATTATATGAGGTCGTTTATAGATAATGTTGAAGCGTACAAAAAATTTCCATGTTTCTATCAAAAGCTGAAAAAGACAACCCTAGCAGAGTATTCCAGATTAATCAAGCTAACAAACAATCATTTTATTCTTTATGCTATGGTAACGAAACTCATATGCCCATAAATTCCGTAAACTCACAGATATTAGGTTAGGCGTTTGTTAGATTCCTTTTAACGATTTCTTTTGCATTTTCATAGGCTTACTGATCGAAAAACACTATTGTCGAACTCAAGTCTAAATAACTGCACACGTTAATACTGTAGATTGAGAACAGGGGTCTACAAACTACGGCTTGCGGATTGAATGCGGCCCGGGAAACACCTTCATCCGGCCCGCTAAACCATTTCATCCGGCCGCAAAGACATTTTCCCTAAAATGAAAAATTATATATTCACTGAAAATTTGTTGATTTGATAGAATGAAAGATATCCCAAAAAAATCACATCACGTGAGATGTCCGGCTTTTGAACTGTTGTGTACTAGCATATGTGACCCTTTGACAAAAAAGTGTGAAGATCCCTGGTTTAGAACACTTGAGGTAAGATGCTACCAGCCAGTGGTGGGTTTAGGGTTGGGAGGACCCGAGGCAAGACTAAAAAAGGGGCCCTATGATGACGTCATCATACTCAGACAACCGTGATATTCACTTTTGATTTGCCTAAGATACGGCCACCCAAGGATATGTTCCTGAGACCATGTCATAACTGAAATAGCAGAAGGAGAAAATGCAAAAGGGTGTTCATGATACACAACTTTGAAAACATTGAAAGTTGGGAAGACGAAGCAACACTTAAAAGTTAAGCCAATAGCAAGTTGGCATCGACCCACTTCTTTATTTTCCCGCCCCATTTTTCTGCATTCACCATCAATAAACTGCAAAGTTTGCCTCTTTGAAAGTTTTACACCTTCCTTCTTTAAAAAAATGCTTGGTAGTTGGTATCCTGAATTTGTTCACATTCATGTCTTTGTGGGAACCAATGAAACTATAAAAAACAACCAAGAAGTTTGAAACACTAAATTTGTTTTAAATTTCATCTTTAACTGCAAGGACATAGCATACAAAAGCATCCAAATTGAGACTTGTTTTGGAAAACTTTGAGGCTAGATGAGTCAAGGCTGCCCTCATCTTGCATTAACACTAGTTGTTTGAAAAATGTGAAATAGTAGGAAATAATTCATCATGTAGTTTATCGAAAACATTTCTACTGCAGCTAGTAGCCTACACAATTGATTAAATCTGTGCTAAGGAAAACGGTTCAAGTTATGCCGGCTAAGAGTTGGCAAAAGAGCTTAAACATCACCAACCAAGTCTACCTTAAACCAACCATTTACTAGTCAAGCTTCAAATAACCTGTGACTTCAACCATAGGCTAAATCAAACCACGTAAAATATCTGAAATATCTGTAGAAAAAATTAGTATCCATAATACCCAAAAAATACCAGTTCTGCTACGTGATAAGAAGCACGAATGTATCCTTGCTTATTAGCAGTCTTTGCAGCGCAACAGCAATAACACAAAATTACTTTGGAAACTAAGAACAAAATGTCCTATGAATGAAAAGATGTAGTGTTGTCCCTGCTATAACAATTGCATGTTGCCTTATTTTCTGATGGAAACGTTCACTAAAGTACAACATCACAAGAAATGAGAAATTTGTCTAACGTTTTCAACTCAGAGACATAAAAAAGACTACTTTTTGTTCATCAGTGTCATTTTCATAAAATTATCAATATAGCAAATACTTTAATCTCTAAAAATCATCATTGTTATAAAAAGTTGTCATTTGGTATAAGTATGCCTATTTGCTCTTATTTGATAGGGTCTTTTCAGAACTTTTGGAAGAAATTTTAACCCACAATTTTTTAGGTATAGAAGTTGGTTTGAAGCTTTTTTTTATTTGCTCACTGGAGATGGTGGTGGCGTCGCTTTGATAGGACGGTACTTACACATTACAGTTGCTGTTAGGGGCCCCTTTGATAGCATAGTAGTTGCACATTACAACTGCTGTTTGGGTTCCCTGTGAAAGCATATTACTTGCATATTACAGTTACTGATGATGGCCACTCTGAAAACAAGGTACTTAAACATTAAAGTTGCTGTTGGTGGCCCCTTTGAAAGCAAGGTACTTTTACATTAAAGTTGCTGTTGGGGACCTCTTTGAAAGCAAGGTGCTTATACATTACAATTGCAGTTGGGGCCTCTTTGAAAGCATGGAATTTTACATAATAATTGCTGTTGGGGGCCCCTTTGAAAGCAAGGTGCTTACATACTACATTTGCTGTTGGGGGCCCCTTTGCAAGCAGAGTAGCCTACTTACACGTTACAGTTTCTTTAAGACCTCTTCAAAGAAGTTTAAAAGCAGAGTACTTACACATTTCAGTGGCTGCAGGGGGCCCCTTTGAAAGCAGAGTACCTTCAAACCGCAGTTGCTGTTGGGGTCCCTTTGAAAGCAAAGTACTTGTACATGACAGTTATTGTAGGGGGCCCCTTTGAAAGCAGAGTAATTACTTATGATCTGCTTTGTAGTACACTATATGAGTGAATAATAAGTTTTTCATCAAAAATAAGGAAAATTTACGCGCGTAACACCTCAAGGGGGCCCCCAAAAAGGGGGCCCGAAGCAAGTGCCTCGCTCGCCTCCCCTTGAACACTCCACTGCTACCGACACGAGTCAACTAAGGTACATAGCGCATAGTCAGGGTTTTGTTTCAATCAGGTCTGTCGCCGCTTAGTTCCTTGTTTTTGGATTTACCAAAGACGTTTGGCTGCTGTGGCCATGAATTTATATTTGGTAAATTCTTTCACTGTGGTATAAGAGGTGTTTCACACCAACTGTTCTCAAATTATTTGCATGATAGAATGCAATGTACCAAAAAAGGGCTTTCAAATCTTCATAAAAAAGTTATATTGTGAGATCTCTCAAGGTAGAGTTCTCACACCTTTTGGTTTCCTTATTTACATCAATGATATCATTCAAGCTTCCTCTTTTCATATTCCTTTATTTGCTGATGATATTACCCTCCATATATCCAACTCTTGTTTTGATGTTCTTCAGACCACTGGCAACCTTCAATTATGTTAAATTGACCACCGCCTGAGAACCAACAAACTTTATCCAAACTACAATAAGGCTAACTTTATGTTATTGAATTTCAAAAACACATTCTTACTTCCTTCAAGTTACTATCAACAATCCTGCGCGAAAACTGTGGCTTTTAAACAGCTACTCTTGCATTGCAAAACCGAAGTTCCCATTTTACTGAAGTAAGGTCACACTGATGAGGAAACCCAAATTAAACTGTTAAACAAATAACAATAACGTTCGTTAGAATTGCATGCACTTCAGTCGCAATAGTAAGGTTTTTAATTTCTGCACATCGCACTTTTCCATACCTTTGTTGTGAACTCATCCATAACATCATTCAAGGCGCAGTGATGCTTAGGAGTATACTGCGTAACTAAACTTTGCAATACAGGAAATGAATTTGGCAACGAAGAAAGGAAAAACAAAATGCACAAGCGCTTCTCGTAGTAGCTGAATCCATCTTCCGTTTTCCTATCTTCCATAATCCTTACAAGGCAGTGAGATGATTTCTTTAGCTACTATCTGTGTTTTTCTTTTAGATACTTAATGGAAAAACACGGATTGCTATTGAAGTTAGAATATACGAATCTGTTGAGAAGAAAAAGCATAATATTTTAATGCATTTACCACAGATTTTAAGCATTTTACAAATGCTGATTCATTACGGCTTGATTCCGTAGGTATGTATCATTATTGGCGTTCACATAGGTTTTAGGTTTCAGTGGACAAGTTTTCAAGTTTTTATTTTCTGCAGCTTGTGTTTTGATTGATGTAATTTAGACATGTTTTTTTCCTTTCTCTGCCTTTGCTCACCTCATCAGCATTATCCACGTGCGGTGAATTGGAGTTTTTTTGTGACTTTGAGTTACATACGATATATGTGCCTCTGCCAAAGACAACATGTGCATTATGGTTAGTTGTAGTTCAACGCCATACGATTGTTTCTCGCTGGTTCAAATACTGGTCGTTGTGCAACAGTGTGGTTATTTGTTGCTCTGTATGCGCTCAGTTGATGTGTGATTTACATGCATGTTTTGTGTGCAGACGGTTAGGTTTACCATAGTTTAAAGCCTCATTTGCATGCGTCAAACCGGTTTCATTATACCCCGTAAGCACTGTTTGCAGATTTCAAGACAGAGGTGCGTAGAGTTACGTGAAACCAACTTCCTTTAAAAAGATTTGCTTGTTGGTTGGAATTCGTCGCTTTTCAAAAGGGTAGTTACTTGTATTTTCAAAAACGTTGATATTTTCAATTGTGCTTTCAAGACTTTCGAATGGTTTGCACTGTAATACTTAAAATTAAGAAGAGCATGTTACTTTCTTTCCAAGATGAGTCTCTACTAATTCCACAATTTTTACGAGTACTCCGCGCTGCAGAAAAAGCTTTCTTCAAGAAGTGATGTTTATCCATACTACTTCTGTCATCCTTTTCATTTTCTTCTGGCAAGCTGACGTATGCTCAGTTTGAAATGCATTTCACACAAAAACACACTACACAAATATGTGGCGGCAAAAAGACGTTAAAGCACAACGTGAGTAGCACGTTGCCGCTCGCTTACTACGGCTTTACAAATCTTACACATACAAGCAGAACACGTAGAACACATCCAAATGGTTGCAACTGCTAGGTTCACGATTCGCGTGTTTGTTACTTTTACAGATTGCTCAGATCGAATGCAACGAAACCGTCGCGCGAAAGGATGTGAGGTTTCAACCAGAACTGTCCGTCGCCAGACTGTTTTCAATGGAGGCCTTTACAATTTTGCAGGGGGGCTTGACATTCTGAATATTTGATAAAGTCTCTACTGATAATAGTGCAACATATTCAAATTTGGAAGGGCTGAGACGACCAATGCTCCCCCGTGGCGGTGGGACTGGTTTGAACTTCCCTTATGCTGTCATTATTGAAATACATGCAAAAAGCTACAATCATCAAATCAAGTAAAACTGAACGGAGCACAGTAAGCAAAAAAAGGTTTTGTACTGGCCTTCTTCATAACAAAATAAACGAGGAGTTTATTAAAATTTGTTAGCATTTGTTTGTCAGTTTTAATGCACCGAATACCGTGTGGACAGCCTGTCTGGAAGTGGAACACTGCGACTCTTAATTCATTTTTAATTCTTTTGAATCTTGATAAAGACCTTTCTCTTGAGCAGTTGGTGACTATCAAGCTAAGAACTAAGGGTCCACGTTCGTGGATAAACTAAGAACCACTAATCTGAGAAAACAGACCCGAACGCTCTTTTGTCATTTTCTTGCTGTTACCCTGACCTTTGTCTCTATGGGGTAAAGTCCGGTGGTTGCCAGTTGGCACAGTGACTTTTGCTTGCTAAGCTCAATAAGATCTTCTGCAATTTTCTTAGCATAGGAGCAGTACAAACCTACGCAAGTACTCAATAGCAATCTGATTGCTGAATGACTTTGTTAAAGAAATTAAAATGAAAAAATCAGATCCAAAATACCACACGAGCTTACGTTATAAAAACACTAACAAAACGACGTTATTGCTCAGAAGAAGCAACTATGTTTTTATTGTAGAATAATGCTACAACCTTACACATAGCTCTTATCTGCATTACATCCTCAAGCTTTGATCAGGTGCGTTTCAAACATGAATAGCCACAAGTTCTTTCAGATTTATGCCAGAGAGAAAATCCCTCTTACTTACACGTAATCACTGATCTTTGAGCCTATGTGCCATGCAGCGTTGTACGCGCTTTTCTTGTGGTGTGCACCCAGGGCCGGATTTACCAATAGGTTATATAAGCTTAAGCCTAGGGTCTCAAGATCCAAGGGGGCCTCCAGCAAACTGTGGTAACCATAGCGTCAATTGTCGATATATGATCATTTCGATAAATAATCGCCAAAGTTTCTATGTTTTAATTATTCATAAAATTTAGTTTTATTCACCTAATCAGATTTCGTGTTGATAACGTCAGGGTTTTCCGAGTTTTGATGAATCCCAATATGACCGTTGGTCAGGTCGCATGCCAACTATAGTGTCGTCATACTTAAATCCACCTGACCAAGTATTGTCAGAGACAATAAGCAACAAAGTAACTAAGTAGTCCACTGCAGTGTCATTGTCTTTATCAACCGGCAAGGAAAGTAAGTTGTAAAATAGAAAAAGCAGACCACGAGATTTTAACCATGTTTTTACAGTTGATTTTGTTACATTTGTTGAAAATGCGTATGTTGATGCAAAAGATTCCGTTTGTTGATCAAAAAATATCAACTAAAATTTGAAACTTTTGTATTGAACCAGCTACGTCTATAGGTAAGTCTGACTTTCATTCGTCTGAATTTGTTTTGTAAACCAAAAGAGTGCTCAGACAGACGTAAATAACCTTGATATTTATCGGTTGCATCCCACGCAGTAATTAATTTTCTTTAAATGTTTTGAAAGTGGTGGTTTGTGATTGTTGCAAAAATGAGAATTTCAGTAACATTCCAATCTAAAAAAATTGACCATTATGTTTTTGCTGCATGGCTTCACAACAGATCAATATCGCTGTATGGTAGGCAACTGGGTATAAAACTTCACCTAGTTAGTAAACTCGTTGAAAACGTCCGTAACGAGATCATTTATATAACATCCCGTTACGTTTTCTGACCGTTTGTTATCACAACTATATGTCAATTTTGATGAAAATTTTAGTATGAAAATCTTATTGCGCCCGTTTTTTTAGGTCGAGTTTAGGTGCTTTTCATTCATACCGTCTCGAGCATACACATCACTTTTAGCAATTTAGTACAAGGGAGTATTAACGGACAAAAATACGAATTAGGATTTTCGCAACAAAATCTGACACAAACGGTAAAAATTACACGCATTGATTAGGTCAATCAGTGCAAAGCGCAAATTAACTGTTACTTGCATTGCATTTTTTTGGAAAAACTGCAAAACGTTTCCAAGTTTTTCACTTTTTTTCATGCAACGTAAATTGATATTAACCTTCTATCTTTCCTAGAAACTTCCTAAAAAACGAATACGGTTTGTCTGAAAGTCTTACTTCAAAGTTTAAGGAAGCTTTTTTTAGCTTAACTTTTTGAAACTCTATTCACTAGTTAAGGCAGTTCAGTGTTCACTCCATGCTTTTGTATTCACTTAACAATGTTCTTCAGTCACGAACCCGCAGTACTGACGGAAACCAGGAAACCAGTACATCTGACGGAAACCAGCATCCCTTTCGTGTGAAGAAAATACATTTCGTGACGGCAAATCTGGAAACTGTAGCGCGAAAGAAATTCGTGATCGGCAAAAGATTATAGGCAACTACTAATAATACTCAATTGAAATGTGGAGATAGGCTACGTTTCAGCAAACATTTTCACAAAACGTCAATCTCTGCGTGAAATTGACTGGAGAAGCACCTTAAAGTTGTGACTTGCAACATGCGTGCTTGCGATTAGATTCAACACCTAATTTTATTCCAAACAATTCGCACGTTTGCACCAGTGCGCGTAGAAACGGAGGAAGATACTTACACCGACCACGATTTTCTTCTTTGGCGTTTCCCTAAATGGTAAACAAAAAGTTTTACATAAAAAGATTCCTTTTTTGCCACAAAAAGTAACCAATTTTTCTGCTGATAGAATTCTATTTGAACGAAGTTGTAGGACTGACTATGCGTAGTTTTACGTGAAATCGATTTTCTTTTCAAAATTTGCTGATTGATTCAAAATCGTCACCTGTATGGATACTAGTAACTTGAAAACAGCTAAAACAATTTTAATTTTCAACAAAAATGAGCTTCGGTGAACTAGATGCAGTCAGCTCAAGAGACATAGATAAACCAGTAAACTAACAGACGAGCTTTTGCAATTTGATTCCTTGCAATTTTTCAAAACCTGCTCAATTTGTTATTTGGTCACAACTGCTTGCCGACGTTTGATTAAACCAAAACCTTTTCAAAAATGATCTCTACTTCAAGTCACGTTTCATGGTACCCACTTAAAAACATGTAGGGCATATTTTATTGGTCAATCAACTGTTGTCAAAAAAGATATGCTTTGAGTAAAATGCCATCCCACTCTATCTGATCTGTTCTCTACATTGCTGCAACTTGCCGGTAAACGAAAATGTTACACGCTACATTTGCAGTAAACAAACAACAAGAACCAGGCGCGCATTCAGGGGGTGGCATTTGAGGAATTTGCCCCCCACGAAAATTTCAAAATATTGCATAGCAATTTTAACATTTGCAGAAACTCCCAAGGAATAAAGATGAAATTTTATATTCTAATCATGAGAATTTATATTCAAATTCTGAAAATTTTCAGAAATGCAATGTGTGTCTACTCTCTAGGGTTTGATTTTGTTTCTTGCCTAACTTCTGACGAAGTGTTGTATTGTTATCACACCATTGAAGCAAAGTTTGCAGCTAGGAGACGATACCTGGTGACAGAAACAGCATAACATGTTTACACCCTTTTAGCTTTACGTTTGCCTGGGGTTACTGTAGACTACTGCTTAAGAGATTTTGCATTTTATGTTCAGTGCTTAACCGTTGTTGGGGTTTCACAGCCAAGCTCTAACGTTGCAAGGGAATTTCAAAATTCACAATGGCCTAAAAGTTATTAGGTGTTGTTTAGGTAGTCCTGACAAAAGTGGCGAGACCCACTCCCATCTGGTGGTGAGACTGCTTTAACCATTCATAATAAAGTTCAAGTTGCATTCCTACCTGATGGATTACTTTCAAGAGTGTTTCATTTGGCAGACGAAGTCTCATATCTATGATGGAAACAAAACCTCAGTGATTAAATATATCTTAAGATTCATACCAGTCTCTTCTATTTGACAACGTCACCACTCGCAATATCGTCTGCAGTAAGCAAATATATTAAACTGAAGTTTCAAAAATCGAGATAATTCTTTTGATGAATTTGTTGAAACAAGACGAAAGTTCGACAGGTATAATAGCAGCCTATACATCTGCCACACTAAAGCCATGACTGCACTACAGTAGTTCAGTACGGAACCAGGTAGTTGCATTAGGCTACTAATTTATGCTCTGTCCTTTGCGAAAAAGTTGTACCACGATGAAAATGCATGAAAATTGCAACCCCCTCGAAATGAAAAGCTGGTTGCATCCCTGACAAAAACTGTTTCGAACAACGATTCTTCACTATCGCTTTCTTCTGTCAAACGTTTCCTGCCGTGCTTCCTCACGACATTGGTACAAGATATAACGACGGGCCTGCGTCATTCGTTTAGCCTGCACTGCATATTGTATAAGACGAAATGCACACAGTCTGCAACTATTCATTGCCTAAGCTTTGCCACAGTTCTGATAGAAACTTGTAGTGCAGGTTCGCCAAAATTTATTTGGGATGAGTTTGCAAAGCAAAACCTTTTCAAACGAAGGTTAATGTCGAGGTTTCCTTCAAGCTTTCAAGTGGTCCGGTCGTGTTTGCGGTCTTGCAAATAACCGGTTAATGTAGCTGCCATCGCTCGAGCTTGAACGTCTACGTTTCTGCATGGTGCTTCATCGCATCTGGCACAAAGCCAGAGGACGCTTCTGCGTTTGTTGTTGTTTAACTTCTGAAGTTAAAGGTCATTATCTGTTTTTCACTGTTTGGCCGTCTTGGCTGAAACTGCGTTCAGTTCAATTCGTTTCTTTACTCGTAAAATCAACATCCTGAAAAGGAACTGCAGTTACGCAGAAAATAATATTCGCTTCGTGCTATCGAGCAAACGTCACTGCTTGACAATCACGAATTACTGCAATGCAATGTGCAAGCGGCTCCATGTTACTGGAGACGGTGTTTCGTCACCATGTGGTTGAAACTCAAAAAAGTCAGATATTAACTCATTTTCAGACCGAGCAGCTGCAATCATGTGACCAACGCATACAGATCGGTTAACAAACACTTTAAATACTCATCAGCAACATCGTACAGTGGACGAAATTCGTTCCGATAGATTTGCTGATAGTGGATACCATTTGAATAAGAGCTAACGATTATATATATTCTGAACATTTTGGGGACAAGAAGGCCACTGTAGTGGATCTGAACACCGTTTTGGTCATGGCCCACAAATCTTTTGTGAAAGAGAAACAACCAAGACTTCTTTGGATACGGACTTGTATGAACCGCATTCGATCAAAAAATTGCACAACTTTAACATCTTTCAACGGGGATTTTGATGTAGCTTCTATCAAAGAAAAGTATATAAACAGTTGTTTCCGGGGCGTGCAGAGGTCTAGTGATGTCCGAGGCGGATACTTGATTGTATGCCCCCTTACCAAATTCTAGTATTGAAAAATGTGAGAAATACAGGCACAGCAAAACTACCTGCCCAGATCTTTGCGTGCAAAAGGATTACGCCACAAAAGCTTCACCTCAAGTGAGAATTAAGAAGAGATAAAAGCTATACGAGTCTCGTACAACGTCACGCAGCAATAGCAAGGCAATTGAACGTTGTAAAACGTACGTGCAAGGACACGGAATTTTGCAATGACGCTTTGGGTCAGAAAAAAGTGAAGTACATTTCAGAAAGAACCCTGGAACTTTGCTCTAAAAAACAGTACATTTTGAAACGTATCGTACTTGGCGCCGGAAGTTTGCAGCTCCGAACGATGTTCTTTCTGAAAGCTTCACCATGTTATTTTGTTCTTTCTTACAATTGAAAGCATAGAAACTTTCGCAAAATCGTCACGCATGATATAATCCTGTGACATAATTCGCTTTGCCACAAAACATGAAACCAAGCAGACAAGACAACTTAAAAACATAAAACGTTCCAAATTTGAAATCCAACTTTGAACAAATAAGTTCAAGAGGTCTCGGTTTTCTTCACTGCTCTGCAGACTCGTAGTCAGGTTTGAAGATTTTGGGGAAAAATATACTTTTAAGGGACAAGATTTTTGTTTTTATTAAATGTTTAAAACAAATCTTTCTAAGAACAACAAAATTTGTGGGGGCACGAAAAAGTTTGGGAGGCACTTCTCCGGAATGCCACCCCCGTGGCTACGGGCCTCTGCTTTGTTTCGATTATGGCGTTTATATTGAAATGTAGAAAACATTGCATTTAATATTTTTCAACAATATGTCGCTGCCATGCTCGCACACCCCTTGCGAACCTTTCACGACCCCCATTTTAAGAGCCCAGGCTCTAGAGCAGTGGTATAGAACTTGCGGCCCTCGTGAACATTTGGTATGGCCTCCTTCAGAATTTTCGTTACCCATGACAGAGTACAACATCGCGTGAAAAAGAAGTTCCATGATAAGCAGGTACTAAGATAGTAAGGCAAGAGGAGCCAATCTTCCTCATATTTGTATTAAAGTAGAACTTTAAGATGAAATTGATTGATTTTTGCGGCCTGCCAGCGATAATGCACAGCTCATGTGGCTCGTGATAGTACAGTAAATAGGGTCCCAACCCCTGCTCTAGAGAGAAAACTCATTTTAAAGACAAGTTGCAGATTTACATCAGGCTAGCAGGATGTGGCTAATCTACAAAAAGGGAAGAAAGACATGATGTAAAGTTGTAAGATATCGATGGCGGTGTTTCATCTTTCTTTCGAGTCACTTAATTTAGATTTGCATGCCGCTTCGGGAACGTTTCCGTCAGATTCATACAGGATGTGTTGGTAGCCTTACAATACGATGAAGCATCCAGTCACAACATTTTAATAAAATTCAATTTTTGTAATTTCATTCTTTGGATGCCCCCTGCCTTGAATGCCCGGGGCCGTTGCCCCGTTATCTCCCTCTGCACGCCACTGAGATGGTTTATTTGTATATATCATGAAAGTTCAAAATTTCGATAAACATTACCTTTTTGTTTTTCTTGTTTGCTCATTTCAAGTAGTTTGGGGTTGTTTTACCCATGTTGCACGTTTACCTGAATGCATTTTGAAACCGTGTGGAAAGCTTGTGCGATTCCAACTAACTGAAAAGCCAAACAGTCACCAATCGGAATGTTTTGGGGAAAAGTTAGTTGACTCCTGCTAGGCCACTATGATGACACACCCATCACACTATGATGACACACCCATCATTATTTTGTGTTGTGCCTAACCAACATTCGGCCGTAGAAAGACAATCAAGGCATCTTTGGTCTGGGTTTTCGATGTACGTTCCACCAACAAAAGTACATATAGTTTTTCATCTGCAATTTTTGATAAGAATCGACTGTTTGGCATTCTTTGTTCATGGATTATATTTAGAAGATTGCAGAAAATTTTGCGAAATTTTTTATCAATCTTTTTGTCTCAAGCTTGGCAGGAAGACCGACGATACATGTTTGAAATTTTTTTACGATTTTACGGGGGTGCTATTTCTGAAACAGGAATAATGGAACCTCAAAGCAAAAAACAAAGCAATATTCAAAACATCCCGATTTTTTGTTGTTTTGCACCTTGACGCAGAAGAAAAAGTTAGGATAAAATTTAATTTTTGGAAAAGGTGACAGTAATACTGTAGTGACATTTATGGCAAACAATCAGTTTTCAAACACACAGATTTTTATTTGCTTATCCACTTGAAAAACACAAGTCGCATTGCTCACAAGTTGCATAACTGAGAATGATGTCTCAATGGCCTGCATTTCCCCAAATTTGTTTCGATTGACACGTATAACTTTTATCTAGACCAGGGTTTTCAACCTTTTTGCTCATGGCCTATTACAACTAGGAAAGATATTAGTGGAGGACCAAATCTCATAATCTCACAAATTTAGCATGTCTATAACTTTAGTTCAGCATTAGTTGCTGCGCTATAGCAATTGCAATCCTATGCCATTGCAATTCTCGTATATACAGCTTCAGCTAGCATTGTTAAGTAGGAGTGATGTCACAAACATAAATTTCAGATATATTTTTTTCCTGTTCGTCTATCTCAGTGTTTCCCAATCTTTTTTGGCTAGCGCCCCCTTTCCTGACCAACAAATTTCTATCGCTCCCCTACCATGCGAAGCACACATATCAACACAATTTTTGGGTATTGTACATTTGGTGTGTTTGAAAATGATTAAAATAAGAATGAACGCAAAGATGCATTTCACTATAAAACTTAATTTAGTAAAACGCTAAGTTTTTGTTTACAAATTACATGCATACATGTTTGTTCATCATACTGTTTTTTGTGACATTTGGTCACTCAGAGCTAGTAAGACAACAGAAATGTAATTATTACCTGGGTCTCCTGTTGCCCCCGGACCCCCCATTTCTGCTTCACCGCCCCCCTAGAGTTTCTCACCGCCTCTAAGGGGGCGGCACGGCCCACTTTGGGAACCACTGGTCTATCTGATTTGATCAATATGACATCATTATACGATTCTCAGAATGCTTTCATTCTGATTTTTGCCAATCTCTGTGGCCCGCTAGAAAAGCATGAAGGTTTACCACTGGGCCATGCCCACCGGTTTGAAAACCACTCGGCAACCTACGGCCTGGGGACAGGATCCGGCCCGCCAAGCAAGATCATCCGGCCCGCAGCCCCTATACAAGTTGTAGTAACTGTATGGCCCGCCTAGTGATATCATATTTTATGAATTTGCCCTCCTTGCAACTTATTGTATTGCATACTTATTACGAACTACTTATGAGAAACCGCACTGTTGCTATAAATGTGCTATAAGTCATATTCTGGACTTTCGTTATGAACTGTAGAAACCAGGAGTTAATCTGATTGAAATTGCATATATTCCCAAGTATCACTGCAAACAGCAAAATGATCGAAATTGTTGGTGGAAAATTAGTACGGCCCGCCATATCTTGTAGAGTTTGTTTTTGGCCCGCGATTAGGGAAAGGTTGCCGACCCTTGTTCTGGACCAGAGCTTCTCAAACTGTGGGTCGCGTCCCCAAATGCGGTCGCGAAATGTGACTGTAGGGTCGCGAAATAAATTGGCCTTACAAATCAGATGCAAAGGTTTTTGTAAACTTTATAAGAAAATTAAAAGTAGGATTGCAGTGAACCTATTTCTACTGCATTTTCAGCGGAAATACCGTGCTTCATGCTGTCACTTGTTTATTAGGATGTCTGCCTCGCCCTGAGCTATCAACTAATAATAATCAACAAACACAGCACGTTTTGCGTTGGTACGTCATGATGGTTTTAAGGTACTGACCCATATCGACCTTTGCATTCATTCCGAAACGAAGCTAGCTTGTGTTTAGGACTCCAGGTTTAGACTTCTTGGGATTAAGCTCCATTTAGAGCGCACTGAGTAGTTTTTGACCAAAGTTAAAATCTTCATACACAGTTTCAGAAGTACTTTGGGCTTTGATTCAGGAAAAGTTGGATCCATAAACCATACACAACAGTAGCGTATAGCCAGCCCAAAAGTTAGGGACGGGCCAAATGTTTTGACTTCCAGCAAGAAACAGTATTTGGTTTGGGTCACCGCTTCTCAAAGCACAAAACAGCAAGATATGCTAGAAATTTAGGACGGCATGAACCTTTGTGTGTCAGGCCACACATCTGACATGCCGAGGATGATGTTGCTGAGTTATGAAACGCCAAAAGTTTGCAAACGGACTTTTCAAAACAGGGTTTATGTCATTTTTGGATAAGAACATAAAATTAATATCCAGTCATTTTTGACCTAGCCACTCATAAACTTTCAGCCTCTTGCAGAACATATTTGTGTGAAGCGGCATTCTCAAAATTGATAATCATCAAATAAATCTCTTTTGAAAAATGTTGAGAATGTTCGTCGTACTGCGTTGTCTTGTATCAATCCACAAATGGATGATCTGCGTAAAAATCGTCAAGTGGCTCCATCACATTAGCTGTGCTTGATGTTTGTTAATTCTTTTTTCGCCTTATTATTTCCAATAGGGGGTAGTTTTATTACTGAGTAGTTACCTTCGTAGATTGTGTGCATTTTTATGATTTCGCCACAGACAAAAACGCCTCTTGAGATTTGTAATAGGACATTGACACGTATCATTAACATCTAAGGCTCTGGGGCTAGGCTATCCGTTAAGGGTCGCAGAGAAACACTTTTTTAAAAAATGGATCGCAGAACAAAAACGTTTGAGAAGCCCTGTTCTAGACGATGTACGTGTCTTCAGCTGCCTGACCACCATCATCTCTGAGTATGACTGTAAGTACAAAAGCCTTGTGCTAATAAGAACGTTTTAATCTCATTTCAATCTGTCTCATGTAGGAGCTGTCACCTCCTCGCGCAAAAGTTACTTGTTAATCATGTTTAAGAACTTAAAAAAAGCAGCACATGCCGTCAAGTTCAGGTATTCATTGGAAACTATAACCGCTACAGAGAAATAAACTACATATGTAGCCTTTTTTCAGACTTACAATTTCATGAATCATTTCTCAGTGATGCTTGCTGAAAAGCATGAATGCACCTACCTGCTACGAAGTAACTGGATGCCTTTTGCCCAAAGTTGTACTACTCTTCCAAATAAAAGAAAATATCGAATCAACAAGAAGCGGTTGCCCACTGCAAACCGTGTAAACAATTAAATCTAATACACCTTATGTGCAAGTGCAATATGGTGATGCAGTCAAATCAAATCTTTTGAATCATCGCAAAGACATTAAAAGAGAGCATGACAGGCAGTATCGCAGCATTCCCAGAGCCTTTAATTCACTACAGCCTATGTGTTTAAGGAAACAGAATTGTATGTGATTTGCTTATTTAATTGTTAGATTTAAGCTTCTTGCAATATGCAACCGTCGTTTCAGCGAAATTTATTTTGTTCTGGAGTATTTCCAATAGGTTTGAGTTGCATTGCACTCAAGTTGTTCAAATCCTTTTTTCAAAAAATTTTTTCGAATTTCTAATGTTTTCTCTCTTCAAAACAAATTTTCGTCTCTCCAAAAAACGTTGAAAAAAAGAAAAAAATTTTTCCAAAAAAAGCTCCAGTGTCGCTGTAAGTATTTTGGGGAATCAGCCGATGGGCTCTGCTTTCTTCTTTTTCCTATGACTCAAGCTTGCGCATATCTGTATATATGTAGGTAGTCCCCTCCAGATCCGTAACCAGCTTGGGACACAAGAGGGAAGAAAAGTTTTTTGAGAGAGGCCAAAATTCTTAAAATATGTCCAACACATTTTTCCAGGGGGGCATAAAAATTATTCAGGAGGGACTTCGCCCCTTTGCGCCCCCCAAGTTACGGGCCTGGGCCCCACAAATGCAAAAAACAAGTGAATCTATCAGTAACTTTTTATAGGAAATCGATTTCACGTGGCACTGCACATACTCAGTCCTAATGTTTTGCATCAGTTGTTTTCAATCTGGGGTCGTTTGCCATTTTTCTAGGGCCGCGAGAGCTTCTGATAAGAATATTCATAAGTTCTTCTTTATTTTATATTTTGTATATGAAACCACTTTTTGTTGTAGCCAAAATAATAAGATCACCTGTCAAAAATGATAGCCTACTTTTTCATTCGGTCACGACCATCACAAAGTTTTGAGTGTGATTATGACCTTTAGAAGAGTATTGTTGCGTTCGGCAACGAACGAATAATTTTGTGACATAAGAATGTGCTGTGTTTGTGAATTAGATATGTGAATGCGGTAGCTAACTTGGGAGTTATTCCAGTTTTCAATGAGTTGTGCTGTGGAGTGATTGGCATACGGCACGGTTCTCTCTCACTGATACTGTCATGTGCATGAATTTGATAAATGAGTCTTTGTTCAACATAATGATATAGTAAGTTGCTTTTTAGTCATTGTGATTTTCTATTGGGCAAACACAACTGCATTACGTACGCCTAACTGGAAATTTTTGGAAGGGGGTCTTTAGGTTAAATTGGGTTGCAAAATATAAAAGGTTAAAGACCGATGATTTACATCCATCACGAGAGAACCTTTTCTTCAGGTAGCAAAGCAGAACGGTAATGCATAACGTCCATTCTGCACACGTTGCTAGTTCAACTTTTTGCCATGTGTGGACGAGAACTATTCGTTGAAGATGTTGTTTCACTCCCCGTGTAACAGGGATCACTATCTAAACTACCTGCAACGTCTTTTTTTAGTTTTCGTTGAACTGTTGGTTTTTAGGAAAAATTACGTACACTTAATACGCAGTGATAAGAGGTTTTCGAAGATTGTGGACCAATGAGCAAAACGCCAATGTTATGAATGGCTCTGATTTCAGAATTGTTGTAGCTCGCCTGTGATCTGAGGTATTACACATGTAAGGTGTATAGTAAAACTCAAGATTGATTTATAAAACCGGTTCGTTGCTGCCACTTTCTTTTGCAAAACATTTCCAGTTGAGTTTTCCAAATGCACTGGTACAGGAAATGACTACTGGTATTGACACTTAGCCTGTGTCATTATTTCAAACATGGCTTTCCTCCTTTCAATACATAATCTGCACAGGCTGCAACTGTTTCCTGAACTGCATCTACAAGGTTAATATAATGTCGCAGGTTAACTTTGTGTAGGATCGTTCGAAAAAAGAAACTCATTAACTTCAAATGAATAATTAAACCACAAGCGTCATTTGAAAACAACCTCTTGGAAAGTGAGAATTCACTGAAATGTTGCATATGGTTTAGCCCTCACGTACGTTTGTTTGCATGAAATGTTTTCGCAAAACACAAAGATCTTCAGATGAGTGAAGAACATCTGCGTTCTGACTCTTTGGTGAGAAACTGCAGGATGACCGAGTTTCCACACAACGGTATGTATTCGGCGGTTTGAGAAATGAGTTTTCCATGAAACTTGAATTGTGTCGAAAACCTGTTTTGAAAGTGCTGAAACAACAGTGGGAAAAAAGCAGCAGCGAACAAGCAAAAATATATTTGTCAACTGGGCGCAATTGAGGAAACAAACGTTTCTAGTTGTTAGATATTTGCTTGTATGATTTCCTTTGGATGTAAATCGCTAGTATTGGAAACATCAACGACGCTATGTTTTTCCAATCGCATATTTTTCTCCGAAGATGAAAACAATATTTTGTGATTTTGCTATTATACTGCGTATAAACCGCGTGCGAATGGAACCAAAGTTTCAAAATCTGCCGTCCCTGTGTTTTTTCTTCATTCCCGTAAACTTCTGTATCAACTGAAAGTCAGTTACTGTACGTACCAAATTATTATGCTACCTCGTTCAGCTTTTAACAATGCGGGTCTCGTGTTCAGATCAAATATAGATTTTATGAGAGATTTTATTCTTGGTTTGCAAAAGGTTTTCTGTCCTCTCAAATTTTATTTTTTTAAATTTTTAATATGAGTAGTAAACTGTACGTTGCATGATCTTAATACAGGTACCAAACATTTTTACAGTGACAGCAAGCCGGGCTGAAATGCGTTTGTTCGGATCGCTTACAACATGGTTATTCTTCGTCAAAAATGTACATCAGTCGTTAAAAGCGGTAAACCGCAAACAATTTTATGGAAAAGTTTTGCCGAAAACAAGCCACAAAGACTTTTCCGTTGATGCCTTGCACGTGATTAGTCTAAGCACACAGTAAAAGTTTTTTTTTAATTGCAGCACCTTATAGTTGCCATAGAACAAACCAGCTTGCCCGCTTTTTCAAAAATGTTTCAAGCTTCATCTACTGAGCAACACACCAGCGTTTGATGTTGGTGAGAACCGTAACGCACCAACATAAATAACTTGTTAGCCCGCAGTTTCCTGTGCAGAGTCTCCCACCTGATAACAATTAGCTGGAAGCATAGCCGTTTTATCTTGCAAGGTGGCGTTACACCAGTCGTTTTGCGAAAGACCGCAGTTATACATTTTTAAGAGCATACATCAAAGATAAAAAAACGTTCACAAATAGCAGCAAATTTCAGAGGTACGTATACTTTCATGTAAAACGCAATTGAAGAAACTCATGCAGGTTTAATTATTTCTTTGAAAAAAAGACTTTTATTTTGTGTTTGACGTACGGAATGTATGTTTACTTGCAGTGAATTTTCAAAATTGCATACCTATAAATGCTTGTCCTGCAGCCTAACATCCTGTGAGTGAGACTTCGCTGTATTTGAAATATGGCATTGCAGAATCTTGTATTGATATTGTGAAGATTTTGGGTGTGTAAGGCAAAATAATAGTATATTGCAAAGTAGGTGCTGCAATGAAAGTGGCAGATATGTTTGTTAATTGGTAAGTTAATAAACATTTTCAGGGTAGGTTGAACTCTAGCTGTGGACCTAAAAAGGAAAATATTTTTACATTTCCAAATATACCAAAAATAAAAAAGATCGTTGGTAAAATGACACTGAGGGTTGAAAAAGACAGCACTACACTTACGTTTCCTTCCGCTTCTTTAAGCGTATTTGTCAGTGCACAGTGGTGAACATGTGCAAACTGACTCAAAAGCGTCTGGTAAACATGGAAAGCATTCGGAATACTTGATAAAAATAAATGACAGCACAGTCCAATTCCGTAGAAGATGCCCTATAACAAACGACAAGTGGCAAGAGTAATGTTGTCTCCTTGTTTTGCCTGCTTTTTATCAATCTCAAACAATTTCATTTACAGTGCAAACCTCAAGAATACAGTCACGTTGACTGAAGCAACTACTTTTTCACCCTTACCCCAAGAACTATAATTTGTGCCATTTGCGCCATCAGACTAAAACACACCAAGAACTTCTTGCTTACGTATCTCTGTTGGTATGAAACATGGTCCAAACTTTATATTCCATACATACAGTTATTCACGAAAATTTGTTTACCAACGAAACATAAAAAACGTAAGTAACTTAGGTAAATATGCCCGTAGGTTTTAAGTTTTGGTAAGCAGGTGGTGGTGTTCTTAACCTGTTTTGTGAAAATAGGTAACTTAATCTTTCGCCAAAGCAATCCAAAAGTTAACATAACTTGTCCATTAAGAACTTCGCGTATAAATTTCATGCTTAACTCCTCGCTCATGAACGTAGGTTTTTCAATAAATTTAACTCACACCGCTTCGCACTTTAATAGTTTAGACAAAAGCAAGGTCGTTATATATTTTAAAAAATCAGATTTGCTAAAAAATAAGTTTGTGGTTAGTAAAGTCGTTGTAAAAAGTCCCAACAATAAAACTGCAGGGAAATCTGGGCTGAGTTGAAATTATCCCAGCTTTGAATGTTTAAATAAAACAATTCATTTCGGACTTGGGCGGGTTCTATCAAAATAGCAGAGCAAAAGGTTTTTAAATTCCTGATAGTTCAGACCTTGTAAATTCAGTTGAACCCTGCCTGTGCTCTTCGGTCCTGAATTTAATAAACGAAACAAAATATCTTGTTTCACTCTCCTGCACTGTGTAAGCTTTTCAGTTCTTACCTTGCAACAACATCTACGAAAAATGAAAATGTTTTACACAACTTATTTTACGTAAGTGTACTTTTAAAATTACATCTTCCATGAATATGGCCACAGTATTACCACAGACATTAAACATCCTGTTGCTTTCTCATAAGCAACTGAAAGCATCGAAAGAACATCAGTACTTTTTGCAGACTGTAAATATATTTTGTGACAGTTTTCAAATTTGCGTTCAAGGTTTGGTTGCTTTCTTCTGTAAGAATTCTAAGTTTGTTGCTATCTCACGTTGGGCAAAACACTTTTCTGAAATCTACGTAGAGGCACTTTAATTTCGTTATAGACCTAGGAAAAATTCTTGTACCTTATCTTGACACTCGCATGCCACCTTTTATGTCTCATATTTCGTGTTTTTTTGGCGTGCCTGGCACAACTTATTTTATATGCGTTAGTACTGCGTGAAATTCATAAAAATGTCAATTATGTAATCATAAACGAAGTCGCAGTACCCTCATTTGGTTTAATTTGGTTAAAGTAAAAACAAACTTAGGTGTTTTTTCAATTAAAATCATTTCAGTTATTTGAAAAAAACGTGTAAAGTTGTATTCCGGCAAATGTTCCCTAACATTTGTTGTTCTAAAAGTGCGGTATAAAATATCAGATTCCATCAAGTATTCTGATACCTTTACTTTCAAAAAACAACTTAAGACACGCCTATTACATCAAAAAATACATAATTACGTGAATACCCATTTGACTCTATAAGGAACAAAAAGCTGTTTGTATTTTAGTAATTGTTGTTGTTAGTCAATTTCTATTTTTCGTTTGTTATCGTTTCTTGAGCACATCCAACTGTTACGAATAAAATTACACTTCACAATTTGTTTACTTCATCAATTATTGTTTTAGTTCTTGCTGTTTAATTACTTTTGGACTACACTGATTTTCCCCAATGAGACTAGATATACTCCTTTGTGTGCATAATCAAGCTCTTTTCATCTATGATTTTTCCTCACCATTTTCTGTGCTTGTTTTTTGAATTGTGCTTGTTTTATTTCCAACTGCTATTTTCTAACACTTGTCAAGAAGTTTCAACCAGGGTTAGTTGATTAGATGACGTCCATGATTTTTCACCAATTCGATGCGACAAAGTGACAATCTCTGTTTACATTGATATTTTGACATTGTGTTTACATTTATCCTAATCTCCACTGATAATAGGTTACTTCTTTACAGGATGGTTTTTGTATTGTTTCTGCCTGTTACTATATTAATTGAACCAAATGAAACAATAAATCAATCTAATCGTCTTTGAAAACCGTAAAATACAATGTTTTCAAGACCAGTCATCAGTTGCGTTGTGCAATTTGATTACCATTTCTTTTTTTTTTTTTTGAAAATACGGGCACAAACCATCGGGCACAAACGAAGAAAGGGAACAACTACCCATTTCAAGCAACGTTTGGGCTTTTCACAAAGTGTTCTGCAAAGCAGTGCTGCATGAAAAACACAATCTTTGCAATATGATGTCAATTTTAACTACTGCGTTGTCTGTGCTCTTACAGTTGCCCATGTTTTTCAAGAAACCCAAGCAGTTGTTGCGCTGCTAGGTAATTTGCCAACTTTACAATGTTCAACCATGTCACTGTATGTTGTGTGCGCTTTCACAGAAACCTAACGAAAATAAAGCTACAATACAGATCACTTTGTTTGTCAAGAGTTGCACTGCTTGTAAACAAACATAAACACATGAAAGATAAAACACAAATTTTTAAGCTGTTTCTGCATATGATGTGAAACTTTGTGATATAAAAAAAAACTTGGTGAATCTAATAGATTGCAAAAAAATAACAAAATTGCGAACACTCAATAGGGTTTCTTGAAAAAAGTTGTTCCGTCCTGATAACATTCTAATAATAAAAAACTTTGGAGCTGGAACAAACGTAGTAACGAGAAAATATAACTTCAATACAGTAGACAGTTGTTGTCTGGTTTAAATGAAACCTGTCTTTCACAACAGCGAAAAATCTGTAACACTTAGCGGTGATAAGAGGGAGGTGATTTTTCAAAACTTGGGTTGATCTCACTAAGATCGCAATAATCTTACTTCCCAAACGGCTCTGGAGCAAAGTAATTGTGTGGGCCACAGTTTATTTAAAACAGAACGACAGAAAGCAAAAGTAGTGCCAAGGATACAGAAAAATATGCTCTTGTGATGCAAAACTCGCGTTTATTTTCTTACGATTGTGGATTTTCTACAACATGCTTTCTTGTGTTTACTGAACATTTTCATTAAAAGCATTGACAAAATCACCCAAGACTGTTAGAAGAAATGTTGAGTTGTGAGGATATATCTTCTTTTTATGCATACGGCCCTTACACTTTCCCTCAAAATTTCAAATAACGGACATCTAGCAAATCACGAAATATACGTCACAATATTCGCAAGAACTTAGCCAAAATTATATAAATTTAATAATAATCCCAGTTTTTCAGCTGAAGTGCATCTTTCACCACATGCCCAGAGCGTCCCTGGTGGCAGACGAAACGACCCAGCTGTCATCACCAATTAAGTGCTAAGCGCATTATAGCCTGCTGCAGGGATCATCAGTCTTCTACAGCCTTTGAAATGCGCCGTACGCATTCCTCGTGTTAAACAATGCTGTAACTGCTATCAGCTCATGGACGAATTTGTCATAGCAGATTATTGTGATCAGAGAGACGTAAAAATACAAAAGAATAAGGAAAAATGTTAGGTTAAAGAAAGTTAGAACGCATCAAAAAGCTGTAAACGGAACAGACTTCTGATTTTCATAATTGTCATCATTAAGAAAAACAAACAGCAAAGCAAGTCATTGGTCTACTCAGGCAGTTTTAGTTAGTATGGAAGCTATGCAATTTTTCGCAAAATTTCATGCATTTGGTATTTTACATTGCTTTTGTGTTAATGACTTTTATCAATTTTCGAAGTAACCTAAACATTTTAACTACAGTAGTTTGAATTCACATATAACAAAGCTGCTAACCTCCAAAGAAAAGATTTCACCAACGTGAAGTTTATTTCCATTCAAGCTGGTGAGCTTGAAATAATACGAAACCCTTTTTGTTTTTTAGCTTTTTAAGAAAAATTGTGGAAAACTTAGTTTATGAAAACAGTTTTTTGGATTTTGAATTTCTGCTAAAGCTCTCTTCGCCACGCGAAGTATCCTTAAGATAGTAGAATGATAATATGGGGAATGGATTTTTTATGACATTCGTTTTCACGTTGGTCCACTTGGACGAAGAACCCTGCACAATTTTCGCCTCTTATCAGAGCGTTCGTGATTAGACCTTCCTACCAATGAACGCCAGGGAAGTAACGCAGTGGCCGAAAGTGAATCGATCACCCATGCTTTCGATTGCGTTGAAAACTTACAAGGTCTCACTCGTGACGCTGTTAGATAAAGCATAGTTTAGTAGTGTGTCATGATGAACCAGTAAGACAAAATGAGTACATATGGTGCCCACATAAGTATTTTTTGTTTTGATTTTTCTTCATTGGTTTTTCTTTTGAACTCCGAGATACTCCTTGATTCCGCAAATGAAAATAAGGATATCGTGAACGCCCATTGCAAACTGTGCTTCTTTGTTTAGTAGAATGATATTGCAAAAAAGTAACTAGAAAAGATACGCTCTGTTATCAAGGTTCCTTAAATATAATAGTGGCGCCACAATGCGAAAAAATATTATAAATCGCTGAACTTGCAGATTTTCTCCAGCACCAGATAAACGGAACAAATTTCCGCTCTGTTTCAATTTTGTTTTTTGATATTTTGATCTCCATGGCAACTACAGAACATTCGTTGGACTCAACGCAGTCTGTCTAATAATTTAATCCATCAACTGTTCACTCATCTGAGTAAAAATCATTGCATATTTCAAGTTATTTTCAGTTACAAAACGTCTTGTTCGTTCAAGAAAGCACCAGAATGGTTTGAGCAAGAGTTTTCATAGAAGTCTGTAAAGGTAGATCAGCGCAACAGACAATTTTGCTGCAGCCATAAAACTGCAAAGCTGTACGTGCAATTATCAATACGGCACTAGGGAATTTAAGCACATTTGGGAATAAGCGTTTTTATATCAATCTGTAAAATCTATGGTAAACAACGCTATCATTGGAGATAAGCTCCTAGACATTCGTCGTTGAATGTGCGATTAACTGAAGACCTTCCTATGAGTTTGAAAGCTCGATGATTGTTTTGTGGTAATGCGGCGTTTCGCTTTCGATAAAGTAATGGCTTTACAATGAAAGTCAAACGATGACTCATAATGGCTCTCTGCTCACCAAATGAAGCTACGGATGGCACAGTGATGGCTGCAGATGAGGACGATATCATTACAGGTTAGTACGTTAGAGGCGCCATATTAATGTCATATGTATCATCAGCATCAACACATTATTGTATTTGATTTTTCTAAGCTTGTACAGTATTTACAGCAAAGTAAAACGCTTGACCCTGAACATTCTCGCTTTGCCTTAAATGCGGCTACCATTTCAATCCATCTATACGTCTTACCTTTTGCCTGAATGTTTTTTGACATTAAAGCTTCCATCAAGCCTTAATTGTAGAGTGGAACACCCAGAAGGAAGGAACAGTTGCATTTCAACAAAATGGATGCCGGAACACGTGTGTTGCAACTTTTAATTTACCCTTTTTTCTGCCTGCATGACATACAGCAAGTTGAATTTGAGCTTATCACTTTTTTCTGTAGGTTAACGCAGTTCCAAGTGAAAAAATAGATAGGTGCATAATGGAAAGAATTGGGTGTTGACTCCACCAAAAGCGTAATGCAGTCATTTGCTGTTTGCGTTCAAAAATCCAGGAAACAATGCAACGCACCGTTTGCTTCAAACACTTTTTCCAGTGTAGATAGAACAGCTGCTTTATACAAGATTCTTCTGGGGAATAAACACTTAAATGCTTGGTGTATATGCCATTAAAGAAAAACCTTCGTCTGTATCAACATTTTTTTACACACGTAGCTGGGATTGCAGATTTTGGGTATTTGAGCATTACAAATGTTACTGAACTTTATTTTTTTATTCATTTTTCGTGTGCACTCATGCACAATGGTGTGTAATACATTAGTTCGGTTGTGTGTGCATGTTAAAATGAACAAGCGCATTGTTTAGCGGCAAATTCCAGCTAAGCGTTTTTAGCAATGTGTTATGTTAAGTCAATTTTTACTCTCTTTGGCTCTTTGGTACCTTTTCATATCGCCCTTTCGCAATCAGTGACTAAAATTTTTGTATCGAAATCACCAACATTGCATTACAATTAAAATTAACATCAGGTGAAATCTCATGAGTTGCCTTGCAATCTTTCTTGATAAAATTTTCTGGATGAGCAGTGCATAGGCGTTTAGCTTAAGCCATAAGTCTGAACGAAAATCGTGATGTGCTGGTTTCTTCAAAATATAGGCTACGTGTCTGATGCAGGAACGTTTTCTTCCGCCATAGATGGTTCATTAGTCTAAAGTTCTCACAGCGTTTGCTTGTGTACTTTCGGATTTTATCGCTTATTGCGAGCATTATTCTCTGTTTGTCGTTGGCAGTTGTTTTCCAGAAGGAAAAGAAGTGAGAAAACACTTAGCTCAACACATTTTTGCATTCGCAGTGCGTTGTTCGAATGGTGATGTGAGATGGAAAAAGCAGGCCTTGATTAAAGCGAGCGGCTACTTTCGAGCCTTATTGTCCGGTTATTTTATGGAAAACAAAGAAAGCCATGTAAATTTGCTGTATGTAGAAAAGGAAATAGTCAAAAAAGTTTTGAGCTTGTATCCTCGAGAATGTTTTGATAGGTTGGTACTTTCTTTGATGATCATGTGTCCATACTTCATCTTGCAAAACTATTTACGCTGGAATTGTTTGGCTCCGACTTAATTAACGATTGCTGTTTATGAATTTTCTTCTGTGCAGGATACAGTTTGGTCAACTCTATTTCTGATAATTTTATTACACCAGTGCAAGTAAGTGTCGAAGTTTTCGTGAACAAAATCTCACAAGAGATTTCTTAATAGAAAACAAAATAATATATGAAACGTCCTTAACAAAGGAAGGCGGACAAAAGCTATATTTAATTAACTGCTCCAAAAACAATTTGCTAACATATTTGTGAGTTTTAAGAATTCTACTCTGAACTTTTGACCTAATAGCATCAGTCAATGTGCAACTCTTTTCCGAAAGTTTGAGACCTGTTTTGAAAGCAAATGTTTGGTTGGCCCACCTACCACGCAACATCTACATTAAAATAAGGTTCTTATTTTTCATCTGTGCTGGCGATTCTTAAAACATGCCCAACAATTTTTGATTCAATAAATGCTTGCGGTTCTACAACAATTTGCTTTTTATGCATATCTTAAGGACATTTTCCTTGTTACAGTGCACCTGAAAAGTTTTGGTTTCTTGTGTTCTCTGACGAAAGTGACCTTGGCCTGGTAACCAATAGATGTCCGGATCAGTGAGTTCAAGCAAAGTTTCTGTATATTCGTTTGACCTCGAAATGTATTCGAGGTAGACATTACCAAAGTTGGCTTTTAAAATACCTAGAACGTGACAGATATGGCATTGCCATTAAGTTTTTTTCATGTTAAGCTAAGCCCCAACCCAATCTACCCATTAAAACTGTTTCACACGTGGTGAGAAGCTGAGTGGATAAAGGAAATATAAAAGTCGTGAAATCCAAAACTATTGCATGGTTATTATCAATGTCTTACGTTCCTAACACAGTCAATAAAGATCCTGGCTGAACCAATAAAAGAGAGATAGGCTTTTAATAGGCGGAGGGAAAGCTTGATTACAGAAGCAGGTTTTTTTAAGGAGTTTTAGGGACCCGATTCGGGTCTGTAGAATTTCAAATCGGGTCCCTAGAATCAGAGAAAATTAATATTGGTTCCCTAAAATCAGAGAAAATCGGGTCCCCAGAAGCAGAGAAGTCCCTACAAATCCATACCGGGTACCTAATATTTTCCTTAAAAAAAACCTGATACAAGTTTACTGAAAAGCGGTTATGTTCGAAAAAATCGCAAAATACTAGGCGATAAAAGCCTTACAAAGGCAGCTGCTATCACTGTGGAAAGATATATCCTTCATCAATACAGGAACAGCCGATGGATAGATAAGATTTGCAAAGAGGAATTACGTCTAAAATTTTTTTGAAACAGGCTGTTGATTCACTGACGGCCGATCCGCAACAGTCGCTAGCTGTTCTGCTAAGCGTCCACTTCTTTTTAGTTTTGCCAGCTTTTACAAACACCTGGTATCGCTGGAAACAGTGTTTTACTGGTATCACGACTACCGACCTAAAACAGGGTGTATGTTCACATACAAAACTGCAGTGAATCGTAGCACATGACTTTGCAAAATGCAGCAGGTGTTTGCAGAGAAGTAAACTTTGAGCAGAACAAGGTGCATCTTTCTTTTTTGTGAATATGGATGTCGATTGGTCGGACGAAGATCAGAGCTTATTCCAAGACACTTGATTTTCAAAAAACTTTGTTTTTTTGTCCTAGAACTATGTATCGAGTATTCAGCATATTTCGCGGTTTTCTCAAGTGTAAATTTTGTTCACATATTGTTTAACGAAGCTATGTCCAACCCGCGGCCCAGCTGAAGGTTTTGTGCGGCCCAGTTTAGATTTTCGCTGTAGTAAAGGTATCCTAAATACTGGCCACCTGTCCTTATTTTGACAAGCTTGAATTTGACATTTTTCATGCAGATGGCTTTCAGTGCCACTTTATCACGTCTGTTACCATTGCAGTTAGGATTCCACCGCTTTAAGTACATCAGCTTAACATAAATTTAATTTGCTAAGATCAAAGTAAGCCATTCAATGTGCGGCCCTCATTAACATGTCATTCAGTGTGTGGCACTGGTTAAGATAGTGACATAATTTTGGGCTCAGTAAACGATTTGTTTTGGACATGGCCGGTTTAACACAAATGTTTGTAACCTGTTCATGCAATCAGCACAGAATGGGAGCAAGGCCGTCTCCAATGCCCGAAAAATGCAGTTTTGTTGCGTGTCTTGAGAAAGTTGGATATATTGACCACAATTTCACTGTGGTTCAAATTAGTTCTTTTCTGCAAATTCTGTGGCTGTATGCATTTGGCCACAAAGCACTAGTTTCATCACCTTTTTTGAGGCTGCAGGAACATCCGAAGATTTGGCTGAAATCAAGAGATGACGTTTTCATTAAAACTCGGAAATAACTTAAAAGTGGTGGAATTTACACAATTGTTTTCAAAGGAGCACATGAAATATCTGAAAAAAACATTCTTACAATTTTTATTGAATTTTGATCATACTGAGCAAGCTGTCACTGCGTAGGCCGAATTAGGTCATGCAATTTTAAAAAATGCTAAAGCGTTTTCTTCCGTACGATATCATTTTTTTCAGGGACGATGGAATTACCAGTTTAGAAGAGGCTTGGGAATTGTTGCAAACCTCGGATATGTTGGGTTTCATAAAATGTGCAAAGGCATGTGACCAGTTTATCTCGTCTAGAACGAACGAAAAAAATGCAAGAGAGTTCTACGAGCTTGCCAACATTTACGGACGAATGCAAATTATGAGGACTGCCGTGAGAGAAATAATACTATCAACGTAAGTATTTCATTAACAGTTGAATAAAGAAGCTGGACACAACCTGGTTTAATGTTTTATGCGACCAGGCCATTGTAGACTGGGTGTTGGGTAACTGATCTGTTGCAAATGGAAAAGCAGCAGAAACGACAAGGCACACTTGAAAATGCGCCATTGCAGTATGTTCTTATTGGCAACAAGGATCGTACATTTCTGACTTCCTCAACACTGTTCTAGAAATTAGGTTTCACGCAATGCCTTTCGTTCTGCACACATTTGATGAGAAACATTCGCTTTGTTGACAACAATTGCCCCCCGAAAGTAATCATTTTTTCCCGTTACAGTTATACGAAAGTCAATATTTTGCTTGATGTATTGTTGAATATAGGGCAGCAAAATCAGTTAATCTTCAATCAACATTTACACTTTCTTTTCAAATGTCTCTTCTTCAAGCTCAGGATGTTGTCTGCTGACTTTGAAAACCTTCTACGTCACAAAACTATCACTTGCTTTAACAGGAAAATTTCAAGATTTATACCACTGTATTTTACAGATATGGGCACAAGTTACTAAACATGGAGAACTTTGAGTTGCGCAAAGAAATACGCCCCTGTGAAGAAATCACTTCACACCGAAATGCACTTATCAGCTCAGGGTTTGTTTCTAATTTCTTTAACTTCCAATCGCCAGACTTTTTGATTATGCATCATCTGTTTGTAAAAATAACTGAAGCTCGTGCTATCCTTTCGGACTTGGGTGATACCATATACTTGTAGGCTATCTACAGCACTAGATAGCCTAGTACTCTTGATAGCCTACAAGATATGGTACAGTATCTACAGTACTAGACGTCCTGCAATTTCGAAGTGTTTTGTGTGTAGCACCAAACTGTACTTAACGTGGCTGCATCTCTCTAAATCACTTCTATAAGGCATGGAACCGGGATGGTTTCAATCACAATAAATAACCAAATCCCATTGTTTTCCTGTTTCACATTTTGTGTACTGTTTTGCTTCTTCCATTGTCGAAAGAACATGTGAATCTCCGCGTTTTCCATTGTTTATTTTAAATTAAATAAGAATATTTTTGTATGTATGTCTGACTAGTGCGGTACTTTAAAAGTTGCGTTTAAAACCAAAAGTAAAATCAAATTAGGCTTTGCTTGAATCGATTTTACAAATGCATTATTAAAATACTTTTATGTAGTGTACTAACTTTTTCTTACAGAAAAAGTAAACTAAATAAGCTTGCAAACGCTTCCCGAGAATTGCTTAAAAGGTACGTCTTTTTTGTATAAAGAGCAGACAACAAAGATTTATACCAAAGCAATATAAATCATCATCATCTACCAGAGCTGGACGACTTTCAAGAATATTTGTGTGAATACAAATTTTCCCGTAAATTCTACATGATTGGGGGATATGCATATCAACCTCTCCAATCGTGCTATAGTTTGGAAGCTAATGATTTGTTGAAGTTTCTAGAAAATCGCGAAAATTCTTCTGACAGTGACTGCAGCATCAAGGAAGGTACAACCTTTTTCTGAGAAAATTAATATTTGTTTAAAATATAGTCCATTGTTTTTGCACTATTTTTCGTGCCACTTGTAACTAAGGAAGCTTGATCAGATATTGCAGGGGGTATAAAGAAAAATTGAGAGCATCACTAAACATTGTATTCATTTTCTTGCTCAAATACCATCATGGGCAGCAGCATTTCCTCTTTGCTGTCACTTTTCTTCATGCTGCTTACAGCACAATTTACTCTCAAGCTTGTTTTTCAAACTGCTGCATGTGTCAGACATCAACGTAGTCTATTGTCTTGGCATTGCCGATAAAAAGTAGAAGTCGTTGTTCATATGAAGTAGCTCCAACAATGGGAATTATGGCGCAGAAACGAAATCTGGCCCGAGAGCTACAGTACGTGGTGTAGAAAACATGCCTTTAATTTCGTTGACGACCTAGATTTTCCCAATAAACCTCCTGCTCGGGTATAAATTGTTTCCAAGCCTGGCGCGTTCCTTTAGTATTATGTTGAAGAGACCTGGCTTTTAGTTAATTCGGTTACCGTTACTGGGACCGCCGAAGTATATCGGAACCTAAAGGCAAAGCAGCACAATTTTCTGTCTGTATCACCGTACTGGAGCAGGGATAGAAGGAGGTCGATTTTTCTGTTTTTCTCCCAGAATTTCTACATTTTGCCACCAGCAACGTTTTTCCACACCACGTGAGGTTAATATAACATCAAGAAGAAACGAAACTGTAGAACTTGACAGATTTCGACAAACGTCTTTATTAGTTTGCGTCCGAACACGACGCCACTTATAATTAATCAGCAACAGCGCCAAGAAAGTCGCGTTACTTTTCCGTAATAACGAACATTGCCATGTAACAACCGTATCAGCTACTTTAAAACTTCAACGCAGACTCTCATACTCTACATGTTGGGAATGATTGTTATTTTTATATGTTATGCACAAGGTTTAAGTAACAAAATAATTGTTAAAACGCTCTGATTTTTCGAGTTGCCTAACATGCTTAAATTTGGTTGAAATTGCCATAAAATTGCCAATAGTCTAGTTTCAAAAAGTGCACTTTTGCTGCTGTTGTAACCTGCGTTAAAGGGTAGAGGGAAAATTATCCCGTTATGCCCTCATATTCCGGCGCCCTTTCCTTATGCAACACCATCTCATGTGTTACGGAATATCGTTTCACGGGTCATAAAATAAATTTTCTTTCAATTGCAGAATAATGATCATTATGATAAAATTTTTTAACCGTTGCCGATTAAAACTTCCAGGTTTACTGCAAGCTTTCAAGTAGTGTTATCGAAAGATATGATTCGATTGCGTCACCAATGTGGAGATTTTATCATTGAAATTTAAACACTGCCGTATGCTGTACTGCGGTTGGCATGTCACGGAATTAATAAGAGCCGATCGTTTTTGCAGATTTTATTCAAAACGAGAATTTACTTCCAGTCAAACAAAATTAATTCCACTCTTTTTCAAGTACAAGACTCTGTTTGCCGATGAAACATCGTCGCGAGAAGTCACTGGGACCACCGCAAACCTTTGTTGCTTTTTCCAACGCAGGTAAGGTCTCGCTTGCGGATGAGTCCGACAACACGGACTCCCAGCGCGTCGGCATCAGCACTGTTGCTGTTGCTGAACAGCTTTCGCCTTTTCCTGACCTCAAACTCGAAGACTACAGAGTCGCTGTAATCGGAATTGATATCTACGTAACCGGCGGGTACTACTACGATCAGCTGTTATCCTCACGATCTACGTGGCGTTACAATACACGGGAAGACAAATGGACCCGACAGGCTGATATGAAATACAAGAGGTGAAGGTGCAAGTTTGAGGTCTACAAACAAGCGAAAAAACATATTATTATTAACTGCTATAATTACTTGTTTTCGCAATGTTTTTAGTGGCTGCGAAGAAATGCTTTTTTTATTGTCAAAATTCCGGGTTTGTTTTCAAAAAGTGCAATTTCGTTGGTTGTGTTTTTATTTGAATTTTCTACAACGACGTACTGCACACTGATCAATACCTGTGGCCATGTATTAATCAACTGCTCTATAGTTAGAACTACCATAACGTCCTTATTTGTAAGATTTGTCCTTATTGTGAAGGGGCAGTCTTAGAAAACTTCATTTACTTACTTCTAAGAAATGTACTTAGTTTGCACTTGCGTCCTTATTTTATTTTTAACAATAATGTCAGAAAGCGACTTGAAGCAACAAATGATTCAGAACTGTGTTCCTACTTTCATGGCCAAAAGTTTAGTATCATGACGTAAATAGTGAAAAATATGCCGTTAAATGTCGTTTTTTCTGGTCGTCTTTATTTTTGAGTCCAAATCGATGGCAGCCCTGTCTATAGCGCAGACAGTTCTACTGTCTTGCAAAACTAAATTGGTTCACATAAGATCACAATCTTGCCAATAATCTTTTCGAACCTTACCCTGGTCTGCTTTCTAATGTTTGATAAATTTGATGGCCAAACTTTTTTATGCAGGTTAATGCACTGTTCGGCCGTGGTTGGATCTCGTATTTATGTCTGCGGAGGATATGATGGTGAATATGTGCACTCATCCACGGAATCGTACGATTCGATAACGAACACGTGGATAGAGCAACCAAAGATGTGTATTGGTAAAAAAACACTCAGACTACTTTTTCAAATAAAATATAAGTATGCCACAGAAGGCTATTTCCGACACTAAACATAGCAGGAATGAATCTTCAGTCTGCGTTGTTCCTTCTCCCTAGAAATCGTAGCAAAATATTTGGAAGGAAAAGCGAAACTGATATTGACGTGCTAGTTACAGCTGGGGATCGGCAACCTTTTCGGAAAAATAGGCCACTTAAAAGGTCAAGAACGCTCGCTAGGGCAGAGAAAACAATGGTTTCAAAAACAAGTTGTTTTAGTTTATTGCATGAGTCGAACACGAGGTTCATTGAAGACATGCACAGTAGGCACAGTAGCTGCACAACACAGTTTGCCAAAGAAACAGGCACAGTACATTATTTTGGAGACCGTTCGAGGGAAGCGCACTGGATAACCAGGGTCGGATCGAGCCGCATGAGCGCCCTAGGCAAGAAATATTTGCTTATGATGACATCATCCTGTTCAATCAACCGTGGCTCAAACTTTTTGCAAAATTGTGCACCGGCTGAATCATTCTCTTTTGAAATTACCGGATTCCAGCAACTCTCCCCCCGAAAATACCCTTTCCCTTGTGCATATGGCGTAGATAAGGGCAACTTTTTACATCAAGTTAATTTATTAGATGAATCACCAAGTCCATGAAAATATCTATACATGTAACAAGCGTTGCAGAATTCATGAAAGCAAAAATTTCTAAAACAGGCCTCAAAATTTTGTCACAGCCCAGTTGTAACAAGCTGGTTTTGTATCGACGAAGTTCCACATGCACAACAAACTACTAACCTCCAAGAACCATGGGCGTCGGAAGGGGGGCAGGGGGGCTTGGCCCTCCTAGATTTTGAAGTTTGACATTTTCCTGTTACCGTTTTTGCGACAAAGGTTGTTTTCTTAGTTTCGAGAGGAGAAAAAGAACTTCATCGCTTTCGCACACCCCTGGAAAAATATTTTTGGCTACCTATTGAAGAATCTACTATTGGCTCCCCTTGGAAAAAATCCTTCCGACACCCATGGCGCGAACGCTACCATTTGGTGCGTACCAGCTGGAATCTGTTTCTTTAAAAATAAATTGAAGTGGTGTGTCCTATTACTTCATTTTTACTGGTTAACTAGGCTAATCACGCCAATAACGCTGGCGTTTCGATAGGGTTTACTAACCTGACTACACTTGATGGCTGAAACATGGTTTCGTTAAGACTTCAACATAAACCTACACCGGTAAAAGCGGGACAGCCAGCAAAAATCAAGAAATGAAAAGAACAGTGATGGTAACCTTAAAAATTTGCAGTGAACTTGATAAAAAGTGACCTGCAGGTCATGCCTTGCTGGCCCTGACAACACGGCATTGATAGATTTGTAAGGATCCTCGGAAAGATCCATTCAAACGTCCAACCCTCCCATACAAAGATCTTACTCAACATATCATTACGTTGTACATTACAGAAATAGGAAGTTTGTTGTACTTTAGAAAAGTTTATTAGGTGAATAAAATTTTTACCAAGTTGCGACATAGCTTGCCTAGTACATATGAAATTGAAATAAATAAGGAAAATACTGTATTAAACTTTATGTGGCAAACCTGAAATGGTTTAGTACCTCTGTATTTTCATAAACTGCGTAAACGTGTGTTTCATTCAGTTTTAATCATGTACATTCACTTCTACTTTGTGTACGTTCGTCGTTTTCTGAACCAAACAGTTGCATTTTTTGGTCTTTTTTGGCACCCCCTTTGGTCCAGCACCCTAGGCAGCCGCCTAGTTCGCCTCATGGTACCGCCGGCACTGGGGATAACGTTCAATTCGCAAACGTTGTTGGTCGATTACTCTTAACGCTTGGCTGAATACTTGTACATATAATAGTTCATTTCATTTGGAAGTTGCAGAGATGCACTTTCCTGGCAATTAGCAAGGATGCTTCATGTGAGGCACTAGTACGACGATCAGCAGAATCAAAAGTTTTGGAGATTTGCTTCTTAAAAAGGAACAATGTTATTGACCCAACCGTGACAGCAAGAGATCAGCTTCCGTCTTTCGCTGATCCGCGGTTTAGTCTCTGTAGGCTACCTGTGCACGTACTTGGCATCAAAAACTCCTTGAGATTCGATGGCTTGGAAGTGCTGTTGGTATCATTGCACAATAAACACACAGCTTTGTTACCACGTTGGACGGAGAACTCGTCAGTCCATTCTAGGTTGAAGACTGACGTTCGAGGTCAACCGTTCGCAAACTGCTGGTAGCTGTGCGTTGCTTCTGCACTTCAGGCATGATAATTAAGTTACTGTGTGAAAGTTTCTTGTCGGTACTCTGACCACGAAGTAAGACAAAAGTGATCAGCATTTTAAACACGCTGACTGGAAGCACTAACTAAGGTACGCAGGGTTCCAGGGTTAAGGGAACAAAGCGTGTTCTGTTTTATGATAGAACTGTGTAGTGTCAGTAAATGTTATGATGCCGAAATATTTTTCTGGTGCCACTTCGCAAAAACTTTGTGGAAATAGTCAACAACACGTAGTGAAATTACCGACTAGCGACTACATCAGTATAAATTCTCCCAGACTAGAAAGTGCCTCTTCAACTCCCAAACTAAAAGCCACAGTGTTGCCACTATGTCATGAAGAAAAAACCCGGATTTACCTTTAAAAAAAGAAAATAATAAAAAAAAGACATACAAAAATGTTTAAAAAGTGTTATAACCAAACTTGAAATGTACGCTATCGGTACTTGCACATAAGAAATTAAAGGTAATATGCATTATTTGCATCAAATTGGACTGGAACAGTAGCTAGGCCGTATCCGGCCTAAAGGCTGGAGGTTGCCGATCCCTATGCTAGTATGTCCCACACCACACAGAAAAAAGTGAAATGAAAACAAGGTATCTTGATCTGCAAAAATCAAAACAAACCGCACATTTGTGCGAAAGCATCTGAACTGCAAGAGGTGATTTTTATCGCGTAGTTGCTGACTAGCCGTTCCGGTTTCGATGAATTACGTTTGACAAGGTCTGAACGTCTCTTGTTGAAAGCTGGTGTACTCAGGTGTTGGCAATGCAGCGTGTGCGTCATTGGGCCAAAGTGTTTACGTCATCTGTGGCCAATTTGGATCAAAGTCGATACATACCACCAGCCAAGTGCAAGAATTCAACATTGAAAGAAGGCAGTGGAGCATTTTTTCAGAATATGTGTCTCCAGGTCAGTGTACATTATAAGCTATAGTCTTAAGTCTGGGAAGAGATTCGTCTTGTCCTCCAATGGATTATATTGAAGAATAGTGGAACAGATAAAGTGTCTTTGAACCTAATATTCGAGAAAAAATAATAATGTGGCCAAGGGTTTTTTAAGGTGTTTCAGGGACCCGATTCGGGTCCCTAGAATTGAAAATGGAGTGCCTAGAATCAGAGAAATCGGGTCCCTACAGGTCCATATCGGGTACCTAACATTTTCCTTAAAAAACCCTCATGTGGCCCATCTTCCGTAAAGCTTAACGACGTCCAATAATTCTCCTAAGCCAAAACTCCTGTAACTTAACAGTTATGCTATAGAACAATTATGTTGAGTAATTGCAATACTTCATTCCCAAAGTTGGCTCTTGTTTGGGTAAAAAAAATTAACATATCAAGCAGTGCTATGGTCCAAAATACGGCAACAGTGTAAAAGTTTTTCTTATGGTAGATTCTCTAAAAGTTACAAATAATTCTACATCGCGCTCTGTAGTACATAACAAGTTTGATTCTTCGTAATCAATCTTACTATATTTCGCCGGTGCCTCTAGCAATTTCATCTCACTTGTTACATGGTACTCGTTTCTTCGTGTGAACCACTCATTCATAAATTTTTTTCCTGATACTTTCTTGCTGATATTTGTCTTTTCACTGCCCGTACCTACTACCAAGAGTTATTTATTCGTTATGACCACCACGGTACTTCCCGCAACTTTAGGGACATCTTCACCAAATATTCTTAATGCAAATACACTGAGTGTGTTGAGGGTTTGATGTGAGAAGGCAATAAAAATTTTTAAGCTGAGAGAAGTCAATTTTATTTTAGGAGAAACAATAATGGAAAGCATGTCAACTGTTCAAATGTATCCCGATAGGAGTTTCGTTTATTTTACTTTCCAGTAAGACACTTGACGTATTGCTTGCAACTGTCATGTAGTCTTTTTCTGAACGCAGGCTACCACAAAACCTGCACGCTTGAAATGCACTCAAAAGTCAAACTACGTATTTTAACTGCATGGCTGCAATTAAAGCAAGCAAGCAATATTGTTGTGACAAACTCTAACTGAAGTCTTAAAGTCCTTTGGAGACTCGCTAACGATTGCACGAGCCATAATTGTGGCTTGAACATGTTCGGCAATAACTCCCCAACCGATGGAGTTAGAGAGCTAATCGCTAATCGAACCCTCTAAAGATCGGAAAGTCTTCTTGTTTCGATGTGAAATAAGTTGAGAAAATTTGGTTTTGAAAATTTCGTGGGGCAACGTGACGTCACGGGATGGTCACGATGACGTCATCGGGGCCTTAGCAAAGTTTGCAAGTGGCGATTTAACCTACTTGTTTTTTCTTTTGAAATGGACTATAGGCAAAAATCCCCATCTTCAGAGGCCTTAACTGGGCATCTAGCGTCAGTAGTTGGCATGTTATGGTCAAAAACGATATTTTTGGGAAATTCTAAATATCTAAGGAATACTGACTAACTTTTGGCATCATGCTTTGTTCAAAACTGGCTACATCATTTGTAAGAAGTAGTCAGTTGGAATTCGTTACAAAAAATGTTCATTGTACGTTGCGTTTGCCATCAGTGCAAACATTTGTTGATATTGTTTTTTTTGTCTTTGTTAGATGCAAATATTTTGTATATTTTATCGCGTTGTTCAACTGAGCATCTTGCGTTTTTTATCACGGAGATCTAGGTAAAACTGTGCTTCCTTTCATTTAAACGTTTCAAAATTACAGCATCAGTTTGCAGTAGTAAAAAAATAAGATCAGTCGGTATTAAGTCAAACACAAATGATGAAAAGTATCACGTTTGAAACGCTTTTTTTCTGTTTTTGCGACATTCAGTTTTCTATCCGTTTTCTGAGTATGGAATGAGCTGTGGTGTTATTGGCGACGAGTTATTGGTAGTCGGAGGTCAGACAGTGAGAGTGGACTGCTTTGACACAAAAACAAAGAGTTGGCGAAGGTGGGTATTTTTCGGGGGAGCTGTTGCTAAGCTACAGCTTGCGGTTGCTGTGTATGCATAATTGCACGAGTTCACCACTAATTTTTTATTTAAACTTTGAATTTTTCCAATATCCATACCAATGCAGTGCAATCACGAAAAAACTTTGAAAGCAAAATTTTAAAATTGTAACTGTGATTGAGGACAGCAATATCATTTGTCATTTTGTGTACGGAATTATCATTTAATGACACCGCGAACATTTTTAAGCATGAATAATACCCCAGCAGAATTTAGAAAAAAATGTTTCAGTTCTTTCTGTGACCACTGAGGATGCTGCCGTGAAATTATTGCTGCCGTGAAAAATAAATGCTGCCGTGAAAAATAGGATTCTGCCGTGAAAAATAAATAAAAGGATGCTGCGGGGAAAAATAAATAAAAGCAGTATTTGTTCTTCTAATCTCGAAGAAAACGAGTGATGCGAGTGTGTCGAGGAAATCAGCAACAGCAAACCAGCTGACAAAAAGCTGTTGCTTGTGCAGGACCGTCGCCAGCGGTGGCCAGTGATGCCCGCCACCCCCCATTTGAAATCTTTGCTCCCCCATTTCATGTCTGGACCCCGGTTGCTGCATACATCCAGTATTGCATTTAGAAAATGTTCCTCCCATTGTGGTTTCTGACCCTCCCGGCTGCGAAAACCTGGCGATGGGCCTGTGCTTGTGCTCTGGGAAAAATAAATTACGCGTTTCGATCGCAATGCCTATCCTTGCAAACTCCATTCACGTCGCATGTAAATAAGATTGGAAATGTTGCAAACCCGTAAAGTGGTTTTACGTTGTGATTCAATTGTTAGAAGACTAACAAAGCAATCTCGATGTATATTACTAGATTAGGACCTGTCTCAAGCTGCACAGATACAGGAATCATTCTTCAGTATGCTCGTAAATCAAACACTTCAGTTGCGAAATTAACAGAAAACTAATTAGGTTCTACTATATAAAGACAAACACTACCATATATTAAATAAACGAAATATTCACTCCATAAAAACAAGAAAAATCGTTGAAAGGAATTTCTACAAAAACACTGCAATGAACTTAACATTCTTGGTTTAAAATTTTTGAACAAAATCCACCAGAACCACATCGCCTTTTTAAAATAATGGAAAAAATTGCCATAAGGATGCATGCAAAGTTTGCGGGCTAAAGATAATTGCGAAAGCGATTACATGTGATAAATTTACCAATAGCTAAAAACTTTCCTCAACCAAACTTCAAAGTTACTAATCACGTTTAAACTCGTGATGGAGCATGAAAAATGTATGAGCTGCATCGGAGTGCAGTGTATTTTTACCGCAATTTTTAATTAAGGAAAACGCTTTTAGTGTCTCTCCCGAACATGAATGAAAGTTGTTAATCTGGCAAGTACTTGGAAAGCAACATTGTTTATTGCTATATGTTTTGGACAGCTTTCGAGCCTTTAGAAAAATATTTTATGCGAGCATTGTACCTTCAGAATTGTTCTAAGTCTAGAATTAGGTATTTCCAATGTTCAGAATGAAACTGAACGAACTACTGGCGATTGCGTCGCGTGTATGCTTCAATGTGTAGGCTTGCTGATATGGAGAAACGAAGGATCGACTCGTACGTACAAACCTTCGGAGGACTTTTATTGGTGGTGGGAGGCTACGACTACAACGAGGGTAAGAGGTGCAGCGCATTCGGTTGTAGCTGCTCGGAATAGTAAATGCTGATACAGTTTTATCTCACAGAACAGCGTTACTGGTTCTTACAATTTATGCTAATGTGTTAGTCAATTATCTGCTTGTCGCACCCCATCCATTTCTCTTTTGCTATGTGTAAAAGAAATAAACCATCTTTTTTATTTGCTACACTTTTGATATTTGCAGTGGAGCAGTGCCAAAAATGGAGAAAAACCGTTGATAAAAGGAGGGTCTGGCTTTCTGCGGTTAATGCAGTTATTTTTTATGACGAAAGATCCACAAAAATGACTGCAAATGCGTTGGCACATTGGTGCCAGATAAGGAAGTAGAGGAAGGCCTCTGCTTTAAAAAGAGCTGGGGAGGTCACTTTCCTCCGACTGCATCTCTCACATACCGCACAGTTTTGCGTTAATAGTTTACTACACCACATTTAACAAGCTGCTACCTTCGCATTTCTGTTAAGAAACTATATACATGTGTTTGAGGTAAAACTTTTGGCTTGATTTCCATTCGTGGGTCTTATGACCTGGCCTTAAATTTCATCATAACAATAAGTCTGTCCCCAAATCTGTTTTTTCAGGCCGTTTCCACGATACAGTCGAAGTGTACAATTCTACTATGAATACTTGGAGCACCCTGCATTGCCGGCTACCGACGCATTTGAAAAACTGTGGATTTTGTTATGTATTTGATGTTGAAAAACGATAATTTCATGAAAATCAGCTTCAAGGTGACTTTGCGGAATGTATTGTGCACGTTGAAAATTTGTTTTTTTAGAATTGAGAAAGCAAACAGAAAGGTTCGAAAGCAACTACAGTATTGTAATATTTTGGCAGCCTTCCTAAAATGCACTCAGTTCAAGTAACCCAGAACTTGGCAGGGCAGCAAGATATACTTTTAGAATGAAGCTTTGGATATGCAGCATGCATTTTTACTTGACTATTGCCACTATACTGTTGACAGAAATTGGAGCTGCTTTTGACACACATTTCTCAAAATAAAGTTGCATTGTACAGTTACAGTAAAGAACTATGCCTTACTGCAATGCTTCTTTGCAGTGGACTTCTAACTAAAATGAACTGAAAAAAGTGCTTGTTTCCTCAAATAGGCAGCAGCGGCTTAATCAGCAAAATGTTCTAACAACAGACAGTTGTTCCAATATTGTGGTAGGCACTGTGAAACAATGGTAAAACATTTGACGCGATATCTTATCTTGTTCATACGCAAACGTGTCATACATAAACAACCACATCTAGTTCCAGCTGCCAAATCGGATGAAAGGCCGTTTGACGAAACAAGCTTTTTCTCGGAAACAAGACGTTGCACAATGAAACCTTTTTATCAAAAGCTAGTTTCTTCGCAACATTTAATGTTTGCTACAGCGCACCAATTCAGAGTTGCAAACGGGCCTCATTTTGAAGCCCAAACCCGGTCCTGGCCCGACATTGATTTTTGAAACCCGATTTAGGCCCGAAAGCCAGATTTACCAAGTGAGTCAAAATTTGTGTGACTGCGGGGTATTGGTAGCCGAGCAAAGTAAACATGACGAAATAATCCACAATTCATCATTTTTATTGCAGATTAAATCAAATCGATTGCTTCAACACTAACTGTCGATAATAGTGTCTGTCGTTGCAAAAAGAATTTTATGCAGGCCCGAAACACTTTGACAAACTTAAGCACGAACCCGGCTCGACCCGAAAAGCTGGACTTGTAACTGCGCCAATTGCCAAAATTTCAACTTTACTCGTCTTTTTCTTTTTAGCGTCGAAGTGGAATTGCATGTGCTTTGTTTTGACTTTAGTTTTTCAACTCACTGCATGCACCTGCATATACTCGTCTTTGTTCTCATCCGTTCGAAATTTTGAAAGCTTTTCAATAAGACAAAAACGATCCTTTCATCGACTTCCACAACACTTTTCATCTAAAACGAGTAAAAGATGTTTTGGTATGTTAGCTGAAAAGAATCCGTTCAACTGATTTAGCAAATAATTTGCCTGTTGTTTTCGCACTTGAATGCATCCTACTATTTTTTCATCCTAGCAATCTTACCTGCTCAACATCACCATTCTTCCTTTTAAATACATGAATCAAGATTGCCCGCAACTTACTTCAGCTCGACTTGGTATGTCCATTGACTATATACCTTTATTGGTAAGGTTTGTTACATCAGCGCAAAAACGCAGCAAGTTTGTACAGTTTATCCACTGCAGCCAAAACAAAGCGATCGCAAATGAAATATAAGGCACTTGACAGGGTCCAATATGCAGGCGCGATAGCAAAAAAGTAAAAACGGGCGAAAGCAACACACAGCAAAATATGCAGCATACCAGCGGGTTGGCTTACACGAACTAGAGCATCTTTTGCGGCTGCAAATACTCAATGAAAAATTTCTCATTGGAACTGGGAACTGAGTCGAATTTGTAAGGTTCAGGTTAAGTTAGTTGAACGAAAACTTTTATTTTGCGAGAGCTACTACAGCTTAACAATTGTCTGTCAATTCTGATGCCACTCAATTCCTCACCCGTGATTAAAAATATTTTTCTCTGTCACAAAAAGAACTAAGGATAAGAAAATATTTTTGCGGAAGAAATCTTTTACTTTGCTGGGTGTTTTACGTTTTATCAGGATGTTGAAGAGTTGCAAGCTCTAACGTGTTCGAGGTGAAAAACTTTTCTAACACACCGTATTAATTCGATTGTAAGCTGCGGCATATAAATTTTTTTCAGAATTTCGTGCGGCTTATAATCTGGGAGGCTTACAATGAAGGGCGGCTTATATTGTTTATTTCTTTACCTTATCGAACGTAGCGACGACGCTTGATCTTTCCTTGGCTACGTTTTTTTTGACCAAACTCTCTTTTCACATTCTATTCTCTTCAGCATCACGTGCACATCCGGCACAGGATGGATTATGATGAACAGAAGGCAGTTGTAGTGGTGAAGCATCATCACCAGGATTGCCAATTAAACGTGAAACGTACAAGTACGCGAAAGTATCTCAGAGGCTTAAGTAGCCTATGTTCAAGGGCGGCTTACATGAATTTTTTAACACCATTTCATGCGGCCTATATTCAAGGGCGGCTAACAATCGAGTAAATACGGTATCGTTTTTTTTTCAAAATAACCGTGAACTGATAAGCTATGTCACGAGCAGAAAACAACGAAAAATCGATGTTGTTCTGGAGCATAAAAACACGTCAATGTCATACAGTATAGCAGATAAATATTTTCATATTGTATGCACGTCGCGATCAGTAAAACGAAAGGACTGACAATCAACACAGCGCTCACGTAGCATATAACAATTGTTACGTCAGAGTCTTGGTCACAAAAAACATCTGGCAACTAATTTTGATTTCTTTAAACACTCTTGTTGTCGATGGCACCGGCTACTTTGCTGAACACGTTTTTGCCCGTTCTTATGACAAAAAGGTGTTACTGAAATGGCAAATTTTCTCATCGCCGTTATCTAATCCATCTTGCCCAGCATATTGCTGGGGTTAGGGGAGCGCCAAATGATTTCAAGCCTTGTCGAGTCACAAGCTGTTGGTAAAGAAAGGCACAGGTGCTCGTATGGATGCTGCGATCTCAATGCAAAAACATTTATACATAACATAAGCTTGTCGTTTCAACTTTGTCACTGAAGCCAAACTCTGATTCATCGATGGAACATACAAACAAGTTTATATCCTTAAACCGACTGTTTTGTACCCAAACTTGCAACAGCTCTTGTTAGGCGCAATTGCGTAGATCACAGTGCTTACGAATGTGAATGTTTTTTAACCAACACGTTGTTACTTTGTTGATGGCACTACTTTTATGTGAGCATATAAAGTACATGACCCTTTCTCGTTTAGCCCAGTTGTGAAAAGAATGTTTCAACATTTGTTTCCCCACGAGACGTCGATGTGCAATACGGGCAAGACGGGCATTTTGTAGTTTTTACAGTTTTGCTAGTTTGCGTTTCGGTTTCTGTAACGCAAAAAAAATTCGCCTGTCAGAGCCAGACGCTAAAGGATATTTAAACTGAACGACATCGTCGTAAAACTGCCTCAGGAAGCTTTAAGTGGAAAGGTGCAGGCTGACCAAGTGCTTTCTTGAGCTGACCAAGTGCTTTCTTTAGTGGCTCCTTCACGTAAGATTTATCCTCAGTAGACTTTATAACCAGTCATGGCAGCATATAATGCAAGGATGTATCGAAACCCACATAGTGGCTTTTCAAAAGTCGCACTTATTGAGGCGCGCAAAACCTGAAACAGAGAGGCATAAGCACCATGGATTAGGGGCGGAACCAGCCAGTAAGTTTATGGGGGGGACGATTTCAGTAACATTTGGTAATCATCAAGTCTCATAACGGCTTGGCTACTGTAGGATGGATGAAGGATATTTGACAGCACTGCTGTGATTAAACAATCGACGACAAAATGTTCTTAAATCGCGAATATTGTTTTCCGAATTGTATAAATTCATGGTGAATGAAGTTACTTTTGTAGGTTTCAGGGGGGAAGATCGCCCCAATCGTTCCCCCAGGTTCCGCCCCTGCCCTAGATACCCATAGCTTCTGTGCAAAAGTTGCTTGTTTGAAAACTGATTCACAAACAGGCGCTGGAACGAGCGATAGGTAGAAAAGATAAAAATGACAGCGAAAACTGACGAACTGCTCGCAGACAGTTCACACCGACACGCAGTTTGAATCTGCTGTCTGAGACCCGACCGCCTGTCTCTCCTGTTGAAGTGCCAGGTCCTGAAAGACTTGACCGCAGTCAATCGATCGATATCAAACGGTGGTCGCCGTTGAACGAGTGAAAGAAGAATTCACAGAACCGGGGACACTCAGTTCGCTGCCCACTGGCGACCTTCCCAGGATTGAGTTGAAGCTCTGTGTCCTTCTCGCTTGAGCCTGCAGCAAACAAACTCTCTCTATAAACAGTGTGTATAAACACTCTATAAACAGTGTGGCTTTTGCTGAATGTGAATAAAATGAAAAAAGAATGGAAGGGCGTCATCCCGATTTAACGGACTACAGTTTAGTTTACAGCAGTATTGCTTAGTGCAATGGCTTCTTATAATGCTTCTGCTTGTTGGCTGAGTCATATGAAACAATAAACCATTGTCATTGTCAAACCATTGTCATTGTCAGCAGACATTTCTTGGCAAACACATCTGGAACTGTCTCTTGAAACACGTGTATCATTTCCTGGTAACTCTAAGCACATGGTTCTTAGTACGTGTTGTTTTGCTGTGAATCACACTTGTTTATGGGAAAAAAGTTTCCTGGACATTGTTGTTTCCCATTCTGGTGTCCTCCATTAGAACATTGCACAACGAACGCGAGCGATTGACCACTTTACTTCAATTTAAGTGTGTCAATAGACAGGATTAAAGCATTCTGCCGTTTGGCAATCCCAACAAGTTGCAGCCTGCGTGTTGCGCATGAGGCTGTCGTGTATTTTTTCAAGATATTTTGGACAATTTTTCACGTGATCAGTCCAACTTTGTGGTTGATTTCATCTGAAAATCAGCAGGGGTTGAAACATTACAATCATGGACATTGCGACGGGTGTTCGTATTTGAGGTTTCGCTGTTTGATCCAACTTGAAGGTTCGCTGCATCAACGGCGTGCAACCTCATCTCTGTTTTGAACATTCGCTTGCGAGGCCAACAAATTGCTGAGGGCGATTTTTGGATACGTAACGAAATCGCAACATCGTTTCCAATGTTTATAAATCGGTTTAAAGTGTTTTAGTGTTTGAAGCATTCAGAGCGTCAGCATAAGCTAATAGTGACGTAGGTATGGCGGACAATGACATCATAATCGCAGAAATCCTCATTAATGCCTCCTGTTAAATACCGGAATAAAATTTATGTACATCTTAAAATCCGATACCCGTGCTGAAAAAAAAAAGAAAAAAAGCATCAAATCCTCCATATTTGGTAACGACTTCATACCAGCAATTACTGTTTGCACAGCAAGCTGCGAGCTCGTAGGGTTCTTATCGTTGCAAACATCAAACAATCAAAACCATCAAGGTCGCCGGTGTTCGCGCGATGAACATTATCGCTACACAGTTGACATGACACAGAACTTGAACGCCGCATCTCTAGAACAATAGCTCTTGTCAAGCGCAATTTTTATGGCCAGGGCATGATATACACTTCATAAAGCTGTTTCACTTGTCGTCACGGTTTCTGCGGTCGTTTTGTGAGAGGTGCATGTGATCATTATGTCCTGATCACGGAGATACGTGCCAGGATGCGGCAGATCAGTAACTCGCCTGTCTGGTTAGCTGCATGGAAAAGAGTAGTTGCAAGGCTGCGCAAACCTGTTGTTAAACGGGTAAATGTTTTTCGTTTGCTGCCCGATAGTCAGTTTCCAACGTGGTAGTTAAAATGTATTGACTGCTCGAAATTCACCCTCGCGTAGACCATGACAATTTGCCGATAATTTTACTTTTTGAATGAACAAAATCGTTTTTTGCAATTTGTAAGCGTTTTTTTGCTTGGTGGAAAAATTGTTTGTAATATCCGAAAACACTCAAAAACAATTTTTTCATTTTATTTAATTGCAAAAGCATCCAGGTCAACTCGACAAAAATAATAAAGAAAAACTTTTTAGAATTTCTATTTGCTCAATGCGACAAATTGGTACTAATAACGGAAGAGGAAATGGTGGATTCCGTGGAAAGTGATCACTGAAACCGTGCTGATGCAAGATTTAAGTGCACGTTACTACAATCCATGTACTTTTTCATGAGAAAATCGAGTCTGACGCAAAGCCATTGGGATTTGAAAAGCAACCCTGTTCACAACAGCCATTAAATAACGATGGAAAGGTTCTGTAATCACCTAAATTCGCCTGTCTTTTCATGACAAATCCGCAAAACACAGAGAACGTGTGTGATTACTAGTTCAACTGTGTAATAAATGATGAAAAGAAAGACGCCACTTTCATTGTCACTACAAACATGGGTGCAGCTAATTGGTGCTTATGATCCACTTAGAATCGATGGCAGTAAACTGAGTAGGTGTCATGATGTTAGCGCTGCCAAGTGTTTGACCGTAATTGGTCTCATTCTATCGCGGCGCCGCCAAGTGTTGGTCTCATTCTATCGTAATTTGTCTTTTTCGATACCACGTTTATCGTACGTAGTCCCATAGGAAAACACTTTATGGCCATCTACGAGTTAAATTAAAGATCAAGTCGCAAGAGAGGCGATAAGTACTCATGCTCGAAGCATCATTACCAACGCCAAGCAGTCGATTTTTCCCCAATTGTTCCAACTCGCGTCTCGTTACACTGCGATCACTATCAATGCTCTTGAAAACAGTTGATGATAAGTAAGGATTGACCGATTATATTCTCATACAAAACAACGTTTTTCTGAATTCACTCAATTCGATCATGTTGAGATCTTCGCTATAGTCAGCATTTGTGCCTGTCCATGTTATCGAAGTCCTATTCCGGGCTTGCATTCACCTTTTTCTCAAACATTCTTCAACTAAAAGCACCGTTAAAGATGTTCAAACTTGAACTTTAGAATCGATTTCGCGTAGGTCAACTTGACAAAATAGAAATGGTATACATTTTTTTGGCAACTTACAGTCAGCATTATTTGCTTCTGTCATAAACAGTAAGTTCCAAGAAGAGAGCTGAATTAAAAACGAATTTGCAGTGCGTGTGAAGCACAAGAAAAGAAACAGAAAGCTTACGCTTTTGGTCCATCTTTCTCGCTGTTCTCGCACTCGGTACTTTCCGGTTCGACTTCTATACGTGGCGTAGATTATGAGGAGAGTCAAGAAAAGGATAAGGATGATGGATCCGAGCACCGCGACCGCTATCACGTACGATGGTACTTTAGCTGTAAAGAAAAATGTTTTATGACCGTTTCCATAAGTGCAATGAGGTGTCGTCTTGTGGTTTCAAGTTGAGAAAATCTCCAAAATTTATTTCAAGATGAATCACGACGTCTACTGCTACAAGTTTAGTAAACAAAATTCATATCAACGTGCTTGATCGTGTAAACAGCCTCCTTTGTGACACTGAAAGGGTTAATTTCTTGCTATCTTCTTGCTGTTAAACTCTTGAAAAATGATCCAAATCTTAGCGACGGCTTCACCACAGATAGCATGTTTTTAGTGAAGAAAATGTGCAAACGGAAAAGTCTCAAAGCCACAGTTGGCTTTTTAAAAACAATGCCTCTTTTAGGTTTGCAGTTAAGTTGTAAAGTTGATCTCGAATGCTAAGCAAAAACAACTAATATTTTCAAGAATCATTTTCTCCTACCTTTAGCAAGAGCTTCTTTTTCACAGAAGTTTCCTTCAAAGCCTGCTTTACATTTACAAACGGCTTTAGGGCTTTCATGTGGGCTTTTCTCGCCTTCCTTTGGAGAGTAAAGTTTGCAAACCCCTCCATTTTTGCAACTTTGAGGGCACATTACTGAAAAAAAGCGGTTTGGTTGAAGTTTTGCTTTCAAAGTTATGTGAAGAACAAAGATTCATAACCGGTAAAATTCGTAGCCATGTAAGCAACAGATTTTATAGATACAGGGTCATTTCAGTCGCTGACATAGGGTAAACAATACACTACAGTTCTCATCAATAACAACTCTGTCTTTTGCTTGGTGTGTCAAGCCAGGCGTGAAACGTCAGTAGCGATAAATATAAAATGTCACTAAACTCGTTTGAAATGAAAAAAATACTTGTCTATAACTGACAATCAATAATATGCAGGTTCATTGAAGTTCATTCTTTGCTGTATTGAAAGTGTTAATCCGGCATTGGCTCGAATAATTTGTAAGGTAGCAGTACACCCTTCCATTAAACTATAATCACATAGCTGATACCGTAAATTTAGTGTGATTAAAGCTTTGATACAGAAGATACTTAAAACAATCTATGAAGACCTACCGTGCAGTGGAGTGGTCGTTTGACCCCGAGCCGCTCGACTTCCCATGCTTGCCAGGATGTTCGATGCTTCCGCTTCGGCCTTGGTTGTATCTGGCGCAAAGTTGGGATTTTCAGTTGCAGTTAGATTGCCGATTGGCTGAGCGGGCTTTGCCGATGCGTCAATGTCTCCACCAGTACCAGGTGACGTGCTTCTCAGCTGCTCTTTCGAAGAGTGCGTCAGCCGGCTTGTGGGTGTAGTTTTTATCACAGGCACAGGTTCTTCGGTGACTCGAGTACTGGACGCCGTTGCAATGACATTCGCAGCTGTGTCCTGGGACGTTGAAGTTGTAGTCGTTTTTGTTGGATTGGTGGAAATCTTCGGGGTCGTTTCGAGGTCTGCAAGGGGGGTAGGGGTGGGGTTCTCAGATGGCGTTGCTGGCTCAGGCGCTGCTGTTGTGTTATCTGGAGGTCACAACAAAGCTTTCTGGAGCACGATTTAAAGAAGCGGCGTCACTTGGTACTGGTTAGAAGGCAAGCTGAAGTTGACATGCGACGCAAGCTCATCGCATGTAATACATTTCCGGTACCATTTCTCTTACTCGTAGCACTCTCAGAAAGCACCGAGTGCTAAGCAAGTAGTAAATGGTATCGGTATAGTGGTAGTGGTTGAGTGTCTTTTTCAAAGAGCAAAAAGTCAGTCGCAAAAGAAAGAGTTCCTTGTAAGAACTATGCAAATAAAACTATTGCAACAGTCATCACCCACAAAAGTGAGCATGTTGGCCCAGCCCAGCCAAAACATGAAAAAACAGGCATATTTGCTGTCTTCAGCTATTTTCATTACTCAATAATTTTTTCCAGTACTTTTGCACAAAAATACATCATGAGTTTAATGCAAACTACAGGCGATCGTTCTAGTTGAGGAAAAATCTCCGAGGAGATTTTCATTTCGCTCGGATGGCATTCGTCGTCCTGTGTACAAGTTTGGTTATGTTCTCGTTCCTTGGATGCGTGACTGGTTGATAAGATTTACTTTTAAAAAAGAGTTATCGGATTAAGTAAACCGAATAAGTGAAATGCGTAATGACGCACGATGATTTTTTGTAATAATATCTAAGCGAGGTCGCCAACAGCGCGCCACGTGTTATAAACAAGGCTGGTGTTAAAAGCATTAAAAGAGACTCGCCCGAATTCCGCAGAAGATGCCGGAGTTCGACGTTTTTGAGAAACGGACGTCATGCAATAAATTCACCTCCTTTCTCACCTGTTGTTCCTGGTCTGTGGTAGTGGTGCCAAAAATGTCCCTTCAACATCTTAGCTCTGTGATGCCTTTCTGTGACATTCATGATGTAACACACTCTCAAGATGCTCAAGTAGCTGAACGACTCGCATTTAAACCTGTTCGAAAATAATTTTGCGATATATTATCTACATGTGCGATTATTGAAAACCTACAACCGATTTACTGATTGTCAAATGAGCTTGTCACACACGTGTGGCGGCATTGTGGATGCATTCAGTGCATTTGGCAAAATTATGAATTTTAAGTAGCCACGATGCTGACGTTGTTCAAAACGAAAGCGAGAGGAACCTACTTGTCGAATTTGCAACACAGCATCATGCAATCGTCGAATGAAGTATCGTTATACGTAACAAAACTGTCTTCTTTGACACCTTGTAGGTAGTATCCGTCATACCCCTCGAATGAACTTTTACATTCTGTGAGTAAATGAAGCATAATTACAGCAGGAAAAAACACGTTTTCGGTTCGCTGGCCACTTTTTGCAATTATATTGTGTATGACAACGAATTACGAATCTTAGGATAAGCTTTGCAAAAATAAAGCAAAATCAAATACAAGGAAGACTTCAAGTAACCTCTCTCCACATGAGACACAAGCAAGGAATCTAGCGCCAAATCTAGGAAATTGATTTCACGTAACACTACGCATCGTCAGTCCTAAAATCTTATGCAAATAGATAAACTTGACATTCAAATAGATGAACAAGGAAAACTTGGCATGTTTCAAAATTTTGGTTGTCACGAACAAACGATCGCGATATGTTTTCCAAAAATAAGCAAACCAATTCCACACATATAGAAAAACTCGCCTAGCAATATACAGAAGTTTTTGAGCACTTGAGCGAAAACCATCGTCTTCATCAGTTCATCACTGATATGACATTATGAAGCAAAACGTCCCCTTGTGTTAGTTTAACGCGCACCAGATATTCTATTTCACTTGAAGTGCAGTGACAACAAAACCGCATTGTAGCCGACACGATATACAAGGATTTTCATAATCCATCTTAATTTGCCCGGATGACGTTCAGGATTTACGGACTACGCCTGCTGGTAATCCGGCTGCGGGTTTCAAGAACACATTTTCAATGTAAGCTGACCATTCAAGACGTGGTTAACCATAAGTAAGACCTTAGTTTATGGTAAAAATATACTGACGGAAGAGAACTCGACAACAACAGGAATGACTACGGCAAACTGGGCAAACGTTGTTCAGTTATGAACGAACATGTAATATCTGAGCCTGTGGGTTTGCACTAGAACAATGGCACAAAGGTCACGCCGATTGTACCACACACGGACCAACGCAGTTTTTTTCTACTGGCACATGCGCGGTCGAGCAGCGGGATTTCCTTTCGCCAATTTGTAAGATTTTCAGGTGAAATTGCGCCATAAGAACGGTGGCGACAGGGTTCCTTTTGTTGTTTTAACCTTAGGCGCCAAGTTCGCAGATGAAAATTGCTCTTGCTTGTGAGACCATGCATTGCAGAAGTTTTTTTTTTTCAGTAAAAATTACCGTTTGCCGAGCGCTGTATTTTAGCGGCTAGGCATCCTTCCAATGTCTGCTTCTCTGCGGTTTTGAGATTAACATTGACAGCTCTCCGCGGCGTATGTGTTTTACATTGTTGCTAAGTGCAAATGTGAGAAAAACAAATCTGTATGGGAAATTCTTTCGTGACGGTTTCGAAAACTGCGGTGTCATCGAACAGCAGTTATCTTAACGAAAATCGATAAATAAAAATTCCCTGATACTTTATTGCTATATTATGTTTTCATGCCTTAAAATGTTTGACACCAGAGATGTTTGTCAGCGCATCATTGTTATATAAGTTTGACATCCGCCAAAATAAACGCAGATTATCTGTAGACGTGGGTTAATTTTCAAAACAAGATAGCGCGAAATTCAACAAATCGACCCAAAAAAGAGCCTGACGACAAACTTCATGGAACTACAACACGTTCAATGGAAGTTTTTACAGGGAAGGTGCGCAACGCATTTTGAAGGAAACAATTGTTTCGACTTGCAAGCATTCTCGCTGGGAGAAATTTAACAGCATTCCACAAGTTCGCATGGGTTTCCTGTGCAGCTTTACCACAAAATGATCGATTATTTAGAAATTTGAAAGCAGAACAAAGCTTTTATAAACATAGAGAAAACTTTTAATCAGGTGAAAAATGTTTTTCGCTGATTTTAAGTCATAGTTTTTCAGATCGACGACTAATTCATGACAACTTCCGAATTTATCCTTGTTCCCGATTAAATTTTCTTTCTTAGTTTGCATTTTCCTGATACAGCTTGCGGAAATAGCTGTTCCTTGTCTCAGAAAATACTAAGTATAGAGGAGTTGAAACGTTGTACAGGAAAATTAATTATTGTATTACATAAATCAACAAAGAAGTTATTCAGCTAGCACGACTGGAAATTTATGGAGGTGGTGTACCTTTAAAACTTCATGATCGTGCTATTGAAAAGAATTGCGTAAGTGAAAATGACATTATTTAATTTTGTGGTCTGCATAAGGATTTCAACAACGACCATTCTGTTCTTTGATCTTTTTGAACCTAATCTGCAACAACACAAATGTAACTGCTGTAGTAACTTATTATTTTAGACAGCTTTTGTTTTTCTGTTGCACGATATAGATGCATTGTAAGCTTTGGATCTGAGTGCGCAGTGTTGGTTCTTGTTCCCCTTACAAGTTAAATAGAAGACATTTTTTCCCGAAATGTTTTGTGGACAACCAAAACTATTTTGTGGTAGAAAGTCAAGAAATATACTAGTGAACAAATGAAATGTATTTTGACACACTCAGATGAGAACATGTTGACCGCGTGAAGTAAGACTGTCTACTGCGCGTAAATGAACTGGCAGGCTGATGAAGAAACTTCTAAAAGTAAATTGTGTTATTAAAACATGTTAGACCTAATGCGTAAGAAACAAAAAGTGCACCAGAAATAATCCAGACCAAAACAAGCAACACTATAACACCGCCAGCGCTTGCCTTGTTGCGACATTGTTGTGCTCACTCCACTGGATTCTGTGGGTTCTCCAGGAAGGTTTGTAGACACCAACTCTTGGCCTTGTCCGTGTCGAATCGAACATGAGAGGGCAATGGTAACGATGCCAAATAGTCTGAAGAAAAATTGACACTTGGACATTAATTTCTAAGCTGCAGACCAGCTATAAAATCAAGCACATGGAACAGCGAGCACCATGTCATCACAGAAAAATTAACAAAGTTGCTTTGTACTTTGTCGGCTGATCGGCAGCTCTTCGTCAAACGTGTAAAGATAACGCATTTGGGATCCAAGAGGTTACCTCAAATACACATTTGCTCACTGTCATTCACAACTGCATTTAATCTTGTAACCGGTATAAGCAAAATTTGCAAAATCTTGTAACCGGTATAAGCAAAAAAGTATTCCACAAGAGATCAACGAAGTTTCCTGGATGTGGAGACACAGTGTGTTTGACTTTTTATGAAGGTTGTTTTTATAGACAAATATATGGCTTCCAGGAAACTAATAACTGTTTACAGCAGCAGTGAAACATTTTCTCCACAAAATATATTATTAAAATACATTGCTACAGTTGTTAGGCTTGCTGTACGTTTAGTTGCAAGTTTGATCTTGTCAAATACAGAAAAGCAAACATGAACCAACTTCACATCAGTACATTCTCATTATCGAAAGTGCTTAGATGTTCACGTGTACAACCACCTTCGTACATATTCATGTGCGAGACTAAAAGTTGTTTTCAATGCTGTCATTTTCCTCGCAGTTGTACACAACACAAATGCATTTCATATTAGGTTTTAATGTACACTTGAACAAAGCGGGACGGAACGAATTTACTGAAAACCGCATATGGCCCGAGGCCAGTGAAATGCCCAAGTTTTGTTATGTACCTTATTTCTATTTATGGTACGTACATTGACTGCAATATCTGTGAATATCATACGAAATGTGCAGTCTGTAACGATGACTTGTGTAAACGAAAGATTATTGGCAAATGTGTAAGACAAGAAAAGATGACTCTCAAGGGCTTCAAGTTTGCATTTAACTTTTGATCCATATCTGGAGGAGTAGTGTTTATACGAGATGTCTGCTTATTTGCGAAGTACAAGGCATGAAAAAATTCGAGCATAGGATATAGATCTTGGTAGGATTAAAAGGTGCTGACTAGAAGGTGCGCCCATATCGCTGGCACCCTATAATTGCTGATAACAGTTAAAGTATATCCTTTATGACGTTCACTTGCCCTGCCCTTACTGCAAATTAGACGCACAGCAAACTATTGCTCAAGCAACAAAATAGCTGTTGTCGCAAATAATTTTTGCAAAATGTGCGGTAATATCAAGGGCACCATGGTGAGTAACGTGGTCTTGCAATCTCAGGCTTGGCATATGAGATAAGTGTATGACTCATACACGTCATGGAAAATGTGGAAATTGTTACAAGCGTGAAGGTGCAGTTGAACACGCTTGTGGCGTACCACAAGCCATTATAGTCGTCACACAGTCATTTACACAACTTTCGCTTTTCTTTGGTCCATTGCTAACACAGTTTATTGCATGTGACAACAGAGAATCGGCGCTTTGTAACTCGAATGAGGTCAACGTGGGTATCAGTTTAAAAGTCTCCTCTCTACCCGCCCGGAGGCAAAATCACGAATAGATAAAAACGAGTTCAAGTGTTTTCAGTGCACCGAGACAAAAACGTGCGAAACCGAGCACATAGAGAGAAAGGGCCAAAGTTTCCCTAATTTTGTGACGGCATCCGACTCAATTTGTTCGGAGGAAGAATCTGTTGTGAGATTTCTATCTTGCTTTCCTGTTCTCATCTCGCCGTGGACATCGGCAAGATGTTATGGCGTTGTTGCTGGCAAATGGCTTTCAAAGGAAGTTACGACATGCTTTAAAAATATGCATAGGCTGGTGCCTGCCACGAGTTTCCACCCGTAATTGGAGAAGACGTAAATTCCCAAAATTATTGTTCTGAATGCATTTTCAAGTGCGTTTATTTTATATGTGAATGTTATGTTTGTCGGCGACAAATGGATTGCATAAAATTGAGGTTTTGAAGAGTTTTTCTTAGATTAAATGTCATATTTCATACATACTGCAAAACATGCCTTTTTTGGAAACGCTTGACTTTATGAATGCAAACCGGTAATCATCGAGAAAAACTGCTCTCTAGCGCAGGTCGGCTTCAATTCGTACAGCGGAAGATAAGCAAGTACATAGTCAACAGTGAAATTGCCGCATGCTTGCAGATTGGCATCTCAACCGTGTTTTTTGTTTTTGGCCTCACGCTGCACTTGCCCCTGAGCGTACGAAAGGCAACGTGTCGATGCCTAAACCACGCAGAATTCCTGAACCGCACGAGCTCGACTTGAGCCGCGCGCAAGCTGCTTGAGTTGTTTGAGTGGCGTTTTGCTTTATCTTCCTGCATTACGGCAAACATGATTGCAAGTCTGACATTTTAACCTGCGCTAAGGCGGGGTTGTTGTATTCAGGCGTTTGCCCGAGCCCTCGGGATATTACTGCAATCACACAGATGCTGTAAGAACGGGTTGGGCGGCCACACAAAAAATTTGGCCTAAAAAATGAATCCAATTACTCTTGAACGAAAAGTTAAAGTCCTTTTGAATGTCTTCATTTTAAGATTACTGTCCGCGACTGCGGTTTTCTTAACTAACGGAATTTCTAAAGCTGTCAGCGAAAGCCTCTTTCGCATGCGTGTACAAACATTTTTAAAGGTCGTCTTTCGGCCATCATCAAATTAGTCACTTTAATAGTTGGCTGCCTGACAGCAGCCGATCTCAAGCTACCTTCACAGCACTCATTTACCGTAAAAGGAGATCTCGTTTTTGATTTCACTTAAAAGCAAAACTTTCCGGTGTGAATGCCAAACAAAATAAAAAAGAACATACAAATTAATTATCAGATCAATGCAAAGTTACACAATGAATGAGAAAGCTTAGTAGCATCGCAGAGCGAAAACAACGATTCAGAGTACTTCTATTACACGAAAATCAACTTTTCAAACAGGTGCACCATCTATTATCACGACAAATGCAAACTTTCCTGGGATGCAATTTTTAAACTCAAGAATGCTTATCAGATCTTGCTTATTTACTTCGCTACAATGCGTGCGCTTTAATCAGCTTGAAAGACTTGCAAAACATTTCGCTGAGTTTTTGGTCTTGTCGGTTGAAAAAACTTCGCTTAAGGTTGTTGCTTAGGAATGAATTGCAGGGCCCTGCTTCTTATCATTGTATTGTGTAAAAACACTTCCATCAAGCGACACGGCACTTGCAGTGAGCGATATTCTTGCAGTGAGCGATATCTCCGGAAAAGGTAAATCGTTGTGCGACCTCATAAAGTAGTACCATAATGACTATGTCTGGTAGTTGTGGGTTACGAAGAGCAAGCAATTTAGACAAATAATTCCTTTATCATTATCGACATTTCGCGTACACCTCTTCTTCATTTGACACCCGCTGCACAGAAATCGAAACGACGTTGCTGTATTGCGGCAAGTGCGACGAAATATCGAAATTTTTGTTTGCAATTTACAAGAGATCACCTATATTGAATTTCAGTTTGCGTCAATGTCCTTATTGGATATGTTGTAAGTTGCGTTGGGATGTTTCCTGAACAGTGTTTTTGGCCGGATAGGTCTTGATGGCGCGGTCCAAATACAAACCGAACTGACTGCTGTGAAAATAGAGTTCACGGTGACACGCAAGGATGGTTGGAGTGCTTCGGTTTTATGCAGTTAGAGAGGAATTAGCGCAAACAACGTAGATGCATCCAAAGGCATGCGCTTGTCTAAAGTGAGATACTTCCGGAAGCTGAAAACGCATTTTTCTATAACGGGCTGGGTCAAACAAGCGATTTGTACGTTGTTCGCACCACACTGAATCTCATACTAGTTCATTCCGTGCATATCTTCTCGGTACGGTGACTACACGCAGGTCAACGTTAAAACAGATATTTTGCGGATCCAAAACTTTTAAGGTCCGTGAAAAAAGATATGTTCATATGAACAGAAATCTGGCATGCTTTGGAGGGTTAAATGACGGTATCAGTTTCAGCGACTACCTCTGTACTGTGTTAAGTCGATCTGGTGCTATTATCATCTTCGGTTTTTCAGGTTTGCTGCGTTTGAAACAATTGAAATCAAGCTGTTCGTCGTTTTTCCTTTGAAGCCAAAACCACCCTTTTATTGCGGCCAAGTTTAGCATCCTGGCAATTGAAGAAAAATTTCATGTGAATGTCGCCAGGAGTGATGCTCAAGAAGTGCGAATTTGTTTTTATACAGTATGACTGCGGCGTAACGTCGTCTTTAGCTTTTATGGAACTATTTCTGCCGTACAAAAGTCTTGAATGGCGATTCAAACTAAAGTTGGATTCGAAGACAGACCCGGACAAAAGTTACGAAAATTAATTTAGAGTAAGAACTTCATAATTTTTGTGCCGCAGTTGTAGAGAGACGTTAGCTACTCTTGTATCTGCCACAGGCTCATCTTTTAATGGTTAATGTTTTAAGTAGAGACACCAGCTGCGATTTTGCATTGGGGTCAAGTGCAAGAAGCGAAGGTACTGGACTCGCGAATGCTTTATCGAAAATATAAAAATGGTAGGATTTGATAGCTGTATGATCATGAACGAAAAAGCGGCAGATGAAGGGTTTGTGAACCAAAGCCCCCCAAAATGCAAAAGAGCAAACTGCGTCATTCTACTACTTGATCGTTGGCATGCAACGCACAGATAGCCGCGTGGCTCTTGTGAATGAGTAACGCGTTACTTACAGAGATGTCAACACCATCTTTGGCGATTCTTCGTAGTGGCGCAAAAAATATTTGAAGCCAGTAGTTTGTCGTCGGTTGTTTTTCCAGGAGAGACACCGCTTCCTGTTCTTATTGGAGAAGTGCAAGTCCGGGCGCAAAGCAATCGACAGGTTCAAGAGCTGCTGATCGTTGCTTGCTGCCTCCAGTTATCGATCATGCGGTTGTGTGAGACTCGACCTCGCCTGGCACGACTGTTGACAGGTGCGACTTGATATCAGACGAAGTTGTTCGGTATTTCCTCTTCTCTTTGTGAGCGGGCTTGTCCACGCAGTGGCACCAATTGCAAGCTTTGTATGACAGCAACTTACCCTACGGCAGTCTGTGACGTAAACGCGATCAGTTTTAGTGCAAACGTTTTTAAGTTTTTATTTTTCTGTTGGCGAACACTCTGTTCAGATGTAATTAAATATCGTTGGTATTCGTAACTACATATCCACACTGACATACTTGTTGTGCAGCCACAGACTAATACTAGTTTGCTGCCACCACTACCTAACTAAAATATTAAAGGAAAAAGTTCAGATGATCAGAGATTTTAGGAGATTCATCCGCTCGTATTTGTTTTAATTGGGGAACGTCGGTCAGGATGCTTAAACTGACGTTGAGGCAAACGTTCGATAACCCTATGTTATTTATCAGAATTACGCAGTTTTGCTGACCAATTTTTTAGTTTTAAATCTTTCTCAACATTTTTGGGAAAACCAAAAGAACATATTAAATTATTGCATAATTATCCAAAAATTCACTTAACAACAATAGGTGATTTTTTTCTTATATTTTCCTTTTGATAGCATTTGGCCCTAGAAAAATCTGTTTCCTAACATTTTTGTACTACAATACGTGTGAGCAATGGAGGCTACACCTTTCTTATTGAATTCGCCTCCGGAGTGCTTTCCTTGTGTCCTGTGCAAAAGCGTGGCGACAACGAAACTTGCACGCGTGTTGAAACACTTGCAGCTCAGGATAGTGTGACTGTTCAAAAATAAACAGAAAAAGACCCTGAAGAAATTTGATATAAATATCTAAGTGACATTTAAAATTGTGCTGCCAAAACCAAGATAAACGCGTCTGGGCAACGTTCAAAATCAGGCTGTAAAGCTCAACTTTTGTCCTTTCCGCGATCAACAACTCAAAAGCACATTTAATCCTTGGCAAGACGCTGGGATTCGGCGAGATCTTAAAGCTAATTAGAAAGACGCGCGCTGCGAAAATAATCACTCCTTGTATTTAGAAAACCACCTGAACATGACTTGGGCTTGTGCGTTCTAGCCATTTCGCACTTTTGTACGCTATTCAGCGTTTAGAAGAGACAGCGTCCAACAGGTTTCATCTCGCCTTCTATAAGCGCACGACAAATACACATCTAATTTGCGTGCAGCAACGTCAGTTGAGTTATATGAAAACGTGATGCATAATTCAAGACTATGTACCGAGCTCAAGTCTGTCGTCTTGCTTGCTGAAGGGCTTTCAAGATCCTGAACAAGCCATCGGCAAGGTTTGCAGCGATGTCAACAATACGAAATGTTACAAGTACTGAAGGAAACAGTACAAAGGAGAGATATCTTTTACCATATTATTCCACCAAACGTTTGAAATTTTTTTATTCATCAGCTTTCCGTTTAAAGTTGAAGCGTGATATAAAAAAAATCCGGTACGAACTAATACGCAACTGTGTTTATTGACCTAGAAGAGCAAAACAATTTTAAATGTACTGAAAAAAGCTTAAAAAGATGTAGCTTTTTATGCCACTGCTCTCGTCAGTGTCGCTCTGATTTGTGTTCGCCAAACTGTCTCTTTGTCTTTTCGAAAACATTTTTTCAAACTGCCGCCGACACTTAAATGCTGTGAGCTGCACGTCAGCAAACCACGGACTTATTAAAAGCGATGTGACGCGCTGACAGTTCTTGTTTAAATTAATTACAAGGATAAAATGCGATACCTTGTTGCTTTTCAGAGGTTATTGCGGGGCTAGCTGAAAATAAGGACCAACTCGTTTTTTTTCCGCGGAGCAAAGTGGTCGTAAGTCTTGATAATTGCGAATGCTCCGCATAAGGATCGATCTTCACGTATTGCCGACCAACTAACGTTTTGAAATATGTCTTCTAAAAAACGTTTTGTTTAAACGTTAACACGAAGCCAAACTGTACAAAAGGGTGAGTTCAAAATTAAAAAAAGAAATTGGCAGCAGCCGACTGGACTTGCGGAGTTTTGACACAGACCAACTAGAATGACTACCTCAATTTGTAGAACATACCTCGTAAAAACAGAAACGTAAAAAGCAGCAGAAGACAGTTTAAGAACTGGTGGCAAACGCTTGCACGAAGTTAAGTTTGCTGTATAATCAGCTTCGCTTGCGCGAAAGTAAAGTTTGAAGCTTCCTCAATATATGAGGTGCAAATTGGTTCTCCGCATTTGCTGATTAGAGGTACAGTGGGACCGGCCTGAAGAGGCTGTGACGTTTAGAAGCACTCGTTACGTCATTTTCCCACGCGTTGTGCGTGACCTCTACTACGTATTAATCGCATCAGTAATTGTTAAATTAACATGTGCCTTTCGTTTTTTAGCAGTGCAAGGGTGTTGGTAAACCAGCACACGATGCGTGTCCTGGGATAAGTCAAGTAATTACGCAGATTGGTGGCGTTGTTAACAACCAAACAACTTGCGTTTGTGTCAGTGATTTTTAATTTCTGGTTCATCTAACACAATTGGTGAAACGTCATGTTACTAATAGAAATTTTGTGCAGAGACGTAATTGTTAAAAGATTACGAAACATCAGACACCACACAATAGCAAGCGTTTTGTCAATGCAAGAAACCGTCTCTGCACCATGATTAAAAACAAATTGCTTCTGCAAAAACGCTGTGTGTGCGAAAGACCAAAAGAGCAAGTTAGGAAAATTTTATGGACGTGCGATATTATCTTAAGTATTAAAATGACATCGAAGAGAAAAAAAAACACAGCAATGTCTGCTCAAATAAATGAGCAAACAATAATGCGGTAATTTTCGTCCCGACTTTGACATATTAAATCTTTTTTAGAAGCATTATCGGGTTTAAATTTAAATGTAATCTAAGTGATTCTGTTTGCTGCGATTTATCAGTGCTTTACGTCTGTTTCGCATTAAATCCAATTTCGATACTCAAAATACGTTCACTATTTTACCCACACCATACTTACCTTTAACCATTTCCCATTCTTCTTTCGCGTTTATTTTTTTATCTTTGGCAAAACCTACGTTCTAAGATTTAACATTTAACCGACTTCTTGACGTAAGTTTTGACATAACTTCGGCAGCAGTAGTTAAAAAAGACTCTATCAACACGAATCACTCATGCGCCGATTTTGGTTCAACAATTTCGAAAACCGTCAAACTTTTTATCATCTTGAACAACGCCGCAATGCAACATCCGTTCAATGTTTCTTTTGACAAATTCTTTTTATCGCCTGGACCGTCTCTCCTTTTAACATCGATGCGATTGCTTGGCTAAAGCATCGACATCACGTTCTTGCATGCAGCAGTTGCTTCCTTGCTGCCTTCAGGCGGCCTTGCGACGACTAATGGACGGTTGGCAGAGTGGTGGAGGTCTGATTAAAATACCCAGTTTCTACCTCCTGTTTTTCTTTTTTCCCCAGCAGATCTTTCCGTGACGTTTGAACTGCTTTTTTTATTGCCTGTCAGCAACAGTGCTTGCGCCAAATCCAGTTCCTGTTTACAATTTTTTAAAGGTTTGAACAGCGCTGAAACGATGATTGCTTGAAGTGTAGTTTACCGTCTTGCGTTACTTCCTATAAACTGACATAATAAAACAATGGCGTATTTCTGCAGTTTTAAGATTTGATGGCTGGGCACACAAACAAACTGTTTTGTTGGGAATCGAACTGAAAAGAGACACTGGTGTTTATATGAATTTGAGAGTAAGCCTTGCAAAAGATTTCAATTATGGTTTGCAGGCATGAAATATATTTATGTCAAAATGCACACAGGGATGCACACACTAGATTGATGGGTTTCTCTGCTTTCTCGTTTATACGTGCACTTTTATTTCAGTGAAATCTGTATAATTATAAATTATGGTGTAGAGCATGACTGTGACAGCAGTTTTTTTGCAATTGCAAATATGATTTAAAGAGCAAAGAAAACTTAGCAGGAAATTGGTTTTCTATAGTTTACTTGTGGGTTGACTCTTAAGCCTTGTATCAAAGCTGAGCCTTGAAAGTTCATTGATAAGCTGCACACAACGTGCGTGCAGGCAACCTAGCCCCGGATTAAAACGACAAACAACACGACTGCGGAAAAGAATTTATTGAAACCCACAACAAATGCTTCAGTTTTGAAACCAAAGAAATATGAACACGTGCATGAAGCACGTTGCGGTGAATAAGAAGCCTCACGACATCGTTATAATAACAATCGACAGGGTCTTAACCGAGCCAGTGTAATGGGCGTGAAACTGTGTAATACGCAATTGTTTTTAAACCTTCCGGGTGAGTCAACAACAATTTCAACGGATAGCTTAACACCTTGAAACGAATCTTTTTCAAATGTCATAGTTATCCGATAATTTTTTTTATTATTCCTTTCCCATAATGACAGTTCGCGAGTGCGCCAATAGATTTGCTTTCAATCAGACCCAAATACTTTACAAAATCACTTTTCGTAATCAACGATAAAACTTGCATGTTTCTAACCATTGTGGTTAGATAAAAAATTGTTCTAACCTGCATGGTTAAAACAAGTTAGATGATAAATTCTTGTTTGATATTGTTTGCTGATTCAGTTTCAAGCCGCAGTACCAACAAGTTTTTCATAATTTACAAATCAGTTCGGAAACTTGAAATGCCTGTTTGTCTAAGTGGTCTACAAATGTTTTTCACGAGAGTCTGTTATGAACAAACCTAATATTTGCATTTTTCGGTTTCTTTTAGAATATTGCCTAAAACCTCATAGGTTTTTGACGTTATCAGTGTCTTACAATATATTCCACCAACAGCATTAGGCATAAGGCAGACGGTATGCTGTTTATCCCGAATGATTTGTCAATTGTATTTGTTGTAACGTGAAAATCGTTTCATAAAATTTTTCAATTTGCCTCGTCACTTTTCTCTCTTGTTGTTTCCGCCTCCATACTTCTTGGATGTTTGAGATTCTGTTTCAGATGAAACAAGTAATTGTACACGTGACCCAAAACAACACGCAATTTGCCTAGATTTTTAAAAATGGATTTGCGCTGTCGCCAAAGTATTCATTTCAAGTGTAAAATAACGGCATGACTGCTGTTGTTTTCTTTTGACACGAAGGCTCTGTATGCCCAGCGAAAGCTTGGCAAAATAAATCCTTGAAAGCAATTTTATTTCAAAAAAGCGTTTGAAGGTTTACAATGCTTGAAAACAGATATGCCTCGAGAATTTGTAGCTGTCAAACATGCATTCTGGCATATCAGTCTCCATGAAAGGCACTGCCCAATGACACCTTTCTGGTTGGATCATTGAAAGACTGGTCTGTGACTATTGCCCCCTTGTTTCAAATTAGTTTCTAGGACTCTCCTTGAAACCAGTCAAGCCGTGCATATCTTTTGTTTAACTTTTACAACAAGTTTGATGTAATTTTGTTTTCAGATTTCTTCCAATCAATCAATGGAGATGTACTGTGGTTAAGTGATTTTTCAGTACTTGTCTTCTAATGAGGTGAGCTTAATTGTATAGCTACCGATAGCACTGCAAAACAGCTTTTCACTATAGGCAAATAAACTCTGGAAATTATCGCTAAAGGGCCAGATTGTCATTTACTTCAAGGTCTAAGAGTGACTAAGTAGTGAGAAACGTTGACTAGACTCATTTAATTTTAATTGTAACCGCGACATATTCAGGCTTCCCACTTAAATGGAAACGAAAGCAAGTACTTGGAGCGATTTAAGTAAGAAGATTACTTCGCTAAAATCATAAACGTTTTTCATCCAAATGTTCGATTGGAAAAGCTTTTTCACTTGTAATCTAAATTCAAAATTAAATTCATGGCACCTGCAAAATTTTCTTTACATGGCTCAGCACTAAAAGACACGCTTCAATTAACTTTTTGTATCATCCACAACTGTGCCTGATTTTGGTTGTTACGTAAACGTGGGCAAAACACCACATCTCATTTAATTCGGAATGATTATGATATTTATCTATGAAGTCATAAAATGCGAGGTCACTGCAAATAGTAGGCGTGTAGTACAACCCAATGGGCGAGGAAGAAAAACTTGGCGAAAAATGTGTGTCTATCGCATGGGGGCGTTGCGTGGGTTTGCAAGCAACAACTCAATTGATGCTCAGTTCGAGGAAAGTCGCTGCATTGGCAGCTGGCGTATTATCTTCATCTCGCTGTTGCAATGGGCGTGAAATTTTAGCATGGACCACATCTGCTCATCTGCTAACCAAAAAGATCCAGCAGACAATTTGATTTTAGGAAACCTGAACGCTCTGCCTGAGGGATTGGCCAAGTGGTACAAAGTCTGAGCATGCAGTCGAACGACTGAGTACGAGGAGCTTGAAGTAGAACATGTCGCAAAAAGGATGACCGCGATAAGTTCTCCATCGTCTATTTACCGGGAGCGACGCGGATCAGGGCTTGGTCTTCATTCCAATTCGGCACGAAAGTTTGAAGAAAGCTTATCGGAAAACACCTGCCCAGTAATCGCAGCTGTTTGTTCGGTGACATAAAACAGTTCGCTTTGCAGTATCAGAGGACGGTCTCTGGGTGCTCGATACAAAAATAAACACGATTTCTGAAAAAGTGAATACATATTTTTTCCATCGAAACGTTACTTTGAGAATACAGTACAAACGCTTGAGCTAAGTTCTGCCAATGATGTATGGCGATACTTCGTTAATTTTTTTAAATTAAAGTACGGGTTGGCTTATCAAAAACGTTCCGTAAGTTTCACAACTAATTTTGTTTTTTGAAATTTCGCACGAGGTTTTTGAGATAGAGCACGTAAGACACGAATGCTCCGAGAAGAGGGTGTGTGGTTAGTTCTGCAAAAGACATACCATTACCAGTGAAAACCAAGTACAACACTGGCAAATGGCACAAATGTTTATACTTTTAAAACCGGTCAGTTTGCACAATGTCAGTTCCTACCGATTAGGAGCAAATATTTGCCGTGGTGAGATGACGAAGCCAAGTCGAAAAGCCGCAACTTTTTCTAAGTTTAAACATATGCCATAAACGGTCTCAACACGGAGAAAACAATTGCAATTAGTGGCTACGCGAGGACGCAAGCTGTTTGGTCATAATTACAAGGCCATTAAGTTTACAAGGCGTCAAGTGGCAATTTTACCAAACGATGGAAGCTGCTCACCGATAACGGGGAAAGATTTTCTATTGATTGGCATAAGACTGAATAAAGGCATATCACAGCAAAAAAAACCTGTTTCCATTCTTTTATGTTTATGGTTAGTGTTTCAAACCGTAGAGAAAAGACAGCCTTTGGAGAACTTTCTTTGCATCTGACCTTATTCGTAACATTGCTCAACTGATATTGCAATGATCAACATATCGGACGAGTTGCTCACCAACATTGATATGTGCATGTGTGTCGTAAGCAGTATGAGAAGGTACTTATGCGAAGTACCGTCTGATCTTGCAACAGTGTTGATACAATTCAACCTTGTGAAGGAAGCCTTATTACATAGATGGTTACAGTTCAACTAATCACAGGCTTTTGACAGATATGTACATTTGATGTTAATTCAGGGGTGCCAAAATGCGCTCGCACACTCACGCCGCGCGACCAAAATTTGGAGTGCGCCAACGTCTTTTTTACGTTTTATACTTTATGCATACGAATGCTGTATGTGTGCGTCACTAAAAGTTTCTTCGCGCTATTAACATTCACAGTGAATTTCGCATCCCTGCCTGCGTTAATGGCAACGTTGCGATAATTTTTTGTTTAAATACTGCAAAATGTAATAACTTATCGGCTTTATTAAAGACCAACCGGTTATCTCGGAACGTAACAAGGAGGTTATTTTAAGACGTTTGTGAGTTGTTTCCACTAACAAGCACAATGTACCAACCAGTTTGCCATTTAAGTGTGGTAAATGTATTTTCAGAGGCGTTTAGAAACAGGCTCCAAATGCAGGTACTTAAATTGTGGGTAAGAGCTGATAAAGACTGTTGTGATAACACTGTGTTTCCTACAAATGTCACCTCAGTTGTTCTCTGTGTGCAGAATCAAGCTACGCATTTGGTGTGGAACACCTCTTACCACAGAAAAGTGTAAAATATACTCTGAGGTGAAAGACGTAATGCTGTCTTCGGCTGTTTTTTCTTTTGCACATCAGACAATGATTTATTTGCAGTGAATTTAAAGGCAACTTAATCATTGAAAACAAAGTAATGGTGTTGGTGAAAGTATATAGGAAAAATACCGCTTAGTAATCTAGATCTGACGTTCGATGTAGCTTGACCTGTAGCATAAGCTTTGCAAAAACACTGAAGACATTTTTACCTCAGCTTGTTTTTCAGATTTTTTATTAGCGAGTACAAGCTGAATGGGATCATATGTACTGGCAATCGAAAAAAAGTCTTATTCGATGAAACGAATAGCGTTGTATTCAACAAGGGGCATCCAACTCGGGTGAGGATGCGTGCCAAAGTTTTTCAATCTAGTCATGTGCCATACCATGTTCAAACAATTGCTGGCATTGCAAAAGAACTTCCTTGCCGCCGCAGGAAATGTAAAACCAGAAAGCAGCACTGCAGTTGGACATAAACACGAGTTATTGTGTCACAAAAGCGAATTGTTGTGATTTACGCCAAATAGACAAATTACCTTTTAATTGCAAGCGTGCCATATTCAAACATATGGCGTGCTTTGTGTTGTACATACCTGTCCTAAACACTCACAGTGCATAGGGCACGTTGCAGTAACATTGGCCATCAACCATTCATGAAAACGCAGTTTAGTTCGAAATGGGCTGAAAGTTACAAAACTATGACACGCAGCATGTTTGCAAAGCACACTAGAGTCGAATAATTCCACAGGGACCTCAGACAGCTTTTTCACGGTTGTCAGTGAGAATATATAAAAGCTCTGCAAGATGAACAAAAATAATTGTCATCGTTGCAAATCAACATGAGTATCGTTTGTACAGACAATTGTTTTTTGCGAATATGGGATATGGCTGTGGTTCTTAACCTTTTTTTTTCATTTACCCTTTAACAAAATCGAAAAATTGATTTTACCCCCAACAATGTTTAGTGCATCAAGGCATGATTCTTTGGAAAGTGTCCGGGCCAGGTTCTCCTGGAAAAACGTTGTCAACTTAAGCACAGACACATGAAATTTTGTACTTACAGGAACCAATTTTAAGGTACTGCTCGTACGAAACTTGCCAATTTCTGAGATGAACCTATAATAAAACACTCTTACAAGAAAGCATTAATACTTTTGGGAAGAAGTGGTTTGCTGAGTTGAAATCAGGGATATACAGAACTCCAGCTGGAGTTCAACAAACTCTAGATATCCCTGGAGTTCAGTAAACAAACTTTAGTCTTCCGGCAAGCTTCTGAGGAATCTGCCTGCTTTCTGCTTTCATTCTTCTGCGACGATTAAAACTTGCAAGCGTATCTATTTTTCATAGTTAAAGGCCACA
>JGI24159J19872_10000005_pt1 | contig 87002 bp, 62 predicted proteins | sample Ectturendosymbi4_FD_19872 | JGI IMG/M metagenome (IMG submission 19872) | reverse complement strand
GTTTCGTGGAAAACATTACAAACAAGTTTTTGGAACAGCAATGGGCTCCCCTGTCTCATCAGTAGTGGCAAACTTAGTCATGGAAGACATTGAAAAACCCAAATTTAAATAATTTATTAATTATGTTACTTCACTGCTTTGACAGTTGAATTCACAGTAAAGTATCATCTGTTTGGCTAATTTACATGAAACCTGAAGAGGGGCGGTTACCCTTTCTCTAAGAAATCAAAAATAAAAAAATGTTTTGTTCATTTAGTTCTGTTGATAAAGTATTAAGTAGACTACACTAATTTGGGATAATGGTGCCTCCTGCATTTTGCGTTGCGGAAGCCAGTGCCAACAAAGATCGACAGTCCCAGCATTGATACACAGTCAGAGATTTTTTTTGGATCAAGCAAAACCTCATGTAAATGTAGCAGTAAGCTTGAACACTGCACCTGCATGAATAAACTACTCACTCTTTTTTCTTTACCTTAACAGCTTAAATAACAAAAAAGTACTTCAAACCAACAATGTAGATGCCTCTCTGTCTGCACTATACTGCATACGATTTTATGTAAGAATTGTACACCTGAACAATGTTGCGCCTCTTCATTGTCACCAGACTCACAACTATTCGATTGCAAAACACTCGCATATAATTTCATCTGACTTTGACTACTGCACCACAGTCATTTGATTGTGCTAGGAATGGTAATCAGTACTACCGTACAAAATTGACAGCCATTGCAAAACAAATTTAATAATGTGTACGGTTTATCAGGCATATCAAATTATCACTTTTTCTCACCAATACTAAATAGAAATTTCAACTATAACTGATAATTATAAAAATTGGCTTTATTGCCCTATAGAAAGAATATTGACCTAACGGTAAAAAATAGACTTTTTATTGACCTATCAAATTAATAATATGAAACTTACTCTTTCTATCCTGAGTTCTTGCAAAAAATCACATCATTCAAGCTTACTACCAAAAAATTGACTTTAATGAAAAAACTTGCCCTAGTGATTACAATTTGAAATCAACCAGAACATTTCATTGTATTGTTTAAAGTTGCATCTGCCTTGAAAAAACATCTTAAATACAGTGTTAAGTTCTGATTATTCTGCTTGATCAGATTAGCTAAATTTTTGTAATGTAGCCAACTTACTGGATTGCATCAATTGTGTTGCACTTTGCAAACTTGTTGGGCAGGGATCTTCTTATTTTATCAGCCTGAGCTAAGCCAGCAGTAGTCAGTGTGGTACGATTACATTTACCTTTTTGTGATTGTGAAAAAGTTTTTGGAATTTTTGTTCAAGCAAAACAGTTCTATGAAGTTAAGTTGTAGCATGTTCTGATGATTAGGAATGATTCGGTGATAATCAAAGCTCAATTTTATCCAAAAACCATGCAATTCTGGTTTGTTCCCACAATCCTTTTTGTCATTTTATGAAAGAAATTGGTGCAGATCTCTGAAGTCCAGTGGCATTTTGAAATGTTTTTTGGTATTGCAATTGGACCAGATACAATCCACATGTGCTGTATGTGTCATGCTTTGTTAAACTGATTCTCATACAAACCTGGTATTTGTGAAATCTGTGTTGGTGTTGAGGTTCAGGCACAAATGAATGTTTTGTGCTTGGCGCAATAGTGGTGCAGTAAGTTTTTTGCATGGAGAAAGTGCGGGTGCAGTAGTGCAGTACATAAACAATGCTATCCTTGTGCCGTATTCTAGCCAACGTTTCTTTTTGTGGTTCACATAATTGTTGACAGCCAAACTTACTGTTTGGCTACAAGCTAAAGTATGATGGATGTTTCCATCAACCAAATCAACTGCACACTGCTTGATTTGTAAAACGTTGTTACCGGAAAATTTCAACTGGTCACTGCTTGTCATAGACATTAAATCAAACCAATTATATTTTAGCAGAGAAAAGTGTTACGATTAAAACCCCTCCTGTTGATGGAAGAAATGAAGGTTCTATGACAGTTGACATGCCAGAGGTGAAGAGGGTTTTTTTTTAATGTGGTTTTATTTTGTTAGCATTTTTTCATCTGTTATTAATCAAACTTCAACCCCGTGCATCTTTCATTGTTACACATTTAACATTAACAACCACAACATTAAAGTTGGTGTGATTTGTATAACACGTCTGCGCAGCTACTTCATTCCTGAGTTGCCTTCCAAGCACTTCGTTGGCCAGAAACCTAACGTTGCCCCGCGAGCGTTTCATTAAAGTGCTTGAAGTAGTTGTTAAAAGTGTTTTGCCTATTGTTGATATTTCGACACGGTAGTTGTGTGTTTTGGTTGCATCCTTGACTTCGACCGGTTAGGTAAATTGGAAAATGATACATCGTTCTCACTTTTTAAGCAACTTGTCATGAATTGCAAACGTGAACGAGCGAGCTTATGCGAGTATGCCGGAAGAAATTACATGTTAATAATTTCCTGTGGAAATCTTGCTGCAAGTACTGTTCGTTTCGACATTCTTTAGATGCGCCTGTATTTTACATGTTTGTAGTATAAGATCGGCCTTCAGTTGGTACCGCACGTAAAATTTCATTACTGATTGCAAAGATCGTTGTTATTGGGAATTTTTTGTTCAATGCATAGAATGTTGCATTTGTGGATTGCACTGACATTTCTTAGTTATTTCAGGAGGACAATTGGGGTGAGACAAACACATTCATTTCTGGAACAACGGATGTCACTCAACTCAGCAATGAATCATTGGCAAAACTCAAAAAGGTTAGAACTTTCGCCGGTTGTTGACATTCTTGCACGTAGTTGTCAGTAAAAAAGTTTATAATGCCAGGTTGTTGCAAAACCTATGCTTCTCTGCATGGTCTTGTCTACCGCGTCTTCACTCTTGTAACTTTCGTCGTGCGCGTGAATATTAGTTGCAGGCACGAGCAGTTCTGCGGATGCAGTAGCAGTGGTTGACTGGCCTTTCCCTCTGCTGTTAGGGCATACACCAGGCGTGTGCAACCATTTTCACTGACGGGCCACTTTCGAATTTTGGAAAGTTATCTCGGGCGGCATCAATTTCTATTGGATGAAACTTTATTCATGCCCCTAAAAAATTGGTTTAAGTGGCCACCCAACAGATATGGAGTATATGGTGTAATTTTCTCTGTTCAAACTACTACCAACCATATGCTGGCGACAGGTTTATTGAAAAGCTGTGAATTGGATAGGGGCATATGTTAGGGTTACCATATCTGCTGAAGCTAAATTCCTGACAGTCTCAATGGCTACCTTTTGCGACAACAAACAAGCGTTATTCTTCATTTTTAGTATGTTTTTACAACTTCCAATTCACCGCAAAACAGATCACCATTCAGGCAAAACTATTGTGGAAGCTGGAAACAGCCAAAGAAGCAAAGGTTGACACTCTCATCTTCACAACACATGCACATTGTTTCAAGTGAAAATATAATTTGCTAACTGGCAAACTTCCTGACATTAGAGCATTTTTTAAAGTTATTTCGCCGTCACTGAAGGATTTTCCTTTCCTATTGCTTCACTAAAATTGAAGCTCAATTTAGTCCCAAGCTGAGTGTCGTTTTCGCAAAGAGGTATCATATTCTTTTGCCCCTTGCGATGACCTCTTCAGTTAATGGGCTTAACCCGCCCGCAACTGATCTAAAATTCACTCGTATTGTTCTGAATGCCTGGAGTTGCAGTGCCGCTTGATGTATTAAAACTTTTCAGACAAGAAATGTTATTTCGGCAAATGAAGCAGAGCCCTTTCATTTTGTTGAACAACAAAATACTTCACAAACCACTCGTCGTTAAACATCCTCCCTTCATCAAGAATTTTTCGTTTGTTCGAACACCTTGGGATTAAATTACAGTTAAAAGTGCTGCTTTTGTGAACTGCAAAACAATGTATTATTGTTATCATTGATTGTCAGCCCTTCCAACAGCCCCTTTCCCTGGTCCTGCTGTGAATTTTTATCACTCTGACTACATTCCCAATCCCAACACTTGCGAAGTCACAAACAACATCCGATCATACATCGAGTTAGTGATGTCAGGCGAATAAAATGAAATCTTTTCTAACTACTTTACTCAAGCTAAAATCAAAACTAACAGTACTCAGTTCACATGAAAAAGTGCCTGCCAAGTCTTGACGAATTGTTCGAACAAATCTACGCAGTAAAGCTGTGTTTGTTCGTGAACTTCAAGGGCTGCAACACTCTGATCAACTGCAAAAGCTTGTGGTAAATGATTGTGAAATGAGTAGCACGGAAAATTGAAGAATACAATTAATTTGAAATACCATTTCAAGATTTCAAAACTAAGTGGGCCGCACCTTCAAAAACTAAGCGGGCCGCACCAAACAACGCGGCGGGCCGCGGGTTGCACATGTCTGGGCCATACACGGTCTTTCACAAGCAAGTTTCGAACACAGTTCAGTCCATTTTCAGCGTATTGGAAAAGTAAGCATTATAGAGGTTCAGTTCGAATGGTGAACATCCGGTTTCGGCACGCGCATTTTGAAAGCTGGGGAAAATTGTGGAGTATGTTTAAACGAACAATGACGTTGGAAGTACTTTTTGTTGTTTTGAGGCGCACCTACTTTAGAATACACGAAATTGTAGAAATCCAGTCAATGCAATCACAGAGAATTTGTAAGTTTTGTGTTGTGTGTGCAAATCAGCGTTAAGTGTGCGAAATTCCATGTAAATTCAAGAGAAAGCGTGGTTCGAGTAGACCAGTGGTTCTCAAACTTTTTGAGATCGCGTACCACCTGATGTTTTTTAATGTTGGAGTGTACACCCCTGGTTTCAGAAGAATGTAATTTGCTCAAAATGTACTTAAAATTAATATAGCATATAAACTAATTAGCAACATCAGCATAACACATGAGCGAATTATAACACAGAAACGAATTAACAAAGCTTTTCGATGATGACAGGAAACCTGCTTGCGTACCACCTGAAAATCCCTCGCGTACCACTAGTGGTACGCGTACCACAGTTTGAGAACCACTGGAGTAGACAGAAAAGCCGTGCGATCTGAGAAAACCGAGCCAGAAGTAACGCTATTTATTTGAATTTTCACTTCTGATATATTTAGAAAACGCAGTAACAGTCATTAAAGCTTCATTGCCGCATAGGATGTTTTCCTCAACAGCGTTTTCATTTCCACATTTATTTTCTGTGTAGGATATGGAATCATCGGTTGGGTTTCATGACTGCGGGTTTGTGGCCACCGTTCTTTTTGCCTTCGTTTCTTATCTTTCACCAATTGTCTTCATCGTTATTCCAAAGCTGTTGTGGATGAACGATTCAAATGAGTCCGGTGACCCCCTTGCATGTGGTACTGCTTGCAAGGTAAGGCCAATACAATTCATTGGGATCGGGATTAAACACCAATGTCCTTATGTATTTTTTCGGTGGTGAAGATCAGAATTCCAGTACTGTAAGAACACTGCAACGTATCATATAAGCAGTTTGACAGAACTTGTTGGTTATTATGAACTGGTTCCACTAAATCGGTTAAACTGGCCAGGAAATGCAGCGAACTTGTGTAACTTCTTGCAACATGCTTGATGCATGTGTTGTACAAATCTCACAAGTTCTCGGCGCGTCTTTAACCACGGCCAGTAACATGAGGCTCTAATTATTGTTAGCCCATTTTATGGGAAAAGGATCAAGTGCTTCTGTTAAACAAAGATGCGCTGTGCATGAACGTCGAAATGAAAGTCTAGTGTTCAATGTCTTCGCATCCACCAACACACACATACACACACACATGGCGAGCGCTACCAAGGAACACATGCATATATATGTTGAAGTAAACGGAACACACGCGTAGATGGCGTTAACATGGTAACATTGATACCAAACACCGCTCATGCTGTGACAAGGTCCAAGTAGACCAATTCGTAAAATATATTTGAGATTGGAAGGCCGCTGAGCACCAGGGATCATTTGGGATGTGCAGTTCTTTCGAATCATTGTAGGTCGTGCTCATGCAACAGCTATTTCAGTTCGTTTGGACAGGTGTGCCACGAGTGAAATATTTAATTTTTGTAGCGTTTGGCATGCTGTGGTTAAGGCAGTGTTTTGTCGCTTGCCGATATGTGACCTGTGGCAAAATCCTTCAGCACTGACAAGCTGCGCTTTTCAGTGTCGCAAACCCATTTGATTTTAAGCTCGCTTCATTTGAACGCTCAAATCAGGACCTTTCTCGTGACCTGTAAAGCTTAACCCGCAATTGACATTCGTTATACGAGGCAATTATAGGCAGTCGCTGGTTTTATGTTGGCAGTCTGCCTAAAAATAAATAAAATTGATGGCACAGTTTCCTTGGAGATTTTTTACAAATGACAAAGTTTTTAGCGCAACCTTTGAAAACCTCACTTGGCCTTACGTTGGAGACCTCACCTGGCCGTGTTAACCAATTTTCCAACACGCTGTGTCCCAGTTTTTGTCAAGAGTAGGCCGCGGAACAGTCGTCCAGCCTATTTGATACTGGAAGGGCAATTATAGCTAGACTCTTAGTTAATCAGTCGTTTTGTCGTTCATGCTGTGCTAATTTGACGTGTTTAATGGAGAGACCAAAATTTTTAATCCTTAATTTGTACGGTAGCTATTTTGTGAAGCTGTCTGGTTTTTCTGCATGCACCCAGTCTTCGAATGCTTGGAATTCAAATTTTAGGTTGGATATGTCACCGACGATATAAGTAGTGCTTTTATTATCGCAAGCATCTGGCTATCTAATCTGCATTGGGAAGAAGTTTTTAATGTAACTTTCCCTGATAACACCATAATTTATTAAACGAAGCTCTTTTCTATGTTATGTGAAACGGCTGTTGTTCTGTGAACGCAATGACCTCAATAAAGCGTGTTGCAAAATCTAAAGAAATTCAACTGTGTATTTTTTGGAATGCATGTGGCTATTGGAGTTTCCCTGGCAATAGAACCTTTTGTTTTTTTGTATCGACTTTCTGTAAGATAGATGATGGTCACGCCTATGTAGTGTCTAGGATCCAGTGTGGTTGATTTTGATGTAAGCTGTGTGTTTGGGTAGAATTGTGCTTTTTTCAAGAACTTTGAAACCTACGTGGAAAGGCTTGACTCTCCGCCGCTAAACTTGATTTCTACATGTGTTTCTTTGCTAAATCTGTTACAACAACGTGTTTGTTTAAGGGGTCGCTCATCAGCGTGTCGTTCAAACTGATCATTTTGCTGGTTGCTTCCTGGGCTATTTTCTTCCGACGTCAACGTACCAGCATGCCCAGGGTGTTCATGTTCAGGTATGAGTCAGTCTTGTTAGGTCTCTGCTACGTTTGCTCAACAGCAGCTGTGTGTACGGTGTGATGCGAATTTTGTTTTGCAGGGCACTAATCATGGTATTAGTTCTGTTGGTCACACTTACGTATTGGTTATTTTATTGGTTCTGGATATGGGACCAAGCAGAAAGAGATTTTACGGTAAGTTCTTCAACTGCTAGTTTTGGCACTCTAGCTAGGCTAAGGTGGCTTGGGACCATTTTATGTACTCTCACGGTATTTTCTCCTTAGAAGCCTGAAAAACCTTCTGACAAGTTGTGGTGTTCAGTCAGCGCCGCTATTAATCATCAGCTTGTAAAGCAGAAAATTTTGATGGTTTTTGTTGGTCGTTGACGCCTAATTCGAACACTGCCGTTCTGTAGTTCCGCTCACTGGTGGGGCTTTGCTCATTCGACCATGTCGGTCTTCGCCATAAAGACGATCTGTTTTGAAACCGTTTGGTACACAAGACGAAGCAACTAAGGACATGAGCGATGTTAGGCGCGCGCTTATTGTCGCGGCCGTGTCAATATTTGACATGAGCAGTTGCTGCTTTGTTGTTATCTGGCATTTCAGCAAATGCCCTGTCTAGAGCAAGCGAACCGTGTCTTCTTCGGTGTAACAGAAAGACGTTTTATTTGCTTTGGCTTCTCAGTACTAAAAGTTATTTTGCTAGATGTGCGTTGTGTGGCTGCAAAGCGAACGGTTGGAATTCACGCCTTCCAGTTTCCCGAACTATGTTTTCGAAAAATGCTCTTTAGCGGCGTTCTTCAAAGGCACAATCTTCAGCGATCATACATTGAGAATGCATGTATAACATGTGCAGTTCTGTACTTCATAGCAACTTCTTTGTGTGTGTGTTATCCTCTTGTCACTGCAACATATTTTGCTCACCACGAAAGATTCGCTATGGAATTTTTTCTACTCTAACAAATGCGAAAATATCGGAAAGTAGATCAGCGTAAGCGCAAAAAATCAGCTGTCGGCGATTGTCAGATATGCGCGGGCAGCATTGTTCTTGGTCGCGTGTGGGACCCTATACGCTGACAAGCCTAGAATCGAATATTGTCCGCTGAACGGACCCTGTCTTGTCCTTACATTAATTTTCAAAATTCATGACTGTCAAGTTTACGATATTATAGATCGCATATGCTCTTGGCAAAAAAATGTACACTCAATTATCACAGAGCATCAGCGCTTTATTTAAGTTAATTCATTTCGTTTTTTTTTTACTTCTGCTGCAGAGCATTGTCGACTTCGCTAACAGTCTGACGACGTGTCTTCTGCTTCTGCATTATTTATCTCTGGTGCTATTAGAATTGCGTCATCTCCAAACTTCTTTCATGCTGGAAGTGATTCGCACAACGGATGGCGAGCGTCGATTTTATAACATCGGGGACCTGAGGTGGGATCGCTATGTGTCAGTCAAGACTTTGAACTGTGCCTGATGATGAACTTCTTGCTCGAGTCGTTTTTGTTAAACCACTTTTCCAAAGAAGGTGCAACGGTGTCGCAATGGAACAGCCGATCCACAGCGTTCATAAAAGGCGGTTTGTTGCAGTTAACTTTGCCCCGCAGGCGAATCCTCACGCGTTGTCTCTGTTTGTGCTGAGCAGTCTTTAGCGACCCGTAGAACATTTTGTTTTTATTAGCAAATGCAATCAAGGCAATCCGACCGTGTTTTGGAGATGTTTGCAGCAGTAATCGGCTTACCTCGTAGATTCCCACGATCTTTCTCACTTCACGGTTTTTCACAGGTTGAATATGCACATGGGCGCACAGTGCCAAGCGAGTTGCTTGCGCCTTGTTGCTGGAAGCAGCGGCAAAGCAGCCCTCTGTACCAAGGTTGCTGCACGATGCGTCGTTTGTCCTACCGCAGTTTTGTGGCGTCTCGCGTGGCGGCAGCGTAAATAGGACGCTTTTGCTTTCCTATTAGGACATCTCCGTGGGTCGTTACCTCCGCACTCTACAATTATCGCACGCCCTTGGTCTGCGTCGCGAAGCGAAAGTGAAGCGTGAAAAGGAATCTTTGGCGGCTGAATGCATTTCTCGGACGAAACGCTCGTGATCTGTTGCGTTGGATAAAGAATGATTCAACCATTGTTTCGCCGCGATTGCCATCATGTAGCTATTTTACCGATGGGATTTCTTTACAGATTAGAAATGCTATCTGGCCCCGATGTACGGAAGCGCTTGGCAACTAATAATGAAACACTTTTGCGAGTTACTCTCCAGGGATATCTGGCCAGAATTGGTGCGTAACTAAAAAATCTCACAGCGCTCGACGGTCTGGGATTACATTTGATTTCCTCGTGCTGCTTGCAGCTTTGCAAAATCGCCTGATAAGAAGTACCGTTAATTGGTCATTTAACCAGACTTTTTCGTATTAGCATTACCCATTGATTTTTTGAGCAGATCAGGGCTGCAAAATGTGTGCACTGTTGTTTTAAGAAGCAGTGATGCCTAGCAACTTTCTACATCCAATTTATCCTTTGAAAGTTATGTGCACAACAAATGCGATGCGCGGCAGTCAAAGATTTTAGGTGAAGAATGCGCATCGTGACTGCTATCCATAAAATTTCCACATGTTTCAGCTGAAAGGAATGAAGCAAATTTTTAGGAGCGCACATGAAGCTTAAGAAGTTATTTGCTGTTTTCTTGGTCGCAAACACGTTTCATTGTGCTTACGGCAGCATTCAGCGTTGCTCAGTTTGGGTATTGGAGAAGTACTACTGCGACTTTCCTGTCTACAACCCGGCTTTGATGCGGACCCCGTCGAGAAGCGCTCGAATGAAGCAGATCAACAGCCAGACTTTCAAGGTCTACAATGTCGATGGTGAAGGTGAGTTACCCGGTCATGGTTTTACGTCGCCAAGGAAAATCGTAAGTGATGCCTGGAAACTTGCTGTCTTCAATTTGTCCTTTGAAAGTTGTGCATTTGACATTATCCTTTCCGGTTGTAATGTTGCAATTCTGAACTTTACTTACGTTAAAAACCTCTAAAAACCGCGCTTATATGAAACAAGTACATTTAGCGGGGTTCCTCGTGGTGAGAACTGCAGTACGTTTGTTCCTGGATTGCCACAATCGTGAGTTATCTTCACGTAACATTCCTCGTTCGTGCCGTCAGCAGCTGTGGCAAGCGGCGCGTCTGCTGCTTGCTTCGTCTGAAGGACCGACGTTATCTGAATGTGCGGTGGGAAGAAAGGCCGTCATCAGCTGACCGCACATTAGCGGCCTTGCGGCGGCGCGCCTTGCGCGTGTTTACAGAATTTTGTTTCAAACTGCTCCTAATAGGATCACACATACCTGCCACTGTTTGTAATGCGGAAGGTTGCGCGTTGCTGTGTCGTGTTGGCCTCGACACTGGTTGTCGTGTCTGCGCTTGCTCAAAAACTGTCAGTAGATCAGCGTGAAGACAAATTGCCTATTACTGTAGTTGTTAATTTTGGGTACTGGAGAACAACACGACACAGCAACGCAAAACCTTCCGCTTTACAAACAGTGGTTGACAGCTACGATCGTTTGGTGGTTCTCATTATATTCGATAGCATGTTTCTTGTGCGCTGATTTCTCTGATTAAAAACAAGTCTTAAAACAGAAAACGCACTTTGCTTTGCAGCGTTTCGTTTGTGTCGCTTCCATAGGGTACATCTGTTTTTTAGTTTTTGTTTTGAACGGTAAGTCTGACCTATTGCTACATTTTGCTGCCATTGATAATGGCAACGATTGGGTTGTTATAGCCGTCGATGTGTGTGCGCAATGAATTGCTGTGAATGCATTCTTTATAAAAAGCTTTTCAGCGTGTCTATTTCTAATGCTCCTCGATTGTTACGCCAACAGTGGCATGCTTGTGCCGTTAATGTTTCTTTCACATGTGTCGCGTATGCCTGGATAGACAAAAGTGTGATGTGACAGGGATTTGTTTGTGCTTCTGCAATAATTAGGAATGAATTTGAACGAACCGGCAGTTCAGCAATCAAAAGCCATGAAAGCGTTGCAAAGTAGCAAAGCTCACAAATGACTAAATTTGATTCGAAGCCCAAAATTAACGACTCCAGTCGGAATATCCTGGTTCGAGAAACCGCAGGGTTAAACTGCTTCCAGCTTTTGGTAGATGCTAAATTGTCACCGCTGTTTCGAGATGTTTCTTGCACCACTTCATGAAATCCAGCCTGCAGCAATGTTGTTGATTCTTCTTGATGAAATTAGACCGGGCAGAACAAGCTACAAAGCCTTCTCATGCAGGTCAGCCTGGCAACGATTCGCATGGAAGGAATCAAGCGATTATCGCGGCCGTCGCTCGAAGACGGGACGCTGGGCACAACGAGCGCTATTATGAGGAGGCTGAGTACGAGCGTCGGGTCAGAAAGCGAAAAGCCAGGTTGGTTCTTGAGCATTCTCGAGGGCTTTCCCTGATGCGCTAACAGGAATTGTTTACGTGTGAGTGCTTTCGGTTTTCGCGGCTTTGCTGCGGGATCAGCGCGTGTTCTGCTACACGTGGTGTTGAGTTTTTAAGGACGGTAACCGTCTTGTCGCGTTCGACGCGCCAAGTGGGGATTGCGCTGACGCTTGACAAAGATTTACTCACGAGAACCTGTCTGTCACGGTTGCTGTTCTTGACCGCTCAAGCCGGGAAAATACGCTTGGTTGTCGGCCGGTGCTTTGTATGGAAAGAAATACGATCTACACCGGTCACAAGGTCATTTCAACCTCTCAAACCGTTGGCATAATGCTTAGACACCGTAGGCCACGAGATAGTGAAAATGACCCGAGTTTTGAATGCCAGGAACTTACTAGGCTGTAGCATCATTACAGTGACTGATGTTCGAGGTTGTGCAGGTCACTCCAAGATTTTGACTGTGGTCTTTGTGGAGGAACATCCGCTGTAACGTCACTTGCCTTCTAATTAATTTACATCTTTTTTGTGACGGGGAGAGTTGCCACAAACTCTTCCCAGCAGGCACATTCTGACAGTGAGCCTCACGACACTGCTGATATTGAGCGCACAGTTGTTGAATGGTATGCACACGTATTTTTAGGGGGGTCATGCAACACTTGCATTGAAAGCATGTCCCTTTTTTGAGATCATTACGTGGATAAGATGTAAGTGTTCCAGCAAACTTGGATAAACTCCTAGACCTACTGTACATGAAGCTGCATTCATTGTAACTCCCTATTTCTAGATTGGAATTCGCTTGTCTTTCTAGTCGGAGATGCTGTTGCAGTCACTGGTGCCACGCCTAGTGATTTTCCACTAGATCTAGTGATTTTTAGACTAACCTAGTGATCTAGTGATTTTTGAGTCGTTCATTGCTACAACTATGCCCGTGGCGGTATTTTAATTCTTTGCAGGATCACTGCAGTAGAAATAATTGATTAAATGCTATGTTGATTGGTGTAAAGTACTCTGCGAGTGGTGTCGTTTTCAGCTCCTGAAAACAGCCTGACGATTATTGGTATGAGATTTTCAGCATGATATATTTTAACAAACTCGCAAACGATGCAAAGGTTTTTGGGCGATAAAGCAAATAAATAAATCATTTCAAGCAAAACTGCGAACTTTGACGCAAAAATTTTGAATCTAGTGATGATGATGATATCAGAACCTTACGAAATGCACCGAATGTTTTCCTTGAGAAAAACCGTAATGACGTGGTTTTTGTATTGGCCTGGATTTCAACTACACCGCCCACTCCTACGCATATTTTCGAACCTCAAAATCATTATACGGTTCTTTATTGTACCCCTTTTTATTTTTTTAACGTGTAGTTCTTATAATATTAAAGTTATAAGTCTTCGTAAAGAAGCTTGCAAGAAATTTCTCCCGTCTTGCCTTCATTGTGTCTCCATGTGCTGAAGTTTCGCACGAAATCTGAAAGTAGCCTTGGGGCGTTTGGCGTATTTTGACTTTGCTAGCATTTCATTCAAAAGAGGTGTGGATTCTGAGCCACTAGCTGCTCCAGTTGTGGAGATTATTTTGCTCCAAGTAGCTATACCACAGTGACAGGCGACCTGACTACTTTGTGGGTCACTCAAATAACCTGCAAGGTTTTTATCGTCTTTTTGACTTGTTTTGGGCCACTGCTGCTCTTGCCCCGCATCGTCGGAATCGGCCATTCTGCCTTGAACATGATGCTGGTACAGAGCAGAGTAACGTGTTCCTGTAAAATGATCTTGTAAGGTTCGGCAATGCTGTCAGAAAACGATCAGCCATAGCATGAATGATTCATTACAACAATCAGCAACCATCCTATGCGTCTGATCTATACCCATTCAACTTCCGAAAATCTATTTAGATTACAAAAGCACTTGATTTTCGGACCAACTTTTAAAGGTGGAGGGCGAGCCAAGCAGAGGAAAGAGTCGCATCATGAAGGGAACCGTGATGGTGTATTGCATGAAAAAAAACAGACAATATATTAAACTTCCTGAATTACGCTGGAGGCTGTCTTCGCGATTTTATGCAGATAGATTTGCATAACACTTGAAGTTTTTCGTCTGACATGCAACCTCCTGATCGTTGTGAAGAGTCAAATGCGTTTCGCTGCTCAATTAATTAATTTTTTCGTGTTGGCTGTGGCCTTCTACAACTCAACATTCGCTTCCACCAAACTACTGCCTTACTTGTATCAGTAAAACGCAGTGTAACCAGTTCTTGCAGCTCACTTGGATCTGATAACGTGCGTGGTTGATTAATCACTGATCAATGTTTCAAAGTGACAAAAGAATTTTAATTTGTGCATTAGCCACAGCGTGTGGGAATCCGCTTGTAGAACGTGCTGAAGCTTCCGCAAGGACTTAAACTTGCACATCATTTATCACTCAGCCCCCAACTCTCGAATTTCAAGATATTTACAGTTGCGAATTAGGAAAAGACATGTTTAAATTTTTAAGAAGCAACTTCCATTATATATTACACATGAATATATACTATTTATACCTTCACCGAATTAACACCCGCCAAATGCAGAAAAGCGTGTTACAAATGTAGTGATGTAAAACAACATCCGAATAATGACACTCAACACTCAAAGGCGATAAATGATGGAATACTAAACCAGAAGAAATAAAATCCCTCAGCTTTCAGCGCTTTTTCTTTCATTGCAATAAGTTTCTATTAGAACCCAAACAATCACATGACTAAGTCAACGTTGCATCATTGAATAATACGCCTATAGCTTAAAAATAGATTTTATTGTCGTATCATTCATGATTTGTATTAACAAATGTGAAATGAAATCGTGCCAGTTGTAAATGCAAACTTGGTTAAGCATTTTTCCGGTTCATCGTTGTGCAAATCGTGAATCTGTGTATTTGATTTCAGTCGTAGAAAGTACTGCTATTGGACTGGCTTAGTAGCTAACTTGTGAATCTTGCGGTCATTTTAAACCAATATCCGTATATTCGCAAAGGGTAGTATTTGCGGAATAAAATGTCTTTTTCTTGTCTTGCATATTAGCCACAATATGCGGGAAGTGCAAGTGTGCTGTTCAACGTACTTTACTAAAAATATATTTCAAGACTTCCTAACCTGAAAATTTGGTCAAAATCAAGGACAACAAAGTTTATTAGCAACAAGGCGCTTTTGCCAAATAATTTCTTTTGTCCGGCGACGACGTGCGCGGCCACGTAGGAGGAACTTCCGGGCAGGTCTGTTGGATTGCTGGCCACAATAGCATCCATGGCAAGTCATCACTTCCATATAACCTGAGTTTAAATAGGTTTTGGGATTGATGAGATAAAAGTCGTGAAATGGGTTATTTTAGCCTAATGCATAGCATTTGTTCTCTAGCTTTATTCTCCCACAAACCCCCTGTCGGTGTCAAACCTACGAATCCCTAACTTTTCGAGACAAGATCCGATTCCAAATTTTGCTATGCTACCTTCCCCGTATCGCAGTGCTTTGTGAAAGATAAAATAGAAGATCTTACTATGAAGTGGCATACACTGAGAGTTTATGCCCTTATTTCTTAATTTAAGCTCGTAAAACCCTGGCGTCAAGTCACCACGCTGGAAGTAGAGAAAGTCGATGCGTGTATTAGCTACCACAATGCTGTATCAGCCAAAGGCATTGTGATATCACACACAGTGTTATATTTCGCGGTAAGAGATAAATGACAAAGCCGCGCAACGCTAAAGACCTACACTCGATGAGGTTTTATACGGCACATCCAATGTTCAGCAAACATACTATAATTTTGAATTTTTGAAACGCGTCACGAACCCCCTGGAAACCCCCGATGTACAGCAAACGTATTAGCATTTGATGCACGATTGCGTTCAACATGCTTGTCGCTATTATCAGTCTTGTTTTCGAGTCACCTTTCTCGACCGAACCACCTTTACAGCTATTTATTTTTTTCGTGCTTCCGATAATTTCACGTTCACAAAACGGCGTTACAGTCACTGTTCCTTGATCGCTTCGACCAAGCAGCAATTTCGGTGTTGGTGCCAAAGCATCGTGCGTGTTTGTGTGGATAAGCTTAACTCTGCTGGTGCAGTTGGACGTTTGAGTTAATTACGTCAGCATTTTCATGAACTTGGGTTCCGTTCCTAACAGTTGGATGCCACGTGATTTTGATGTTTATGTGAGGTTTGCCTGATGTCTGAAATGAAACTTGAAAAACTCCAAAGCGTTCCATATGCTCACGACGTCATTTACTGACCACCACGAACCAGCTGGCTGTTATATTTGTTTTGAAGTTGGTGTGTTGGAATCATTCTGCAAGGCTCTCTGCGACATCAAATTGATAGCATAAACGCGCTCTGTTGCGTCCCTGTCAGTAGATGGTGTGTGCCACAGTATAGAGTAGCTGATCTTTTTCAACAATCGTCTCTCGCTACTTCCAGCGTTAAACAAAATTAAATGCATTTTTTAACAATTAAAAAACAGCGACGATGTTATTGTGCGTCATGACTTCATGATATTGGTTATTGGGCGCAGCAGCAAACCTTTTTCGCGGCAGGAGATAAAATTGATGGTGGGATTGCAAACCAATCCGATGTTGTCAGGTGTTCTTTGCATTGTACAATTCATCATGGAACGCCTTTTCCTATATGTTTGGGCCTCTAAGTAACAAGCCAAGGGATCTTATGCACTAAAAACGGTACTGTCGTTTCGTAAATATCCAAGTAACACTTTTTCAAACTTGTTTTAGCGTTGCTATGCAGAATTTGTTTCTCATTCAGATATAACCAAAAGAAAAGAAATCAGTCGCAAACGTAAAACGGCTGATATTAAAAATGTAGGAAGCACAGATACACAGCTATGGTTGCGCGGTTGGTTTTTATGTCGGAATCGTCTCCAGGGTTTACGGCTGCGATTATATTTTTCAGGAATCATTGAATTTCAGTTGAAATTATTTCTAAGGCGTATGATTCGGGAAGGTGCATGCTGCGATTAATTCAATGCAATCAAAATTCGTGATGCTAAGTGTTTCTTCAAAGAAAAATTGCAGCCAAATGTGTGATTTCGTGCCCCGCAATTTCCCAAGTACGTTTCCATTGGCTAACACCGAAGATAGCCATGACCTCGGAGCCATACTAAAAGGATGGGTATTCCTGTGCAGGTTCAAAGGATAAGACTCGTTTGCATAATGAGTGGTTGTGCGTCAAATGTCAAATCAACGAATCCTCGATGCGAAAATCAAAAATGTGGCTTAATTATGTTTTGATAACCTGTATGCAGCCCAGTTGAAACGTGGAGTTATTACTGTATCTGCGTTATGCACTTCGTGAAAACGTTCTGGCATGGTTTTCTGCTGCTTGGTGTTATCCACCACAATGACGTCCCAACTAAAATCTCACTTTCTTGTTAGGCTTTACGCTCTGTGTCGCCAAGACAGGGGAAACAAGCCTATTCTACAATTGCTCGTTCTAGCAGTTTATTAAATCAGGTGGAATGTTGTCGTTTCTTTCGAAGCAGTCGTGACTTTAGTGTTGCAGTTTTACTGCGTCAAGCTCGTCGCCGTAGGGCAAGTGATTTTCAGAAAATGCTGGTCCCCTTGAATATAGTTACAGCATGACTTTCGTTCCGATTATTTCGTTGAAGCTGCTCATCGAAAAGATTTTGAGAAGCTACAGTGGTTATTTTGTCATTTTCACAACTTCAGTTAGGTAGTCGGGTGTTCCAACGTTAAATGGCGATGTGTCTACGCCACGTCAAAGTTTAGGTGACTTCAGTATTGACAACAAAAAACTTCACACCCTTAATAAATGTTTTTTCTGGCTATCCCTGCTTATCTGTTTAGTTATGGGTTGTTGCCGCGATTGCAATCACCAGCGGCAACAGAAATATCGTAAACGACAATTTCTTCACTTGTTTTCTTTTTCATTGTAAGTTTGTAGGCTACCCAGCAGAATGTTTTGTGCTGAAGTTCTCGTCCCTAGTCTGGACACGGCGTTCATTACTGCGTAAATATCAAGTTCGTATCGAAGCAAGATCACTGTGATTTTCATCCAATTTTTTCCGCATATGGTTAGGCAAGTGCCCTTTACCGTCGTCAGACCCTCGTCGTGTTCAAAGCTTATCAGTTTTTCAATCAGTTTTCGATCACTGAAGAAACATTCCGGCCACGCTTTGTGCGTTGCAAAACATGGGTGTCTATGCGTCGAGCTCTTGGTACAGTGATTTGATGAAGCAGGCGATCTGCGTTGGCCAAGCCAGTTTTCAACAACTGTTAGACTTTGGACTGGAGTGAATTCCATATTCAATTCTTTCATCTAATTCCTTCACGAAAAGCTGTAATATATCAGGGATCAGAGAACACAATACCTGAGCATAATTTGTTGCGCTGAAGGTGTAATCGCTCAAAGGTCAGGGATGGTAATTGCTGCAGAGCACAGCAAGCTCGGCTGTTGTGCTCTCTTCGTTGTATATTTTCTCATGTGTTATCACTGCGTCGATAACTTTTTGAATACAAAAACATTAACTCTCGAAAGCAAGCCGATTCTTCGAACGGGAGCTTGCCTGATTGAACCCGGTGTCAAGCGAAATTTCTGACCTATCATTGTTTGTCAGTTATTTTGCTTCTCAGAGTAAAGGAATAAAGTTTGGCGTTTACTTTTTTGATATTTGTTGTGCAAATTAAAACATTTTGGTTAGATGTCAGATACCCACAACAAGCTAGTACGGAAAAAAGTATTACCACTGAAAAATATCGGACGTAGTCTTAGACCTCAGTTATATTTCTTTTTCTAACCCTAATCCGACGCACTTACCTAAACACCAAACCCTAAGCCCTAACCATAAATTTTCTCAGCATATTTCATGTGTAGAATATCACTCCGTGCATGCGCACATGGCGTGAAGTCAGAAATTTCGCAAGTCAGAAATTTCGCTTGACACCAGTCAAAAATTTGAAGTATACAAATTGACCGCAGCCACTCATTGAACGACCGAGTGCTCGTTTCGGTGTTAACTCGTTTTGAGTACGTTTGTTCCGTGGTTAAAGTGCTGCGAATTTTTGACCGTTTGTTGGATTGAAACTTGAAATCATCCATTTTTAGATCGTTGGTCAGGTTTCAAAGCGCTTCCTCAGATCTTGTTACTCAGGGTCTGATCAAGCCTTCTGCTGAAGATTTCTTTGTGCATGATAACATGGTGACATACTATTGAATCTGATCTGCAAGCACTCGCCATGCTGTTCTTGCACAGCTAGTTTCAAAACTTACTGCCATCGTCTGAGTTTCACAAAAATCAGGTTGATCACATCTGTTTTTTTTCGGTCATAGACCAAAACGTTTTTGAAATGACCGAAAAAAGTCATTTAGATAAAGAATGTGTGAAAAAAATGTAGGCTAAAAAACACTTTTATGGCGAGTTTTAATACAACTCTGAGACAAATGACCGAAATATTTAAGTGACCACAATGTCTTAGCTAAAAATGACCGGAATGTTTCAGCGAAAAAAACAAAAACAGGATCACATCGTGGTGTTTAGCTTGAAACTAGTTTACCGGTCATTTTTAGAAGTGTTCTACAAACGAAACTTAGATCTAGAAAAGTTTTCAACCAATGCTGTAATACGTGCCAAGTTGAGAATGTCACAAAGTTGATGCAGTTCAACGCTGAAAGATATTCGGAACCTCGTGAAGCTGTGGTGCTCGTTGCTTTGCACAAAACTACTTCGTACTTCGTCCATATAACCAGTGGCTGAAAATAGTGTCAAAACTGGCGTATAACCGTTTTGGCGTAAAACGTTTTTCGCAGATTGATTGCTGCGACTGAAGACGCCTTCACTCACATACGCCGAGCCAACGACGACGAGGCCGCAGTCAGAGGGAAACACTCTGAAGCTGTGATGGACCCGCAGGCTGCATCAAAGGTTCGCTTTCCGATGCTTTGTGTCCGTTGAAAAGCCGTAAACGAGCTCGCCTTTGTTGCGTGGAAATCGCCTTGCAAAGGGTTTCTTTTTAAGCGCTAGGCTTTTCCTGTGAATGTCGCTGTTAAAAAAAAGTTTTGTTAAGTTTATCGTTTTATTCGTGCGTGAGGTTCCGATTCCTCGACGCGAGACGTGGTCGTTGTGACGACACTGAAAGCGATCGAAAACGTCTTAACGCGGTTCTCTTGTAAAAACAAAGACAAAAGCATGGACATAGTTATAATGACGCTACCCATTGCGACAAGACGCCCGCTGTTCTCGGCCGCGTTTATCAGTTTTGGCGCTGCCGCTAGGTTGTTCCTTGGCTTTGCGTCTGACTGGTCATGTCGCGCGGCTCGCTTATCAGCGCGTATAAACATCGGTTTACATGCGTTTAATCTCGCTGTTTGCGATTTACACGCAGGCCATCTTTCCCGCTTTGGCACGGTCGATGCAGAAATACCTGCGAACCACCAGGCAGCACCATCACTACGACATCGACGGAATTTTGCGTCATCTCGCATTCTGCGTCAAGAATGACATGACCCCGAAGGCCTTTTTGGAAAGGTGGGCGATTCACAAGCACTTCATCAGCCAAAAATCCATGAAAATTCGCTTCCCACCAAACTGTTACTCATTGAACCGATTTTAGTTGGAATCGATTGTGTAGTAAATACGGATGCCGCGTCGCCATCACTTCATTCTCATGTCAAACACAGAATTAAGTTATTCAGAGTATAATAGTGCCAACCTGATGCTCAGGTAGTGGCAAGCCAACTCTTCGCTCAGGCCTGAACAGCTGAAGTGCAACTTTAATACGTGTGTATTGATTTTTTGTGGAAATGTGGTCATGCTACTTTGGGATGTTTGCGTATCAACGAAGACGTTATTTTACTTTTAAATATTTTCCAGATATGTCCACCCTGGGCCTGCGTTAACTTACGACCAACCACTGCCCAGCACTCAGTGGGAACTAATCAGCGACGAACCTTTGGTGAACATGATCAAGGTCAGTGTTCTTCATGATTTGTCCGTTGGTCCTTTGTTAAGAAGCATGCATGTGTCTCTGGAGTTATAAAAGAAAAGTTTGTATGTGGATGAAGCCTTTGATTTGAATTGAACAAAAAATCAAAACTTGGAAAATCAGTCCGGAGAGCCTCTCTCTTTAACCCTTCCTGATGAAATGTTTTTGTGAANTATGGTCGCGAATAAGGACAAATTTTAATATTTTGCAGCGATCGTTGTGGCGTGGGTTCCTGTGAACAGTTGCGCATCGCTGACATAAGTAGTAACGTTGAAACAACCACAGTAATATTGGTCACATTTGTTATTGGTAATATCAGCAATATCACTATAGTATCGCTGATGTTATAAGTTTCTGTCTCACTAACGCAGTTGAAAATTAATGATGCTGTTACTCTTGCTAATTACCAATATCTTTGATGTTGGTGATGTCATACTTACCACAACAAAACATTTGAATGTAATTAACATTAAAACAGGCCTCCAAATGAAAGCACGGACGAATAACCCTTTCCAGTTTATGAAAAATGACGTTATGTCATGGATTCAAGNTATATTAATGGCNCATTTGCCGTCTGAGCGNGAATTGTCGAAAACATGTTGTTTTTGCGTGTGTGAAAAAATCGTTGTAACCTCCTAAGATTTCTCTTGAGAATTAGACGCTGTGAGCGTAACTGTGCAAGAAGGGTAGCGAGAGTCGAAAGCGGATGTGCTGCAGAAATGTTCGAGCAAGATTGAGGATCGAAGAACAAACAAGCGTGGTTGAGAATAGCGGCATTGCTGACTGCTGTTGGTAGAGGTGGTCGTGAGCGGATGAATATTAGTTTGTGCTGTGGGAAGGATCACAGGTGAAGGTTTTTCGATGACATGAAGCATGCAGTGTTGTACTTAGATCAAAGGAGCAAACTTGAAAGCGGAGCTAATAGACTACCGTGGTCACGGAAAGGGAGTTTTGGCAGAGTGCTGCTGTTTCTGATTGAGTTTGGTAATGTTGGACAATGATTCCGTCGAATATTAGTGCGACCCGAGTACCAGTTCGGAAAGATATTGGTGCGCATCGGCAAGTGAGGTGTTGTACGTGACTTGCTAATGTTAAACTAGGTCATAGAGCGAAACCGAGAGTAACGTGTGTAAAAACAGTGTTCTTATTGCCTTGCGTTAGGGATTTTGCGGTTGTCGCTCTAGTTCAGTTTTGAGCTGGTGGGAAGTCAGCTATGCAGCTGGTCAAACCAAATGACGACAGTGACTATGCTGGTAACCCGTACATTGTTAAGTACAAGGTAGCCGTGAGGAAACAACCAAGTCACTTTACGATGTAATCAAATACGAAATCATCCGTTACTTATTCAAATAGACAATATGTTTATGCTTTTTTGCGAAATCCATTTTATTTTGGTTTCATCTTTATAGAAGCTTTTTATTTATCCCGGTGGAAAAGACATTTCCCGAAGTCTAGTGGTTTAATCATTTGAACTATGTACTCATTTATTTCGATGTTTTTCGCTTATCTAGACCGGTTCCATTCCTAAGGTGGTTTTCGTCCCTTTGCGGTTTGGAAATTCTTCCCTTAGGTTTTGTGTCTGAGTGTTTTTGTGTTCGATCACGCGCTTGCCTAAGATCAACTCTACCTGTGGTTAGTAGTGCTTAAATTTTTTTGTCCTGCCCGTCATTAATTTGCATATTTCAATAAATGTGTCACTTTGCAGGATGGAACCGTTTTCCGCCTGACCCAACCGGATTATTCCCTCGTAGTAACGGCACATCAGTCTCCTCGACTTCGTCTCGAAGAAGTCTTTGTTGATCCAACTTCGCACAAGTTCGTCCTCCAGATGCAAAGCGAAACATCGGTTTAACTGTTTTCAATAAAACACGGTGCCCGCTGTGCATAGTATCGCGGCGTCGATTGACTGACTGGCGGTCAACCGTGCGGGTCATGTAAAAGGCCGAGCGATCGCACGAAGGAAGCACTGTATTTGAATCCGCGATGAGGACGGTACTGTTCGTCAGGTTCTTGCGAAATACGATTTTTGTAGCGACTATTTTTTCCGATAATATGACTAGTGCCAATGTAAGGACTCCACGGTTTCCATCGTAATGAAGAGCTTGATTTTTCCGCGGCTCTCAAAGCCTAGCAGGGAAAGTTACACACACCTGAGGACTACGGAGCAGCTCGAAGCCTTCGTGCGCTATTTTAAACTTTATGTCTCTAACCGTCAGCGGATCGAAGCTCTGTTTTGCTACAAAAATTCTCTAATATTTCTGCTCTTGTACTTGACTGTTGGTGAGAATGCATTTACGATTGTAAATTTGAGCGCACTACATGCTTGACCCATTAATTTTTTGCCTGCAAGATTGATCGCCCATTCCAATCGTTACGTTGTTCTGATTACTACTCGCATCCTCGGTAAATTTTCAGAGAAGTCACGTGACAGTTTTTGTGGGCAAAAATTCAGTTTGCGTCATTTTAGACAACAGCGTTTCGTGAAATAACTGAAAAACCGAGCGACACTTAAGCAAAATTGGTTCCTGCATCAAAAGATCTGTGGTTTGCTGCATGTTGGTTGGTTTTGTGTTGCGACTCTAAAATTCTTTCTAGATGGCTATATGCTATTTTGAGTTTAGCCAAGTTTCAGAGCAATTGCTCCAGAACTTGGTCATGAACGAAACAAACAGCCAGGGACGCTAATTTGTTCTGTCATACTTAGGTTGGGTTTCGCCACCGTCTGATCTTTCGATGCAACAGAATTGTCTGTGAACATTCCCCATCAAAGTTAACAGCTCATTTGGGGCATATGTCGGACCTGAAATTCCAAGCGCTTGCAACGTAGCTGAGAGACTTGTTTTTGTTTATACGTTTGGCGTACCTGATGATACAGGCATAGTTTAGAAACAAAGTTTGAAGCCACTTGGGGTCGATGGTGCAATTTGCTTTACATCATGAACGGGAGCTGCAAACGGGATGTCTAACGCTACACATCTGCTTTCCTTCCATTGGTAAACGTTCAGCAGCTGAGACCTGTTCTGAGAAGCTTACGCCAGGTGTGCGCCATCGTTTGAGCGCAGAAGGCTTTGCCTGCACTTCGCGTCACCGTCGCATGCCGAGTGACCTTTGCACGTTTTTAACGACCGAGAATTGACATAAATTACGTCTTTGGGAGNCCGAAAGCCGGTTGCCGCCCTTGGAGGACAATCGGCTGGCANCTGCATTGCGATGCGTTTGCTCTTCATGCAGTGGAATCCCCGGCGCCGCTGATAGACTGCGTGTGGGTAGACAGTCTGCATGAAAAACACACAGAACGTTTTTTTCTACTGCTTTACGTTTGATACCAATTCGACAGCTTGGCTACAGTGCGACTGTCCACTGCCCGCCGGTCGGTGCCCGACTGTTGCGCTGCTGTGATGGGCGTCCAGTAATTGTGGAAACGAAGTGTTGGAAGCATTTGTTTTACATCCGTTTTTTTCTGCTCTTGTTTCACTGTTGAGCGTGTTTCATTCGACAAGTTGCTATATTTTTACTTCAGCAGTATTGTATACAAGTAAAGCGCTGAATTAGTGCAGTTTTTACGCTAAGCTGCTTCTTTGCCCATCAGTAGAGGAAGCTTTGAATCGTACGAAGCATCTTCCATCGAAAATCTTTCGGTGAGTTCGAATGCTCGAAGTGCGTATCGTGTTTTTTAGACTTTCGCTCTTTGACGCTCAATTGTCACAACTCAGCTCCACCAACCCCTTCTCACGCCTCGTGAAACTGATCTCTTCGAGCAATTTGCTGTGCGCTGTTGTCATCGGAGCAAACAGTGCGATTGAAGCTGTTCGTGTGCTGTTTGTCATACACGAAGCAAATTGTTACGCTGAAACCCTCACGCGCATAATGCGACCAACGCCTTATGTTTTGTTTGCAGTGAACAAAATCACGATTGTATCTTCGCTGCGTGCGGCCATTCGTCTGCTGCAAAAAGCGTTGATCTTTGTTTATGCTTTCTACACACTGTCTTTTAACCTGTGTCTTTCAACCATGCGCCTGAATATTAAGGATTGTTATTTCCACGCGCCTTATTACATTTTTTGTCTTGTGCTTAGGCAGCTGCGTGCATTTGCAGGCTTCAGCTTAGCAAATTTCAATGGAGTTGCATTATTTCCAATCTGTTGGTATGCCAAACTTAAACCTAAAATTCTGGCCTACTACCATGGTCATACACTTAATTTCAGAATGGCGTTCTAGTGACTTTGCAAAGATGTTTTGTTTCTGCTTACGATGAAAGTATCCAACGTTGTTTGTGTTTTGTCTCAATTACACATACAGTTGAAAATTTTCGGTATTGTTGCCATACAAATTTCTTACAAATCTTCAACTCTTTTTGTTGGTGTTCGTCACAAAACGAAATTAACCTCTGTGGCATTGTCTGCAGTCAACTGCAAAGGCTATTACACCTGAAACGGAAGTCTTCCTGTATTGGCATGCGCCGTTAGTTGGTCTACCATTGAGTCGAACGTCTCCGGCACAGTTTGTTCTGTAGGCGTGAGTAGCAAGTTGCTTGAGAAATACACACAACCACTTCTTTTACTTTCTGGAATAGCATTAAAAGATGCAATGCCAATAGCTAAACTATCGAAATGGTTGATGTTAAATCATGAAAGGGCTTGTAGGTCCTCTTAGTTTGGACGTGCTGTTCTTACACCCGGATATAAATGTATTTGTTGCTGTTTAATGACCGGGAAACACTAAGTGACTGCAGAAGTTTACAAATGGTATTGTGTCTGACTTGCGCTAACATCACGACACCTGAAAACTTGAAATAAAATTTTGGCGCGCAAGGATACCTACAGGAAGTCCAACTTGTTAATTTTAATTTTAAGATGGACCGGTGTGGGAAAACGAGAACTTCCGGACTTGCTAGCTACTTCAAATGCACCTAGTTAGGTGCACACCAAATAAAGCAGATAAACTTCTTTCAAAGCAGAACAAGGTTGAGTAAATGTACATTGACTTGCAGCACTGACAGCTCGTTCATGCATGAAGTCGCGCTGCGGAAATTATTTTCTTGTTACGTGAAATAATTAGTCGTGCAAGCAGGACATATTCTACCCTGGAGAAGGCTCGCCAGCTGAACCATTGCACATAGTTTTGTTGAGTTGCTGGCGGTGCGCTNGGTCTGAATGTCCGTGGTTGAACCCAGGCCCGTAGCCAGGTTTGGACGGCAAAATACAGGGGAAGACTTGTTTTTATTTTATTTNAAACAAAATCTTCTGGGCACAACGAAATGGAGGGGCACTGGGCTGAATGTCGTAGCTGGTTGAACCGTCAAGGATTTACATAAACCGAAAACTCGTTTATTTCTTTATCCATTGGTGATCGGTTAATTTTGCAAACCATTAGGATTATGTAGATGACCTACTCAGCTTGCTTGTGATCGTTTCGTAGCATACGAAGTTCTGCAAAGACCAGCAGCATAGCCAGCCAAAAATTTTAGGAGGGGCCATATATTTTTGACTAAGCGAGCAACGGTATTTGGTGTGAACACCACCTCTCGAAGTACAAAATTGACAAGGTATGCTACAAATTTAGGGAGACATGGCGCTTGTGACACCCCCTGGCTACGCTTATGGCTGGGGCATAGGCCACTAAATAAAGCGTTTGTTTCAGTAAGTGCATGATACAGTGTCAGACTGCCAATGCGATGCATTGTGTTTCATCTCACCAGCCGTTTTACCTTAGACTTCTTTTCTAACTTCGCTGCTCAGCCATACATGGAACTTGGAAGCGAACAGTTTCGGGGATTTCAGGCGATGGGAAGTCGACAAAACGTCGCTGAATGCATGGTTCTTTGTTACCTTATCAACTACGGGCCCCTCTTGTGCTGGCTATTTAAAAACCGACAAATTGTGGAACGACAGTCTGCGGGGGACAAATTAAATTTTGTTGCTTAAAGTTTAAATTAAATGGACGATTCAACAGTCAACACCAGCGATTGGAATCAAGTGACAGGGCCACGCGAGAGTGATTGTTAAGACTCTGGCAAAGTTACATGTGTCATTCACTTGAAAGACATGACGTGGTAACGTTTGTTGGATACCAGTGAGCCAAAAATAGCAGTTACGTAAGTTTTGTCCTTCACCTAAACTGTGCCATCTTATCTAACCGAGAAGTTAAAATGACATCAGAATGTTGTAAGTCTTTTTGAAACGTTCATTTAACTAACCATAATGCTTAGGACGGCAATTTTACTTCAACTTCTTGCCCGCAGGCAACAGTTGCCTGCAATTAGTGCTTGCCTAATATTTTAAGTGACGCCTGTCGAGAATGCAGTGCAAGGTCAATGCAGGATGTCATGGGAATAAAAGAACAACAATCGCAAGATTCGAAAACGGTAAGTTTTGAAGACACATTAGAAAAGAGGCTAACTGTGTTAGGTCCAGCTCTACTACTCAGCGACCACTTTCCCGTCGTCCGCCCATTTAATGTACCTTGTATCAAGTGGTTAACAGGTTGGCATGTAAAGTTGCAAGCAATAGCGCGGTGTTGTGTCACTCNAAATGCANCGCTATCACGACCAANCACATGTGTCGAAAGGTCTGCGATGCTGTCGGATCTACCCCGCGCGACGTATCCCTTACAATAGTACTCAAAACCTGACGCGGCTTCGCAAAGAGCAATTCCTGTTTCTGTGTATCCATCAGAAGCGAACAATTATTCCGGGTCTGCTGCTGCCCTCCACAGCCACATTTGTAACCAGGCCCAGTTGTGGGCGTGAAATTGCCCCCCACCCAGAAATCTACAAAAACATGATTAGTTGCTAGGTGCAACAAGTTACAATCATTTTCCCCCAAGAAATATCATCCGGTTGAGACCCTGTTTGTAACAACGGGTATTTCTGAGATGACATTGCCGCAGCGCGTCGTGGGAAACGCTGAGAAATACTTTTAGTTCCTGACACGCGTGAGTTCTTGCGCCAGCGATAAATGCGCGAAACTTCGTAACAATCGCACACATCTTTGTACAGTTGGTGTACACGAGCACGACACAACAAAACTGTCCAACACAAATGCCGCACAGAGTTAAATTACCAGGACAAAAATATCTGTCGTAGCGCAAGCACACAAGTTGTTGGTGTAGCTTTTGTTTGGTTACAAAGCACATAGATAACCATTTTTCTAAGGAGCGTCGAAGGAAAGAGTTAAGGTCCGGAGGAAAGCAGTAAAGCACTGAATGATGCCTCTGTACAGAGATCTTGCTTGGGATCTAAGTATGGTTTTGATTTCTGTTTGAATGAACACGTCCACGATACACCAACAGAGCAGGGGCGGATCCAGGAGGGGGGGGGCGATGGCCCCCCTTACAACTTTTGTACAATTCGGAAAACAGCATTCGCGATATAAGCTTAACCATTTTGCCGTTAATTGTTTTGTCACAAGAGTGTTGTGAGGTATACTTCATCTCTCTTACAGAAGTGAACCCGTAATGAGACGTGATAACCAAATATTATTGAACTCGCCCCCCCCCTAAACTTACTGTTTGGATCCGCCCCTGCAACAAAGAGATAAAGGCGCCGTGCTGTACAGAAATTTCGAGAAATTCTTCACAAAGGAAGCATAAGCTTTGGCCTGTGGAGTGGAAATAGCCTAATTGCCGTAGTTATAGAGCACTGGGAAAGGTACAATCAAAAGTGTTTTGGTGCAATGCGTTAACACGTAGGATTTGAATAAAAGGACCGCGCTTTCCATGAAAATGCACTATACACAGAGATATGTACAAACGAAACTTGAGTTATGTTATAAAAATTAATAAACTATTGTACGCTTGTAACGAAGCTTTATGAAGTGGAATGAGTGTGTGGGTATTTTGTCAACTATACTCAGTAATTACTCGTTAAACAGAGTCAGTAATTGCAGCTTAACCTGCAGCATGTCAGGTCTGGACCCACATTGCAACACCATATGTACTGAAGCTAATGAGGTCGTGCTACGGTCGTACATTGCGATGTTGGGTATGTTTATGAAATAACATGGAATCTCTTTCCTGTCCTGCAACAGCAGTCACATGAATTGAAGCGAGCAATCCACTGACTGGCCTTCTTTGCACATGTTGATTCATTAGAGTTTTAACGCCGTGTTCTCTGTAAAAAACATTTTGCACATTTCCAGCTATGTAAATAGTTAAAATTAAGGTTTAGAACGTTTTGCTCTGGTGATCACGCATACTGCAACCTCTCCTACTGAATTAAATGAAGCTTTTGTCGAAAATCAGTCTTTGCAAATAGTAGATTTCGCATTGCGCTTTTTTCGAAGAAACGAATTTTCAAGAAATCTGAATGTAAGTTTGAATCATGAACACACCTGACGTGTGTCAGGTGCAATCCCCACCTGGAAAAACAATTGTTCTTTGTCCAGTTATTCTTCGCGTAGAATCTTGGTGATAGCCATAGTTTCACATTTTTGCCGTTTAACATCTATTACAAAAACTTGCTTGTCTTACACCTTTAGCGCCACACTACGTGATATCACGTAGATCAGATAACGCCTAGCCCGTATGGCCCCAAGGGTAGACCTTCCCTGTAAATAGCTACGTAAAATTACTTAGGTAGCCTTTGAAATGTTAAGCAAATTTTTTGTTTTTTTAGATGATATTGATTTTGCAAAATGCGCCAAAACAGCGAGAAATGGTGTTCAATGAAACAAATCAATACTTTCTACAATCTGTTTATTTCAATTGCATTTTTGTTTGTTTTATTAAGTGGCGTAAAACACGNCAATACCCCTAAACCAGCTTGGCACCAATGCTTNACAAAAAAAGTTCCCAAGAGNACAAGGAAGGGTGTGTTCAATGAAAATTCAATGTTTTCTGCATTTTATTTGTTTTAAATCGCGTTTCAGCTTTTTTATTAGGTGTCGAGAAAAAATGCGAAAACCGCTTGGCAACAAATGTATTTTTTGGAGAAAAATGCTTAATGCCGAATGTTTCGCCCTGTCCTATTTAGTTATTAATTTACGTGCAACATCTCAGACAACTGTATCCACCTTTCAACTAACGTGGATACCCCTCAGTTGAATTTTTGTTAGTTTGACAAAAAAGTTTCGCTTTGGAAACAGTGTTGAAATTAATGTGACTTAACAAGCATTTTGATAAACGCGCATACCTTTTGTACATGCCTTGGAGCTACTAAAGAACGTTCCGTTTTTCTTGGTCTTTTTTGATCTACAAAACTTTTTCCACAAATTGTCCAGAACGTTTGAATAAAGGAATGGATTGGCAGCGCTGTTAATCGGCAGAAACACTATGGCAGAAGCAGCGTAGGCTTCTTTTGACAACTTGACGCCTGTCATATAAGAAAAACTTTTCCGTCAAAGTGGTTCTTTATTTCAATGCATTGTATACTAAGTGAATAACTGACACTTAGCAGTTTCACTGCTGCGGCGCTTTGCATCGCATTCATGCTGTTAGCTCAAGGTATACGCATTGTGCTCGAGGCTACGTGCGATTGATGCATGGCTTCCGAATTCCTGTTTTTAGGATGAGTGTTATTGTCTACGTCGTCTGGTGCCAGGAAGAATTTCCATGCGAAAATTGTGCAGATTAATCCATGAGTACGTACAGTAAACTGCACGCTGTACAGCCTTAACTCCGTAAACTTGGAGATATACAACATGAATTGACCGTACAACATTCCGAAATTTTGTGATTTCACACACAAAAATATTGCTTCAAAATTTAAAGGTACATAACTTAGTCCGAAATNATCATAAACCGTGGAAGCAGCACGTTATCCAGAAACAGGTTGCCNTGGACCTAGTTTTTGATTTGAGGTAATGTGCTCACGATTAAGCGCCTCGTTGATGGTCTGACTCCAGGATTAAGCGTGCCTGGAATAGTTGAGACCAGGATTATCTGTTCCAGAAGATTGTCTTGTTTCCGTTTGCGAAGATTAAGTGTCTCGTGTCATCTAGTTTTTAGCTTTTCGAGTGACTTCACGTACCGAGATACCAAATTGATTTAAAACAGGAATTTCAATCCTTTCTGCTATAAAATATTGGATAAGCCGCCATTCCAGCACTAACCTGTTTATAGATTAGAAAACAATGCTGTTGAAAAGAATTTACCTGTCAATGTCGGTTGTAGAAAGCTTAAATCAAGCGCACTGTATATCATTTGAAACTACAGCATGACAACACTGGTTACAAATAAATGTGACACAANAGAATTCACTTGGATTATAAAGATCTTCAACTTTTAGGGCAGGTTTCCCCCTATAACTTTATTAGTTCACCAGTTCATCAAACATGGGNTCTTGAAATCGTGACATACGCATGACTGCAACAAATGTACTTACCAGCTACACTGATAAATGCCATGATGCAGATGGGAAACCAACAGCAAAAGTTAGTCAATACTATTCTCGTTATATTCCTTTGTAGAGTGTGTGTCACGTCATCTTTGCGCCCTGCTTTTTTGGCGCGAACAACGTTCTTCCTTTTAACAAAATCAGCATGCAATTATAAAGCAAAAAATTAAACCGTTAATTTTAAAAGCATAAATTTAATGCAAATGATGTTGAGGAGCCATGGGTAAATGTCTTCCTAATATGACACCAAAACTTAAAACTAATTTTAAGGAGGGTGCTCGCGTCAACGACTGTTTGCACAAAGCGCTCTGGTCGTCAACTGGATTGAGGTCGATTGCAGTTTTAGTCTTGATAAAATGTGCTCGTCTCATTTTTAGAATAATTTTATATTTGTTGTTGAGTTATCAAGCAGCGAAATCTGTTTTTCAAAAGCCTTTGTTTTCACTCGAGATGAGGTTCGTATTTTGTTTGTTTTGTTTTTGAAGAATTTGCTACATAAGAAAGTCAATGCAAAAGCATTTTGCAGAAATATCATTTGGCTTTGCAAATATGTTTCAATGTTGACTTATCTTGACGCGGTTGAAGTTATGTGGACTCTCCTTAAGCGCGGAATCACCCGTGACATCATTATGCAACAGAAATTCGTCCTATGCTGACCAATAACATGGATTTTCTTGCAAGCCGAANTTGAACCTCGAATCACTTTTTTTGGACAANTCTTCGTAGCGGTAATTGATTGCTGGAGCCCTTGCATAAGGTTATTTTTTAAAAACACTCAAGCAAATGAGGAANGTACTTTGGCCACTTTTTAACTGACGCCTGATCCATTTGGGGTTTTTCTATCGCAATTTTTGTGGTGNTAAGAGAGAAAAATTGGTAGGAAAAATCTGGTTCATTTGAGGAACACTTTTCTTATCAGCCTGAAAATGTTGGTACTTTTTGATTGCATTATACTTAAATTGTGAGATTTTCAACTGTACCAGAGGTGGCCGCAGTCACTTTTTCAGACTCGGACTCCGCTCCTGCTCCAAATTTTTTGAATCCGTATTCGGGTCCGGAAATTTTTCAAATTTGAGAATCCGACTCCTGTTTAGACTCCGGCTACCATCGATGGAACCGGGAATTTACACATGTTTTACTTATGAAATGACCACACAGCAGGCCCGTAACCAGGGGAGGCGCAGGGGGGCGAAGACCCCCCTAGAAAAATTTTCGCCGCCCCTAGAAAAATGTGTTGGACATAATTTAAAACTATTGGACACAGTTCAAAAAATTTGGGCCCCTCTCAGAAAACTCTTTGCCCCTCCTGGGATCCCAAGCTTGTTACGGGCCTGCCACACAGACTCCTGCTACTGTCGAAATTGAACAGTGACTCCGGGTCCGCGACATTTTTTTACAAAAAATAAACAGAAAAAAGAAAAACCCAGTATCCTGCCGGAGTCGACTCCGGCATTCCGGGTCCATGGTCAGCTCTGAACTGTACTAACTATCGGATATGTGTTGAAAGATGCATGTGAATATAAGCCTAATTTCAGGACGATAGGAGCTGTAGTTTATCCACAAAAATTTTGTTCTTGCAAGCATATGTCAAGCAAAGCAGGTCAAAATGACATTCCTTTCTCACGCAGCCACCTTCAGTTTTTGAAATTTGTTACGATTCGGGCCACTATATTGATTTTTGATTGTCTCTCGGTCTCTCTACACCAGACAATAGGCCTATATGACCGCTGCATGAACACCTGTTTTTCATGCGAAAGCAGCGCCGATTCTATTGGCGCTTCAAAGATACACTATTTTTTGCCGCTCAACTATGCTTCCAGAGCGATAGTTCATTGCTGTTGTTAGCGCTTGACTACATGGGGTAAACCGACGTCTCAAACGTACCTCTTGTACAGTATACAACTTGTACAATAGTTTAAAAATTACTTCCGATTTTTAAAATATGACGTAGAAATTCCAACACATCATTATTTGCTATTAGGAAAAATGTTAAGGATGCCATTGTATTTAATTATAGGTGTCACTTAAAAAAACAGAACATGTTAGAAATGTTCGTAACGCCAATTGTCTGTTGACGTTTGATCAATGCTATCATAGTTGATAGGTCAGCACAGATTCGAAAAAAGGCTGCTCACCTGTATATAACAGCATATGCAACAACCATGTAGACAAAGCAAGAAAAGTTGGTTATAGCAATGAATAAAGAGTAACTCCATGATTTTTCTGAGGCCGGGTCCGGGAATAGACGCGGAAGGCAAGTCCCATGAGCCGAGTAGTATCCGAATGTGTATTTTGGAAGAAACGATTTGCGCAGTTTTTCGATATATGTGATCATTAAACTCCAAGACAGATCCCTATAGAGAAAGATGATACTGCATGTTAGCTGATTACATCGAAAACAAATTATGTTTTTGAAATTTAAGTGGTAAAATTGATTATTAGCAGCGACACAGTCTTGAGCCTTCCTCATTTAGTGTAAAGTCCTCTGCAAGAGAGGATAATTCGCTTTCAGAAGTACGGTGAGAATTCGTCACCAAGAAGCCTTGGCGAAGATAGTGATGTCTGGCCAGATGATTTTCGGCATAGGTGTGGCCAACACTTCCTGTACCTGAGCTCAGTTCACTATAGAAATTGTTTTAAGAAAACGACACTCTGAAAAACGGCGGACGATGTGATCGCAAGCGTCTTGGTTTGAGATAAGTAAACAGGGAGCTGCAGTCGGTGCGGCGCAAGATGGCCTCACTCTTGACCTTGCCCTTCCACGTGACGCAGCAAATATTGCGGAGGCATCACATGTGAAAACTGTTCAGATTTCTTTCCTATCCCATATGTGTTGTCCATGTTTGCAGCTGTGAAAAAGAGTACTTAGTATGCAAGCCTTGCAGATGCTGTCTTTTTATATGCATTGTAAGATTTGAACTGCGCCATGGTCTGTAACTGAGTCGACTGAAGGTCGGAGTAAACACAAGCTCTCCTTTCCAGTTGTTGAAATTTCCGAGCCTTGTCCTGTTCACCACGATATCTGCCTGGGATGTGTCGGTACACGTTATCTGGAGCGTGCATTACAACGGTCTTTTTGTTTCTAACAACCTGAGAAAAGGTGTTACAAGAAGCAACAAGACGGTCCCCATGAGAGATTGAAGGCATGTTTAACTGTATAAAATGTTTCCCTTTCATAACAGACCTGTTCATAACAGACACGTTCATAACAGACCACGTTCATAACAGACCACGTTCATAACCGACCACTTCATAACACACTACATTCATAAAAGACCCGTTCATAACAGATCAGGCCCGTAGCCAGGTTTTAAAGTTTGGGGGTTAAAGACATTTTTACGGGGGAAATATTTTTGTTTTTATTATATTTTTTAAAAAAAATTCTGAGCGCAATAAAATTTGGAAGGGGCACAAAAAATGTTGGGGTCATTGCTCACGAATGCTCCCCGTGGCCACGGGCCTGTAACAGACCACCTTCATCACAGACCCACTCATAACAGAAAATGTTCATAACGGGTCTGTTATGAACGTTGTGTGTTAAGAATTGCAAGAAAACTTACATGTATTAATAGGCACAAAATTCAATCGACACGTTAAAAAAGGAGGGGCCCACTGCATTTTAAAAAAGGCGGACCCAAGGCCATGGGCGTCAGAGGGATTTTGTTCCAGAAGGCCAATAGTGGATTTTTTAGGGGTAGCCAAAATATTTTTCCAGGGATGGGCCAACAGTGGTGTAATTTCATTTTACCCACTTTGAACTAAGAGAACAACCTTTTTTTGCTAAAACTATAGGAGGAAAATATCAAATTTCAAAATCAAGGTAACCAAATCTGCCCTGTGCCCCCCATCCAACACCCATGCCCGAGACAAGTGCTTCACTCGTCTTGTCCTTTAAGCCACCTTTGTGTTTGTTGCAGATCACCTTTGCAGCTAAAAGACTTGTTTTACGAGTCATATGTGAGGCTTACAAACCTGAGGCTCTTCTACGATGACCCCATTAAATATTTACCTCGCTTGCATTCTCGAGACTAGTCCGGCCATAACGTTGATAGGAAAACAGTTTTTTATTTGGTCAGTGCTGCATGGGTAAATAAAGAATTTGCTTGGCATTGCCCCATTTTTGAAAAAAGCGTTGTGCCACACTTGCTTTATAGAAATTTTTTTCTTCGGTGATGTTGTTTGTCTGAAACTGTTATTGTGAGGAGTAAGCTCATGGAATCAGTTCCAGTAAGTACAGGGAAGTAAAAATACAATATGTTATACTGTATATTACGTTTATTTTTCAGAATTAACAACTTAGTGTAGGTATCTTAAACGGGAGTTATATTTCAGCACATTATCATTAATTTGAAGAATCCTTCATCTGTAGGAATCAGTACCCGAAGATAACTTCGTGAAGTGGCCAAAAAGGAAGCGAGGACAATGTTACAAGTTCTTGAAACAATCGGAGTTTTAAAATGAATTCCTTGAAAATGATAGCTTGTTATTTTTCTGAAAGCCGTGGACTAAGCATTTTTTCGTAAGATTTTTGAATTTTATACTCACCCTTGAGGAATATTAGAGTTATGAAAAGCAGTGGAATTGGCAAACGAGTGCAGATCGTGTACAAAGTCAACAACAGCAGTCCGTTTTGGATTCGCCAAGAATGGATTACTAGAATACCTGTAAACCAAACGAATTCTGTTAATTTCATTGCAGTTGTTAAGGTTTCATGTTTTGCACGCGTGTCTGGTTTGAAAGCTGCAGATGTGTTCCCATGTCATGCAAAGCGTTTTTATTGTTTGCGATAGACTGGGAATTCACCATTTGTCTTGACTATTGCATGGGCGTCGGAAGGGGGAGGCAAGAGGCCTTGCCCCCTGGATTTTGAAATTTGACATTTTCCTATCAAATTTTAAGCAAAAAAGGTTGTTTTCTTGGTTTCGAGATAGGGAAAATGAAATTGACCACTTTTGACCTCTCCTGGAGAAATCCTTTTTGCTACCCTGAAAAAATTCACTTTTGATCCCCCTGGAAAAAATACTTTCCATGGACTATTGTAGATTCATCCGATTTAAAGCTTGTGGCAAGCCCAAGCTGTGAGGGCACCTTGATTTGATATTTTGCGTTTTATGCTTTACATGATGAATTTGTGTTGTGAGCGTCAACCCAATTCCCACATGAGTTTCAACAATGTTTGCCATTGGCTTGAATTTTTTGTAAATCGTTGTTATTTTAAAAATAGCTGGAAACATTTAAAAAAGCTGGTTTATATCACGGCCCGCCATATCATACTGTACTACAATGCACAAGCGGCCCGCGGAGATTAGTACATTGAGAATGTTCATTTTAAATCAAGCATCCAACCGGCCGTCATGTTGTATACTGATTAGCATGTTATCAGTCAAGTAAAAGCAATCACGTTCAGCAATCTGCTGCGAAAACGAATTGCTAACAGTCGTCATGAAATACACTAAGTGTCCTCCACGTAATTTCCAGGAATTTGAAGATTTGCTGCATGCTTTTTAATTTCTTGCTGTTGACGTGACTCCAGCTTGTTGTAGCTACTCGTCATTCTTCATTAAGTTTTATTGTTTTCACAGCAAACATTTTCAAAGTAGTAATTACCTTACTGCAACAGCAACCGCTATGCAAATGCCTATTTGTACTGTGATTCATCACCAGCAAAGCACCTACCATAAACCCGAAACGAAAACGTGCTGGAACAAATAAGACAGAGGGAGCAACGCCAACAGCATGGAAAGCAACCATACGCAAAGCAATATAATCCCGATTACCCAAGCGCGGTGTTTCGCATCGAATGGTCTGCAAAAGAAAACAACAACGAACCAAACTTAGTACAACCAATAAGATGAACGTTACGATTTTCAACTCGAGTGACTTTAAGTAATTCATAAAAAAGTTGGAGATATTCCTGGAATTCGTGTGTTTTTCAGAAACAGCATCTCTTATCAGTTCTTTAGAGATAAGATCAACGTGCAAGGTCATCTTTTCTCGTCGACGCAAGCAAGATTGCCAAGCATGATCACGAAGACGACGTCTAGACGACCGCAATATCGTCAAGCAGCGACCGTCCCCGCCTTCACCAAAGAACCGGTGTTAATCTCCATGCCTGTTGACGACAAAGAAATCTATCGTTGGTCCTGGTGGCATGCCGTGGTCTTGTGGTGGTTTTCATCAAAGCCTTAACAACTAGATACTGTCGTACTGCTGTTTGTGGTTCGACCGCGTCGTCCGGTTTACTGGGTCGAGGCGCGTCACACGTTGGCGCTATTACGCTTCCATCCATCTGGACATGGTATTGCCATCGCTTGCTCAGGAACCCGGAAGCGATAACAGTCATCAGAACCGCGTCTGGTAGAGACTTTGCTCATCTGCCGTCTCTGTCAGTCTGTGGCCTATTTGTGCTATTAAATTTTTGAAAATATTTTTGATTGTTTTTGACGCTACACATTCAGGGGAGCAGATTTTTGTGACATATTGTAACCATCGCCGTAAGTAATCTTCCACTTTTTTGCACCGCGAGGAATGCGACATGAAAGAAGTGCGTTTACCAGCGTTTTGCAGCCAGGTTGACGGTAAAGCCCGAGCCAGTCAGAGCGCGCTTGGGGATCTAACCCGGTGTGTCAGATCGATCGTAAATCATTTTAGCAATCCATGTAGGACCAGCTGACATGGCAAAAAAGAGCCTGGTTGGGACACAATCCTCAAATTGGCATAACGCGTCACGGCGTTTTCCCGCGTTGCACTGTGCCGAGGACAAACAAGCTCCTCGTTTGGTTTTACTCTAACTGGTGCCGCCCGGTAAGCTAGGTTCTTACTTGAAACCTTTTTGGGGGNATGACACGTCCAAGGCAATCCTCCCTCANCAAGTGGGCCAAGCGGGTTTTGTNTTGTATTTTGGTTCCTTGTTCCAGATTTTGCCTCCATTGTGCGATTGGAGACTGGAGTGGCGTTCGTGATGCAACGCATTTCAACGATCGGTTAAATTCAGAGCTGCTTTGGTCGGTTCGTCGGCGAGATCATGGCTTTACGCGGNACGTCGANCGTTTTTTTTTATCTCAGCCGTCACGTCGCCGCTCACCGTATGGTACGTGACCTTNCAAATGGCATCGGCAACAACACAGGCAAGCACCTTCGTCCATCACTCAACAGCGGGAAAGCAGCCGTACGCAATCGCAAACTGGAATTAAATAAAACTTAAATGGACGTCGACATGCCGCACACACCACCGCTTCGTTTCAGGCGCTGTCACGCGCCTCCAGAAGTTACAAGGGTATGTGGCAGAAGGGAACCAAAACATTGTCCTAAAAGCGGAAACGCAAAACATAGCCTCTCCTTTTCAGATGGAGTGATGATTGTCGAATGCCGAGTGACTGCGCTTGCGATAGACTCAGTGCAAGGTCTCTTCTACAGAATAGTGACCGCAGCAACGCATGATTAAGGACCGAGCTCGGGCTTTAGACTGCGGGGCGCGTTCGAAAAACTCGCTACAGTTCTGCTATCCACAAAGTGGAGGTCCCACGTTGCACCCGCTACGCATCTGGGAAAGCGACTATGGTCAATGCAGAGTGGTTCTATACTGGAAACTTGAAAAACACACGTAAACGGCAATCTTGCCATAAACTAGTGATTGGAACATCATTTGATTCACATGAAAATATATAGTACGAACTATCGGGGAAGCCAAACGACACTCCCTGGGTGTTATTGATATCCCTTCGACTACTTGAGGTGACGGTAACACTTTGGAGCTGGACGACTGGTGGAAACTCTTCAATTCCGGCGTTGAGGCAACAATGTGTGTTGCATTAAGAAATGGATCGTACTGGGAGGGCGTAGACTGTATCTTGAGGTTGAAGATGTTACACCGCTCGCTGTATTGGATGCAGGTATATGGACCAAATCAAGCGCACAGTGTCCAGAAATCGTTGGAAGTAACTAGTGATGTCCTGCGAAGGGTTAAAAGTAACGAATCCACTAACCTTTCGCGAGACTTCAATTCACTCGTTGCGAGCGATGCTGGGATATGGAAGTGTATATCTGGCCAACACGGTGATACTAACGAAAACGACAGTGGAAGGCTCCTGCTGCAACTGTGCTGTTACAACGCATTGTGAAAACTTTCTTTTAAAACAAAGATTTGCACAAGTACACGTAGCGCAGAGATTCTTTGGACCCACAGCAGTTAATAGATTTCTACATAGTTTCAGCTGACATTTTCTGATCAGTGTTGGATGTTCATGTCAAAAAAGGTGCAGAACTTTCGACCGATCATAACCTGGTTGTCTGCAACTCATGTCTTGAAAAACAAAAAAAGCCCATACCAACATGCTGGGCCAGGAGGACCTACCAAATATAGTGGGAGGCCTTGGAAAATAAGGATGCCTCCCATTCGCTGTACATTCCGGCAGCTCTCGTAACAACAACGATACGCTGTTTGCAAAGGCGCATCGTTGTTGTTACGAGAGCTTCCGGAATGTACAGCGAATGCAGAGGTGGAATGGTGACTGTTCAAAGCAACTGTAGCTTCATCTGCTGCTCGGAAATGCGTGCGGAAATGACTCGGTGTGGCGAATAATGGCAAAATATTATCCCATGTTGAAACCCGGAGATGCAAGGTACAGTGCAATTCGAGAAATAAAACCAGCCTACACGACATGGTTTCAGAACAAAGCTGACCCTTCTCTGCATTCGCGGTACGCTGAGGCTCGAAAGACCGTAGCCCTTCACAGTGAAAAAGCCCAAAATCCAGTCTTGGGAGAATTTGACGTAAACTTGATTCCAATTACTGCCAAGCCAGCAATATGTTCTGACAAACCATTCGGCGACTCCGCGGCAAAAAATCTAATATTGCTGGATCCATCATCGACCAAAATTGCGTCTTTCTCAGAGATGAGGACAGCCTTGGCATATGGAGAAATTATTACAAACACTGTATTACAAAGATCTTTCAACCAAGTTGTGGAGTCGCAAGGAGTCGGAGTTTTTTGGGTGGAGTCAGATTCATAAAGACACTAGGCATTGGAGTCGGAGTTTTTGTCCGACTCCAACTCCAGAACTCCAACTGTATCATTTTTTACATCACACTCCCAAGTCGGGATTTACTGTTGAAATGGTACGATTTCTTTTGAAACTTATGTTGAAACAGAATATTCCTGCTGTGCATCATGGTTTCCATTGATTGCTGGTTGCTACAAAATTGTTCATAGCCAAACTTCATTCACGTTATGTTAAGAAGTCATGGTCGGAGTGGGAAATTTTGGAAAGGTCGGACATTTTACCTTCGACTCCGCAACCCTGTTTTCAACACAGTGACTCTCGTGTCGTCGGACACACAGGAGGTACATTTGGGAGAGGAAAATACGACCACTGCAGCCGAAGTCTTCATAGTTGTCAAAACACGAAAAAGTGGGACTGCTGCAGGTTGTAGGGAAATCCGACCTGCAATGCGCAAAATTTGGACAGAGTTTTGGCTGACTCGTGTGTGCCTGGTGCCATTGTGTTCTGGAAGTGCACCGAAAGATTTGGCAAACTGAGGTGATCATCCTCATACACAAGAAAGGAGACAAGAGAGAATACATCAACTACCAGGCCATGTCTCTCCTTAGTCTCCCCGGAAAAGTGTATGCCAAGTCAGGGGCGGATCCAGAGGGGGCGATTTCCCCCCTAAAACCTACGAAAGTAACTTTATTCATCATGATTTTGTACAATTCGGAAAACAGCATTTGCGATTTAAGGCCATTTTGTCGCCCATTCTTTTGTCACAGCAGTCTTGTGAAGTATACTTCGTCCCTCTTACAGCAGTGAACCAGTAACGAAACCCACTACCAAATATTACTGAAATATCCCCCCTAACCTTACTGGCTGGATCCGGCCACGTGGCTTGAAAAAAGATGCCGCGAAACAATTGAACCAAATCCGGAAGTTACTCAGTGCGCATTTCGCTCTGGCCTTAACACTAAAAAACAAATTTTCACTCTCCAAAGAATTTTCGAGAAATCTTTGGAGTATCCTATGCCAAAGATATCTATACTTATTTTGTTGACCTCGAGAAAGCATACGACCGGGTCTCTCAGGAAAAGCGTTGAAGAGTGTTGTGTGAGTACGGTGATGACGGTCGCCTGTTACTTGCTGTCGTGCCACTGTATGCCTGCTCAGAAGCGTACGTCCGTCGGTGAATTAAATTAGTTTTCAACCGTGGGGTGGTATTCACCAGTGACGGAACACAGAGCAAGGAGATTGCGCTTGAAATGTGCAAATGCTGCTAAAATGTCTGCTGCATGCAGTGTATGTTGACTACAAACGTTTATGTGGTCTTGGTTTTAGCAGTGATCAAAATTAGTAGATGATTTCGTCTTTCTCAAACACGCGTCACGATGGTAATGTAATGTGTTTGTCTATTACTTGAGTGAAACCAGCGATGCTGCGCGAAATTAAGAAAAACGATGGTGGTGGCAATTCCGGTTTTGCATCATGTGCAAATAATCCGGATAGGAAAAACTTTTCGATATCATAGTCGACTCCCGTTAAAAAGATTTACGAAGAACTTCTGCATAATGATCTGAAATACATTTTCAGGTTCGCTTGAATTTGATGTTTATTATCAAAAAAATTACTGCTCTCTTTTTGTTTAATGTTTGAAAACGAAGAGATAGTACCTGTGGTAAAGCTTTACCAATGTGAAGCATACTTCCGGTTTACACATGGTCTACGTTTTCTGCCTCAAAAATAGGAGTAAAATTTTGTAAATGTATGATTGTAATGTACTGTAAAGTACGCGACTGTTTTATATTGCTATCGATTTTGAACACGTACGTTATGCTTTGCTTGTTACACAGCTTACTTTTTCACAAGCCCTAAACACGTTATCAAACCACATTTGGATTCGCACCACTGAAAGCAGTTTTTCATAACAAGCAGCATCAGCAAAGTTTTTCAAAAACTTATTTCACGAGACCTTACTTTGCAAAAACGTAGTATCTGTAACTGGTCATGACTGCCAAAGTGAAAACAGAAGTTTCAACGCTTATCATTGCGATGCATCCCAAAACAACACACGTTGAGCTTCCTCTCCATTCGATGTCTTTTCGGCAGTAAACATGTGAATACACACTGTTCACAATTCCGAGGCTGAGTAAATAAATCTGCAAAGTTTAAAATATGCCTTTTGCCAAAACGTTTTGAAAAGTGAAAAGAAATGTGCAGTTTTTCAAAGGAAATTTTAGTTTCACACTGCAGTTTCTACCTTATCTATTTTCAGACAACAGCTAGAACTGGGTTCAACCAAACTGTATTTTAGTTCCATAAAAACGAGCAAAATTTTTTTTTCAATTTTGTAGATGTTCATGTAGCGTTTTCGTATTTTGGGAGGGTGTTTTCTGTATGGCGTTTTCAGAGGCCAAAATAATCTCTCAGATTTTTACAACGGTCTCAGAAATACAGTACAACCTCGCTGCATAACCACCACCAAAATAACTATGAAACCTTGCTTAGTGGCCACCTCGGTATTTAGATAAAATAGCTGCGGTTTCTTAAAAGTTGCCTTGGCAGTCACCAAAGTCAGACCTTAAAAAACCCTACTTTGGGACAAAAAGGTTGACAGGACGCTATAGACTAGCATTGGTCAGTTTGTGTGTCAATGTGTTGTAAGTGCTTGTTCGCCCCATGCTTGTATCTGTGTTTGCAAGATGACCAGTTGATTGCACAAGCAATATATACATTGCATCAGTTTTTATAGAAAATAATTGATACGTTAATGGCTAAGTTGCGTTTCGCAGTTACGCAAATGAGGAATTTCAGTAAGTCATTTGGCAAACGTCGAAAATTGGAAGGATTCAAATGATTTTGTGCTTATAGCCAAAGCTGCACCCGATGATACTTCAGAGACGCTCCAAAAAACAGTACTTGCATAGGATGGCGGTGCAGAGGCGTTTGAGTGGCGCTAAAAGTTATGCTTAAGTTTATACGTGATGCTCAGAATTTGAGTGTAGTTGTGCGCTATGCTACTGGGGAACCGAAGTGTGTCCGGAAAGGTTCAGATAAATTTAGATGAAAAGTAGTATTTTTGAATAAAAAATGCAAGTCATTGGTTCTCATTCAACCGTCAACTCTACGAAAGCTTTGAATAAGATGAGTGTAGCAATATTCAGAACGTTTCTAAGTTTTGGTTTATATCTAACATACTGTATGTGAAGAAAACAAAAGCCTAGCTTCTACAAAAAGGGGGAATATTATATTGAACGATCCCTGAAATGAAAAAGCGGATATGGTAACGCATGACTTACGCCCAAGAGGAAGTCCGCTATTGCAAGATTGAAGACGAGCATCCTGTTTATAAATGTTAGTGAATTAATTCGTTCGGATTCATGTTTCAGTTTTCTTCCGTTATGGACAAGGACTGCTATGTTGCCTGATGCCGCCAGAAGGCCTGCGTCGAATCAGTTATTATTGCAACACATAAATGCCCTGTCGACACAGTTACAAATCGTGTTAAAACACCAATATAGCAAGATGAGTCATTCCGTTTGTACCATTTATAAGAATTAATCCAACAGCAAGCGTACAAGCTTTGCTTGTACCCTGTACGATTGGAAGTAGGGTCGGTGCAAAGTGGACTTTTGCAACCATGGGCAAAGATAAGTAATCCTGGTAACAACGATTTTTTGAATTACAGATAATACTGTAAATTTTTATGAAAAAGCAATTATTCGGTTACGCAATATCGCATAAAAGAGGTTGATAAACTACCTTTCGGATTGACAAACGGATTAACGAATATTTTATTCTTTCACTGACAGGTGATGACGAAAAGCAAATTGTGATCTCATTACAAGTTGTTTTCGTTTGCCACCCAGAGAAGCAGACAAAAAGCACATATGCCATTTGTTAAACTAGATTGGCTATGTCTTAAACTGCAAACAAGGTATTACATTTTCATATAGGCTATATACAGTTATTTTTTTCTTTTTGAGAAAATATAATTCTGTTTGATTACCTGTTATCCAAACCAAAGCCTGAAGAAAATATGAACTGATAAGAAAGCTGTCTGAAGAAAAAGGACTGGTGGAACAACTTTGGCATTCGTCCTCTCCGTTCTGACATTCTTGAATGCCGTTGCACACCTTTAATGTTAAATTCGTTTCACTTAAAATACTAATTTTTGTAAGTATATTTTTTGTCACAAATAGTAGTACGCTATTCTTTACCTTATATCGGGGTACATATATTGGAATTCCGGAATAGCAATAAAAATGCGTAGTCTCATTGCAGCCCATCTCATCGCTGAAGTCATTGCAGTCAGTAATGCCGTTGCATCTTCGTGAGATTGGAATGTGTATAGGGAGTTTCCTCCGTCCGTGGTCGGCACAATAAAACCTTAAGAGAGTAAGGCACCATATATTATCTAGAAAACGTTTTCAACAGTGGCGTAACTGGCGGGGGGCAAGGGGGCGAGCCGCCCCCCTGGTAAGGTAAATGTAAAAACTGGGACACCTTTAGCTGAAATTTTGGTATTTAGTATTCTTTTGATTTTCAGTAGATTGTTGTTTTTTGAGGTGTTTTCGTTTTTAGCTGGTATAGACATCCACGATATTCGGATTCACTATTATTTCTTAACTTTTTTTGAGTATGTTTGCGAGTGGGCCCCTTCAGCTACGTTTTGCACCCCCTGGCTCAAACCTCCAGTTACGCCACTGGTTTTCAAAAACCTATTTTGAGTCTGTTCAACTGCATCTTTTTGCACAAAAAGTAGCCAGTGGAAACCATAGTCGAACTGTGAACTTTGCTGAACTTGTGGATGATCAAAGCTCCATAATGATGCAGAGTAGTCTTAGCGAGTTTCAGTATCAGGAACATGTTTTTCATACATCGTGTTTTATAAGCAATGTCTCACTGCAGAAAATTTCAATTACAAGATTATTTATTGTGACAACTAGCCCTTCGCAGCTCAATAGCAAATTTACACCATGACTGAGTAGTAATGGATGAAGTTCATGATGCAAGATACCCACTGGCCAGAAGAGCGAGAGGGTGGATCTGAAGGGTGATCCCGCCACCTCGAACGGTCCCAGATGCTGACACATGCAAGCTTATGGAATTTTTTGGTAGTAGTTTTCATATTTTCAGGTTACGGTAATATTTTTCAGAATTTGAAGTTTTGGTAATATCTTATGTCTTCAAGATATGCTAATATTTTTTGTAATATGAAGCTGTGGTAATATTTTTTATATCTTCAAGTGATGGTAATATCTTTGTATGCAGACAAATGATTTTGATATCTTCCCAAGTTTACCCGACCGCTATTTTACGAAATGTCATTAATTGATTAGATATTTTTTTTCACAATCCTCCATTACAAATCCAAATGCTGTCAATTCCTTCCCTACAAAAATCACATAAAAGTGCAAAATTTCACACTACTTACTGTGAAGAAACAATAGACGATTATGAACCACCAAACAGACTGTATAACGTCAGTCACTGCAGTTAAAGTAGCTTGTCCATGCGTACTGTAGACATTCCCATCTACACCAACCCCTCCGTGCAGTTTTTTATGAGTTGAATAAACAAATAATAAAAACCTCAAGGTTTTTTCATCCACAGGTTTTCCTCCCTAGAACAAATTTCCTCCCAGGAATTAAAAATTCCTTCCTTAGGAGCCACACGTTTTGCTATGACACGCCTGATAAAAACAAAGAAGGATGCGACAAAGAAGTTAACATTTAATTGCCAAGACAAGTTACAACATTTTCCCGTGCCTATTTAAATGAAATGAAACTTGGTCAAGATTTTAAACAACAGATTTATCCAACGTGAGATGGCAACAAAGCACTTGCAGAAAAGGACGAACGATCCTTGAATTCAGAACCGATACTTTTTGCAAAATATGTTTATACTCTGCAGGCTATATTTTTCTTGTGCAACTCATGATGTGTAGGCCTACTACACGTCCTTGCTGGGAAACGAATTATCTGATTGTGTTGCATATTCGCAACTTAGTTCTGGAAAACGGTAGGTGACTTAGCGAGCTTTTTTGTGTTTAAGAGGTTCATGTTTGGAAAAGGGTGGGAATGACAATAAAATCTGAATTGAAAGTGAAGTGATCTGCCTAACGCAAGACAGCCACCCAGGTATGTAAATGTTTGCACAATATATAGGCGCTTTGACAACAGAAACAAATTCTTTAGCCGCGAGGTATATTCAGGATGTAGCGAAAAATACGCTGCCGAATCAGACGAAACAAAACATGTGGAGATAACGGGTGTACGGCTGTTGTACAACTGACATTAATTGGAAAACACAGGAAAGGTTTGCACATGTATGACTTGCAATGATCTTCCAAAAATGACCACGGCGTGCAGATCCTGACAAGCCCGGCAAGCGAACAATTTCCTGTTCGCAAACACTCAGCATGCAAGCCAGGGCCCGGCTGCAAAGACAGTAGTGAGTTGAAATATATGCCTACAATCTACATGAATCGTCGTTTTGAAATAAGCAGACGCAATTGCCATTGGTTTTCAAGTCGTGCCTTTATCACCTTGTTGATGTGAGAAGACATGAAAAGAGGCTCACAAACTTACACAATTGCGCAATGAAAACCGTCAACCCTGTCGCTGACAAATGAGGCATTATCACACTCAAATTCTTTCGATGCGTCTAGAGGGGCATGAAGACGTAGCGTGCCAAATGTGTTGTTGTGCGAGTCGAGAAAGATTGTTTTTTTAAACTATATTTGACAAAATGAGGCATGGCCGTAGTCAGGGTCAAATTTTTACCGAGGTGAATATATTAATTACGTTCCCGCTTGGGAATGTTGTTAATTGTCCAGTAGTTTATGAAGACCTAACATCCTACCCGTATTTAATCGTGGCTGGTGGTATCTCTGGTGGTTGAAACAGAGTGTAGCTGCTGTGCTGCTCTTTTTAAAACAGCCACACAATAAAACATGATTTGATTTAGCGAAACAAAAATGTCTTGTGATAGCATTACAGAAAGTTTTCGTTTGCCTCAATGTAGCTACGGCCTAGTGAGGGGTATGATAAAATTATTTGTAGATTGTGATTCAAGAACAGAGCAGAAAATCTTACGAAGTGCGGAAAAGTTTGCTTTTGAACAGCTTGCGGCGTGTTTTCACGCTCATCTCTGGCGTAAACAAAAGGTGCAATTTCCCGATTTTAGAACCGTGCGCTGTCAAAAGCGGTATTCGGGCGTGCGAGGTTTAAAGGTTTAGACCAGGTGAAAAGGCATAGCCGTGAGAATCACCCACTCAAAATCATTTGAATACAAGGAAATGGTGCTTACAGGATTTACATTTTCAACAAAAATGATCAAACTTTGGAACAAAACCAACGTTTGCCATTGCTGAGGCGATATATTGTGGTGACTGCGGCGGCGTCAGAAAAAATTTAAATCGGAGTTGGGAAACTCGAAATCTTTTCAGTAAAAGTTCGTAAAACATTCAGGCATGCGCAGTCTAATCTAACCGCCAACGTTCTGCAAATGGTACGATAATGCAAACACTTTTATGAAACTTTGAATAATGTGCCAAAAAGTAATTACGTGGCAACATGAAAGAGAGCCACTGTTAGAATCTTCCAGTATTTTACGAAAATCACCGCTTTGTTACTTTATTTCAGGGCGAAGTCGTGCGAGGCTTAAGATATAGGCCCGGCAGGTGAAGACGCGTTGCGAAACGACTCAACAAACTAAAGAAAAACTCGTGACACATTTTCTATTGGGTTGGGACCAGGCCCGTAACTAGCTTGCCATGGAACACCAGGGGAAGCGAAGAGTTTTCTGAGAAGGGCCCAAAATTTTTATACTACTGTATGTCCAATAGTTTCAAGCTACGTCCAACACATTTTTCCAGGGTGTGCGCAAAAATGTCTGGGCGAAGCCCCCTCTGCGCCATCCTAGTTACGGGTCTGGTTGGGGTTGAACAAATTTTTTACTACATTGATAACAGGATACGAAATATTCTGCGTTTGTACGTAGACTACTTGCTTTCATTTTTTTAACTATTTTTCCAGTGGTAGCATTCGAATGTTTGATAAATAAAAAGGCACTGCATCTTTTTCTCGATTCTCCAAAAGATGTTTGATTTCTAAAACTGACACACTTTGAGGTGTATATCGGAAAAATTTTGCAGTGGTTTCTTAATTTAAACTTGATAGCGGCAGACCAGTTATTAAGTTGGTTGAAACGTCGGCTTCGTTTCTAAATGCAGAAGTTGATCAATTTTTTGACCACGATTTGCTATCGATTTGCTATCGTGGTTTGCAGCATTGAACATCAATCGTCTCGTGCTTATTTCTAATTGAGTCAAAATGATTCTGCTCCGACATGCAAAAACTGAATACGATTAATTTTTTCACACTCGAACAGGTTCGAAAAATTACTTGGAAAATTTGCAAACTGTAAACTACACATAATTTGTAAGCGACCTGTTTTGCTTTCACCAAAGTGGCCTTTCTGTTATGGCACTAAAACACCTTGCAAGATTGGAAATGATTTACACACCTCAGATCTAAGTGCAAGTTCGTGTTACTCCGAGAAGTTTCACAATGAACGAACAAGAGTTCTCGAATTGCATCTTTTTGGTTGTGTAAGTTTAAGAACGAACTAGGTGGGGTCACTGTAAAACCTCACCAGGTCAAGACTTCCACGACGTTAGCTCTTGATTACTTGGCGTTTGACAACTGAAAACAAGTCAGTTGCAACCGTGGCGGTTAATCTTTTGTTTGCTTTCCTGGCACATTTCGGAGAAAAAGAGTTTCCATGCCGTTCAGTGCGAACCAGAATGTTTAGACTACATCTTCGATAAATGTAACAGTGTATGAATTGATATGCACAATACTGCCACACAGAAGTTTGGTGGATATTTGAAATATTTTAATTAAAATATGTGATAAAAATAGCAGTGACTTCCTTGATCAGGTTTCGAAACAAGACAAACGACTAATAGATGTACACTGCAGATTAAATGTACGTCTTTGCGCTGCTGACATTGAACTATTAAGTAATCCCTAATTTCCATTAAAGCCAATCCGTAGAAAAGACATTGGCTAACGTCACCGTGACAGGAACAGAAACATTTTCTTAATTTTTGTTAAAAGCTGCAGGAATGTTATGTGTAATGATGCAAGGAATGCTATAAGCAGGATTACTTTGTTGTAGAACAGAGTAGGTCAAATTTGTGGCCTTTAATTTTACCGCATGATTTCGTAGTCCTAACTAATTTTTTAAGTGTCCAGGTGGTCGGTTTATTGGTGTTAAAGGTTTTTCCTGCTGCGGTGTTATTTCAATGGTTTCTTCCTTTGATGGAGCAGGATCAAATATCTGCAAAACAGTGACATTTGTTCAATATCGCTGATATTCTTGATCCACTACAGGCGATTGAGTATGTTGGTGCAGACTACATCCGTAATATTTTGACAGGTGATGTTAGTTGCCATTCTAATTGTCCTGTCTTTGACAGTTTTTGCGGAGAGAGGCATATCCTTGATTTTCTAATGTATTCACTCTAGTTTTCAAAGTTTGAGAGGAGATGTTCTGATATGGTTGGTGAATGATTCTTATGTATATTTCTAACGTATTCACTCTAGTTTTCAAAGTTTTAGAGGAGATGTTCTGATATGGTTGGTGAATGATTCTTATGTATAGTCCACATTCGTAAACAGCTTCCATGATGAGCAATATGACTTGAGCCGCCGCAAAACTAGAAGAAGTGATTGATGTTGCAGAGTTCATCCAGCATTTGAAATAGAGTTTTGTCTTGATCAGCTTTCTGCAACAATTTCAATATTGCTCTTCGTCTCACATCTTATCGCCAAAGTAAATTCGTAGTGCGAAGACCTCTTTTTCAATTTCGCTTTTCTTTATGTTTGAACCACGTTCCACTTTGCAATTGATTTGCTCCCCTTTCGACTGTGGTGTCGGCGCCAGAAAGAAGTTTTAGAGGCTAAATGCCTGAAGTGGTGATAAGTAAAAAAGTAACCGCATGATGAAATTTCTAGTCTTTGGTGATGAACGATCAGAGTGATGGGGTCGCCTTCCATAGCGCCGTGCTGTGCGACAGTCTTTGCCTGTTTTGACTCAGTTACCTCTTAGAAAAATCTTAGTTCCTGGCCTACCTAACGGTGAAATATGGTTGTTGAGTTGTTAGCGCGACAAGCCTAAATGGTGCTGTGAAAAGTGGTTGCCGTGAAACCTATTCCCTACCTTTGCTTCTACATGCGATATTTCACGTAGAACGGTCAAAACTCAAATGGCGAAGAATGGAGAACAAGAGCGCCTCGGATACTTAGTCCAAAAACCATGTAGTCTCTCTATCACTTACTCGTTGGTGCAGTTAAATTCATCTGCTGATAAGTGCGGAGCAACGTTGTTGCATGTCGGATAACCGTCACAAACTTCTTTGCCGATTAGATTTGACTTGGACACTGGGCATCTGGAAACCACAAAATGACGTAAATTTGGTGTGATGTTAAAATAAGCAATTGGCAGTGTTTGCTGCGGGCTAGCTAAAACCCCGTCAGAAGCCTAATTGATTACGTTTTCGAAACCACTATAAAATCACAAACTTTTGTAAATAATTAGATATCATTGCAAATTTCAAAAGAGCAAGAACCAGGGTTGTTTTCCTTTTCGTGTGTGGAAACACCTAGTTGAAAAAGCAATGTTCACATAGCAATGAACGCTTTACATTGCACAACTGACTTTAGACATAAGTTGAGTCAACCTGGAGTGAGTGGCAAATTTTACAAATTCATATCAAATCGAGGTAAACATTCATTAGTCGGTGGAACAATACTATCATGACAACTGCTTATTAGGCCTAGTAATACTATAATTTTCTTGTTTAACTGAGTTCATAACTTATTAGGAAAATACGTTCAAAAATATTGTAGTGTTAAGGCTCTTGATCGATTTTTACTTGTCCGAATCTGGCATCAGCTGGAAGGACAGATGTAACGCTCTGCCACGTCGCAGGTGTTGCTTACTTTCATCAGTTATTTCTTTATACTTCTATTTCAACGAGAGTTGATGATGCCTACTTATTAATCGATATATTTACTCTGGTAAGATAGTAATGTCCGATTCTTGTGAAAAGATTCCTTTCGATAAACAGTGTGGTTTCTTTCATGCTTAGATGCAGGCAAATACGTAGACAACAGCACAAACATTTCGTCAATAATACCTATCTGTATTGTTGCGAGTCATCAGCACGTAGCTTGGGGGATTGGGGATTATGTGGCTCATCACGAAGTGTATCTCTTTCAGCTGATTTATAAAAAATAGTGACAGGATATAGCGGAAGAGCACCACACAAAATTTTATAGGTGCTACAATAACTCCGGAATTGCAAACCAGTAACATTTTTATACAAACTACGAAAGTTAAACTATAACCTTAGTATCTTAGCTACGTTCGGCCGGTCGGTGGTCCAATTTGTTTGCTCCTAGGTTACAGACCTGATATACAGAGCCTTTGCTTTGAGCCACTATTTTTTCAATAGATTTGGAGGCGTTTCAACTATCAGCCCAGGCAAACAATTGGTAGAAACATGTTTGAACCTAGTCCTTGCTAAGCTCCAAACTTTTTGTGGATTACTTGCAGTCAGCTTTCCGAAACAATTAATATAAAAAACAAAGTAATCTTAACTGTTCCCTTTACCCATCTTGGGGTCTGAATTGAAAAGTTGTGTACATCTATGCGTACAACGTAGAACACAAATAAACGACTTACCTGAATCCTTGGCTTGATATCGGCCCTACCAATGTTTTAACGTATGAACAGTAAGGTGGTACGCTTGAACACAAAGTCGCGTTGCATTCGTCATCCAATGTTGCACATTCTGCAACGCCGTCGCAGGCTTTTGCGTACCCAGGTGCGCTAAAGTCGTAAGCTGCAACGGAAAGTTTACTTGCCGGGTTATTTTGCTTCAGTTTTGCTTTCAATATCAAAGGATTGACGGAGCTGTAACTCAGAGCGAGTCGATGGATGGAGCTAATTTAGAACTTGACCTGTGCGCGCGCAGAGGCAAATTTAAGTGCGGAACAAAGTGAAAATTTGTCGGCTGTAGCACAAGCATGTAGCATAGTTAGCAAAGTTTATTTAGTGCAGTTGCAGCCTCAGCTCGTAACTAGGTCACTTCAATCATTAAGTCTACGATAGCTCAGTAGTACCGCGTGCCCTTCTCGATCAAATGTTGAATTTATTCCGTTAACTTCCACTAAGTGATTTGGCACAGCGATACTGGAGTAACATTGTCCACCTCTACCGCTGCAGCAAGAGGCAATTGAGACTTCGGCCAGTCATAAACTGACATCATTCAAGTCACAAACATTTCTCAGCAAAGGCGTTATGACAATGAGTAAACTTCGTTTCTACCCACATAAACATCAGTGAACTGAAAGCTGGACATAAAGTAAATGGACATTGCGAAAAGTTTTCTTTATCTGATGTACGGCGCAACTAAGTCAGTGGTATTTTTAAGTTTTTCTTCATTGTGCATAAAATAAAACCATACGGAAAAGCGTCTTCTAAATGATATTTTGACCTCAATAGCTCAGGTCATTTTCTTTGAAAAGGTTTTCAGCACGGTTCATTTCCCTTTACCTCCTGGTCTATTTGAGTCCGTACTCCATTCTGAATACCTGCATTTATAAAAAGCTTCACAACCAATTTCATCGGACTTGTCCAAACAGTCCGTAAAATCTGAAAAAGAAATTGACATATAATATGTGAAAACATTCGGTGTGACTTCAAATATATAGGTTTAAAGTCGACACCTATTTTAAATTTACGTTTATTCTCCTGCAACAGCAGCTTGACACAGGTAAACAAAACCTTCTGCTTGGAAAAAGACAGCTGCATGCAAAATTGCGTGAGCAAGCTTGAAGTCTAGCAAAGTTCCGATACCCAAGTCATAACAAGAGATTTCTCTAATCATAACTACTTGCTGTCCATTGTTTTTCGCATTTCGAATCAAAATCTCACGTCTGTGCCGTGACTCACTGTCGCATTGTTGATACTTCGGAATGTACTGCTTTTTATCAGCACACTGAAACGTCTGGCTTTTGACCACTTCACATTTGGCTTCGTCTTCGCGAAGAGGACAGTCGTATTTTCCGTCGCAAACGTTGGACGAATTTAAACAAATGGCGCTGCTGAGTCCATCTGGTTTGCAAGCGATTTGACCAACAGAGCAGTTACTGCAGTTGGTCTGCCCCACTGTGAAATGATGCACCGGTGCTAAGACAAGTATTACACACATTTTTTGAGTTGGGCTACATGTAGCAAAGCGTCAGAAAAGCAAGAACCTTCAAATATTTTGTTGCAGTTGATTTCGGATAGTCGGAGAATACCCACACATTTCAAGAATAGTCACGCGAATAAGGAATGAGAATGCTGAACGTTTGTGTACAGCTAAGATTGACATTTTGGGCCACTATAATGGAATGGTTTTCAAGATTTTCAAAAAATGACGATTTTCGGTCATAACGGTCATGACTTGCCGATTACGCTAGGTCAATCAAGGCCTCAAAAGACCCGGATTTTCGTCTAGTCCAGAGGAGATTTTCGTCTAGCAAACTACGGCCGACGGGCCGCATGCGGCCTGCGAGGGCATTTTGTGCGGCCCGCAGGGCAGTCACACGTATATAGATAGTACATATTTGGAGTTTATGTTTAAGTAATTTTATCGATTAGATTAGAATTATCACGTTTTTCTTCCACACGTTCCATTCGAAACCGCATTTTTACTCAACCGGAAGTGGCTATTGTTACCTTTCTTTTGTGGTAGCTCATGTCATACTTTTTTACAGTTTTCAAAGCGATTATAGATGTAATATATGTAATACGAGCATGCGGCCCTCGGTAGCAATAAAATCTTCAATGCGACCCTCTGTAGAAAATGTTTGCCCACCCCTGGTCTAGTCCATTAAAAAAGACGTGTAAATTGGCACTTGAAATTTTTTCACAGATCCCGATGACATCATCGAGGCTGCTCCGTGACGTCACGCTACCCCCCAAAAATTGATGATTAATTAATTATATTGTTGTTTTTAGGGCATAACTTGTCAACCACTAACGCCAGATGGCTGATCAAGGGCTCTAAATTTGAGGAATTTCAACTAGTTTATTAAAAAAACAAGCAAATTGCCACTTGAACTTTTTTCTCAGTCCCCCCTGACGTCATCGAAAATACTCTTGACCTACCCAGTTGTGACGATACTCCAGAAAAGGCTCAAACTCAAAACATCCCGAGTTTGTTTCAATCGAAAATAGAAGGCTTTCCTCATCTTTAGGGGGTTTGAACAGCTCTCTGAATCTGCCTGCCATGCTGTGGTTATTAGAATAAGATTATATTTGAATATGATATATTTGAATAAGATTTCAGGACTGAGGATGCGTAATTTTATGTGGAATCAGTGTCCTATTAAAATTTTGCCTGTGGATTCCTTGCTTACCACCATTGTGGAGATTACTTATATACAACTTATTTAAATAACTGCAGGTAATTAGCTGACCACCCGAAACCATTCTATTTATTAAAAACACAATAGGTCTCTGACAATTTGAGCAGAAGCTGGCTTTCCTCGTTGGTTGCGCTCATCGAACACATCGTTTCCTCATTTTGCAAATTTAAAAAATATCCTCTCTAACAGTTTAACCGCGGTGGCAAAAGTAACGTTTTTCATTACTGCGCTGTAGGTTTTTGCAATACGTTTTCATACAAATTCTGAAAAGTATTAAAACTCGTTGACGACTGCCTTACTATTCACGTGTTCGATATCTGTCATTTTGTATTTGCGGTTTGGTCGCATGAACTATTTGACGATTTATCATCATGCAAAAACTTCCTTATAGAAAGACATTTAGGACAAAAATATTTAAACTAAAGAAACTGTTTAATAAGTAAACGTCAGCGATCATGTATCTGCACGTGTCATCTAGAGTATGAAACAAAGAAAAACATCACAGCGATCACCTTTACATATTTGACTGCAAATAGGAGGTCGATTGTTTGGACAAAGGCACTCATCGGAAAGATCTTTGCAGTGCAGGACACCGTCGCACAGTTTTTGTGAGGGAACCACAAGAGATTGATCCAGACAACGAAAGCAGTTTTGACCAAGAAACGCTGCATGGAATTTGTTATAAAATTGAGCAATCGACATAAAATGATACGCCTTTGCCTCAGCAAATTTTGTAGAAATCGATGTTATCAATCAAATCAAAAAGCTGTTCAACATAAACATGCCACGAGGTGTAAGACATACCATCAGTAGCATGCCGGCAACAAACGGCATACGATGTTTGTCATGGGAATTTAATGCTGAAAATATTGGTAATCAAAGCATTGCCAATGTCGATCTGTATGTTTGCCTTTTAGACGCAACATAAAAAGCGGAAGCAAGCCTGCACAGAATTTTGTGGTCTGTCTCACAAAGCTTGGCGTCAGTTATTTTCGGTAAACGCAAAAATCTCTAAAACGCCATAAAAGGTAAAGCTATGTAGATTACCTGATAGCCAGTTTCTGTTTTCCTTTGTAAATATATCTTTCTGGCAGGCAATTCACAACGTTTCCACTTTCCGAACTTTTGTGGAGCATAAAGCTTTGGTGGTGGACAAAATTATTTTCATGTTGATGTTAACACCAATTGTGGCATACCAATGCAATGTTATGCATAGGTATCTAACTTTTGAAATTCTACTGAATTAAATTAACAGCAAAACATCCAACGTCCAAACAACTCAGGGTGGTTGCCCAAAAGACAAGAAAAATTCTTCGAAATATTGATATTTAACACAAAAATGTTTTCAATGCGTTTTGAAATTAATGTTAATCACTGCAAAATAACCAAGTCCGAGCTTCTTGCATTCATAAAATTAAATCAAAAATTTATTATGTCATTGTTTTGAGAGACACAAACCGATATGTAACTGGATGTTCAGTCGCATTAATCTTGATTCGAGAAGTTGGGCAGAAGACGGTTTCGTAGCAATGTTCTAAACAATGTATTACCTTGTTTCAATTTTTATGTTCTTTGATGGTTATGCGTCTTACTTTGAGGGCAGTGATTTAAAGCTGCTTAGACTGGACTGTTTCTTCGTAAAAAGAGTTACTGAACAGCAGAAAGCTCTTTAATGGCATATCGGAAAAGAGAGTTCGGTTTGTGACTGAGGTTCTTCTCTATTTTGAATATATAAACCGTGCTGATTTTATTGTACAAACACATCTTAATTGCATATAAAATAAAATTGCTAGCACAGTCTTGTTTAAGTAATTCACGCGGTTATACATAAGCGAATTCGTGATCATCGATGTTGTGGTCATACTGGCTACCACCATCACTTTGTCCATGGCAAGTTTAGGATAAACGCGTTCCAGCCGAAATTCTTGAAAAACATCATATTTTGAGACTTTCATTCAAAAACCGATAATCTTGGAACAGTCAAAATAGAAAAACATTTTTGCAAAATCCATGTCATGCTGTCTTGCAATCTCATTTCTAAATGTGTTCCCAAATAAGCTTCAAAAGCTCATTTCTGTACCTTCCAACTTGTTTGCACATTGTGACACACTCATGATGGCGTGGTTCGTAAACATCACACTTACTTTTGTCGTCATGTTTTCCGTTGTGGCAAAGGCATTCGTCAGTACCATCGTCGCAGTCGCTGGTCCCATCACATACGTGGACAGTTGGTAACATGCAGTAATTCGTAATGTGGGTTTTGGTCACGGAACACTGAAATCCTGGAACTCCTGGCCTATGAAAAAGAAAAGTTCAGTCAGATGTTAAGCGCAAAGTGCAACTTTGAATCCAGTAGGTCAAGCACTATTAAAACATTTTGTGCTTAAAAAATTTGGTAAATATGTTATCTCCAATACGAATGTCCACTCCAATACGAATGTGCACATAAAATGACGTCGTGTACCTTATGATGCGAGTAGCATACAAGCAATCAATGGGGTACAACAAGGACATTTTCCCCATCCCCGGAATATTTGATAAATATATTTCAGGTTTGCCAAACAATATTTTTCTTCGTTTGTTCTTAACTTCACTAGCTAAAAATCAACAACTTTGTAGGCCTTTAATATACTGCTTTCTAAATGTTTAAGTTAAGATTTACAAGCAGCCGTACGTGGATTGCATCAATAGATAAAAATGAATTTCGAAACGAGATTTACGCGTTTTTTGTTCTTAGCCGGGATTTTCTAGCTGATTTTGAGATTTTGGCATCTTTTTAGGAGCAAACCACCTGATATTCGCAAGTTCAGCGTCCGTTTGTGGGCGCAATTATACTATTACCACGCTTAAATTTATTTGAATGGGGTCATAATTTTTGCCCGAAAACAAAATTAAATCGGGAAAAATCTATCATAGGTAAATTTACCAATTAGTAGATTTTTACAGGGGGTGTCCAAAAGATTTTTTCCAGAGGGTAAGAAGGGTGCAATTTAATTTTTCCAACTCGAAACTAAGAGTAAAATATGTTTCTACTAAAACGTTAATAGGAAAATATCAAATTTCAAAATGTAGGGGAGATAACGCCCCCTCGTAACCCCTTTCCGATGCTCATGCAGCCTGCACACTGCTTCGCAAACTTTTATCACACACCTAAGTTCTAAAGTTGATTGCGCAATAGGCCTACTTGTCAAATAGTCTAAAATTCGGACAAAAAGACGACAAATTATCCTGATTTCACCAGGTGTGTCCGACAGCAAGCAAACCATTCGGACACCGAGTTTTTGTCCGAACTTTTGGCCTTGGAAAGGTTTTACTTTTGGAGGCAAAAGATCAAGCCAACATTTGCGGTTTGACCGCGCCCTCCCTCCGTGCAAACTTTATTGTGTTCATCGACTAATCAAAAGGTGTAAGAGGTACATAACCGGCTAGTCACTAGCCTAAGTTTACCCTACCTGAAGAGGCAAAATCCCTGACAGTTTGAAATGGCTACTTTTCGCGACGACAAATAAACGCTATACAGCATTTTCAGTATGTTCTTACGACTCCCAATCCATCGTTCTTACAACTACTAATCCAAAACAACATCACTATCACATCAGAAAAATATCACTGAATTGTTACACAATCGGCTACCTGCGATTAAATACAAAGAAGGGCATGTTTTTCTTACCCAATCCTTGCCTATTCATATTTTTCAGATGATCTAATGATTAGAGCATTTATTAAAATTATTTCCGGAGATGAATTTCAAAAAAGGAAATTCTGGACATGTCCGGGAAATTCCGGACATATGGCAACCCTGGTGTGGCACTAGCTGAGCCATGAAATATTTGCAGCTGATTGAAAATTGTTGCGTCGAGTCGTGCGTCACAGGACATTGCACAATCACATTGCTCGAACTTAAAAACGCCGCGGCGCTGCGCTACTGTTAAATAAAAGGGGCAGGGCAGTCCAGTCGCCACGGGGGGGCTTTGGTGGGCTTATTCCCCCCAAACAAAGCTCCAAGCCCCCCCAAATTGAAATATGAAATACTATAAGTTAGTGGAAGTTTTGTCAAATTTGAATGTCAAGCCCCCTTGCACGAACGTCAAGCCACCCGCAGAAACATCAAGCCCCCCTGTTGACGACCTTCTGGTGACGGTTCTGGGGCAGGGGCGGATCCAAGGGGGGCGATCGCTCCCCCTAAAACCTACGAAAGTAACTCTATTCACCATAATTTCGTACAATTCGGAAAACAAAATTTGCGAATAAGGGCCATTTTGGCGTACATTCTTTTGACACAGCAATGTAGTGGAGAAAACTACATGGTATAGAAGCCGTTATGAGTATTGACTGCCAAATATGACTAAAATCGCCCCCCTTAACCTTACTGACTGGATCCGCCCTTTAGCAGGGGTAGAAATAAGTTGAAAATTGTGCGTTCGTGCCATGTGCATTCAAGCTGTTTATCAAGAATGCTTATGAACATACTGTAAATAGGCTATTGAACCTGAGTATGAAAGAACCAGCACACCAACTAGTAACACGACGATCTGTATATTTCACGCGGCATGTCGCCCTTAAAGGTGCTTTTACAATAGCTGTTTCGGCGCTTTGCAAGCGCCGAAGCGTTTGTTAATTTTAGTGCGACTGTGGTAACGGGACGTTAGGTGTTTCAAGCGCTTCAGATGCGTAACTGGATCCATGGAAAACGGACAGCATGCAGCGCTTCACGCGTGTTGTGAGCGATGGAAGCTGTGGTGAGCTTGGAGCTGTGGTGAACTTAGTAAGCGTTAAGGCTTTGACAGACTACATATGAAAAAGAGTTTGGCAGTCATGTTTTGATGAAAACCGTGTGTTGAGAAAATTAATGAGCTACTCCCGGCAGCAAAAACCATTGGCATAATTCAAGACCACTAGTGGCCTGAAAAAGCATGTCAACCGAGCGCAGATATTATGATTTTTTGACGATTCGAGACAAAAACTGTGTTTATTGTTGTTCACTGAAACGTTTACCATTTATTACCTGATCTTGTTCGCCTGTGATAAATAAAAGGAGGCACCGTCATTACTTAAAAATATGTAAATTTTCGGGTGTACTTTTGACAACTAATCAAATACGATATGCTTTTCAGTCCATTTCGCTTTGTAACAGATAGGTCTAAATCAGATAATTGCTTATAGAATAACATTTTATGATGAAACAAACCATACACGAAAACTTACGCGTATTTCCATTCATCGGATCCCATGAAATCGCAATCTTTCTTGATGTCGCAAAATTGCGCTCGAATGCGACACATTTTCACTGGTTCTTCTACGCAGTAAAACGTGTGGCTGCAGTTACACTCGTCATTCCCTGAAAAGGGATACACGTTATGTATTACGTGAAACATATTATGAGATTATCTAAATTTAAACTTGATGTGTTTGTAGCAAAACCTCTGCGACAGAGAATAGAATGATGGCTTCAAAAATACCGACCTGGGAAAGGATTATACTCATTGAGCTGCCCATTCAACAGTAAACCGAATAAATATTATTGAAAACTTAAACGCACTCACTGAAAACAAGCACTACAGTATATCGTCCAAGTAATTCATTGTATCATACGTATAAATACAGCCGATGTTTTTCAAGAATTTCGATATAAATACAGGCGAGTGGGAATATCACAGATCCAGCAGTATTGAACGCCAACTGCAAATCATTATTTCATAGGCGGACAGAAAGCGCTAATTGGGTAATATGGAGTATTTAGATTTGGACCTTTTAGAATTTGAAGTCAAATTTTAAGAAAAACGCTAGATGATGCAGTTGACATTTACAAAATTGAAATCTTACTAGTAATTTTAATCTTTGAATGCAACTGTGCCATTTCTAAAATATTTAACTCCAGTAAATGATATGTATCAACAAATATTTGTACTGTGGTGACATTTTTTAAAGACTTTTGTGCGTGTTTTCTACACTTCTCATATATATATATTTTTTTATGTTCTCCACAACATGTTTAAACACAAACGAACTTTTTGGATGTCAAACTACTTTTTTCTCACTAAAATGCAAGGAAGGAAGAAGTGCATACGATAGTTTCTAGTAACATTTCAACTGATATCACCAGAACTGCAACTAAGTTTCATTTTCTTCAAAGTTAAAATTGCGCAGTGAAAATGCGTAGCAAATGAACTATTTTAAAGTTTAAAGTGTATACCTCTTTCCACTGAAAAATGTATTTCTTACGTAAGGAAGGTTTTAAAAAATACATATAGCATGAAAACTGGAAGGAGGGAAATGGATGACGGAAAAAGTTTCTATATAAAGAACACATTTTTAACAGAAATATGCTGTTTTCAAGCAAATCATTTGTTTAATCATAAGACAAGACCTCTACACAATGTTCGCAACATCGTGAAGGAAATATACCAAAAAAACAATCTAGTTCCATGTCGCAGACATATGGCTTCGGTATGTAACACCAACGTGGTTCATTGACCCAACGTCCGCACTTCCTTCCAGGAAGACGTCCATGAATACTTTGATTGTACAGGACTTCGTCGCTGCCATCACTGAGCGAAACAAGTGAGTTCTTAACAAAACGCTTGTCTAATTTATCCAAGCGCAAAAGTTTCTCTGTTTTGCCGCCGAGTGAGCTCTGAGGCGGCGGCTTTACCTGCAATCGTCGTGAGCGTTGCAGAAATTCCTGCGTGTCGTGCATCCAACGTGATCGGCGCATGTGAAGGGCGAATGAACTGCACAAGTTGAGTTTGCAGCACCTCGAAAAACGAAGTAAAATTCAGTAATGTAAGATTGGGTGTTGTGAATAGAAAAACTCAACCTCTATTTTCTTAGAAATGCAACGGATTTGTTCAATTCTGAAAAATTCCATTTAATGACATCTTGGTTAAAAAAAATTAATCTCTTTCTTTGCTTGTTTTGTGTATACCACAAACATATATTCACAGAATTACTACATCTAATTTTCCTTGTCAAAGGGGGTGGAAAACTGTAGACTGATTACCACCTGGATGGTCTGCGACTTGCATCTAGAAAAGTCGCCAGGGTCTACACAATGTGCATAATCAGAAGACGCTACTGAATAAAGTGGGAGGTCTTGGCGGACGAAGATGTAAGTGCTTTGCAGACAGTGTGTCGTCCTTTCTCCGAGAGCTCCTGGAATGCACAGTTGACAAGGAAGTGAAGCTGTTATAACTTCATCAACTGTACGGGTATGCGTGCGGCAACCACTCGGTATGGAGAATAATGGCAAAAAAAGTAATCCCAATGTGGAACCAAGAAATGAATGATGCTGTTCAAGCAAAGAAAGTAGCCTTCAAGGTATGGCTTCAAAACAAAGCCAACTCTTCATCGCATTTGCGGTGCACTGAGACTCGAAAGTCCGCAGCCCTCACGGTGAAAGGGCTAAACACCCAGTCTTGGGAGAATTTCGGACATAAACTGGATTCCAATCACTGGCAAGAATGGGCGTCCGCAGAAATTTTTCCAGGGGGGCAGGGTCGACATGTTGCTTATCTGTTTTAGATTGCTAACGATAAATTGTAAATAGACGTTCACAAAACGCTTTATCGTTTTTGCACCAGTAGCGCAGCCAGAATGAGGCCGAAGAGAACATGCCTCCCAAAAACAAGATGCTAATATTTTTCCCTGGTGCTTTATATCAATTTCAACTGTTCGAAAGTAAATGGAAGGAACAATCGAACGTACGTCAGGTGGCTGGCCCCTCCCAAACAAAATTCCTGGATGCGCCACTGTTCTGTGCCACATAGAAATTGCCCCATGTTACGACAGCAGTCACAAAAATGCGCTTTGTTGCAGTAGCGTAGCTCGCTCAAAAATGTTTTTGGGGTAAATATTTTGAAATTAGGGAGCAACAGCATTTGATTTTGAGATACCGCGTCTGGAAGCACAAAACCATCAGATAAGCTAGAAAGGTTTTAGGGGGATGGCCTCTTTGGTCCCCCTTGCTAAGCCTATGCTTTGTTGGCAGCGATAGCAAGGTCCATTACGATAATTTACCTAATAGGCTAGGGTTGCTATACGTTCGGAAGTTCCTGCACATGTCCAGAATTTCAGTTTTAAAATTTGTGTCCGGGAATAATTTTAAAGAATACTTTACTCTAATCTCCGGAATTTTGACGGATTCTGAGAATCTTATCATTATATCTGAAAAATATATATAGTCAAGATTGGGAGAGAAAAACATGCCTTTTTGTATTGTAAGTGGTGCTGTTTCGCGGTGGATTGGGAGCTGTAAGAACATCATGAAAAATGTTTGTTGTCGCGAAAAGTAGCCATTGAGACTGTTAGGAATTTTTCGTGAGTTGAAATCTCCGCCGTGCCGACTGAATTGAAAACTCCACCGAATTGAAAACTCCGCCGTGCCGGTTGAAAACACCGCGTAGATTTTGTCAGCTTACTGGGGGTCGGGTTGATTGTTTTATGACTCGGGGGGTACTCCACGGGAAAAAGGTTGAGAACCCCTGGCGTAGACAAAGAACTGTTTAAAATCAAATGACTTTAAACAAGTTACAGTGTGAAATGGACTTTCACGCAGAAGCAAATTCCCACACAAAATGAAAAATTTAACTTGTTTTCCTCGAATAAAGTTTCTGTACAGCAAGCGCAAAATATAGGGGCACCTGTTTTGATATAACTTAAACAAATAGAATGGCCATGGGCTCCTTTAGACCACATATTGTACACACGAAATGACACACATAATGCAATGTTTTGGGGCATCTTTCTTTCTGAGGTTTGCTTCAGGCCTAAAAATTATAATATCCACCCCTGCGATCTATCATTCTTTCAGTAAAACCTTGCTTATCTTTGATGATTATTCACGGTGAACGCTGATATTACGGAAATTAGACAAGGGTTCAGTCTCACACTAACAATGGATTTTCCAAACTTGTGGAAGCCTTGCTACAGATTCACTCATGCATGTTTTCACAAAGTATCAAGCGAAGTGGCTTGCCGCTATCAGCAGGGACTGTCTCGACTCTCGCTGTATTGCCTGCCAACATGCCAAATGTCTGCGTTCAGCAGTCACAAGCGGCAAAACGCCTGCTACCGTAACTTTAAGTGAACCTTTGAAGATTTTTGCCGTATTTTGTTACGCAATAAAGACCAACACAGCAATCCGCTCGCGAGTTTCGCAAAGGAGTAGACATGAGTGAACTGCAAGCTGATCACGGCATGACAGCAGAACAGTGAACTTGGCTCTTGTGGAGTGTGAGTGTCATACTGGCAAATAAACTGTCATTGCAAGAATTTCATCAATTAATCGGAATTAAGCTGCTGACTTTCGCTTTTCTAGAAATGTTTAGTCCTTAGCCCAATTTCCAGGCGGGGGGGAATGCCCGTTTCCCCCCCTGCGGACGCCCATGCTGGCAAGCTAACAAAATGTTCCGGTAAACTATCCGGCGTCTTCGCGGAAAAAGATCTCATACTGCTAGATCCATCAAAGACAAAATGATGTTTTATTTGGTAGATGGAGAGAGAATATCAAAGATTTTTTAAATCCAGTCACTATCACACCAACGGACACACACGAGGTATATTTAGGCGAGGAAAATACCATCACTGCAGCCGAAGTCCTCCTACCTATCAAAACACTAAAGGCTGGGACGGCTGCAGGCTGTGATGTCAGGGTTTCGGAGTCGGAGGGAAAATGCCTGACACCGACTCCGACCTTCCAACATTTTCCGACTCCGGCTCTGACTCCTTCACATAACGTGAATGAAAATGGCTGTCAACAATTTTGTAGCAACTAGCAATAAATGCAAATTGTGGTACACAGCAAGAATTCTCTGTTTCATTAAAAGTTTGAAAAGAAATTGTACCATTTGAACTGGCTCGAGTAAGGATTCCTAACTTTGGAGTGCAATGTAAAAAACTTCCGTGGTCGGAGTCGGATAAAAAATCCGAATCAAACTTTGACTCCGACTCCTGTTGTTCTTACTACTTGGGAATCCGACTTCACCCAAAAACCTCCGACTCCTTGCGACTCGGACGCCGACTCCGCAACCCTGGATTAAATCCGACCTGAAATGCTCCAATACTTGATTCGAGTAGTTCTTTGGCTGATTCGTGTGTGTCAGATGGCTTGGTGTGGAGGGCAACGAAAGTTTGACAAACTTGGGTGTTCATTCCCATACACAAAAAGAGAGACAGGAGTGCAGCGCCGGCCTAGCCGATGCAACCAATGCAACTGCATTGGGCCCCGCGCCATAGTGTTTAGGTAGATTGTTCATTTTTTCCAGATACGCACTTGCCCTCGAGAATTCAGTAGAAACGGTTTATAAATCTCATTGTTAACAAAAAATGCTCTCGTTAGAACTAACGATGCCTTTACTCTGTTATCAAACGTTAGCAAACGTGCTCAATTCTCGTGCTAAGGCTTTATATGTGCGCCCTACTATGGCTGTATAGCACGATAGACTGAACACGATGACGTCATAACACTACTGCTCAGAGGGGCCCCTGCCTTGGTTTTGCATTGGGCCCCGCACCTGCTAGGGCCGGCCCTGCAGGAGAGGATGCACAAGCTTGACTGTGAGGTGCTTCGAGTCCTCCTAGGGCTGCTGCCCCCGCGACACTCCTCAGAGGAAAAGCGGGTATGAAAATTAATGAATCAATGATAATATGATTTTTTTCTATCGTTTGCACTGTTCATCAGCGAAAAACTTTCCACTGACTTTTTCAGGCGTACCATAACTTTATAGACTTTTTGCTGTTGTGAAGTTCCACAAAATCTTGGTGGTTTTGGGCTTTCGCGAAACTTGTTTCTGTGACTGCCATATGAGTTGGGGTAACCTAAACGCTTTTGTGTCAACCTGAGACAAATTTTATTTGTTGCTTAACTGTAACCTGCCAAAACCTTCATTTTACAGCAAAAACTAGAACTTTCGAGCGGAAGGGTGTTAATCACTAATATCACTGATGGTTACACGCATTTACGTGCTGTTTGAGTAACTTCTGATTTCGTTAAATAAAACATTTAAAAAAGTACTTCACATTTTTCCGTATAAAACCATGACAACAATATGGCTTCATTCCCAGCGTCAGTGCTTCAACCACCGACAGCGATTTGTTGTACAAATAAGATTTGTACTTGTGTGATGCTCTCGCCTGGCGTCGTTACAGACAGCAAAATCTGCGTCTTGCCTTTGACACATGGGCGTCGCAAGGGCGTCTTCAGACCCCCTGGATTTTGAAATTTGACATTTTCCTATCAAATCTTTCGCGAGAAAAGGATGTTTTCTTAGTTTCGAGTGGGTAAAATGAAATTTCGCCACTTTTGCCCCCCTGCAAAAATCTTTTTGGCTGCCCTTGGAAAATCCACTATTGGCCGCTCTCTAGAAAAATCCTTCTGGCGCTCATGCTTTGACACCGGTTTGTGTGAAGTTTAGACCTAAACTGCATGAACCAATTTCTTTATTGTCATGAAACGTTAACAAAACTCTTTGTTCTTTTGAACATTTGTGAACAGTCATTGTATGCGACAACGCCTTAAAAGTAACATGGTTTTGGCTTCTATTCACGATATGATCCAGATTAGACAGTGTTTGCGAAAGAATTCCTTATCCAATGTTTCGGGAAGTTTGTACTGTTTTCTTTTATAAAATGGTCACTCCAGCAATAGTTTTGAATGCGTTTCATCTTAATCGCAGGCCCTTCGGCTTGAGGCGTCATCGACCCAGTCGCAACACTGAGCGTGCATCGGTCTTCAATTCACCTTTGTTTGAAATTATCCTGGCATGTCAATGAGCATAACATTGGCTTATTCATGTAATAAGTGATTATTTTACAGCAAGTCCAACTTCAAAGATGATTTCTGATGGCGCTTGATTTGTTGACATAAGTATTTTGAAAAAAAAGTCACGGTGGTATTCGTCAAACTCCAATAAACCATCCAAAAGCAGTTCAGCACAAAAGCTGCTACCGGAACCCAATCAGTCTGTAAACAACCACAGACCCTCAGGTCAATGTCGACCACTGCGATGAACTCATGGCGGCAAACCTTGGCGTACGTATGTTGATAAACGTTGGGCTAACCTCCCAAGCTGCAGTAAATCAGTGCTGCGCTGCAACTAACATGCTACTTGTGCAAAATAGTTTTAACGGGACAAATAAAGTTTTTCTCACGCACAAAGTTACACTTTTTCGAATTGAAACTTTCAGGTGGTGTCTTTCCACAAAAAAGAAGTAAATTACAAATAAAAACAAGTCGGGTACTGAACAGCGTCAATTGAAATTTCGTGTTATAGACACGACCTCTTATTTACCCGCTTACCTCCAACAGCAATCGATGAGTTCCTACTCAAACCAGTTACGGCTGCTTGCAAACAAATCGCGGCAAAAAGCAAAACGACTTTAAGTTGCATTCTGCTCATTAAACTTGATCCAACTTTAGTTTGCTTCATTACCAACGTTTTGCTGACATGCGTAAATAAAACAAAAGGTAAATGAATTTTTCTGCAAAGCAAACAAACAGGATAAAAACTTGCAACTTTTAGGTTCGAAAATCGTNAATAAGAAAGAAACGACTCTCAATGGCGTTCACTACAATTAGTTGTCTTTTATATGGTTTATGTTTAATGGGATACAGAACATAAAGCTATTTCGGAATAGATGAGTACTCTTTGTCTAAATATGTTACAAAACCTCGAGAAAATAACTAGGAGTCTGACAGTTTTTATTTCAAAAGAGACAAAGAGTTGTTGCGGCAGGCGCTTTCGCCAAAAACATTTGCCAGTTCACCAACTCAAAAACCCTTATAGGTTAAAACAAAGTTAAGCCTCAGCACGCAGAAATTGTCCATGGTATCACTATCTTTCAAAAATAGTTGTATAAATAAGAGACATCATTTTGTCCTTGATTTTTTCTGTAGATCCGATTCGCATAATATGCTCAGCAAAACGTAGCACAAAGCAGGCCTGCACAACTCAGAAAGCTCGATGGGCCAAATTGACCGATATAAATTTGCAGCGGGCCGCAAAGTCTATTTCATTTTGTTGTAGTTTGAAAAAAATTCTTAAGCTCTCGCGGGCCGCCTTATGCTGTGCAGCTGCAGGCCTGGCACAAAGCATCAGTTATCAATTGCAGGAAGGCAATGTGGCTCGAGTATATATAATCGACTCGATTCTATTCAATCCCGTACCAAGCATTCCCGAATCTCAGATCAAGAAGCTATACCACCTGGATCGCAGCATTAAACAACCATAATTTAAAATGTTTGAAACATGTTTTCAAAAGCTGGAAAAAAATTGCAAAACATTTTATATAATAAACATTTTTATATCCCGCAACTAGGGGGAGGTCAACCGGGCAATTGCCCCCAGCCCGAAATTTTCAGACATGTTCGGTTGTTTGGTACAGCACCAAACTGCAATCATTTTGCTCCACCTCGAAAATATCATATGGGTGCGGCTCTGCTTGCTAGGCAAATGCGCTGACCGCATTGGCTGCAAACAATATCTGTAGCATGATAGAACTCTTGCACGAGTTCAAAAACAGCAGTTGTTAACACAGAAGCAATCAGGCATTTGGCAATGTCTCAGCAGGGAAAAGGAAAACTATAAGTTTGCTGGACTTCTATACAAAGCATAAAAACGAAAGTTTTCTTGCGTACTTTATGGACATTCTCAGTTCTTGTGTAGTTTAGCAAGATTCGATCTTGCAAACCGGGGTTGTGCGCCAGCCAGTCCAGCCGCACACCTTCTATGCTCGACTGCTCGTATTCGACGAGACATCAGTGCAGCCTGATTTTTTGGTTGTAAATAAATTGCTCTGATGTAGTGATGAGTGTGTTTTACTCACCTTTTTTAACGCGCAGCCTGATATTTTTGCAGTTATGAACTGCTGTGTCTTAGCGTTGAGTGTATTTTCCTCCGATATCCTAACTTGGAAACCTTGGAGCGCACGCCACTGTTTCTAGGTAAAATAACGTCATAATTTCTGGTTTCGTTGAAGACCATGGCAATCATAGGCGTAGCCAGGGGGCCATGCCCCCCAAATTTTTAGAACATATAGTCATTTTGTGCTTTGAGAGGCGGTATTCCAAGCAAAATAGCATTATGCGCCTAAAATCAAACATTTTGGCTTCCCCAAATCTTATGGCTGGCTACGCTACAGATGGCATTGCTTCTTTCTTTAAAGACCATGGCAATGCTTACTTGAAATACTGTAAGTACCCTGCCTTGGAAATCTGAAGAAAACGTACTGTTTAAATTATTGCAACATACCTTGCTATTGTTGCCAACGAAGCGTATTTTTGTGGTGGTTACCGTAACATGGAGCATTTTCGTTGCGATGTAGTCTAGAAAAGGTAAAGCGTTTTGTGAAAGTCCATTTACACTGCATCGTCAGCAACTTGAAAATGCATGAGCAAAATGTCGATGCTCCCCCACCTGGAAAAATTTCTGCGGACGCCCATGTGACCAATATCTGTTGGTCAGTTGATGACGAACTACATTTAATAAAATTTTCAGATTGTATTTTTGAAACTGGATAAAGCAGAGGCCTGCTGAAGGTTTTTGTCCGAATTTTTGATTGGCAAGCTAAGATAAACGAAATTAGTACAGGCTGGCCTTTGCAAACGTAAGTAATAATTACGATTTAGAAACTTTTAAAGCTATTTTAAACGCTATTATGTGTCATTGCAAATCCTGTTCTTTATTCTAGTCGCCATCTAATAGCTTGGAATACAAGATCAAGAAACGCCTCTTGTAGAGACGCATACCTGCCATGCAGAGTTGTCAATATAAGCGGTTCAGTATTTCCTCTTAATTTTGCTCAAACCAGTGCAAATTTTTACTTGCATAAACTCTTCAACTGTAACTTGCCAAACTGTCTTAGTAAAGTGATGCCGTGGGGTATATTTTGCGAGGCAAAACTGAATACTTCCCTGACATTTTGTTATTTGGCACGACCTGTCCATACTCTCACCATTCATCACTACGACCTCAAATATGTTCCCATGAAACGTGATGCAAGAAGATGAATACAAATTGGCGAAACAAAAAACATGTCGCGCCGCTTCCTAAAGCGGAAACATAACTTCAAAATTGCTATTCCGTCGTTTCAAGACAAGAAAAGATTTTCCAGATTTATTGATCGTAGCATCGCATGAGAAATTGTCTTCGATGTTTATAGGACTTAGGCTATATACGCACATATTTTTCAGCACTGGGCAATTGTGCGATGACAGAAGATTGATGACTCACGTGGAGACTGAAGAGCATCGCTTCTCGACGAAGTAACGTAAACGCAGAATTTGTGCATACATGCCACCCCACATGTACAGCACCTCGTTTGACCATCTCCAAATTACCTCGTGTGCATCAATCTCCAAAGTTTTCTTTTCATTGTTCACATGTATAACTTTTATGTAATCTAGACATTTTTGAAGCAGAAAATTTTGGTGGAAACAACGTTTGTCGATCACTGCAGTAAGGGTGTTCAAACGAACAAAGACGCAGCAAGGATTTTTAATTCAGTTGGAAGCTTGTGCCTGGGCATCCATATGCTGACCCGATTGTATGCATACCACACATGGGGAGGTTACATCACAAATGCAATCGATTACAATTACTTGCTACCTGCTCGATTACGATTACGAATAAACAAAATCACAATGCAATCGATTACGATTACATTGAAAGTCATCATGATTACAATCGAGATTACATTTGTCTTGAAACATCTTCAGAACGGAAAGAAAACTCATTTGCACGGTTTGATGTAAGTACATTTTCGCGATATGAATCAATGCAACAAACGAAATTACTAATCTGTAAGGATCAAGCACCGGAAAAAAGTAAAAACACATTGATTGTTTACTGAGATGTTTGTGCAGTCAACAAACCAATGGCGTAACCACAGGTTTGAGCTAGATGGGAGTCTTAGCTGAAAGACGCCCACTGTCCTCTGGGACGTATTCAACACTTCAGAAACAAAAAGGTGATGGTGAAATCTGGTGAATCCAGGTGTGGACGCCTATACTGAAACCCCAATTCAACGGAATATACCTCGAAAAACGCAAAAAGACGACAACTTACTGAAATCCAAGTAAATGAATACTACAACCGAAATAAAGCTAAGTGGGGGCCTGCTTTTTACATTTAGCTGGCCAGTGGAGTCAAATCGTTCCTTTTCCCTTCCGTCAGATACTCCACTGCAACAAATCGGTAACACTTTAAATATTGATAAATAAAAATAACAAATGTTTAAAATCTTTGTTACGGTTGATCAATATCAACGTTTCAAATCTTTTATCAGTCAAACGACATCTATCAGGCTTGAATATTCGTCCAACAACGCTGGAAATTCGTTTGTTACTAATTTCAAAATTACTGACTATTTCTTGTAACTGGGGGTTACGATTGTCTGCAAGCCAGCATAGCATTATGCAGTTTTTAATTTGAAATGAAATGAACAGTGATGCCAACATAGATGCGCATCTACAGTATCTATTGGACCAAAAGTCAATTGTCAAAAAAACCTGACTGGTTTCGTTGAGATTTTTTTACCAGTATCTGGTGGATCACGGTTGACATACTAGTTATCAGTGTTGTGTACTTTCGACTTGAACTAAAGTACCTTAATCCTCTAAAAAACAGTTAATTTGTTGTATATAAATTACCGTACTAACTATATACATAGCCTATCCAACACTTACATTCTGAAGTTCACTCTGAATATATATAATTAAAACCAACACCTCTCCTCGTAATGCCCTTTATTCTGCTGCCGAAGTGTCAGCATGTTTTCAGGAAAAGCTCCTATTTTTGTTGTTAGGTCTCACTAGACTAGACTCACTATGTTATTTCTGGCGGCCAGCAGGAAGGGTAGCTGGAACAAAGCGAGAATTCGCTACAAACGCTGTGCTTGCCGCTGGACTATCTGGATTTAACGCACACAGACGGGCAAATAGCCTCTCCTGAAACACAATTATAACAAACGATGATAAAGGAAGAAACCTAGCCACCACGGCGGTTCATCGCAAGTGATGTATATGGGATGAAGATTTCCCAGTTTAATCCCGACAGTAATCGTCGATTACGATTAAATTGGCTTCATTTTCGGACAGTTCAATCGATTACGATTACTCAAAAAGCTTTAATCGATTATGATTGTCGATTACGATTACCCCATGTCTGATGCATACTATTTTAAGCTTTTCATGTTCTTTGAGCTGATGCATACCTGTATTTGTTTCAAAAATTTTCTCACAGCTCAACAATTTTTAATGAATTTTTTGGGGATTGGGGTTTAAGAGCATTTTCGGGATAATTTTGGGGCGCTGATTTCAAAACTGTTGTCAGATTTTTCCTATGTGGTCAGGTTTTTGGGCTATTTGACATTTTTAGATTTATGCAATTGTAGCTTTTTAAGCATGACTTGTGACTTACAAAACACAGATGAGAAAATACACAGATATTATGGCCTTGCAATGCAAAGATTGTGGTGACAGAAAAGCGTCTTTTTCAGCACCAGCAATAGTTTGCCATCACGTTGGTATTCCAGCGTCCCTTGTATCTTTTCTCCACTGTTTTTATATCTTGGTGGAAGGACTCTCCTTGCTCTTCCTTCATGCTTCTAAGTTTCCACAAAAATAGTTCACATGACTATGAAGAAAATGAACCTTCACACTCATATTGCATCCTAATTGTTCGTAAGAATTTAACAGCTGTTTCAAAAGGTCGTGATAGTAAGGAGCTTTTAAACATCTGAGGAAGTTTTCGACAACTGTTGTAAAGGACCGCCAAGCATTTTTTCCTGAGTTGTCATGGTGAGTTGAAAATATTTGTCCTGCATTAAACGTCGTATCTGAGGGCCATCAGAAATTCTTGTCCTCAACTTTTCAGTGCTCAGTGCAGGGACCGTTTCACACAAATATGCAAAGCAGTCACTTTCCCTATTTGAAAACGGTTTCATCAACCTCAGTTTGACATGGAGAGGAGGAAGTAACACCTAGTTTGCATAAACCAAAGGAGAGTGTAGGCCTATAATATTTCTTTCCCCAATCTCAAATCCTTCTCTCTTTGGCCAACTTTCCTTAGTCCAATGCTCTTGGCGAGCCCCGCTGTCTCACAGACACAAGAAACACGGAAAGTTTGTGTATCCACTTTTTTGCCCAACCAATATGCACAAATTCTTCTCATTTCCTGCAAATCATCCAGCTCATCAACTATGGTACCAGGTACAGACTATTCTGACATAGGATTTTAATGTAGTTACCACTTATAACAGGCTACCACTAACTCACTCCCTGTGGGCATACGCAGTTCAACAGCATCTGACAAAGCATTTCAGCATTTGAAAGCACAGCAGTTGATAAAGCATTTCAGCATTTAAAACCACAACTAGTGATTACAAAATCTGTTTTCAATTTAAAAATGGTGGGAGATAACTTTTGAAACTTTTGGTGAGGTTTTTCAACGTTTCGCGAAAAACTAAAAAACCTATGCCCTGTAGCGGCTAATCCTGACCAGATCACAAAAACGGATGCGACTTTTGGATTCAGCGCCCCCCCAAAACCCCCAAATCCGTTACATACGTCAAGTCCCCAACAATCCTGTATACCGGTGAATTTTTGTTTCATATACAGTTTCTGTGATAATGCAAAATGGTTATGACTGTCGTGAAGCATTAATGAGCAGCCTGCTGGAAAATTCTTTGAAAGCCACGTAAGTCGTAGAAACGGTGATGCCACACGCAGAAAACAATTCACAATTTACGTCATCTGCAAAGTTATACCTCGTTTTCATTTTATTTTAAGCAATCATTTTATGGTATTATCCGCTTATAATATTGAGAAATTGAACGGCAAATTCAGTTGCTTTACTTTTTCATCGAAGAGCTTCGGGCATGTGTTTTACAACTACCTTGAACTACGCAAGAGTTGCTCCGGGCATGAAGCCAATAGCAACCACGTCTTAGCCACGACGTTTTCGCGATATATGCACAAATGCTACTTTTGCAGCAACAGCATCGTAGCAAAGCTTGAAAATCTACAAATTTGCAACAGCGATTTCAACGCCGAGTAAAGCTTGAAGTCTTGTTGCCATATCGTATTAGAAACTACAGCGCAAAACTTCACATTTAAATGAATTGAAATTGCATGGGCATCCACAACACAGCTACTTCCGAAAGTCATTTCATTTTATCATTCGATGAATCGTAAATCAGTTCTCGGCGCAGTTTTCACAAACAATGAGAGTGCAGTCTTCACAACCGCTGAATCATTGCAAATGAGCAAAGTATGGCCAATTTGTTTTGTGACATTTTCTGAAATTGACGCTGAACGTTTTCTTGTTACTGTGCTGTCAAGCATGCTTCCCTTACGAAACGCATCCAATCCTTTCGGAAAATGAAAAGTTAGTACTGTGCTGACAATGTTCGGAAAAGGCTTTCGTGACTTTCAGAGTGTGAAACACTTTTGTCATCATAGAAAACAGAAAATTTAAGTGCAACCTGCGCATAATTCTGATGAGAAATACAGGCCTACTACCATGAACGCATGCGTATATTATTAAATAAATTGGCAATTTGAGAATAAATATATTGCTCACCAATTTAGTAGATAGACTCTGCGGTACAGTGGTGTAGGAGACGGGGATGCAAGCCCACCCCCAAAAGTTTGATTTGTCAAAAATCCGGTCAAAATCTGGGCAAACTCCCTGAAAATATGGGCAAAAGTGGTGCCCAACGTTGTTTGATTTGAAAAAGTGGCGCCCAAGATTTGCGTCTTCATGATCTTTGTGAGAGAAAATATTTGCACAAAAGATTTTCAGGCAAGTTTGGGGAAATTTGAGCAAAAATCCTTCGCACCTCCAATTTGCCTGCTCTTACACCTATGATGCGGTAGTTTACGAGCACTTTCATAAATGAAATCGAAGATATATTTCCATAGTAGCGACGGAGAAATGCATTAATTATGACTTCTAGTGAAACTAGCTATGTGTCATGTAACATGGTTTGCTAAGACTGGGAATGAAACTGTTCAAACAAAAAATCCTCAAAATGTCGTGCTACATACCATAACCTCCTATCAATCCATGAGGAAAAGATTTGTAGAGACTGGTATGAACAAATAAATAAAAACAGATACGGTAAACGCAATTTTGTTAAGTTCGCACAAGCATATGCTTACTAGACAAAGGTTTAAGTCGTATTTTCATCTAAAAATATGAACATTCGAACATATTTTGCTTTTTCTGCACCGAAAAATGATGATAGAGAGAAATTCTACAATTTGATGCACAGCAAATTTTAATTTACGTTTCTAAACTGAGTTGGTTTTCCGGTTGTAAAACAGTCTTCGATTCAAACTCAGATGTGTCTCTGCAGAGTAACTAAACGACTGAAAAGTTGTTTGGCTCGATATGAAATTAAGTTCGCTTTTTCACAACATGACATTGCACTGCGTTTATCAATAATAGAAACTGACAACGTTTGGTTCTGAACGTTGCGGGAATTGCGGAGTTCGGAAAAATATCGTCTCAGATATCGTTTCATGCTTTTTATTACACAATACGAATGAAACCAATCACAAGAAAATGCATAGTGTTGGCGACATTGGACGGATTAAAATACATAACTGACAGGCACATGAGCAAACATTCGAAGCATTGGCACAGTGGACATCACCAAAATGATGGAACATATTAGTTAATTTCATAGAAAAAATTCAAATATAATTTAAACTCTAATTAATCATATTTCAATAGACCTCAATATTTTTCCTCAGCAGCATTGCTACATTCATAGTTGGTTTTTAGACATCAATATTGAACGCATAGATTGTTAGTGTTTGTACTAACTGTTTAAAAACACAAACTAAAAGCTGTTGCAAATTCAAAGAAACAAGAAATGATGGAATAACAAGCGAAAGTTCTGTGAATGACATGGCTTCAGGTCGACATGCTTCTCAACAAAATCATATACGTTTTGAACCACAAATACGAATTAAAGCATGCATTTTAAATAGATTTGAAGTTGGAACCTACAGCATTTCAGTGGGTTCACACCATTAACTTTCTCTTAGCAACATAACGACCAATGTCGTTTGCAGTGTCATTCACGTTTCTCATTCTTCTGCACTTGTGAGCCACAGGAGATATGTGACTTTTCCTGGGAGCTTTAGATACCAATTTCCTTGATGGCAAATCATTTACGTTCTTGCACTGTGAAGAAGGTGTCATCTCGCTAAAGTCCAACTTTCTCTTTCGAGCAGGTAAGCGGAACTTGCGTTGATTTGACCAACGAGATATCGGGGTTGCTTGAGGAGTACGTGAACTTCTCGCTGAAGCGTCTTCATTCTGCAAAATACATGCAAGTCATGATTAAATGCTTCGGTCGTTTCACACATTACACAAGCACATCGTCGACTCGTTAAAGACATAAAATACATGCTCGCAATTCTAAACTCCAACCCATCAACAACCCTGAAAAAGAATTGAGAACAAGTAGCACAGACATGTCGTGCCTTCACAGCAACCACCTCTCGGTTGTTTTTATCAAAGAAAGACTTTGCTACTGTACCTTCTGTGACGCACTAGCATATTTTTTAATTTCGCACAAAACAAGCACTTTTGAAAAACATCATCTGTACGTCGAGTGATTAATTTCATAACAAGGCAGTTTTGACTAAGACGGTTTGACATTTCCGAAACAAAAACTATTCACGAAATGTTCTTTGTTTGAAACCATAAATTTTATTCCTTTTAAAATTTTCGACGTAAGTCCAGCTCTCTGCATAAGTTTTGATTTCATCGAATTTATAGACAGCAGACCAACACTCGCAGATTTCAAATCTTTCTGTGCAAGCTTAAACCATCGCAAAAAGATGGAAGTAGAGCCCAGTCGGCTGATTCCACGAAAGCCTACAGCAAGCTTACAGTTTTTAATGGTTTATATACAAATAAACAAAACTCTGAAAAACATATAGTCGTAGAAATGATTGCTATGTTTGGTTGTTTTTGTTAAGATTCCAAAGTATCCTACATGCCGAATAAACAATGAACTGCTTGTTGCGTTGGCTTCTGAAATGAAAAGATACATTTCTATCTTTTAAAAATATCTATTGACTTTACCTCAAACGTTTCTTGGGAAGAATGCGACATGGGAGAAGTGCTTTGTTTGGCCCAATCATAATATTCATCCCGTTGTACTGAATCGCCGGATCCTTTTTGATGCGGCATGATGAGATTTATTTTGAAGTAGAGTTTGTTTTTCATCAAACTCGGATCTTTCTGATATTGCTGGTGTTCAAGCGAACAAGAGTTGGTTTCATCGTCAACAATTGCAAGTTTGTTCATATTTTTAAATACAGTATCCATTGTTAAGCTATTTCCCTGCAAAGACGTTTAGGTTAAAGAAAACTAGAACACTTGAAACTAATCACTACGTCGTTATGAAAAAAAGAGTGAGCAACACAAACGTGAAACATGCAAAGCGATTTACTTGCTACAAACAATAAGAGCTTTGAAAAGTAGAAGCAACTTCAAAGATAAACTCTCATCAGGATCGGAGATAAAAATCGCCCAAACACGTGATTAACAAAGACGTTTGATCTTGTTTAGCTGACAGAAATGAGCTTTCACTTCAAAGACCTGGAAAATCAAACCTTAGACCGCTCTGCGATAAAATCCTACTGAGATTATCTTGTTCACACTACAGAAACTTTTCCTCTGCTTTCTAGTTAATCCAACACCGATTTTATTTGCTCTTAAGATCCACGACTTGCCCAAACTAACCACTAAAGATTATCCCGCTGACTCTCAACAACGCGTCGCACTGTGCGTGCTATTTCCTTGAAATGCTGATTCGCAATGAACAAAATTGCAAGATTTTTCGATATTTATATAACCCTGGCTGCTAGAAATAAACAGAGAGTGTTGAATGGAAATGTGAGTGACAGCATATAATTGACGCAGGAATGCTGAGGAAGTTCGTTCTTGCAGATACCATTGAATGCGTCCCGGAAAAAGGCAAGTCTGCTGATAAGAAACTTTCGCACCAAACTATTATTGTGATGCGAGTAAGGCAACAGTCTTGTCAACACCAGTATAACGGCGTTTGGCGCCATTGTCTCCATTCAGATCGTTGTCGGACGAGGTGCGAGTTTGTAAGTTTCACCTGCTGGGTCGAGAGATAAGGTTGGTTAACGAAACTTGGTTAGCATTGTTCAACATCCTGTGAGATTTCGTAATAGCGAGTATCAGCTTTTGCAAGATTGTAAGGGAAAGGTGGAAAAGAACTGAAAGAAGAATCCAAAATGAAGAAATGAAGACGCCCATTTTGTCGACATTTTGTGCAGAAATGTTTTGTCAACAACGACACATTGTTTTCTGTGTGAAGGCCTGTCTAGCAAGCAATGTGATTATGTTGGCGAAATGCGTTTTCAAACATTTTAACCCCATATACAGTATTCACCAACTCTCTGTTTGCCTGAAGATCACTGCATTTAATGAATATCTTTTAAACAAGTATGGAGTTATGTATGTCTGATCATAACTACGTTTTTGCTTGTATTTAAATGCATTATTTTCCTTAGCATTCTCAACGTTCTTATCAGTTGGATTAAAAAGCTACTTTCACAACGATAGCTTACAAAACTTTGCTTGGACAAAATGAACAAAACATTACATAAATGCCATCAACTAAGCACTTATGTTGAACCGACTTGCAAAGCGTTTGCCTGTTTGCCGAGATGTCAAATATATTTAGCTTCTTGAGAGTAAGCGATCATTGTGAAGCAAAATATGCGAAAATGAGTTAAACAGTCAAACCAACACTAACCACCAAAGCTACATGTAAACTCTCATAAAACTTCTAGCAGCTCTGCATTAATCGTGCGGCTCTTAATTCAAACGCAAACCCTTTATCTAAAACAAAATGTCACAACGATCGAAACACAACACATATATATTTCGATTATCCGACGTTCTCGCAAGTTATATTTCTGTTCTCAGCAGCAACAAGACTGCTGCACATGGGCGTCATTTGCCCCTCCCCCCGGAAATTAGGACTAAGAACCAGAATTTTCTAGAAAACTTGAAATCAGTAGCTTAATTCCGACTAATCAATTTGATTCTTGCAATGACAGTTTATTTGCCGGTAAAAAACTCACACAGTACAAGAGGCAGGTTCACTGTTCTGGTGTCATGCGGTGGTCAGCTTGCAATTCACTCATGTGCGCTACCTTGCCTGCAAAAGCAGGGTGCTAAACTTGTGAGCGGATTGTTCTAGTGTTGATCTATATTACGTAACAACACCATGGCAACAAATTCTTAAAGGTTTAAAATTAGGATAGTAGGCGTTTTGCCGCATGTGACTGTTGAACGCAGACATCTTGGCAATGGCAGGTAATGCAACGAGTGAGTGACTGCTGACAACGCTAAGCCACGTATTTTTATACTGGGTGAAGAGAAGCACGAGTGAATTTTAGCGATGTTTCCAGAAGTTTGATAAGTCCATTGTGAGCAATGTCCCCTCTTAGGTGCGCAGATGCGCAGTACCACTAGAGCAGTGGTTCTCAAAGTGGGCGGAATCGTCCCTTTGTGCTCGATTTTGAAGGGCAAGTGGGCAATAGGAGGGCAAAACAATACAAAGGCGGCGAAAAAGCTCAACCACTACCATTAATCGATTATTGAGTTAACTTCAGTCAACTATCATTGAGTTAAGTTCGGCTGTAACTTAATGCTCTTATAGCAAAGAAACCGATTATTGATTTATAAGCGAGGTGATCTACTGCTGTACCTCACCAAAATGTCTTCCATTACATGAAAGCTTTGTGAAGGCCGCCGAGCACACCAATCACACTGAACTGTGGACCATGGTATGTATCGTTTTCTTCAAATCAAAATTTTAAAAAATACAGCAAACCTCGGTTAATTCGGATCTTCTCCAAAACCGGAAAAAATTGGTGGTACGAATGACTTGTAACGTTTTTCTTTTTGAACATCTGCGGTTTATCCGGATTTTTTAACCCGGATCTTCGCCAATACCGGATAATACCTGCTCTTTTCACATCTCGTAATCCGGGTTTTTCTGCTCTTCCACGCTGTTGTGTTTTTAAGTGCACTGACTGGTCTCTGGAAAAATTCGGCAGCTTTCAGACGCAGCACAAAAGTGCTCACGATCGCCAACAAACGTTTAGAATCGTAATACCTGAAACAACGGCCGCAACTGCGCGTAATATTCGACTAAGCGAAGAGACGATTATACGTCACACGCGGGCATAGCATATTACTTTGAAGATAACACTCATGGCACGCCGACCCATCACGGTTTCTGTCTGTTGATCAGTGTTGAGTGTGCGTGTCTAGAGCATTATCCCTGCGTGTATTGTACTCGGTAAGATGTCTCAAGGGCAGTGGCGTGTTTATGCAAAATGGCGTCAAGGGCAAAGTTTGAATGTGCGCCCTTGTTCATAATTAAAATACGAAGAATAGGCACAATTTTTGCGAAGCACAAACCATGAAGAAAGTAAATGTTTGAAAAGAGAAAATATATCTTTATTTTTGCTTTGAGCAAATGAAATTGTAACTTATTCATAAGGACCATAATGTACTTCTATTCTCATTTGTTTTATTTTAAAGGCCATCAAAAAATTTACACAGTAACCTTATCACAGTTCATACTTGGTATTGGCTGACCATATTGTAAATCTTACAAAAGATTACGCAACGTATTGCAACTGCAGACGACAAATTCTTTCCAAAATGAAACACATTTTCCTAAAGCGTGGGAAGATGAGCTTTTTCTGTGATTTTTCGGTCATTCGCCAAATCTTTTTTGAAATGACCAAAAAATATTAAGTCAAATCGGTGATAACGCCTTTTTCAGTTATCAAAGCTGTCCTAAACTGAAGAAACAACAGAAAATTTTTAAGCTATTCCGGCAAATGACTAAAATGTCTCAGCGAAAAAAACAGATGGGAAGGACGAGGTCATAGATACCAATATGACAAGCGAGTGTTGTTGTTTTGTCACAATGTCTGATGGTCGTGTTGTGTCACAATACTATGGTTTTGTCATAATGCTTGGTAGTGCTGGCGCAACTTGTCCTACTAACTGCATTAGATAAGGGCGCTGTGTTGATGCAGTTTTGCAGTTAATGGTTGTATGGGGCGCAAAATATAGGTTGCAGAAGCACTAAGTGACGAACTTTAATTTTTGTTAGGCAATTTTTGCGACCCCGTCAGAGTGGCTCCCATGTCACGAGCCATGTCTGCCTTACCCTAGATACGCCACTGCTCAAGGGCATTACCTTCCCAACAGAGTGATTGCTGACGGACCAGGCGCAGAATCTCGGGGTCAGTTTAAAATCCCGGATTTTTTCACAGTCAAGTAACCTAAAATTATGAACCTAAGATTGTTCATAACTGCCTGGATATGGCTGTTACTAATCTGATGCACCATAGTAAAGACATCAGTAAGTTCGTTTTGCTGCTGCGAAAGTCTGTTGTTGGGCCGTGAGTTTGTTCAATCTACGTGATTTTCACCGTTATCTCAGTACTTAGATTAAGTCAAGCTAGAAACAGCCATCTTCGGTTAATGCGGATCTTCGCCTAAACCGGATAAAAGCGAATTCGGATTAACCGAGGTTTACTGCACTACCTCGTGTTTGCTTTACCAGGTTTGGGTGCGACAGCGATGCGTCGAGAGTAAAAAGGGGGCGATGGAACAAAGAAGTTTGAGAAACGCTGTACTAGACCATTTGCGCAGTGAAATCTCATTCTCGCGCACTAACAACATTCCAAATTTGATATCGTATATGTACGCATAGCCCTTTTAACGCTTGAAATGCTTCACTGGTTGTGTGTCTACGTGGTTGCACAATTGCATGCTCACTTTTACACAACATTTGCTCCGCCTAAAATTTTTTTAGAGGGAACACTTATTTGTTATTGTGACCAATATGCCTGCGTTGCTGGGTAAACTAAAGTCATAGTTTGTGGTTTCGTTAAACCACGGCAATGCTTCTTTGAAAAGAAGAACCCTGCTTGGAAATCTGCAGATAGCCTATTGGGCAAATTATCGTAATATACCTGGCTGACGCTGCCAACGAAGCTCATTTTTGTGACTGTTGCCATGACACGGGGCATTTCACTTATGCTGTACAGTTGCGTACAGAGGGAGAGGGGGACGGTCCGGGCATCCAAGGCAGGGGGAATCCAAAGAGTGAAATTACAAAAATTAAAATGCTGTAACTATAGATGATTTATCCTATTGTAAGGCTACTAACACATGCTGGATGGGTTTAATTTTTCGAAACTTTTTTTTTTGGCCATACTACTTTTTACGTATTCAAATGCTAGTAATTCTGACATTCTTCAATACCAGGGACCTATACTCTGCGATTTTCCAGATCGTTCGATCGAAGGGAAATCACAAAAAAGGAGTGAAAGTTAATCATAGACGTTTAATTGATTTTTTGAGCCAAATTTCAAAACTCTCTTATTTCAACTTGCTTGATTTACCTGACTCTTTGATGCATCACTAGGTTCCCGTTTCGTTTATTGATGTGGCAACCCTGGGTGTACACTAATACAACCGCACATCTGTGCTTGCTCTATGTGCATCATTTTGAGCTTCGTCATTTGGCAGCTCAGGCGGATTGATCATAACGGCTAACACAAGTCCGTATCTGTTCTGTCCCCCTAGTAATTGTACGTATAACAGCCACATAATAAAAAACGGAGGTTTTCTTCCGTACTTTATGCGCATTCTCAATTCTTGTGTAGTTTAGCAAGTTTCAAACTGTCAACCCTGGGTGTCCGCTATCCCAACTGTCAACCCTGGGTGTCCGCCATCCCAGACGCATGCCTCTCGGCTCGACTGCTATTCGACGAGACATTCGCGCAGCCTTATGTTTTTGCAGTTGTGAACTGCCCTGTCGTAGCGTTGAGTGTATTTTACTCCCTGTTTGAATGCACAGCCTTATATTTTTGCAGTTGTGAACTGCGCTGACGTAGCACTGAGTGTGTTCTACTACTCTGTTTCAACGCGTTGTCGGATATTTTAGCAGTTATGAAATGCTCTGTCTGAGCGTTGAGTTCTGTGTTTTGCTGCGGTCTCCATACGTGGAGCGCTGATACACTGACACATTGTACAACGAGTAAGGAGAGTGCGTGTGGAAAAATATGTATGTTGTGTCAACAAACTTCGCCAAAACGTTGGTTTCGAAACGTGAATATGACGTCATATTGCGACGTCACAAACAGCGTATATTCAGTAACAATGGCCACCATATGCCACTGCTCAATACTAGAATTTGGTAGGGGGCATACAATCAAGCAGTCGCCCCAGGCATCACAAGACGTTTGCACGCTACTCTTGCTGTAGAAACGGTAAAGCGTTTTGTGAACGTCCATTTGCATTGCATCGTCAGCAATTTGAAAAAAGTAAGCAAAATGTTGACGTTGCCCCCCCTGGAAAATTTCTGCGGACGCCCATGCAGCTGCGGCCAGGTTTGATAGGTTTTATCGTGGATGCATTTGTTAATGATGAAAAACGATAACTTGAAACTCGAATTCAAACGGTCAAAACCTACTCTCCTAAAGGTTGTCGTTTCGCCCTACAATTGAACATGTAGTTTCCCTTGATTTGAAGTATGGTGTTTTACTGGTAATGGAATGATTTNACCAGTGCCGTATCCTTCGGGCGTTCACTAAACGCCTTTAAGTTTTGCGTTGAGCATATTTTCAAATACTTTATAAAGAATTAAGATTTGTGCTTGGGTTTTCCCTGATTATATTTACCCATGTTCCAATAAAACCCTTTCTTGATTTAAAAGAAACCCTGCCTTGGTATAAATGCTTTTGCTGTGGTTGAACAATTCTTGGATTGCACGTCTGACCGTTTTCACCGAGTGTTAATCACTGCAAGGCATTCATATCACCTCGCTGAAGGTCTTGGCTAAAATTAATAAATAAAGAATGGAGAAACACAGGCAGCACAGTAGCATGCATGTTTAAAATGGCAAGGCGTTCACCAATCTTCAAGAATTTGCATTCTGTGGGATTTAATTCTTGTATATATATTGTCCACCAATGTTGATGGATCTACAATGACATAGAGCTGAGTATCATCTGCATATATCTGACAAGCCATATCATGCTTGTCAAAATATACATTATTGATTTCGTGTACAATAACAGTGTGCATCAGGCGTCTCAAACTCAAATGCTCCTGGAGTCCTGGGGTCAAATGAAGGCTTATAAAGTAACTCGAGGGCTGCATTATGACGCTGACGCAACAATGGCGTTACTTGAACCTTACTAGAAACAGTTTTTACATCTTATTTCCTGTGAAAGGTTTCGTGAGTTATAGGTAAGTCATTTCTAGCCGTCTCTATAAGTTCGTAACACCGGTAATAAACGAAATAACGTAAATGTTAATTATTTGAAAATTCCCAAAAAGCATCACGGGCCGTCCAAAACGCACTCGAGGGCCGCGTGCTTGAGACCCCTGGTGTATATTACGAATAAGTTGACATTCGCCAGTTACTTTCTGCATGCTGCTTCTGCTTTCTTACTTTGCGCCTGTTGTCATGAAACCATACCGGTTTGGAACGAATCTTGACTCGTTTGATACGACATGGTGCTTGTTCATCAAGAATATTGCGTATGTGCTTGTCGTAGAACTCGACTAAACAATTCAGATTGGCAACTTTTTCAAGTAAAGGCGTGAGAGCATTTGATATTGCCATTTCCAATTCCTTTTCAGCAATGTCCTGCCAGAGACGATACTTAACAAGGCCGTAATCGTGCATTGATTTTTAGTATATTAATAAGCGGATCTGACACCGATACTTTTCCAAATAAAAGTGAGCTTTGTGTATGTGTTATTAAAACATCAAGAATATGACCTGTGCGATGAGTTGGCACAGCAGCATGTTAACTCCACTTCCGTGTAGAAGTGCAAAAATAATCGACTCCGACGCCCTGCCTCCAACCCAACAACGCCAGCCTTGTTATTTTTAGGGTGTAAGTTGCCACAAACCTCATTTAAGTACAGGTACGTTGCTTGGTGTTTTTTCAACAATTCTGTGTAATGAATGTGAACTAGCGTAGCAAAACCTTTCAGACTAAATATGCGTCTGTCGAGTTTTGCTTTGAAGTGGTTCACGCTTGTGATTTCAGCAAACCACACACACCAAATAAAACATTGTTGGATTCAGCGTCATGCTATTTGTTGGAGGACCTGTTTGGGTCTGTCTTGAGCCTTTGTGCAGTCTCAGTTTTACTGCATCCCGCTAACAGCACAGGGTAATGAAGCCAGGGGTGGATATTAGATTTTAGGGGCCCGAGGCACACTCGCAGAAAATGGCCCCAAAAATCGCCACTGCCAAAGATGCATGTGGGACTACGTGGATAAAAGAATGAAACTTGTTTCACATTTCAATTTATGCACTATGCAAAACAATGCAAAAACTAAGTGCAAAGCACTTAAAAAGGGGAATCCACTGCATCTCTTAAAAAAGGGATGCCCGAGGCGACCGCCTGCGGTTCGTCTCCCTTTAATATCCAACCCTGAATGAAGATGTTTAAGAAACCACGATGTACGTTTTTAGCATTTCCAAGACCATTATTCGTGTCCTGCAATTAATGATACATGTTATGAGCCATTTGTGACCAAATATAAAATGTAGAACAGGGTCTCAAACCCACATTGCTCCGTGGGCCACATGAGGACTTACAAGGTAACCCGCGCGCCGCATTATGACGCTGACGTAACAATGGTGGTACCTGAACTTAATTTTACATCTTATTTCCTGCGAAAGGTATCATGAATTATATAGGCAAATCGTTTCTAGCCGTCTCTACGCTCGTATTAATCAATCCTAGCCGTCAAAGGAACTTGTGCACTCGCTGGCTGAGCACTTTTAAACACCGGTGAATAAACCAACGTAAATGTTATTCATTTCATTCACTTTCATGCCGGCTTTTCCTCTAGGGAGGGTTGCGGGGACAACATCCATAGGAGAACTTGGAATACCTCACGGTCAACATCAATTTCAGATAGTTCTGCTGGTTCCACACCACGACGGGACCAAGTGGTTCGACATTCAGGGCTATGCAAATTTCACAGCTGCGCACTTTGTCGCGAAGTGTCACAGCAGGGGCGTAACGAGGGAAGCACAATGCCTCGGGCGCCGAATCACTGGGGGCGCCGAAAAGTCGCAAAAATGTAGCAAGTTTTCTCTTCAAAGCAATGCGTTTGCTTCCAAAGTACCTTAGATGCAAACATGAAGGCGCCAAACTTGTTTCTTGCCCCGGGCGCAGTCTAACCTCGGTACGCACCTTTGTCACATCGTGGACTTTTCGCTAAAATCCCATCTCTGGTGCTTGCGTCTGAGTTAATATTCTTTCAGTCATTACCCAAGGTTCACGACCACAGGTAAGGATCCGAACAAAGACCGATTTGAAAACTGACAGATTTACAGTGTTTAAAAGCTAACGTTTTGTGGCCACAGAGCGATAAAGCTCACGCAGAACTGCGTTGGCTTTACCAATCCGTGTATCAATCTCTTCGCACCGCCTTCCGTCACTCGTAAATACCACCCCAAGGTACTTGAACTTCTCCACCTGCTGCGTGTGTTGCCGTTCACTTGCCGCATACACTGGCTTGGGTTTGTAGAGAGACATAGTACCTCGGTATTTTTAGTGCTGATTTTCATTCCGGCTCGGTTGCACGCAGCAGAAAACCGATCGAGTGCATGCTAAAGACTGTTGAGAATATGCTTGCAGTAGCAAATCGTCTGCAAAAAGTAAACGGTTGATCCTGCAGCTCCCGACTGTGACACCCTCGTCGACTCGGCTGTGGCTGTCTATCCAGTTCATGTAGACCAGTAGTTTTTCAATTCCGGTTCTGAAGGCCACATTCGGCTCCCAGGTACATTTGTGGGGCCCTCAGCAGTCTTTCAATAAAACGTCTAATATTCTGTGTAACAGACTTCGTTCTGCTGTGAAGCAAAAGGTGTCAATTGAATTGTGTTAAAAATATTTAGTGACGCTCTCCAGCAAAATCGTGGGTCTGGAATTGGCTCCCTTCAGCGAAAAGGTTGACATCCACTTATGTAGACTTTGAAAAGGAGCGGTGACGGCACACACCCTTGTCGGAGTCCAACACCAACGGTGAACGGCCGTGATTTAGCTCTCCCGACACTGACACAAACTTCTGAGCAGGAGTATAGTGATTTTACGCCCAGTAACAGGCGGCCGTGAACACCGTACTCCCGCAATTCTCCCCAAAGCTCTTCACAAGGAACCCAGCCGTATGCTTTCTCGAGATCGACAAAGCATGTGAAGATGTCTTTAGCATACTCCCAAGATTTCTCAAAATTTTGCTGGAGAGTGAAATTTAGTCTGTAGTGCTACGGCCGGGACGAAAACCGCGCTGGGTATCATTCAGCGGTGCTACTATAGCGTGAGGTCTACCACACTATAGCGTGAGATCTACCTCCGGTTACTACTATAGCGTGAGGTCTACCACTGAATTATTTATCCCT
>JGI24159J19872_10000003_pt1 | contig 90622 bp, 55 predicted proteins | sample Ectturendosymbi4_FD_19872 | JGI IMG/M metagenome (IMG submission 19872) | reverse complement strand
CACTTCATAACGAGACGTCTTCCTGTCGAGGTGGCCAACGCATTGGCTCCTTCAGGGCGCTGACTCAGCAAATCACGTTCAGAACCAGACCGCTCGTTATCTATATATGGTAACGAGACAACGAAAAACTGACCATGTAAACGTAGTAATTGACGTCAGAACGGACTGTCTCGTTTTGGTGGACCGTCGCTTGACATGTAAACGCAGTACTGTGTGCCCTAACCTACATCTCGAGTCCATTGGTGAAAGCCCACTCAACCACTGACTTGTTTTGATAAGATTTAGTGCCGTAACCCACGCCTTGCTCCGAAGAATGAAGTCAATCTTACACGTGGTTGCGGAAAAATTTTCATAGAGGTAGAGATGCCATTTGTATCCCGCCCTAGAAGTGTCTGCCGTACCGAAGTCTGCCTTCCTATCCAACGTTTTTGACGATCCAATCAAATTCCAAAATCTTCATTTGTTTTTTGTTGACATGTTTGAACTCTGCCACTTTCAACCGAGAGAGGTATGTTGTCTGTTGTGTACATTTGCCCACATTGCCCTTTTAGACAAAAATGTTGACCCACCAGTGTTTTTGCCCTTGAAAATAGAATTGAGGTAACCGTGTTTCTGCATAAATTTTCTGTAAATTACTCGTTCACTTTCGTGTAAATATCACCAACTTAACAACCTGTTAAAAAGAATTTGATCTCAATTGTACAATCTGAATAATACTAACATGTTCGTAGACAGCATGATTTTAGATCACATCAGAGTTTTGCTGACACTCTAGTAACCGCTATGATTGTCTAGTAACCTAACTGTGTAGGTATATCTTTTTCACCATTCAACCAGTTAGCTTCCCCAAGTTTGGAAACCAAAGGCGGTGTGAACAGGTACACTTGTCACTATTTCCGCAAAATGAATCTTAGTTGTTTTACAAATATTTTCTTGAAAATAAAAACCTTTATTTTAATCAGTGGTTCTCAAGTAGAGGTGCTCGCAACTTCTGGTGGTGCGAAACATCATTTCAGGGGGTGTGAGAAGCGCCCGCCTCAATGATAGGAAATTGATCTATTTATTACTCTAATGCGTTTTTTTGCCTTCTTTTGCAATAGACTATAAACAAACACGCGAGGTTCTTTCAAACCTATGTTATTCGTGTAAAAATCAACTGCATTCAATTCTTACTTACGAGAGCTTGTAGTAGTTTTTGTTCGAATGAACTAGATATTGGAGTTGCTTTTGTGACATACTCATTAAATTTAAATTTAGATGAAATGCCAGAAAATGGGAGCTGAAGGAAGATGTTATAGAACTTTTTTTCCCAATTCGTGCTCTTGAAATGCAATTTGAAAGCAAAACTTGGGAAGATTATTGATCCTCCGCTGTAGTTATGTTTCCAAGACTGTAGAACAGCACTAGCTATGCTCATTCCATTTGTGCCAACAGACCTATGCATGTCAGGATTTAGCACTCTTTTGTCAATTAAGACGAAATCTAGAAATCACTTGAATGCATAGGCAGACACGCATGTTGCTATTAGCAACATAGCTCCTAGTTTTGAAAAACTGATAAACAAGAATAGAAACAAAAGAGTCGTTGAACTGAAAGACCTTAGCAAACTTTTGGAGGTTATCCTTTGATTTTATTATTTTGTACTTATTTCAAGCAAGTGATAATTTTTTGTAGAGTATATATTTAAATGGTAATATGCTATCTTTCTTTGTCCATATGTTTGATTGTCGTTACATATTAGAAATTTAAATTCATTTCTAAACGTTTGAAAGCTAGTGTTTAAATGCAAATTGTAGGGGGTGCGAGGTCAAAACAAAATGTTTTAGGGGTGCAGGAGGAAAGAAAGCTGAGAAGCCCTGCTCTAAATTTTGTGAAGCATACGCATGAGAACGTAGCAGCGATTGCCAAAGTAAATTAAATTATGAAGTGAGGTAAAAAACTTCGCAACTCACCATGCCTTCATGATTAGCACATGAAAAAAATGCTTAAACTTGGAAAACTTGATCATGTTTTTTGCTTATCGCGTTACAGTTTTTGATTACTTGAAACAAACTTGATTTCAGCGTATATTGCGGTTTCATAACGTACAAGTCACGCAAATTATAGACTACTAATTTGAATTAGACAAGCTGCAGTTTGAGAAAAAGTATGACATAGTAGGGAAACGTGTAAAAGTTTTTCCAAAATTATAAACACTTGGTAAACTACTGTAGGGAAGCTTTCTAACTTCAGATAATTTCATGTAATAAGCACAATTGAAAGTTGCGAGTTTTTTTGCCAAAAACACGAAGGAATGTAGTTTTAATTAAGTATCTTTTGCTGCAGGCATATCAAAAGCAAACGTTGGTGCAGTCGAAAATCACTCGAATAACAAGGTGCATTTGTGGAATTTGTTTAATTGTGAAATCACGTCATCTGACTGCAGCAAGTTGGAATGAGCGGGTAAACAGCAATGTGCCATTGTGCGCAGTTGTACATGCAGATCTGACGCTTTGGGGAGCAGTTATAAGGCACTAAAGAACATTAGGAAAGTTCGGAATTTTTAACAATGCCATAGTTATGGAATTATATTCAATCTCCAGCCATTTCATGACTTGCATACTTCACCACTGTAGCATACTTTCCGTAATTTTCAAATTAACGTAAAGAGAAAAAAATCTTATCAATGTTTACCGAACCTGGATATTACCAGAACACAAAATCCACTACGCAAGCATGTCTGCTCTGATCTGATCGTCTTACCTAAAGATTTATAATAACTGCCTTATTCTCGTGTTATATACACTTATATGCCGAGAATTTCGAGATGTTATTATTGAAAAGGACACAAAATTAAGGGGACATCCAGGCCCGATTTAGATATGTGGAGGACCCAGGGCAGCCTTTGTGCGGAGGCCCTCAGTACCATTGTTAGGCCTACGCCACAACGCCTCTTGCTTCAGCAAGGGAATTCTTAAAGTACATATTGAAATATAGGCATCTCTAAATTTGTTTTTTAAATTTTTCATTAGGGACCCGTAACGTTCACGTTTGCCCAAATAATGCCATCGTTCTGTTGGTTGTAGGTTTCTGAGAATAAAAAAAGAAAAAAGACAATAATTTCAATAAATGTAGACTTTTTTTCCTAATACTGTACTGTTGTTATTAACTATTTTTAGGATTATTCACATCAAATATGTTAAACCAGTCTTAACCAGGGGTCCCAAGGCTCATGACTGTGGAGACCCCTGAGCAGGTGCCAGGCGCGGATTTACCATTAGGCTAAAAAGGCTTAAGCCTAGGGCCCCTGATTTCGGGGGGGCCCAAAATTTTTCTGTAATCAATTATGTTTGTATTTTTGTTTTTGTTAAACGCACGTTGTTTTACTTTGCCACTTACAAACGACCTCTTTATGGATGAATGAGCACGAAGGATTGAAATGATTGGCGATGAGCATTCTTTTTATGGCGTTGAGGATTGGTTATATTGTATCGTATAATAGTGGAACAAAACGCCTGAATCCATTTTTCAGATGACACGAGGCCAGTGAGGTACTCAATAAATAAGCAATGGGTGTGTGGTCAGATAACTTCACCGCTGCCTTTTTAGTTAGTTTCATTGCGACTGTCTTTGTTCCTGATATCGAGGGAGTTGAGGATAAAGTAGCTAATATGTTTATGAATTGGAAGAGCTTGTTCAGTGGATGTAACGAGCACGTGTGGTGCTAATTTGTATGACATCAGTTGTCCCAAAACTTCCAGAAGTGCCCCAAATTTGAAATAGTCTAGGGTCCCGAAAATGAAAATTCGCCTCTGGCAGGTGCCCACTTTGCCCTTCCTTAAATAAGGCCCTGGGGACAAAGTGACTGTTCCCGGGATCATTTACACCAAATGTTCCCCTGGATCCGTCACTGATTCTCTAGATTCATGAAATTTCAAAGTGAACAGCAGATCTTTTGAACCTTCCACACCGGCAGACATTTTCTTTTCCAATGAGCTTGAAATTTCATGGCACACATTCTTAAGGAGAAAGCGACAACTTTCCTTTGCGTACAGCTAAATAATTGTATCTAGAAATACACAGGCGTTTATTTGTCTGCTTGTCCCAGAAAAAGAACTTAGTTCAATTGTGTGTTTTACATTTATTCACGTAACGTTTGCACTTGTAAAACATCAGGTTCATGATCTGTGTCAGCCTGTCCTGTATGTGCGATGTAACTTCTACATCAGGGGTTACCAACCTTCCTCTGACGATGTACCCCTTCAGCATTTTGACTGATGAGCATGCACCCCAAAAATTTCTTATGAAAATAAGGCTTAGTGAAATAACAAAAAACAATTGAATTTTAATAGAACTTGTAGAATTTTGGAACTGTTCGGGTAAAATATCTCAAAGTTAATTTGTTGCTGCTGTACAATAAATGTACCCTTGGAGACAGGCAAATGTACCCCTAGGGGTACATGTACCCCACGTTGGGAACCTCTGGTCTACATAATTGATAGTACCTGTACCCCTAATCCACAAATTCATAGGCAATAACCACGAATATAATTGACGTCATAAAATTTCTTTTCTAATTCAGCAAGATATTAAATTGAAAAAGTTTTCATCCTAAACTTTGCTCCACTCGACTTATAAGTTGTAACCTATAGATCTCACACTTTCCAGTGGCTGCATGTAATTAAGCATTGGTAGCACATCTGTCAAAGTTGAAAAAATCATGTTATATTTTTGTTTTCTTAAAACGCACAAAAATTACATATTCGTGTATTCGAATTTCATTTTCGCGCGAAATCGTTCACAGTGAGATGATTTAGACGTAATACATATGACAAGATGAGCAGTGACGCGCAAAAATAATAATAATAATAATATAAATACATAATAGCGAATCTCAAACGAGTAAGAAACTTGTATTCTGACAAGAAAAAGCACAAAATAAACGCTCAGTCAGTAAGTTCATCTGCTTCGCTGGCGTTTGAGGTACCTTATTTTTAGGCATTTCAGAAAAAACATAGAAGTGACGAAAAACACAAGTCGTAAAAAAACTTGCGTGGGAAGAATAAGGAGGCTCGCCAGCGTACGATTTTTTTAGTTGACCGGTGATAAAATTGCCTCAGCTTTGAGTTGATCTCTCAGTTTGTTCATGGTTTGATTAGGATTGTCATTCGTGACATCTGATGACCTAGAGACAGTGCATCACGTTTTATTTCGGCATTTCACGCAAAGGTTTGTGACAAAGTCTGCTAACAAACAATTAGCCTCTGGAACATTATGTATATATGCTTGCGAAAATGAGCGTCCATGGTGATAACCATTATTTGTACTGGTCAAAAAATGATTTTCTCACATAATCTACTGTCAATCATTTTCGAAGTCCTCCGCTGTAGAAGCAACGTGCTACTGTTGCACAGGCATTGCGGAAGTACATCTAAAGGTGCGTAATTCAGATAAGGACAACACCGCAAATGAAAATTCGAGTGCAGCCCGAAAACAGCTATCAGTTTTGTATGCTGATGCAGTAGAAACCGTTTCGTGGCAAGTCATGCGCAACTCGGTATCATCGAAATAGATACGCCATGTCGCTAAATGAGATCAAAAGCCTTTAGTTCTCAAGACATATCACTTTTCGCGAAGTGCCAGAGCGAAATTACAGTGGATAAAATATTGGAGTCGAAAGACTGTGCTTCACAAGTAACTGCAAGCAATAAACAGTGTGAAGCCTGACTTGGACTGCTGTCGAAGCACAGCTTCGACTTTCGCACTTGCATGACATCTTATTACGAATTTAATTCATTTGAGAAATTAAGGTTATATGTCTTTTCTAAATGGTTTTGATCAAGCAAAGCACGTAAGCACCTCTCACCCGCTAATTAATTAGTGGACAAGGCTTGAAACCAAGAAAAATGAAAAAACGCACAAAACAATTACGCAAACAGTACAACGTACGTTCGTTCATTACGGGAGTGGCTTTCGGCCGAAGAACATGCTGGTTTGCACTAAAATGACAGAAATATGCTGAAAAAAGGTAGAAGTTGAAAAATCTGGGAAGGTCTTGCTGTGAACGCTGCTTGCCGTTACTGCAATCTCTGCTTCAGGGTTCAGTTGAGGATTTCTCCCTGCCTCCATCGAAGCAAAACTCTTCGATGTCCGGTGCCTTTCATGTCCACTTCATCTTTTCATCGGACAGGATTCAGGATAAACGCCTTTTCGTTCGACAACATCGTTAAACAAAACTGGCTTGCCTTTTACAACCATGTCTTTGATGCATCCTCGGAAGTTTTTCGCACCAAAACTTAATTGTGTTTGAGGTATTGCGTTTTCTGGAAAAAAAATGTATATTTAGTGTTGATTTGGTTGCGGTTGATACAACATAATGATGGATTCAGAACCGTCGCAAGAAAGTTTTCAATAGGGAGGCTTTGCGTTTCTGCGGGGGGACTTGACATTCTAAAAATTGACAAAAACTCCACTGATATATAGTGTTTCATGTTTCAATTTGGGGGGCTTGGAGCTTTGTTTGGGTGTGCTAAGCCCACCAAAGCCCCCCGTGGCGACGGGACTGGATGGATTGCCCATCAGTAACTTACTAAACGGTGTTTGAAAGGAACATTGGTTCTCACTTTGAAAACTTCGCAGAAATTTTTTCAATGGGTTGTTTGTTCACCGGCTTTTTTAGGAAATGACGTGTTATTTAGTGTTATTTAGACCTAAAGACATTACGCAAAATAACTCTGGACACAATCAAAATAAATACTATAATTTACCTGGAACTCCTCCAACGTACAATGGATCGTTTGTATCAGTTGCCGTTGTACTGAAGCTGCTGGTGACAGGTGGGACATCCTCGCCATCCACTGTTAAGAGAAGGGAAACTTTGCGCTTTTCCGCTCGGACAGTATGCCAGTTGCCGTTGCACAGAGGAAAACGCGGTTTCGATCGTCTCGTGGCAGACGCTTTGCGCAGGAATGGATTCTGGTACATTATTTCGAAGGTGCCCGCACCATTGTCAGCGCGGAAGTATATCTGCATATGGAAAGGGATGATTGGACCGTTCAAACCAGGCCATTAGAGTTAAATACCATTGAATCAGTCAATTTACGAATCAGGTTTGCAAGAAGTTTAAAAGATGAGTAGACCACATTCTCTCCTACTCACCGATCCATTGATCATTTCCAAGGCCAGTCCATCCGGGTATTTGCTGCTTTGCACGGTAAGAAATACGCCGCTAGCTGCCCACGTTCGAAACTTGAATTCGATCAGTAGGTCTGTTCCAACCCGGTACCTATCACCTGAAAGATAAAATAAGGAACACATATCTATAAACCATCCATCTGAAAAAAGAACTTGGATCACCATTCACCACCCTTCAAAATTTATCACTTCTATAACCACCAGTCGAAAATACGCAAGGGGTGAAAATGACACAGTGGTTTTTCTTGCATTAGTTTATTGTATCTGCGTTCATTCGATGAGAACGCAGAAACCACAGTGTGCAGTCCCTACATCTTTGTATGTAAACTCTAATATTGATTCGTTGAAGTTTCTATGAATGTAGCACAGTCATAATCGCAACGATTTTGCTGATTTTTTTCAGTTAAGCAAATAGTCGTTGTGTGTGACTGTTTTCCAAAAGAGAGTAAATTGCATTTCTCTCAAAGCAAAATGACGTCAAACTTTTCAAAAAACAATTGACGAGACCAACACCTTTTAGCATTGCTGGGATTGTTATTATGAATAGTTGTACCTCAAAACAAGAAAAAATCGGACATAGCCTAAAAGAACAAAATGGGCACAGCGTTTGGGCATTCTGACAGTTTTCGCACTTACGTTTCATCGCCTATTCTAAAATCTAACACCAGAAGATGCTTTAAAAAATGACAGCATTGGAGCAGTTTTCAAGCAGTGGGCATATTGCATAAGTGGTGAATCATAGCATGCATTTTTTCTTCCTTGAACAGTGGACTTGCCGGCCTGAAGCAATCGTACCTCGTTGAAAGTTTCACGACAAGAACAAGACAGACTTTAGACCCTTTATGTTACGAAAAACATTACATGCCTTAACGTGATAACTCGACTGCGAAATTCATCAGCGGCTCTCTTCGCATGCTGTATGAAGTCCGGACCCATATATCCCACTCAAACCTTGGTTGCATACAATGCTCGAACGAAATTTGAGGAATTTAGCTTCTGCTCAATCAGGTTTCATGCAATGCCACTGTGCACGATATGACAGTCGGAAAGTGGCGAAATTGAACACGCCTTTATTGTAAGTTCATCAACTTGGTCAAAGCAAAAATCTGGTTTATTAATCAAAGATTCAACATCAACTTGAAGTGCTTTCCAAACTTTTTTTCGGATGACCCGAGTAGTAAGCGTAAAGCTATATGTACAGCCAGGTTTTCTTAAGCTTTGATCTTGGTGACCGTTAAGACATTTTGAGAGACTGCGACATTTCATCTGGGTACTGAGATAGTCATAAAGCGAGGTTTTAATGTACTTTGGTTGTGGTTATGGAGTGAGCAGTGACGTATCCAGCCCAAAATTTTGGGAGAGCCAAAGTGCTTGACTTTGGGCGAGCAACAGTATTTCTGTTTAGGATGCCGCTTCTTAAAGCACAACATGACTAGATATGCTAAAAATTTTGGGGGCATGGCCCCTCGTCTACGCCAATGGCGGTGAGGTTCTACTGCATTTTTAGAGACCGTTTCGGTCTCTCAAAATAAGTTGAAAAAACACTGTTTATAGCGTTACCTTATTGCCACTGCTTGCTAATTAGAACATTACCGGCCAAGACCAACACGTGTAATTATTGTGATTCCACAATGACAGTTTAGTGGCAATTGGTTGCTACAATACTTATTCAGTCAGAAACATATTTATGTAATTGAGTACTTAGTATCAGTAGGACTTAATGAAATTTTAGCAAAAACGAATAATAATATTACGGCGAACACCTTCTGGGTTGGGACCCAGGTTTCACAAGCGCTGTTCTAAAGTACGGATGGGCTTCAAATAATTCAAGACAATCAGAATCCATTAGTTTTTCCCATCGCCGCAACCAGGCGATATTTTCGGGGGTATCATAAGTGGAGGATATAAATGGAGGACTTTTAGGCCACCTTGGCCCACTTTGCCTGGCCCTGGGCCCAAACCGTTAGGTGGTAGTATTTCGCTGAAGTTTTTACTGGAAACTAGGCTACAATCCGAGTCTTTCCCAAGCAGAGTTTTTTCTGTTGTTTCCAATGACCTTCACCAAACGTTTTGCCTATTTGTCATTTTTATTCCAAAATCAGCAGTTTTATCCAAAAAATCGCGAACTTCCGCAACAACAATCTGTTTGGGTTGAAATATCTTCCAAAAGAAACTAATGTGGAACAGCTTTACACACGCAGGCAACTGCTTATAAATCTAGTGAAAAGTGCCTTGGCGCATGATCATCAGCAAACAAAAATTTGCTCGCCGTGAATCACCTGCTTCTTCCTCGCACATGTAACTTACTTTGCATGACGTAACCACTGCCGAGAAAATGAGCACCGCTCTCAACATTTCTGTAGCAGCGTCCTACATCCGACTGGAGAACAGGACGAGATAGATCGAACTTGTTTCGCTTGTTTAAAGTGAGATCTTTTATGCATACGTCCATGCTGTTTGAAATCTGGAGGAAATGATACAAATATTTTGTTAAATTTTGAAAGTGCAATACTAAAGCTACACAAATTGAATACACACAACCTCAAAAAGTTACAAAGAGTAAATCTTATAATATATTATCCACTAATCTCCAGGAAAAATGTGTGTATGTTTGCAGAAATGGACCGGGTAACAATTTTCTAAGTTTATTAGGATCGTTTCAGTTCCAGCTGAAGGGTTTTTCATGATCGCTTATAAACATTTAAGTCACATCGCTTCATTCCATTCATTTGGGCTTAGTATATAGTTTGTGCAATTCCAGTCATTTGGGCTAAGTGTATAGTTTGTGCAGTTATCAGGGTGCGTTCTTGCAAAGCGTTATCGCCAGCTGTGAGTTCGGGCGAACAACGCTAACCCATGGCCGGAAAATCAAATATTTTAACGTCTTCGCACTCCTTCCGCAAGCCGTTGATTTTTAAGATTGTACGCGATAGGACTGACGCCAATCACAGTGCCCTCCAAATAAATTAGCATTGGATTATTAAAAATTAGCGTTCTTACCTTTCCGATCCTAGGTTCGTCCAAGTAGCTGGGGAGCCCCCCAACATACATTGCGTTATTGATGTCTAGATGTTTAGCACCTTTAGGAGAACGAAACGTCGTCTTTTTACCATCTACAATTAGCCGTCCTCTTCTCCGTGATCGCTTGAGCTTCACCTGAAAAGTTTTGTTGCAACGTATATTAACTACGGTATATGTCTAAATAAACATTCCCTTCATACGTTAATCCTGCAAGTAACGTTCCGATAAACGACTGTTTTTCTAGAACAAGTTTATAGTAAAACCTGTAAATTGGGAATTGACTACATCAACATTTTAAGCTTATCTGTCATTTTCGAAAATATATCTCAAGGTGATCAAATACAATTTGCTAGACTTACACATCAGCACACAAATATTGACCCAAATCTAACCCATTTATGAGCTTAAAACATGCGATCTTCACTCAAAACCACCGTAAACCTTAAACCGCAGAAAACTTGTAAAAAGTACTTCCTGACATTTCCTATTTTGCCACTTTTTGGGCCAACTTTCGTACAGTACTTTGGAAGTGATTTTTTTCTAATCGCAGTTTTCAATATCTAGTTCTTCACGAAATCATAACTCTTTTTGAACATCAACTTATACTCGGTAAGCGGGTGGCATGCTGGCTAGCCATTTCGATAGGATTTCAATCTTTCAGTAAGTCCTTCCATGTGTGTATACCTTATGCCATTTTCCGTCATTAATTGCTTTTCTTGAAACACCTTCGGCCACTCCTTTGCCGTTATCAAATTGAAAGACTGGAACTCCATCTTTTAGCTTCAAAGAGAAAAAATCGGCATGTTCTTCATGGCCCCCATATAGTAGCAGTCCGGTTCTTGCAATTGTTTTGATTCTCACTTGAAACGAAAATCTGTGAAAACAGACTAACGGTTGCTTTTACAATAAAACAAAGAAATCAGTTGGTTGAAACAAAGGAAGCCACAAGAGAGAATTTTATTCAATAAAATATGGCAGAGTTGTATTGTTTTACTGACTGGAACATTATAAAAAAACTTCATTCTTGGTCATTTCTTTAAATGAAAGTACTGTATTTGTGAAGTATTTAGGAACGAGTTTTGTTGTCAGTAGGCTTCAGAAACAAAGAAGGTAACCAAAGTATTAAGATACTTATCACAGTGAATACAATTTCATTGCCAACTCGAACGTAAACTAAAGCCATGTTACAAAACAAGCTTCAATCATCTGGTTGAAAGCGTAATCGCGGAAAAGTAAAATCGTTCAAAAACATTTTACAGTTCATATTTGACGGCCAAAAGCGAATTCTTTATTTCTCTTTTCCGCCAAAGTGGTCAAGTGGCGGCTTTAGACAATCGACGCTACAACGTCAGGTTTGCGATTCTTCGAGTTACCAGCATTGTTCAGTTGTATTCATCAGCACTGAACAAGTAGGAAACACCTTCGACCATGTACCTTTTTGAAACGTCTTTCGGAATTGTAAATTTTTGGAAGCTGTTTGTGCTCAGGCCAAAGTGGGCAGTTGAGTTTTGAAACTTGGACAGTCGCCCGACGGATTGGCAGTGATCATCACTGACCTGCGCATCACAAAAAACGCGTTGACAAACCATTTTATTTTGACTAATTAGCGAGCAAATTTAGGTACCTTAAAGACAAACTTTTATAGAAACAGATTCTTTTTATAACTTGACAACAAGAGTTTCTGTGGACATGATTGATAAACACAAATGGTAAAACGAAATGCAAATATAAACGAATTTCACAACAAAAAATGAGCATGCTGTTACAAAATTGAATCATACTTGAAAAAATTTGTTTAGTTCAATCAAATGTTTCTTTACAAACAAAAGTGGACCAAACGAGATTGTTAAATTTCATCTTACGACATGTTTTTTGTTAGCCATTGTCTACGTGTGCTTATTTTTATGTCTGTAAAATCTATGTAGTCCATCTAAAATATGAATGAAGCGCAAAGTAAACGACATAAAGCTACAAAGACCATAACGACATGAAACACATGTGCTCAATATAGCTCCAACCAAAAGGTTTTATAAAAATTTGTTCACGAACCAAGGAATACTTACAACTGGCCGAGGCATTGTGTCATCACTCAAAAATGGAGATGACGTAGTTGATCCAGGTGACAGTTGCCCAGAATCAAAATTGCTGACGTGAGTGTTCGGAGCCACAGTTGTTTTTGGAGCAAAGTTCACGAAGTCGCAAGTGCCGACGTGAGTGTTCTTTGCTTCAACCGCCGTCTTGAAATTCACCAAGCTGAGAGAAATTTAATATCGTTCACTGTGTTAGAAAAATGATAGAATAAGTTGCATCTGTCGAAGGGAGTCCTTCCATAGCAGTTAATCAGTCACGACGAAAGGTATTCAGAGTGTCTATCTCGCCTATTAAACAGCCGCCACTAGCAGTTCTGTTATTCAGTTAGTATCTGATTCCTTGCCATATCAATGTCACACACGTTCTATTGCACAAGTTTTTACTGCTATAGGTCAAGAATGGAACACAAAGGTTTGTTTGGTAATTTCAATTAATGCAATTATTAACCGTAAGTTTACAGAGAAATTTGTTCAGTCCCGAACAACCCGCAGAGCCTACAAAGGCCCGAAATTCATTTTTTGCACAAGACATTACGTTAGTTTCGTGAATATATTAGAGAAAATTTTATCACCAACGTCACACAGTGTTACAGGACTATTCGCACGAAGTAAGCAACTTTAATTGAAGTGGCCTAAGTCAGTTCAACACGCCACACATACATCAACACAGTGTATCACATATAGTGTTTTTTTGTGCCCACAAAACTATATCGTTTTACCATTCGTTAGCCTACTCACTTGTCGGCAAATAAATCTCGGACGCAGCCATTAAGAGACTTCAGTGGGATGCTTGTGTAACGCGTGACGTAATCTTCTGGCACGCCGCCAACAAACAAATACCGAGTGCGAAGAGTTTTATCTCCGTTGTTTCCAAGCGAACCGGAAAATATCGCGATGTCCTCGTCCATCTGTAGCGCCACACTGAAAATGAGCGAACTCTGTTTAAGTCACGCGTCTTTGCATGATGAAATATCTTTGCCAAGAAAATATATTTGCTTGGTGATCGTATAAGCGTGAAACAAACTTTAGTATTATCCTTTTTTCTACAAAAATGAACTGTGCTACTGACATTACCACCACCACCAGCGGTTTCTTTGCTTACTTAGAACCATTCCGGTGAACAGTCACAAGATGTGAGCTTCCGTCGTTGTAGAAATTTCTGGGCGAGACCAGGTGGAGCTCAGCTCCTCTTTTGAGACGTAAATGAACGTGAACTCGGCCTCCGCTCAGATATATTGCATAGAAAGTCTGCAAAAGTGGCGGGCTGCGTAGTAAGAAATCAAATCGAAAAGTAGCAGTCTGTGTGAAAGTGTAGTACATGATTTTTTACACTTATATGATGATCTCCATAAAACATTCAACTTGAGTTGCACTAAAAATTTCTGAGCTGTGCATTAGTCTTCTTCATTTGCCAACCAACTCTGCAGTATGGGTCAGACTATTCAACAGACTCCCACGACCACGACCGACAGAAACTAGCTGAATATTCAAAATTGAAAGGTGGTACAACCTTACGAATTCCGTCGTTCTTTATTGCTCACCTTGCCTGCTTGCCTTCGTCTTCTTGCCAACCCAAAAGTTTCGCTAGTACCCATTAAAAGGATTGCGTCAGGTTCAAGAGTATTGAAAGTGATACCAACACTTCCACTTGGTTCTAAGTTGAAACCTCGAAGCTTCAAGAAACCTCCCTCAGCAATCCCAACATTGTGTTTAATCTGTTGGATTCAAAATTATAGTAACATATTAACCTTGGGAAATCTTTGCTCATATGCAAATTCACCCAGTTCAGTTGTTTAGGCACAACCAAAGCAGTAAAATACAGAAAAACAAGTAATACGCAAATATATTAGCGGTTGAAAGGTAAATAGCACTCTCACCTCGTTTGGACAAGTTGAAGTTACACCCGAATCTCTCACGATCTCGCCCAAACCAGAGCTTTGCAAGGGGGTTGGAGTGTTTTCGAACACGAAATCTTTCAGGCAGCCGACGAATGATATTCTGGTTACGCTTGGCCTGGATATCAAAATCACGATATTTTGGAATACCTATACAGTGCAGCACTTCCTCACAATGCATTGTTGATTAAAAAAGAAAAGAAGTGCTATTATCAACGCAAACTATCATAACCTAGGCTATTTCCAACGAGCAAGAACAACTTCCCACAGATAAATTTCAACAACACACGTTTGAAAATACTTTCAGTAACTTTTAATTGTAAAATATCGAGGAAGTGCAGTGAACCAGGGCTTGTTAGAAAAAATTGACCTCTAGTGTTAGTAAACCACCAACATTAATTTCAACGAAGTAAGCATACAGAAGATGGCTATAACGCTTCTAAAAGTACCGAAGCTCAAACTTTCACCTTACTGAGAATGCAAAATACTGTAGGTCCTTTTGATTAAAAAACATGTTACAAAATTTCAAGGTTTGCAAATGGGTGTATGAACTAGATGCACATTGGATATTTGGAGAGAATTAACTGGTTACCTGATGGTACGATCGCCGGGAGCACCTCCAATGCATAAATAGTCGCCGCGCGTAAAGTTGAGGACATTGTCAGAAGAACCCGCAAGAGGGAGCCATACTGTCTCTGGCTGCTCTTGTCCAATTCGAGCAACTCTCAAAAGCGCTGAAAATTGCGCAAGGTGTTTGCATTCTAATGTGCGTTATATCACAAATTCACACCACCGTTCTGATGATCAGTGTTTTACACAAAACAGAACTGCAATTAAGGTTCCTGAAATAAAGAATGCGCTGACATTTCGCTAAATTGTATGAAGAGCAGGCAGCGAAATATGCGCGGTTTCATGAAACGCAAACGAACGCCATAAGCCGGTTTGTTCTGCATTTATTAGAATAAATCTTGTATGCTATGCAAGTGTTATAGTTTGGCAATCAAGAATTTTTGTTTGCCAATGCAGAAAATTAAGGACGCACAAGTGAGCTGTTTTCGCCGTAACGGGTCAGTTTTTGCATCGCAAAAAAATTTGTTGTAGTAAATACTAAATACCTTTCATGCCTATCATTCATTTGTTGCCGATATTATTTATAACCTTTTTACATACGTTCCTCTGCCTTTTTCAATATCGTACAATAAGCAATCAAATGCTTAACAGAAATGTAGGGAGGTCTGCAGACTAGATGACCCTTGTTCCTTCGCAGCCTCCAACCCCCTCATGCATTCTATACATCAATGTACTTGGAAGTCATTGCAGTTCTTCATTATAATAATCATGATGGCGTCATTCATGCGTGTGTCTTAAAAAGCTTGTAATTCATCAAAGTACAGTAAATGCATCAGCGCCACCAAACGTATACTCTATACTACTGCAAAGTATACATCCTCGTCTTCTTTCGTGTATTTGTGTTTTTTTTCTTTTTACTGCGATGCATGTTAAAAGTCTAGCGTTTTGCGTGTGGGAGTGAAGACGTTACACACAATACAATACTGCTTGGATGCACTTATTGTTTATGGGCGAGAAATGTTTTCGGAAAATCACACGAAGATCTAAAATCTATGCGTTGTCCATAAAGATTTTAATTTCAACGTTCAAATATTTAGTATTAAGTCATCAATTTCAGTACTTCTGCAACCATCTAGAACAATTTTGATTCATGAGATTTCCTTTAGAATATTTTACGTGGTTGGCCACTCAGGGGAAAAATTCAAAGATGCCTGGTCTTTCATGTATTACAAAAAACATTTTCAAAAGCAGTGGCAAAAGAAAAAAATTCTCGCGCTCAATTTTAATAAGTTTTTAGGGAAAAGTTTTGGTCAATATTTCCTAACAGACTTTAAACATAGGGAAAATTCAGCCACGCACCGTTTGTTTCACTTTACTGGTCGAATATTAGCAGGTTTGTATGAAATATGCTATCCACAGGAAAATATAACGTACCTCTTCTTCCACTGCGAGTAACATTTACGGAAACCCAATCTCCGAAATTGTATCGTGCTTGTGTCATCACGTTGCGCACTCCCTCCCCAGTATCCAATTTCAGCATAAGACGACCATCCAAGAGTTCAAGCGCGATAAAATCTGGCTGCATAGAAATTATTTTTCGGTTATTCAGCGTCGTCCAGGGTTGACCTACGGTACATGCTGGATCGACCACAAATGGCTGCGTTTTACCACAACCGCCGAATACAACAACTTTCAGGTTTTGAAACGTTTGTATTCTTCTGGATCTGCAAAAAAATCTGTTGCACATTTTGCAACAGTTGGCAATTAATCTAATCACGCATAACAGGTCATGAAAATTGCAAAACGTAAGCACGAACAATAAACCTAATGCTTTCGAATGTTATCTCCTCGCCAGCATATTTAAGGTGCCACATTATCTATTGTCAGGTTATTTTTATGCCAACATTATGCAGGACATTAGTACCACCGTGAACGTTCTTTATTACAAAAAGCCACGAGAGAATATCTCCACTGCGACAGTTTCATCATAGCGCGGTCAGAACGACGATACTGCCATCACAGCCCACACAAACAAAGCATTGGTCATCTTCAAACATTTCCGTAAAGTAAGTAATTGCATATTGTAAATACAAATAAAATCTCTAGATTTGCTTCAAGGCTTCGAAGAATCAGCAGACTGGGCTTTGCTTTCATGACTTTGCATTGATTCGGTCTTGCACATATTTGCTTTCAACTAGCTGGTCTCCACAAAGGCGACCGAGTTCAAACAAATCAGCAATTTTTTTATTGCAATTACAAAAAAAGTTTGCTGATTTATTTGACTTCGTCGCCTTTGTGCAGACCAGTTACTTGAATGCAGTATTGTACATACATCAAATTATTTCATGCAAAATGTAAACTGCTACCCTGAATTAAGTCCATGCTTGGACAGAATACCAGTTTATTTCGTAACGGGCACTTTTGCTTTTCATTCAAAAGAACTGCATTTTTCTTGTAGCAGATAAAAGATAAAACAAAGAGAGTCATGATTCGAAAGTGATCTATAATGTTAACGTTATGTCTGTCGTCGTGTGAACCGTGTGCGACTGATCAACACCGCTATACCAGCTTTGTTAACCGCAAGTTTAGTTTTAACACTTCAATTATACTTCAAATGCTGTTAGGAACTTTTAAGAAATTGTACAAATGTCAGGCGTACCAGGCTTGATGAACTTGCGTACAGGATAAGACCGATGGAGCTGAATGTCTGCAGCTTCAACCTAAACTGGGAGCGACCTGCCAGCATTTTCCTTCGAAGTGGCAAAACAGAGTAGCTATGGCCTGTGTAGCTATACAAGTTTGTTTCCAGCTCTTCCGGTTCGTTCGGGCTGTAAGTTAAAAAGATAAAATTTAATAAAATAAATATATTGAAAAGTTTTTCGAACGACAAAGAAAACTATATGAAAGGTTTTCGTAACTGTCATAAAGGTTTGAAAGTAATGAAACTAACCTAGCAAACCAACTGGAAAGCTGAAGGTACGCGCCAGTCGTGGGTTTAAACTCTTACATAAAATGCAAAGTGGCAATATAAAATGCCAAGTGAAGTATTAGCATTGTTCGCAAAAAACTTGAAAATGCAGAACATCAATATATGGGCAGAGCGTTAGATACTACGTCCGTTAGTTTATTTCAGAAACAAAAGGTAAGCACTTCGAACAGCGAAACGAACATGTAAAGGGCTATATCATACCTTTCTTCGCAAGCAGTGCAATCCTCAGGGTTCTGAATTTGTTCGAAATTCCACAAACCAATACTCAATCCTTGCAGGAAGGCCTCTCCCATGCACCCAGTAAACGTTCGTGAAATGACACGGTCAGGGACCTGAAATACAGCCGTTAATACCATCATCACCTTTAAACTATTTCGTGTGAAATTGCCATTTTCGAAAAAAGAATTACATTGAGCGAATTTGGGATTTTTCTCTCACTTCCCCAACAAACTCATTTAAATCGTGATGGTCTGGACTGCTGTAGCACGACACTGATGTATATTTCAGTGGATTGTCTGTGGATTGCTACTTGCAGTAAAGGAAAAATAGCAGCCCCATAACTTTTATTGTCACACAAACAATACCGATACTACGCGCCAACATCTTTTTAAACCTCATTGCACTTTTTCAGAATCTCACAGTATTGCGACTGTCATCGAAACCAACGTACCTCTGTTGTGTTCAATACTCCGCCTACGAAAAGCAAGTCGTTGTAATTCGCGTCCAGCACAGTAAACGCACCAGGTGCTTTGCCTGACCGAGTTTGAATCGTTCCTGCTTTATCAGACAGCCTGTAAACGGTGACGTTGACGTCTTGGTTACGCCTGCAACATACAATTTTAACTTTAGCCAAAGTTTCATTTCAGAAAATAACTGCTGATGTTGGTCAAATAACAATTCCAGAAAACTGTATTAGAAGTTAGCACTGCGTCAGCCCCGTTTTCCTTTAATATCGTTTCTGCACAATATAAAAAAAAAAAAACATTTACGACCTGCACCACATATTTCACTAACCTGTAAACTTGTATTCGAAACCAGTTGTCGCGGGATGGTGATGACGTACTCTCAGAGCCGGCTACGACCACCGGGTTTTCCACACTAGCGGCACCTCCGCCAACATCCCAGCTCACCACAACTCTTCCTTGCCGCAGTTCTATCGCCAGATAGTCTTTCTAAAAATAGTAACATCGTTTCTTTTGAAGCGCTTCTTTCCAGACGACTGCACGCAAATTTCATATGACGAGGATAGGTCTAACATCTCCCAAACCTGAGCTTTTCTAACCTTTTTTCTGGCGAGATAGAACATTAGGTTGTTTGGTTCAGACGTTTGCACGTTTAGAACGACTTCAGTCGTTTTGCTTGAAGAAAGGGTAGGTTTGTACAGCATGGCACATCTTCCAGACGAACGAACAGATCGGCGGCGGATCTGCAAACAGAAAAATAAAGGTTTATACTGTAGCGTGAAAAACGAGCCATTCGCTTGCACGCTCTGGTTCATAACACAAAATATTGCATCATATATCACAAAATGATGCATTAATGATTCGTGCATTTCTGCACAGTGTTACCTTTTTTCTTTCAAGCTTTCATTCAACTTTCGACAATAACATTGCTGCACTATATCGCTTAGCATTATTGACATGTTTTGTCGCATTAAGGTTTTAATATTTTATGTATTGTAATAAAAACATTTCTTTCAAGCATTCACTTCTTGCGACAACTTTCCATAACAGCATTATTGCAGTATGTTGCGCAGCATTATTGACACAACGTTTTTAACATTGCGTAAGTAAAGTTGTAAAGTAGTTTTGTCTACTCTATAGTGTTATTTTATATAAAAGAAGCTTACTGCAGCGGCTTTTCTTTTTGAGTCCTCTATCAGCTTGCGGATTTTGGTTATGTTGGCTTGCATGTTTTCACTCAAGACATTGACTCTGGATAGGATGCGGTTTGCCCGATCCTCCTCGGAAAAACGCATCTGGATTGTGTCATTCAGCCTATTCACTGTGCAGAAGGTGTGAAAAAATTTATTACACATTTCATCGCGACTCTTTCAACCCTATTCAATCCAGGCTCAACTGGAAACGAAACATTTTACCACTTACATAATTTTTGTACGGTTTCAATAGTGTTGTCACGATTCTGAACATCTTTTTGTATTTTTCTCAGTTTAAGAGCTCTTCTTTCGTTTTTTTTTAAACCTTTCTGCAAAGCATTCATTGGCCTTCTGACGGCTTCAGCGGTCTTTTTGACATCAGCCAATGATGGAGAATACCCTGCAATTCAAGTAGAATAATATAAAAGTTTTTTTTAAAGCCACTTCAATGAATTTCTGCAAGAAGTGATGAACCTACGTTTCTTCAGCGTTTTCAGCCTTGTTTGTATTCCTTCGTGTTGCTCAGCAAGATTTCGAGCACTTTGATCAGCTGATATTAGCGCAACATTCAGGTCTCGTAGTTGATCCCCATCACCTAGGAATTTCAAAGTTGTCAAGTACTACCCACAAGCAGTAATCACTGCAGGTTACCCATGCACGCAACAGCAGTACAGAACAGGATAGGAAGCAACAGGAAGACACTTTCAAACTTTTGCAGATTTCTACCTCAAAGATATCCCTTGCCAACGCACATTATATTTGAAAAGTCTTAAGGACAGGTTTCAACAATGTCTACGGGTGTGTGCAGAGAGGCCACACAACAAATTGCAAAAGCCAGTAAGCAATTCACCTGTCACGAAGTCTTGCATGCTTGTTGTTTCAACATGAATCGTGTTACTTCGCGCCAACAATCCCTTTGATCGAGCACTGAGATCACTTGTAAGAGTATTGATTGCTTTTTGCGATGAGGCAAGAGCCATATCAGCGCTGAGATTGGCAATATCAAACCTCTGAGCGATTTTCGTCCATCTTGTTGCTGCCTCAGTTTGATTATAGGAAGATTTGCTAACATTTCTTTGAACGCTGCGCAACAAGCATGAGGTCGTTTTCATGCCGCAATTTCTAAAATTATTTTTTTTATTAAACAACTCTAACCCTTTAATGTAGTTGACGTCGCTCTGTATTTTCGTTATGAGCTCATTAGCCATCTGTTCCTTATTACGCAGGTTTTCCAGATCTCTATCCATTGTGCTATCAAACCCACTTTTCAAATCATCAACCAGGCGAAGTAAAGTCGTTGATAATCCTTGTGAAATCTGTAGAAGACCGTAATCATCGTAGGAAACACGTCAAAACAATTTTCGGGGAAAAAGATCTTCCAACGAAACCATCAGTTAAGACCACATGCAAAGTTTCATTGCCACTTCTAGCTGAGGCTCTGGTGATAACTGGTGATGCATGAGTGCAGAACAAAAACCATTCTTTAACTGATAACTTTGTATAAGATTCACATTATTTTTTCAGCAAACGGTTGTAAGAAATACTCAGGCTCGGGCAACATTTTTGCGGCTTTTCAGAATTTCTTGAATAAATGTACAATTTAGAGTCGAATTCCTCCACAAGAGGAAATTGGAAACAAGATCATATGAACAGGTCAATACGTTTGTTTTGCAATTTATTTCATTGAGAAAAAGTCGATGGATGAATATATGTAATACTCACATCCATGTTTTCGCGAATGTTCTCCCGACGTATACCGTTTGCCTTGGAAAGATTTCGCGCCTCTGCCAAAGTGACGTTGCTTATGACTGCTTCGTTTCGTACACGCACGATGTCGCTCTGCATAACATTTTCATACGCGATTAAATCGTTCTAGAATAATAAAACAGGTCTACTATAGAGACTTGCAGCGAAAGCAAACGAAATCCAGGTAGGAAACTGCCACTCAAGTTTGAAAAAAAATATTTTTCAGCTTACCGATGCTTGGCGAAGAGTTTGTTGGTTAAGCTCGTTGGTGTTTTGCGCAGCATTAACAACTTCACTGACGTTTCTAAGAAGAATGGCGACGCTTTGAAACAGTTGCGATTTCTGAGAAAGATCTTCCAGCAATTTCCGGTATGTTTCGTTAAACATCTCGGCAGCATTGGTTTGTAGGCTTGTGACGTTTGCAGTTAATCTCTGATGCACAGCGACTTTTCTGCAACATTCAAACGACGATCTTCAATATTTTCAGCGGTTTTGTTTCTCAGTACAATTAATCTTTATAACATATTCGAAAATCACTAGGCCTTATTCTTTATCTGTTCACGTAAACGTTGCCTGCTTCTCTTTGCCAATCCTCACCGCTGTTCTTTCTTGGCGACCGATCGGTACAACCGGGAACTACGTGCGCGCATGCTTTCAATCCAGCCTTCCAGGTTTTCTCGCATACTTTCGATCTCTTCCTCCGAACCGTTTTGCAATTGATAGAGAAGACGAGCAACGCTACGACTCCGCGCTGGCGACAGAAATATAATATAATGCGTTTTGGCCAAAATCGTTGAATTAAAGTAGGGAGTGCGTATTTTAATCGCGGAATTTCATAAGCACGTTTCATCTACAACAACCAAGAACAGCGTTTAGAATATGGAAAGCTGTCAGCGCACCTTTCACCATTTTTAACAAGTTCAGGATGTCTTTTTTCCGAAGGTTTGCTTCTTCTTTCGTTTCTCTGACGCTTTGTAGCATCTCATCCATACGCACTGTGGACTCTTGAGCCTGCAGCACAAATCTTAACTGTAGTTAATTTGGTCCGCGTTCCATTTTAATATGTTGCATATGGGCAAATGTGAAGGTCCGTGCTTTTTAAATAGTAGGTCGCGAATCTGAATCAAAGAGCGTTTTTCAGGGGACTTGTAAAATTTCGCCATCACTAGTTGTCACTGCATTTTATATCTCAAGGAGAGGATGCAAGTCGTGTTTTTCGAAACTAGCTAACTGCGATGTAACAAGGCTTGATTTTCTAGCTAAAAATCATTTTAGATGTCAACACTGTGAACAACCGACGGCATTTTACCGAAGTTATACAGACGTTTCATCATCAAGTGGTACACGTTTTTTGAAAGCAGTGTATTAGGGGAAAAGATCAGGCTCAATGATCTACTTCGATGAGCAAATTTCTCACAACTTAACGGCGATGCAAACATCTACGAAGTACTTACACGCAAGTGCAAGGCTGAAATGCCGGCTTCAGAAGATCTAGCACTGCTAGGCAGAGAGTTTAGCACAGCAAGTTGATTGACAATCACGATTGAATCATTGTTCAACCGCTCCTGTAAAAAATAAAAAATGTAACACATCAAACGCAACTGCAAGACGTACAGCAAGTAATCAACTAATTTTAAATGCTGAAATCAAACAGCAATCAAGCACAGGGCTGCAACCATGCGAAGAACTGCGGGGCTTCATCACAACCGTTGTGAAACGACAAGCTTGCAAAGCAAAAGCGAAGCCAGAATGCAAAAGCGCAGTCCTGATTTGTATTCGTAGCTTCATCAATAGCCCTCTTTTGGTAAGGTGGTCTAGCTTTTTGTGTGGGAGTAGCAGAACGTAGGGCTACATTCATGAGCAAGGTGTTAAAATGCAGTTGCAAGAACGAACCCTACGAGGATGGTCGACTTTGATCTATTGGCTACGCGTATCAACAACACGCCAAATAAATTCCCAGTTGCTAATTTGATTTTGACTAATGTAGAAAGTTCTACACAATGCTCCATGTTGCCAGGGTATTCCTCTGTTTGCTATAATCCTAGTAACTCGATACATTTCACAAGCTTGCAGACATTGTCTGGTTCACAAGCATACTAATGATCCTAACAAAGCACTTCAGTGCTGATAAATGTAAGCAAAAAGACCACAAGCGTGGATAACCTGCACTGCAGGTAAAATGGTTCATCGTTTTCTGTAAAGGCTACTTTGCTCACCTGAAAATGTGATTAAGCAAACGGTTACGCAAAAAGTACATACTAAATCAAAAATACTTTGGTTGACAAACTTTCTTCCTCAGTGAAAAATTTAACGCAAGCGGGAACTTCAATAAACGATAGATCTGAATTCAAAAAATATACTACCATGCATGAAAGCCATATTGACAATCCAAGGCTATGAGCTTATTCAAGAAGGTTTTAACACCGTCCTCGCAAGTTACTCGTTGCTGAAGCAATTCCTTTACCTCTAATTCAGCGGCACGAATGCCATATTTGTCCAGTTTATTCCATGGAGGCGGGAGCATGTTTTGCAATTCGGCGGTGACCGTGTGGTTAATCAGTACTTCCATTTCATCCAACAACTTTCCAGAACATTCGTCGTCGCATTCTGAAAGAAAGAAAACCGTGCCTGAGCAAAAGTTTACGGCGTTTGAACTAGCGCCAGGACAAGCGAACGTCTGCTGCACATCAAAAAAGGATAATGTTTTGAAGAGGACTCACTTATGCAGCCACGTTGTGTAATCACGTGCCGGGGCATGCACTGGTCGCAAACTCGTCCGCTTATGCCGGCGCCACAAGTGCACTGGCCGGTGGTTTTGTTGCAGACTCCATCGAGTGAACCAGCAACGTTACAACCGCATCTTCGGCAAAATCCACCTGCAATCGTCGGGTTGCCGTAGTAACCGTCCGCGCATCTGTAAAATGCAATGTTAAACACACAATGCAATGCATGCTGCGTAGACGAACCGCTCGGACCACTCACTGCGCGTTGACAACACAAGCGCATGATTGCACAACTTTTAGCAACAGCACAACGGGCAAAGCGTTTGTCGAGGTAGTTGCTGTGGCAGCATGCCACTCACCAAAGCTCGGTGGTTGCACTACCACCAGACTCGCAGTGATCGAAAACATTGAGAAAATAAAGCGGCACATAAAACTGAGGAAAACACAAGCAAAAGACAAGTCAGTTGTGCAGTAGCAAAGAGTTTATGGACGTATCAATCAAAGAAATAAAAGCAGTTAATAAACGCAGCGCAATGTGAACAGGAAAAGATTAACGCAAACAAGTGAAGCCTAGAGTTAGAAATATTATTAGCAAAACAAAGCAAACGCTCAATGTTGCATACTTCTCAAACAATTCCGATGCAAACCATCGCGGGCAATTTTTACAACCGCCACAAATAGCTTTGGCCTCTTTTTTCGACTAACAGAAATATCCCTGGCTTAACTTACCGCTCGCAGTGCTTTCCCTCGTAGCCAGCTTTGCAAGCATTACAAGTATAACCGCGGATGCCATCTGCTCCGTCTGCGTAGCAAGTGGGACTGAAATTGTTCAAACCATTTCCAGGGCAAGCGCACCGCTTGCACTGATCACCGGATAAAAAGTAGCCGGGCAAACAGCGTTCACAGTTCCAGCCAGTGAATTTGCCTTGGCAATTCTGTAAAAATGGTTTAGTATTAAAAACGTAAAATTTCAGCAAAGATAAAAAATAAAAAATGGCGGTTAGAAGTCATTTTCAACGAGAGTTGTTTTATTTACCAAGCATTTGCCGCTCAAAGGATCGCAGACGTTGCTTCTGTTATTGCAATAGCATGCTTCGCACTTTCCGAATTTCGGACCTTGCTGGATTCTCATAAATCCGTTGGCACAGTTCTGTTTTAGCGAAAAACACGCAAATTGATCAGTAGATTCACGCGAGTCGAAAAAATTCGTTTACTGGTCGTGAACGTTTCTGACACCACTCTAGGTCTTACTTGGCAAGACATGCCGGTGTAACCAGAAGGACAAATACACCGTTCAATAGTGAAAGCGCGCGGAAAACTTGTCGAGGCGTCTCCTCTTCCGAATATTCCCGGTTGCGCAACGTCTAGCGATATGTCTTGTAACCTGCACAGAAGTGGGTTCACGGTTTAGCAAAGATTTAGTCAAATTCGGCAAAAAATCACGAAAAGTTAGAGGCTCACATCAAATTCGCTCCTGACTTAATGTACGATACTTGTATCAGGAACTCCTCCACATTTTGCAAGATGTCTGAGATGTCACTTCGTGTTGTCTTTTTCGTCGCGCCAGGCTTCTGCCAGCTACTCTGCAATATCACATCAATATTGCTTATATACGGTCAAACCGTATGGCAAACACCATGTCTTTACCTCATCCATCGAAAATCTATGTTTGTGTAAAAGATGGAGTTTTATAGAAAAGCACAAACTGACTGTTGAATGCGCCCCTTATAAAGAAACCTGACAGCCTGTTTATATTCGACTGACAAATCACCCTGGCGATGTAAAAATAGAAAGAATTCTATTTGTATTAAGACACTGACGAGTCAGCAGCTTGTTTCGTTGGACGAAGGGGAGAATCACTTGCTAGTCACTAAAGTAAGAATGTTAACGCCAACAAAGTCGTTTCTGAGTAGCTTTCAAAAACGAGAAAAATGGGTATACTGGCTCTTCGTTTTACAACAGAAATTAAAGAAATGTGCTAACAAAATAATAAATTTCGTGGAATTTCTGACAAGCAACGTGTATACTCACCTCCTTCAGCGGGACTGCGAAGGAGACTGTTTGGTTGCTTGCCCACTTCACTTCCTCATGCTCAACGACTTTACTGCGTCCTGGTCTTCCCCCACGCAAAACCACCTTTGTTGTTAACATGGTGCGACCATTTTCAGGATGTTTTCGCAAGAAGTGTAGGGAATATCGCAGAAAACCGCCGTAGGATGTTAGCTGCGCGGAACAAAATACGTATCATTTCAATAATTGCCACCTACGCAGAGAAAAATCCGTAAATTGAATTTATATCTGGTCCGAATGAAACCACACGATCCGACATTTTAGATTATTGCGCCAAGTCTGCTTGACTTACTTTGTCTCCTTTAAATTGGGATGGTAGCTTCCATTGCTTCTCTATCGTTCGCACCTCTGAATATTTGCCGTATGCGCTAACGGTCGGACTAACGTCCATGTGACCGACATCCCAAACCAATGCATAATCTGCCGTTACCTGTAGAACGTACCACAGATTATCACAAGAGAACCGAAGAAATTATATTTGGACCTACAGTAGGTCACTTGCGATTCCAAGCCATTTTTAGAAGCGTAAATTTAACGGCAGATGCACAACTACAGAGCTATTATTGACTCTGCAATTTGAAATTCATGGATTAAAAGACACCCGTGGCCTCTCCAGCAGAGATACCATGGGCAGCTAAAACAGCCGTTAACGGTAAGTTTCTGTGGGTCCGCTTACAGCCCAAATATTTGTATTTTATCATATCGGCAACTACGTTAAAAAAATAATTATGTAATGTTGTGCTGTATGCAGCGTCTTCAAAAAACCTGCAATATTACGTTGGTTTTTGAGTAATGCCCTGGTGGATTTTGTGCCTGTAGAAAGCTAACAGTATTCTGGTGGATTTTGTGCCTGTAGAAAGCTAACAGCATTCTGGTGGATTTTGTGCCTGTGGTAAGCTAACAGCATTCTATGTAGGGCCTAGAAAAAAGGCTACATATGCCTATTGTACAGCAATGCAAAGGCACTGCGGATGATCTAAATATTTTTTGATTTAGGATAAATGTTGGGCCTTCTGTAAGTCATGAATGAAATTGTTGGTGCAGATCGTATGTATTTTGTCTTAATGTTCTAAGCAATATGCCGTGTTGTATCTTACACACCTACTATTTGATACTGTATAGTAGATACAATACAAGTGCATTGGTAGCCTACTTGGTACGTTCAAACTTGAATGCTGTTTTGTTGCACATGTAATTCATGTATACTGGGTCGTTTATAGTAGCCTGCAGATTATCAATAGATGTTCGACAAATGGATGTGATATAATTAGCCCAGACACGTCGACCTAATCCTTTTCATGAAATTCGACCTTAATTGTCATGTGTTAGGCTATGTGATTTTGAAGTTGATAACATGTTGAAGCTATTTTTGCCTTCGTTATGATGCAGTTAATCGGACAAAACTAAATTAAACTTCCACCAAACTTCAAATTAGTTTGGTGTTTAAAAGTTCAAAACATTGCAGGTACTATACTGTATTTGCTATGATGAGCTGAAACCTTTTCAGAGAATCAGCAATTCATGAAAAAGTGAAGTCTTTTTTTAACTTTGGCAACATTACTGATGTAGAACATTGTAACTTTCTACGGTAGCTGTGTTCTCAAACACCAGAGATAAGCTGTTGAATGTATATTGTTGTTTTGAAATGTTAATGTAACATTGTAGTTTAATGTACAACATAACCCATAATAGCGGCTACTCAACACCTTACCTCATAGCGTATAATAACACATCCCGCACTTCAATAAACATTCGTAACATTTGAATTTTCGATGATTGCTACTGCAATGGTATATTGTTTTGATATCCTAGCTTAGAAAAGTAGCCAAACGTCATTAAATGTTCTTCATTGCCACTATTGTACATCATCAAATACATGAAAATTAGTGAAAATTGTAACAATGCTCCTCAGTAAGCCATAAAAATGGATCGTTTAAACGCAAAATGCAACGTAATATCGGTGGTACACTTTTCATACGAAATAGGTTTTGCGGATTGGGCCCAAAATATTAGGGCATTTGCGGGTAACCGGTTTGGGGCCGCGGTTATGTGTTGGTCCTGACCGTAAAAATTTCAGCCGGTGACATCTTAACTGTCTAGTCTCGTGCTCAGCATTAATGGATGGGTGTAAGGGAAAGCTTCACGCTCAATGCTGGTATTGACTCGCCACGAACACCGCGTTCACTGCAAAAGTAGCCTTGTGGGCCCCAAGCGCAGTGCAAGGAAAGAGGGGCGCGCTCAGACCACTCGTGGCACTCCAAAGGCAACACACAGCGAGTATAACGGAACATTCTTTCAAATTATATTTTTCGTGTTTTAAATAATGTCGGCTGGTGGCCTTTGGTTTCTTTTTGACCATGTAAAACGGGCAAAACGATCCAATCTGATTCTGCTCTTTCTCTAGGGAATGGTTTTTGCAGATGAAAAACTGCAAAAACATTTTTGCCATCAAGAGCTCCAAAATTTTTTTCCTGAAATGAAGGCTGAACATTAATTTCGAAACTAAGTTTGAAGATATGGGCCTACAACAAGCGTAAAAGTTTAGAATGGATTTACAACGTGCATCAAAATTTTTATGTTTGTTGATAAGCCTCTACAACATTTCTTATTGCAACTTCTCTTTCCGTCAATCAAGCCAATCCAATGAACAATGGAACAAAAACTGCTTACCGATGGGCCCCAGACTAGAAGAGCTTGAGTGCATAGGTTAGTTACTCCAGAACAGTAGCAAGATGTGCAACCTGCTTCATTGACATCTGCCAATCCAAAGGAGCCAGGTACACACTGATCGCATTTTTCTCCAACAACATTTTCCTGTTAGTCACACAAAAAAAGCTTGCAAAATGAATTGTGAATCATAATCTCCGAATTCTAAGCGTGGTTGGTGATGCTGCGCTTAACATTAAAACCAATCAAGTGTGAGACGATAAAAGAAAGGTGTCTCAAGATTTCTTGGTCACCGCACAGTTTCACCCGAGAACAACATGCTTTGAAATGAAAATCTTAAGGAATAAAAATTTTGGCCAGTGAGGGCGCAATCGAGTCGACTGCACTGCAGCACATTTTGTCATACTCTTGAGAAGTTTTGTGGAAGTTCGGTTAAGTACGCAATATTGAACCCTGACCGTCACCGATACATACTTTGCAATCGCATTGCCCGCTGACAGAACACTGGCACACTCTTCCGTCGCCTTCTCCTACGCACGAAGATGCGTTAGTGCCAGAAGAGTCGCAGTTACAAGATTGACAGTTGGGATGAGCGTGGTATCCAGGCCTTAAACAAAGTTTTTTCATCTGAAGTGATGCTTTGACAAACTATCAGTTGAAACATTATTGTCGTTACAACTGTACTAAAAAAATTTCCAACGAAACGTTATAGCAGCAAAGCAGACTCAGTAAAGTAAAACATAAATTTGTCTTCCCGTTTGCACTTGTTAAAAAAGGCATTCCCAAAATTACCTATTTTAAACAAGCTGCCGTAAAATACATACTTGCATTGATCACACTGAAGTCCAGTAAAAAGCGGTTTGCAGAGACATTGCCCTGTGATGCTGTTGCATGAAGATGACACTGAGCCTGATTCACTGCAGTTGCAAAGCTGCGAGTAAAAATAAAACCATCTTTCATTGTTATTAAAAAAGCACCAAAATCGTTTTATGGCTTCAACGGGTGGTAGCTGTATAACCGCACACCTTTATTAACACCGCATCAAAGCTAGCTAGTTTTGTTGCAGAACGTTACTAGCAACCTGCAAGTATTTCAATCTCAAAACATATTTCTATGCTTATAGCCCCAATAATCCCGTTAGTCTAATTGCAAGTATTGAAATATTTCGTGCTAAACTTATCGCTAAGGTTAGTAAACAATTGCCACACTGGCGTGAATGAACAGACTTTCCAATGGATGATCAATGTGAATTTGAGAATTTTAGCTTTTTCTACAAAACTGCGAGTGACTCTGCTCATGAAACCGAATAAGGCACATTTTTACTACCGGCAAACATCACTAAGAATCGTTACTTCCAATAAAAATGATTTAAAGCACAAGAGCGCGAGTGTGTTGAAAGAAATTCATACAACATTCTTTGACAAGCCATGTCACAGCTGAAAGCTATGGTTTGGCCTTTCAATTAGTAGCCAGATTGCTGCAGAACAGTAGGGTTTTGAAATGCTTGCCTTGCATCCATGCACTTCATGCAAACCAAAAGATCCTTCCACGCATTGGTTGCATCCATAGCCGCGAGTGTTTGGAGGACAAATGCACTCTCCAGTCTCCACGTCGCAGTTTCCATTGGTGTGAAGGCAGTTGCACTCTGCGCCAACCAATTACTCGTTAGCGCGCTGTCGGAGACGCAGAGCACGACGATAAAAGTTACAGCAAGCTTACCGATGCATCCAAGATCGCTGAAACCGAAATAGCCTCGCTTGCACGAGTCGCAGTACCTCCCGGTGACGCCTTCGCGACAAACGCAGGAGCCGTTGGCTCGGCACTGACTGAACAGGCTGCCCGTCGAGTCGCACGCGCACGGCACGCACATGCGTTCTTCGGTACTGAGATAATAGTTGCTCTGGCGATGGATAAGAGCATGACGTCATGTGTGTGTCGCCAAAATAAATTTATTCGCTTTTCCCTAACGGGAACACTCCACCTACCGCACACGCGTCGCACTTCCTCCCGTAAACATCACGCCTGCATGAGCACTGGCCCGTGATTGTGTGACATTCGCGGTTTAGGGAGCCTCTCGGATCGCATTCACACTGACCGCAATTTTTTCTGTCAGTGGCATCCCCGTAGTACGCTGAAAATAAGATAAACACACCTTCAACAAAAACTATTATAAGACAGCTGTCAAGGCGTCTTAGCGCATGACGAACAGACTGAAACAGCCCTATACCTTTGTTCAGTCTGCCGGGCTCTCGCCTTCAGCAGTGGCACTGTTCAAATATGCACGTTTTAGAAACAAAATACAAACCTATACCCAGACGCGTTCATAAAAACTACCGAAATCTGGTTTCTAACACACAAAATATCAAAAGAAGATTTGCATGCCACATTATGTGGATTACTTCCAAAACAAGACAATGATCACTTCACCTGATAGGAATACATCACAAGAAGCAATGTAACTGTGCATGCTGAATGCATCTAACTGTAATGGTAAACCATTAAAAGATGACTTAATACTTAATTACTTTTCTTACCTATGAATACTTTTGATATTTTGTCTAGGTCAGTTGTGCAAACGTGTTTAACGAAATTGCGCCAATGTTCAGAGCGAAGCACACTATAGTTGGCAAAAATGTTTTAACTTTAAACGAATTTGATTTATGTTCACGGTCGCAGACTTTATCACTGACCCAGATTTGGACCATAAAACTTTACCACAGCTGGTTTTCCAGTCATGCAATAACTTGAACACAAAGCCATCGCATATCCGGTCTTGCCCAAAACGGCAATCAAGCACAATGGTTCAAAAAAACTGACAGCAGTGTTCGGAGTTCGAGTCGCGCAGCACTTTCTTACTGCTCGTTATTTTTCAGTAACACAAGTGGCAAAAAATTTCTACCTGGTTCACACATCTCGCACTGGTCGCCGTATGTGTGAAGACCACAGTCAGTACAAACTCCCGTGTCCCTATCGCAAGTCAAAGAGTTTCCGTTGCATTGGCAGGGCTGGCAAGATCCTCCTGGCGTAGTCGGCTTTCCGAAATATCCTTCGGCGCAACTGCGCAAGATTGCCCATAAACGATTCGTTCGTCGATTTGCAAGCAGCTTAAAAAGTGGGACTTACATTTCACATCGCTTCCCTGCATAACCGGTAGGACATTGCAAGCAAACCATTTCTCCGTTAGCGCGATCAAGGTGACACGTGGGGCTGAAATTGTTGCTGGAAATCGGCAAAGGACAGGAGCACCTGCAAACGAAAGCAAAATAACATCAGCGTGCTTGATCGGTAATCAACCCGATGCTTCCAGATGAAAGTGCAAAAAAAATCAAAATTTTTCTCGATGGAAGAAATATACTCTGAAGTGTAGGATCTTAAACCTACAGCTTCATTTGCAACTAACAATCCAGCAACTCCTAGGTGCAAAATGACAATAAAAATATAAAGTCAAGCTTGTCGGCACTAGCAACGCACATTACGTAAATTTTGTGATTTGTAAAAAAATTGTTTTCCACGAGACAAGCGTCCCATCTTGTCCTTGCCGGAGGGCGTCTGTATCTGTCCCAGTTTATTTAAAGCCTTACATTTGACAATCGTTAGCTCCACCAACAGTTGCATCGCCATAGAAACCGGGCTTGCATCGTTCGCAGTGCATTCCCATTGTGTTATGCTGGCAATTCTGCGAGCAGAAGAAAACATAAACAAACCACTTTAAGTCTTTGTAAAAACCACGCAAAGCAATACAAACGTCCTGGTAGTTACAAGCCTTTTTTTATTTTTCACAGGAATTTTTTCTTAAACTTACCCCACAAGCACCGTTAAGAGGATTGCACGAGATTGAATGACTGTTGCAAGCGCAAGGCAAACAAAGTTTTCCTCTCCTGCAACGAAAGTTACAAATGTTCGAGTGCTTCCTAAGGCCTCCAGGTTTCACAGTATCAGCGATGCTCACCTCCAATATCCTGGTGCGCAGTTCTCGCACGAAAATCCAACGTAGCCAACTGGACAAAGGCACTTCTCCACAGATTCAGCAGGAGCACCTTCTCCATTTTCGGAAGCTACCTGGAGGTAAACGTCGCGAATCCTGCCAAAAAAAATCAGCGTTCCTCAACATTCTCAGGAAAACAAATTACTGCGTGAAATCACATTTCTATTGGAGATTTTTTGAATCTATTCTGAAGGATTATATATTAAGAAGAGTGAAACAAGTTTGTCCTTTCATCCTTTTAGGATTGAGTTTCCCTGAAATAGTGCACTTTCAAGGTGAGTGACTTTTAGCTGTTGCAGAGGAGGGGCTCGGTGTGACAGGCAGTGGCAGTGGCTTGTCAGAAGTTGCAACATTATAATTAGTCTTCGAACGTTCGTACCCATACAGCTGCTTGTTAATTTACTACAAAGGAAAAAAACACAGTTGCGCTTTTCCGAAAAAGTCTTTCTGCATTACAACACTGTGGCATGAACTTTGGTTATTGAATTTCTCGAAAAACTCTCGGTTACACAAAACCAACAAAAACTGAGGTTTGGGATAAACAGAAATGATGATCTTCGTCAATGATTGTTATACTGACTTCTGAAATATCTGACCTGTATACAACTCCAGCATTTCTGCTGTAAACCGCCCTGATTTTCAGATGGACCACGTTGCTCAAGACAGCCATCAAAGCCTCTTTGGTTGCCGGCTGCAAATTGTCTTCTGAGACCCAACCTTCCTGGCGGTTGTTGGTGCCTTCCTTCAATTTTATTACCATGGTTGTTTCTTCTTGAGGATACATCAAGGCACCGACATGATTGTATATCAGCGTCTTGTCTTTCCCCTAGCACAGCAGTCAATCTTTACTTGGAGAGAAATTAAACAACCATTGAGCAATTACCCAGAAGAGAACGGATAGCTTTTTCACCACACAAAGAAGTGAAATCGTTTTCGTAACAATAAACCACTGTCAGCAGTATAACTCTGAGGCGGTTTTACAACAACAAATAACGGATACTTGCAACAGGCGAAAAATAATGATTTGAAATGTCGGAGGAGTAATAGCAGAGACTGACTATGGATCTGATGCGTAGAAAATAAACTGCAAAAAGATGTAGCCTTGCGAAGGTTCACAAGTTTTGAGAGAGTTCAACTCGAACCGTCTTCAACAAGCATTCAATTCTTGACGTATTCCCTCAAGTTCGCCTTCAATTTTCAACAGTACTTCCGTAGACCGACCACACTCTTGACTGCTAAGGAGAAAGTTGGTTTTATTCAGATTAATCGATTGTTAAATGAGATGTGTTTCGTTTACCTGTAAAATGACGTCCGCAGTTTGGATAGGTAATGGCTCGGTACCTTGCAGGATATCGTACGATACAGTGTAGCGCAGTGATCCGCCGTACGATGACAGTCGCTCACCTGGACGTTGATAACCGGTAAGTATATGGTATCAGTACACAAAACAGCGGCAGCCGTACCCAGTCAATCAGACGATTAGACGCCAGTACAGGGCTGTTGTCTTTGTAATGACCGTAATCAGCTCTTGTTATTACCTAAATACTGGTCGGGTGCTGCCCAGTAATACATAGCTGTTCCAAGACTTCGTGAGACTTGATCATGTTCAACGTACGGTTCCCTCAGATCCTGGTCGAACTGCGCTTTCATGTGACGTCTCCCTCGACGATCTCTAACTTCCCAGTTGTGATTCGTGTGAACGGTGTCCCTGTGTGGTGCAGCAGGATAGTTACTTCAGCGAGTCTATCGTGGCATATAATTTACAAAGTCATAAGCTCAGTCACGTAAATAAACAACTTTTGTCGCCAGGCAAGCGTCAGATACAAGTTACAAAAGACTTGCCATTTCAGGTCGGCTGACGTACAATGCTGGGTAACGCCGCTGCAAAAACACGGCTCGCAACCATCGCTATTGTGCCGCTGCAGATTGAAGTAGCCTTCCTTGCACTGGCCGCAGTTGTCCCCTAGCACGTTCAACTGCAATAGAAAGTTATTCAAACATTTTGATGAAGTTATGAACAACTGGCAGATGGCGTTACGTTGAAACTGCTCAGAAAGCAGATGCAGCCCTGTGAATGTTTACAAGTTTTGAAAAAGTTTTCAGCTCGAATGGTCCTCGACCAACATTCACATTTTGACTTATTGCCGTTAGGTTTGAAGGCATTGCTATAACATACCTCTGCAACGTCGCAAACGTACACTGTAACGAAATGCGCAAATTTCATAGTACCCACGCCAAACGAAGAGTACCAGCAAAATCGTCACAAGAACCAATGTCTTTACCAGTCACACTCTATAAACATAATGCATATTTTCGCACCTTGCACAAGCAATCTCCAGCACATGGATCAGAGTTTAGACTTCCAGCAACGTTGCAAGTGCACGGCTCACATCTCGGGTAGCCACGAAATCCAAAGGCACACCTGCAATGACATTCGCGAAAGTCAGCGACACCTGAGGCCGGAAAGAGCAATCGGTCAGCTGCACGCTGTTCATGTTTACCTGTCACACCTTCGACCAGCGAATCCTTCATTGCAGTAGCAATCACCGGGATACAAGTTGTTCTCAGGATCAATGAAGGTCACGTCTTTCACGCAAACGTACGAACCTACGTTTAGAGGCTTGCGCACGCCTCCGTATGCGTCACAGTCACACGGAACGCATGGCTCCGGGACGTCCGGTTCAACTTCAGCTGGTCGGTAATAGCCATCAATGCATCTGTGGCAAAAGAAAACACTTCCACATTGCTACTTCATCTAAAAATAGGCATCAAGTTCCTGATGCTTCTGTCGAAGATCCGCAACAAAATACAGTGTTTTTATGCAAATAAATCCACGTTGTCCAAGATTAGCCAGTTTCGTTCGTAAATGTTAGTCAATCGGAGTTGTAACGTATCGCGGTGCACCCTGTTAGACTGCAGCGCAAGCCTGCTGCATAATAAAGCTTAAACTTTTGGTACGTATCGTTGTACTGGGAGAAGAATCCTGTGGACTCATGAGCAATGTTGGGAAAGTAGTTTATTCATCGCAACCAGTACTGTTTCAGCAAACTTTATTGCAAATCAGGACAAACAATATACCACAGCACAGGCTTGAAAAGCGAAACATATTTGCTCGAAATGACGTACAAATTGTCAGTGGACACACACGGCCAGAATATTTTGGGGATGCTAAGAAATCCAAAACAAACGCACAGTTGTACCAAAAAGCTTTCATTTTCCGATGCTTGAATTGAAGAGTTTTTACACTAACGGAAGGCAACACACTGATACGTTTTAGTACATTGCTTACGTTTGGCAATTGATCCCTGCAGTTTTGTGCTGGCAATCAATGCAGACTCCGCCTCCGGAATACTCGCCTCTCAAGTTTAAACTTGCTCCCTTTTCATCTACATCTTCGTCGTAAAAGCAGCGATTCGAATGTCCGTGGCAGTTGCAAGCTACAATGCAGAAATCCTTGAACAGAACCTCCGAACAGATTAAAAAAGAAATGCAGCCGCACAGCGCATTCATCTCACTACATGGGGAAAGTGGGGCGTATAAAATATGAGAGCATCAGTTGCCAGTGACGCTGTACCTTCGCACTGAAAATCCTCATTCCCTGGCATCCACTTGTATTGTTGGTAGCCAGGTGCACACCTTTCGCAGTTCGCACCCTCAGTATTGTGCTCGCAAGCGCACTGGAAGAGCTGGAAGTGTAACGTGAAATATTGTTGTGTGAAAAAAATCTAAAGTCTCCAAAAGCAACGCATCAACGCATACTTACTCCAGTCCCAGGATTAATTGGGCAGGCACGGGCATGGCCGTAGCAAATACACATCCCACCAATGCTTATATCCTTGATTGAGTAGTAGTACTGTAAAACATTCAAGAAAACTATTTTCAAATAGTTTGCATTTGAATTGATTTTTTCTGACAATTTTCCCAAACGAAGGAATATTTGCAGGAGTCGAACGTTGACTTGGCTTTGAATAATCTCCACCAAATTTTCATTTTCAACTTGCGAGTGCAACCCATTGTTCGCTTATGGTTTCTAGCTGTGAATGTAAACTGTCGAGTGGACAGCAGTGAGTTAGTGGGTCATCGCAGTGCGGAAGAAATTTCAAAATTGTAACCGCGGCAATTTACGTCTCGAGCGAATGAACGTTTGCACGCAGCTGCCGCTTGCTTCACAAAAAAGCGGCATCCTTTAAGGTTGCCATTAGGTTTGAGTTGGTTTTAAACGAATAAAAGTGTTTCTGATTTGTTTTATAACAATCATAGGCACGTAAGTGCAGGCAATAAATTGCTATACGTACAGCTATAAGTGACATGTTCGTTTTCGTACTCACTGGTAGTGCTGTTTGCTGAAAAATCAAACCTATTGCTTTCCACATAGTTGGACGACATCAGCATAAACGAAAATTTATCGCGACTAAATTTTATTCCGACACATTTGAAATAAGTAAATGAAAGTGTGGTGCTAAAAAATTTTTCACACATTTAAATTCAAACAAGATATATACACCGCCAACAAATTTTCCATTACGTGCTGCTGATTGAAACTTCTGTCTACTTTGGCAGGAAATGATTTTCCGCAAAATCGACTCTACGCAATATTATCCGTTAACGAGATGGCGAAGCTAAAGCAAGTTTGTGATATAGTTTGTCACTGTCGGGGAAATAAAGTTTACAGCACGTGTTTCACTGAAACAACACAAGTGCCATGAATACAGTAGAATATGTTGACCGCTTTCCCTGGTCCACGAGCTGAACTTCCACCAAACAGACTACAACAGAGCGATTCAGCTTCCTATTCTGAGGAATCACTGAAATGTTAAATTCATCTTCCTGGTTGCTCTTTGTTCATTACTCCACCGCAGAAATTACAAATGCGTTAACACCTCATGCAACAGACGTTTATTCGCAGGGGCGCACTTCCAATTGCAAGTGTAATAACAGATACGCAAAAATGCTAGCACGGGAGATCTTGTACTAATCCGACACTAAGCTTGTGCGTCCGATGATGGAAATCAACTTGGGCTGCTACCGAAAATTGCTGTTACCGAGAAACAACTTCACCGTCGCACCTATACCGATTCACGTCATTTTGCACACCAAGAAGCACCTGCTATGCGGTAAAAGAACTTCATACAAGAGCCAGGCACTTATTTTCCAAGATAACTTGGACTGGACGGTGTTTCAAATTACGTCGGAAAGAGTTATATCCACATAAACGGCCAGGCCCCCTTGATACTGCACAGCACGCCCTTCGTAGCCAAGCCAGGAAACTAATCAGAATTAAACACATTAGGAGAAATGCGAGGTATATGAAACATCTGCCTTAAGTATTTTCAACAGACAGCAGAGTATGTAAGACAGAAAAATACGTGCAGAAACGTTGAAATGTGGAGTTTGTGAGTTTATTTGGTTCGAGTTGCCATCACCGTAGTTTTCCGCGGAGTGAGGATATATCCGCGATTTGTCCAAGTTACCGATTTAGAACACGGCCGAAAGTAAATTTACTTATGTGGCTATAACGGCCATTGTTAACACAGTCAAGTAGAAAGACACATCTCCGCTACACAACTTTACGATAGTACGGCTGCAGCAATCAAGCCATTGAGGTTGAAGCAGTTGTAAACCTACTATAAGATCAAAGCATTTCAACTCCTGGTTAAACCACACGTCGTTTTATTACTTGGCCGCAATTTTAATTTTCAATCCCTTTTACCACGTTTATTTCAAACTAGTGCGGTTAAAATTTATGACTAGAAACACGTTTGACATCCAAAAATAAAAAAACATTAAAAAACTGAGTCCTGGCGAAAGTCTCATTACAAAGACGAAAAATGGAACAAGTGGCTGTAAATACCAAGCAAGTTGTCTCGATTTGAACGTACCTTCCGTCCATTCAGCGCAAAACCACCGTAACTTGAAATACAGTTCCCTAAACCATTATAGATTTGCACCGGATGCTGACAATGTTAACGTACCTGCTTCGACAATTCCTGCAGCGATCTGACCCCACATGAACATAAGTCCTTCGCTACCTTGCGCATTTGTTTGAAGGACAAGCGGCCGTGGCTTCGAAAAACAGAACTGCGGAACGCGTGCCGCTCGTCCGCGGTCAATTCACTGTCAACTTTCCGATCATCCGTTAGCTTTCTGGGGCGAACAACACCACCTGAAACTTCGGTGCGCTTTAACACCGTTAACGGGTGCGCTTTAGCGCGAAGAGTTCTCTGCAACGTCTGTTCGCGCTCACGCGACTGCGAGGTGTAGTTTCTTTCCGCGGTCAGAGCAGCTCCCAAGCAGAGCACTATTGAATAAGCCCTACAGATTTTTGAAAATCTTGCTGTAATCCACATGCTTTCTGAAGGGATCACCTTTTCGTTTAACAACAGTTGCTGCTTTTTATCCAATGCTTATTTCCAAGCACGTATCATAGCAAAGTGTTACAACTTGTTTGGTTTGGCTGAGAACAAAATTGAAAGACTCGGCTTTACTTACGGTCATTTTTGGCAAAGTATACACAAGAACTTTTTACAAGTGTCTCAAGCTTGCCGTTGGATGTCTAAAGAAACAATTCTTGACACAAGTTTCCTAACATTTTAAAGTTACACTTCCAGAAAATAACGTACGTAGAAACGCTTATCGTCGAATTCGGTTATTTACTTGGTTCACTAGAAATCACAACTTTCCAATAAAAGATTCAGACAACTTTATGCTCAACCAAACTAAAAAGTCTTTTGCTTGTTGCTTTCTGTATAAAAGATCAATCGCATTTCCTTGGCCATATGCGGCAGCCATGAGTAACTATCGTACTTGTTCCTGGCTCTTTGATATCTTTATTCTGACTATAAAAAACGAAAAAATACACCTTCTTTTGGGAATATGCGGCGCAGCAATTGATGTGGTTTTGTGGTCAAGAACGACTATACTCTCTTTATCTTACTTTAGCAAAAGCTTTCACCCTCGATAAACCACGTTCATTGCGGTCAGGTATTCATTCAGTTTCAAATCTTCCTATTGACACTTAACCGTCTACCGATGCTACATGACTTCAAACAAGTGCATCAACTACGATTCTGAAAATGATCCTGCAAAGAAGAAGCAGTGTGGGAATCTGTCTCAGTCCGATTACAGCCACATCTTTTCTCTGTTGCCCGCCGACTGCTTTGTCGAGCGCCGGGTATAATTGAGACGATGAAGCTAACATCTAAGCATTCCGCTGCCGCCTGCGAGACGAAAATGGTTGTGACTTCTCTGTATCTTTAAGGGCAAGAAACGATTTTAGGCCACTCGTGATTGCCGAGACCATGTGAAGTGGGTTTTCCTGCATTAGACGGCGTCAACACGACCCTGGTTTTGCAAACGCCCAGTGAAAAAGACTGGGTTAGAATACAGCATCCGCCAGTTCATGCCTTTCATTCGGTCTTACTCCAAAAAAACGTTTCAGGTGGATAGCTAGCTGGCCTAAACAATGCGTTAACTCTGCGTTTCTTAAGTCAACTGAAAAGCTTTCTTTTAACGTAATTGAAGAAAATTCAACCTTACCTTCAGCGCTAATATCGAATAAGCTGAGAATAACCTTTTTCGATGAGATATATTTCATACTTTGAGAATCGTTTAAGAAACCCTAAGCAAGCGCTGTTATTGAATTTTTTAAATGTTATTGGTGAAAAAATTCTAAGCTGACCGCCTCAACCACTGACCACAAGTTGCGCTATACGCATCATCTTACCTAACATCTGCCGCGATGGCGCAGGCAAAGATAACAGCTCAGTTTTTCGATGAATGTCACCGACAATTTGCTTTGCGCTTGAGAACTTTCCACAACTGTAATATACAACGGACACGGGACTGGAATTTTAACCAAGCGTTGTTTGAACAACTATTGTTCCCGGCAACATTTTGATGTAAAGCATCACAGGCAGAAATGCGCTGAATCAACCCGAACCAACTATCACGCCTTTTTTCACTTCGTAGTTTCTGACTTACTTCAGTTTTCGATCTCAGTGACTAATTTACGATGACGAATGTCTTGGTGACACTTTGACAAGCTCGACAAGAACACGAACGGTTGTCAAAAATAGTCACCGAAATGTCGACGCTTTTTGCATTTTCGTACATCACAACACGGACTTTTTCTTCTACTCAAAACAAACTTACCGGACAATTTGAAGACCATCCTATGGAAATTTCTCATAATCACCGTTAAGCTAACAAATAGCAAGGAACGCAAACTGATTCCACTTTTTGCAGAGCTTGTAACACTTTTTTAAAATTTGAATTTGAAACAGTAAAGTTGCGAAGCACATGTTCTGCCAACACACTGACATCATAATTCTTACAGACAGCACCCTAATTGACGCTCAACAACTATTAAAAGCTCTAGGTTTACTGTAAGCTTTCCAGAAATCAGCCGACAGGGCTCTGCTTTCTTCTTATTGCGATGATTCAAACTTGCGCATATCTGCATTCCTGTAACTGACCTCTATAAAGGCGAATGCTTTGAATCAATCAGCAAATTTTTTTAAATAAAAAATCGATTTCACGCAACACTACGCATCCTCAGTGCTAAAAAAATCAGAACACAAGCTGTCGAATTGACGAACGGTAAAATCGGGAACGACGTATTTTTCAGTTCGTAGTTGCCGCAACTTGTTTTCTAATTTTTCATTTTAGCCTTCGGCTTGTTTGCTTTCTCTGCTCTTGCCATGCTATTACAAAAACTTGCACATACTGATTCAAACCCGTCGCCTGTTTGGAGACCAATTGCTGGAATACTGGAATGTTTACGTTCTGCAGCAGATGCGTTTCTTCAGGCAAACGAATAAATGTCACGACTGGGTAGAAAAAACCGTTCGCTGAACTAAACAAACTGCCAGGATTGACCGGTTTGAGGAGTCGAAGTTGAAAACGATCTAGAGCAGTGTCCACGCTCTGGTAAGGACACTTTGCAACAACTTTTGTGAAAATTGCAATCGGCCTCTCGTTTCCTCACCCGTCTCGTCACAGATGGATCCCGATTTCTGGGAGAAGATGCGCTCAGTGTCATCAAATCGCCATGAAGTGTGCGGATTTTCTGCAGGCGTAAGCGGATATGACGCGCAGATGTAAATGCCACCAGTTCCGGAGAAGGATTTTCAGCGCTCGGTCGTCCTTTGATCAGCGACACGTGAATCTAATTGAAAGATAAGGAATAGGGATGGCGCACTTTTAATAACTGGGAACAGAAGTTGGGACTTAATGTCGTGCCACGTGGCTGCTGGTGCGATAAACTCGTAGGCATTGCACTGAAAGCACTGCTTTAAAATTTTATTTTATTTTTTTAGCACGAAACAAACTTCAGGGCGAAATTTTGTAAGTAAGACTATCGTTTAACTCCTGCATATATACTCACTTCACCGTTTTCCAAGGGAATCAACCTCGAAAAATAGGATGTGCACGTCACTTCATTATCAAACCTGTACTTCGGAACCCCACTCGATGCGGGTAAATTGTACACTTTTGCACATTCTCTGAAAGTGAAACGTAAATACGCCATTGCTACCATTAAAGATATAACCGTTATTTTGTTTTGAACTGGTCATTATCAGTCAAGAAAAAATGAATTAGGTTGCTAAAGGCTTTTTCTTTTTGAAGTATGGCTGGTTGTAGCAAGGCTCCACCCATCATAATAGATACTACAGACTATTCAAACCTTTCGCTAGATATCGGGTAGAGTTAAGGGCGAGATTGTGCTGGAAGTATCATCAAATATTGATAACTGAACCAGACGTGTAGCAATTGTCAGACATTGTTACACCAGTCGAACGTAAACCCCTGGTCTGGAGGCAGCAAGTTCAGCGCATCTATTGACCAGTTAGCTTCACCCAAGCAAGGTTGGGTCCCTTGGTTCTCAAAAATGTCAAGCTTTTTGTAACACTGTGGGTTTTAAACCTGAAAACATTTGGTAAAGTAATTCGCGAAACATGTGATATCTACGAAAAATAAAACGGAAAAACTTTACTTAGTGTTTATGGCACGATTTCGTAATTAAACAGAAACATGGAAAAAGCGAAGTTGCTATTTTGTTACAATATTAAAGCTGCTGTACAACTAATGGAAGATTCGAGAACTACTTACATAAAAACACGAGATTTGGTATTAGTTCAGCAAGTGGATGCTGTTTTCGAACTTCTTTTAACAATGCAGAACTTCATATTTCCTACTAACCTATCCGATGTGGCAAAATACTGCCAAGGATACCAATCCTTGCCGTCAAGTGATTTTTCTAAGATCCAGTTTCCAGGTCTCGGTGAGTTCGCGGCTTTTACAATCACATACGCGATTTGAAAAACCTGAAAAAAAACATTGAAATGTAACCTTTGTGCTTGTCATTTCTTGAAGCCAGGCGCCACAAGTCGCTCAACCTGCCATGGAAATTATAATGTCGGTGCCAATATCTTTATTTGAATGGCATTGCAGTGATTCGGTACATATCGCAGTTATTTGATTATCAGGTAATGTCACCACGGCATAGTAATCGACAAATCAATAAATGTAAATCAATATCTTTAGCAAAGTGAGGAATAATTAGGTCGTCGTTCACCATTTCCTGTTAGTACGACGAGAAAGAGTATCAAGGAAAAGGTCTGAGTTTGGCTGTTAACAGATCGCCTTCGGTTAAATGCCATCAGTGGCAGCACACAGCGCAGCGAAAACAGAGGAACATTGAACTACAAGTTCTTACGCCAACCGCCCTTTTCCCCAGCGCTACATGCATGCAAACTGCTCGTTCTTGATCGCGACACATTTAACGGTCACAAAGTGCACGTGAAACTTTTGTGACGAGCAGCGATTGGCTTTGGTGCGTGTGATAATGCTCTGTTGCGATAAAGGCAGGAAACGCTGGTGACAGTTATTGTTTAATACTCCCAAAACAAGAGCTTGCAACCACTGGTGAAAGCACCCTAATATTATGCCGCCCAGTAAGCTCTGTCTGAAAATGCGCTGATTTACAAACGATGAAAATCTTCTAATAAAGGCAGATGGTTGTTTATATGGGACAATACACGATGTATTCGTGTGCACCAATGACTACAAAAATGGCGAATGGAAGTTTCACTTGCACCAGGAAATGATTTACACACAAGTAATCATTACCGCATTTGAACTACTTCGTACGGTAGCAAGTTAAATTGATAGTGCGACAATTGTGACAAGAACTGTTAAGGCAATTACCCAAACTCTTCACAGGTGTACACTAATTTTCATAAACAAGTCCCCATGAAACGCTTAGTAATAACAAATTATTTCTTGTGATATTAACGAAAACGTTTGAAATACATCTCCTTCTGTAGATGAAACAACGAAGGTTTAACAGAATGACATTGTTGAAACATCAATAGAAAGCTATAGAAAGAACATGTATGTTAAGAGAAAAGCAAGTGGCATAAGTTTTTGACAATATTTAAATTCAGTAGCGAGTTCAAGAAGTTGTGTTTTAAGGCGCGACAACCTCCAACACTCCAGTAATTTACATCACGTCCTCAACCGCCTAGAAATTATAGAAAAATACAAGAGTTCCTGTTTTGGTGCACCTTCAATCTTTGAGCGTTTTTCATTATTTGCTGAAAAATGAGAAAAAAAATCGAGGTATACCAGTGTTTTATAAAGAATTACAAATATCGTTTAAACGCAATACGCCATGCCAACCGTTTGCAAATTTTGGGTGATGGACAGAAATGACAAATGATGAAAACATCACTCCAAAAACGGATTGAAATACATGGGACAATACAAACGTATGCGAGTAAGACATTTCCATCCAAATCACAGTATCAATGCTCTGCGCAGGCAACAGCACAAACAAATGGAAGGTTTTCAGCAAATGATGCAGCGTGTGGTTGAACAGGTACGCCACTTGAACGTGCCATTCCTGCCGTATGGTTTTCAAATAAAAAAATTGCAACACCTTTAAAGCAAAACCTTTTGCTGTCGTCTGCGATGTTTGGACCGACACGTATGAAAGGAGTTGAGCTACAAGCTGGAAAATGTTATGTTGAGGACGTGACACGTTCCCAATATTTAAAAAAAAACACCTGCTAAAATGTGCAACGGTGGACATGCCGGAGCAGTTTGGGTCGAAGTACGCATTTAAAGTGCGTTCCTCAAAACAAATTTTGGCGCACGACACCGGTCGAAAAAGTCAATGTTTTCCCGTAGTGAGGAAGAGTTTGCAATAATTCCTCCCCCGTTGAAGTTCTCTCGCGTGCGAGTGAGCTGCGCCATGAACGACTGCAAGCGTGCATGTTATGGGCAAAACAAATTTTTTTTTTAAAGTGAATGAGTGTAACTGTTATCACACTTTTAACGGCCTCGCTTTCCAGATTTGCGTGACGCCGGCGACACTGTTCTGCCTCTGTCGTTATAATCATTACTCTGCGGTTTAGATGGGATAAGGCAACGTAAAAATATGTAATGATTACGTGCATCAATGAATAAAGTGGAGATGGGTTTAAGCATTTGAACACCTTCAATTTCGACCAAATATCAAAGACGTAATTTTGGGCGTGGAAGTGACATGAAAGTGTTTGCTGAATTACTTTTGGTTGCCATTATTGGCTATTTGCGGCGCCGTTCAAAAAGTGGGTAAAATACTTCAATCGGATAAGAAACAGTCAAAACGCACAAAAAGATCAAAGCCATGGCGTGGAACAATTGTAGACGGAAATTTCAGATGTTCTAGCGATGCTTGTGCAATCTTGCAGATTGGCAAAACGTTGAAGTAAGAAAATCTTCCCAGTTTCAATCAAACGCGCAAAGTTCCTACTTTGCTGCACGGTGCGAGACATTCCGTTGCCCTCTCATAACAACGCGGGTAATATAGTCGTTTGAAAAATATCACTTTTCCGTCATCGCAAATCAGCTGATTGACCGATCAAGCAATTCGAGATCGGGTTACCGGCGCGACAACCCACACACGCCTGCGGTTCGGCGCTGGCGCGATTGGTGCGATGAAACCGTACGCGCGGAACGAATTTCGCCAAAAATATTGGCATAAGATTACGCGCATCGACAGGATTGTCGCCATAATCAAGTCGTAGTCGCTTGATCATCAAGCTGTGCGTTTAGCGAGCATAAAACTCCCAAAATTATCAACAATTCGTTCATGGTTGAAAATTAGATTTGTAATAACAGATTGTCGCTATTTGATACGACTTTGATGCACATTCCTGCTGCTGACCCGTATTTTTCTCCTTTCATCTAACGCGCGTAGTGTCGACTGACTGTCTAATCTTGGTTCAACCTGCAAAGCTAACGTAACATGGCAGCAAGCAACATAAACAGAACATCAAAACCGTCCAGAAGCGCGAAAATGACGTAACTGGTAACGGTGTCAGACTCCTGCGTACAGGCGCAAAAGAAAACGTTTTTCTTGACTGCGAGGAGGCGTTTATTTGTCGACGTCTAGCGAAGGGTTAAAAAAGCAGCAATCAAACTTTTCAAGCGACCGTTTTCCTGACGCATGCCGAGCACTGAGATCGACAGTTCACACGCGCTCTCCAATATTGCCGTGTAAAGCCATTACGTCACCAGTTGGTTAAGGATCTGCCAATGCATTAGTTTGTTTTTATCTAAACAGGACGACGCGCCCTGACGGGCATCCAGAAACATAAATAGATGCGACCAAAAGTAGAGAGTGAAAATTGTCAAATTCTCAGCAATACAAGCACTTGCACGACAGCGTTATGAGACATTTTGCTTATTTATTTTTAACAGGAGTACTTGTGCGTCTGCGTCTGATGTTGACACTTTTATTCGTATGGTTTGCACACAGATAATTCGCCAAATGCGCAAATAGCAACTCCACACGATGCCCTTTTGAACCGCAAACAGAGATACACAAGAACATGCGCGCAATTCAAGGCCTGTCTCTTTTTCCCATATCGATCAAAACTCTTGTCGCGGCGCCCGAGCTCTGCTGCTTGTGACTTGAAACTATGCACATGCACAAACCAGAGCTACATTTCGCGTTCCTTCAAAGGACAACCCCAGCACTTTCCCTGCGATTAAATTACCCCGCTTCAAGCGCCCCACCTTCAGTGTTCTCCGCTCCCCTATTGTCGTAACAGGGCTTCGATGCTCTTGAAAAGCCGGCATTTCCGACCTGGTGTTGGTCTTACGGGACATGGCGCTTTGTTGTGAACTGCTTCAAAACCTGGCAGTGCGTGAGTGACATTTCCAAACGCTGCACATTTGCCTTAAAGTGTTGCGCTCGGCGACAAAAAGTACGCGGGCCCACTTCCACGTGTGTATGATACAACTCGTCGATCCAGTGCGTGAATGACAAACATGAACTCTAGATTACGAACTACAGACGTGAAGTGTTCCGAACGTTTTTCACATTATTGCATCCATATGCTCAAGGCCGATTTCATAAAAGAGCTGCTTTTCATAAAACATTATCTTAAAGACGGGTAAGGTCAACCTGCAAAATATTTCGCCAACTGTTCACGATAACATCACAGTTGGTAGTCCTTGACAATAGCACTAAATTCGAAACACAAATATTTTAAACAATCAAACGAAATCTGCCAATAAGTTGAAAACTTGACATTGGGCGGTTCACTTCTTTTATGCAGGGAAAAAATCCATAAAATAATTTAACCGCTTTTTTGTTGTTTACTGTAATAAACACCACAATTGAATAAAGTCGTGATCGGCTTGAATCAAAACTTTTAATAGAGCGCGTTTTTTGACACATTCTCCAAAATTTAAGTGACCGCGTTGTTTTTTTACTCCACCAAATTGGGTCTTACCTGCTTTAAATCTAAGGTGACTGTCACCCAACGATAGTTATATCCTTGGTCGATGGTGGGGCTCTGCCACCAACGATCCCCTCTGCCGTCGATGGCATGACGAATCGGGTGGTGTTCCGCCGGGTTCCAGCTGTAAGCATTGCATATCTGAAAGAGATGATAATGTGATGAGACGGCGTGCATCGTAAGCAATGCAAACTTTCATGAATGAATGAATGAATGCATTGCAAAACGTCTTCACTCCCACACGCAACGCAGTAGACTTAGCATGCATTGTATGCTAGGAAGTAGGAACACACAGATACATGAAAGGACGCCAATATATGTGGCGGTAACAGAAAAGCACACGGTTATGGCGTTAACACGATTACTTAGATGAAACGCAAGCATTGATACTATGTGATAGTCCAGTGTTGGTGGATACAGCGTAATGACCAGGCGAACCCTCATAAACGGGCAAAGTTTCGTGCTTAAGGACAAACGTGGTTTTCAGGAAATAAACTGCAGATTAGAAGTTCGATCGATTGATTATATAACAATGATCGTTATGCTTCGTTAACTATTTCCATTCTCTGGGTTTGGAATGTTTAACTGGGTAATTTCCACAGCCAGCAAAGGAAGCTTGTGAAAGTGCACATGGAGACATTTTGAGGGTCTAAGTTCTGGAATATGGTACCACATGCAAATTAGACCGAAGTTCGGCCAAATTTTCAAAAATACTTAGAAAATACCAAAAGACCACAAAAAATATTTGTGGCCAAACCACTTCTGTAAATGTCCAGATTTTCACAACTTGGCCACAAAAAGGCCAAGTTCCCAACCCTGTGTGGTACAAGAAAAATCACATGCACGCGTGGCGCCAACACGATTGCTCTAATGCAGTGGTTCCCAAACTGGTGGTAAATTACCCCCTGGGGGTAATATGCGATTCTTCGGGGGGTAACGCGGAACCCAAACCACAATGTTGTTCTGTATTATGAGCGATTACTGCGAAATAATGAGGGTAATAAGACATAATCGCTACCTTGATTTGGGTAACGGCTCGAACAAGTTTGGGAACCACTGCCCCAATGTTTAGCACCATTGCATAATGCTGTGGTGAGTTCCAAGTAGACCGATTGATAAAATGCATGGGGGTAAGTGGCTGCGAAGAACCAGGGGTCATTTGGGCTGCAGACGCTCGCGAGGGCAAAGGTTCTTATAGTGTAAAAGGAAAGGTTTATAGAAGTAAGTACGTTGTTCTTTCTGAGTATAAATTTTAATATGCGCAATGCGTTTATATGATTGATAGAAGCAACATGCGTTGCAGGCAATTTCAAACCGCCAGGTGAAATTGGTTTAACTTCGCCACATAAAACTTTTGCGGTTTCCACACACTGTATATTGAAAATATCCTCGTGGTAGCTAAAGAGGAAATGCCTTGCGACACTTATAGACTAGTGCAGCACTACAGTGGTGCCACAAAATTTAAGCAGGCTGAGAACATGGCGACCAATCGTTAGTTTGGGAAATGCATTTTCAGTCAATGTGATGATTCATGCATGGGAACGGAAATTCGTTTACTGTTCGGTGGACACATGATTCGTAATGCAGTTGGATTGTAAAGGCATCACACTAGTTAGTACGAGCGTTTAATGCGACCAATTTTAATGAACGCAACAAATCATTCGCAGACGAAACATTACACGCGCTGGTAAAAAAAATAAGCGTCTTTCACCAAACGTTCGTTTTTTTTTAACTTGCAAACTCAAGAACGCTCTTACAAGCTTTCAAAACTAAACAATAAGCTCGCAGCAGTCAACGAAATGCTAATCATAGCCAGCTTAGGTCGAACATAACATCCACGTTATTATTCAACTTGGAGGTAAGTGATTGGAGATCAGTCTCCTCTATACCAGTGCTCTTCAACCTTTTTTGTTATAGTGCACTCTTAAAGATGTTTTGACGAACTCATGCACCCTATTTACTTAAAGGGTTAACCGAGGTGAAAAGCGATATGAAAATAATCTAATTACAACTTTACAACAATTAGCTTGGCATGGTCTGAGGCTTACGCACGACACTTTAGAATGTGCGAAGTCTAGGTTAAATCCTGAAAGTCACTGGTTGGTTAATGGTTCATTTTTGCTTACAGAAAGTTTTTGTAAAGGTAGGCAAACTGTGTGACAGGTTTGTGATGCACCCTTATGAATCCTTCCGTGATGGTGCACCCCACGCATATTTCGGTCCACCCTGCACAGCGGTTGCAGAGCGCTGCTCCACACGATTAAATATCGTGTTCCGAGCTTTAGTGGCAGCAACAACAATCGAAGTCTAGCTTTGCCTACGTTGGAGGCGACGACCCATCTACCACTGAGAGAACCTCCAAGTCTGAGAGCCAGCAGACGTATATGAGTAAAAGCAGCATGAACTACCCGAGACAAAAAAAATCCTATCATGCAGAAGTAACCAGTAGACGTTCTTTTTATGTAGAACTTCGTATGCCCAAAGTAATTGAGTTAAGTGGCTAAGGATTTAAGATTGTGTCAGCACCAAGTTTCAGAGAATTGGGTAATTTATTTTGCACTAGACACAACATGCAGATCACAGAAAGTACTTATTCTGCGGTGGATCTTGAAATTATGGTTTGTCGACTACGTTGGAATAGGTTGCTGTTAACAGCACCAATTTTCAATGCAGTGCGATATTAGTTAAAATGAAAGCAAAATGGAAGCTGTTGCACAGGGACTCGCGTTTGTATCGCATAAAATTCCGCGGCCGTAGCAGCTGTTTAAAATGCTGAAAGAAAAACACGATGTGAGCGACAGAATTCATTCCGTCCATCCTAAAATATTCCAAGATTTTCAAAATAATGTCTGTTGCAAGTTTGGCTTCATAGTTGCGGTTGTTTGGTGTTAACTTTTTTCGATTTTGCTCTAAATTTCGGTAGCGGCATTCGCTCACTACGTCGTATTCTATCGCACAGTATCTTAACAGTCTTTCGTCAGCGAAGCCCATCAGTGCTAGTCAAGAAAAGGCAAGTATCGGTGCTGAAGACACGTGTGTGCGCGCAGCCGCAGGTGTTGACAATGGAATCGAGAAGGGATTGTGGCGGTCAACTGGTATTTGCTGCTCAAATCGTGAAGGTTGGACAAACTGTGTTCGAACGAAATTTGTTTGCGCTGCTGTAGCACGACACCGATCATGCTCAATCGCAACTTGGCCTTACTCACAGAGCACTGCTCGCGCGTTGCACGGGTTCTTCTGTCGACATGCTCGACGAGCTTGCAGTACTTCACGGCCCCGGCCATGCCGCACGTCGCGTTCGCGGTGATTTCTGCCCAGCTCGCGAGGTTCACCACGGACGGGAAAAGACCTGAAACAGATGTTTCAAAAGACTTTTCAAAGACGCATTTGGTTGCATATATTTTCATCGAAACAAAAAAACGTCACGCGTCAAATAACGAGTGTACATCGTTTATTGAAACATTTATCGCAGTTTAACTACAAACAGATATATCAGTCTTGTCGTTTCGCTTGAAATAATTGTAATTGTGAATGCTCATATGCAAACATGTTCGGAAAAAATGCAACTGTTCCGTCATACAAGCGATGGGAGAAATCTTGCGTTTACGAATTAAATGAGAGCTTTGTTGTCAAGGCGCATCGCGTTGCAAACCATTCAGCTGCTTGAGTTTGTGACTCACAACACCAGCAATGCACGTTTTAAACGTCGTGCTAAGCCATAATCGCTCTAAATCGGGAAACTCGCGGTATATGTGGTAAGATAAGGAAAGTAATCCGGTCCACGGCGAGAAAAAGTTCTTGGAAACTTCCGCAAAATTTTTAAACCTGCTTACTGTGGTTTTGGACTAAATGGAACTAAACATGACGTTATTTTTAGCGTTCCACCATGGTCTTCGGGAGCTGCATCGTTTAGCAGGAAACTACAAACAAATTTTAAGCTCTGTTCCCAGATTCCAAATCTTGATAAGTGTTAGAGTACGGTTTGTGCTAAGTACTTACTTGCATTTGCCAGATGTTTCCTGTCAACGATTGGCAAAGGCTGAACAAAGTACCCTGGTTTTGCGCCACGAGGACTTAATCTTTCGCCTAGGGCTCTTTTCGTAATGTTCTGTCCTTGCGTAAAACAGTGTTGAAAGGCAGTAAGCGTCATAAACATGAACCAAATGAGACAGTAACGATAAAGACAAAATGTCTGACGGACAGTATTTTGCGTCTTAAATCCATGATTAGATTGTAAGTACCGGTGCCCGTCAAGTTGTGTCCTTGCTCTGACGTGACAAGTGTCAACTGAAAGCTTTCCGCCTTCGCTTTCCCTATCGAGGTTGTTGCTCTGCGCGCAACGCTTTAGGGTCGAACAGCGAGCAACCATTCGGCACGCTGTGATCTGATATAGCGGCACTGTTTCATTGCCACATATATCTCGTTTCAGCTTGCAGGTTGTGGTTGAGTTCGTCGCATTGTCACTTGGTCGGCACGTGCTTGCGTGACGAAATTCGCAGCTTTCGTTATCTCCGAAAGTTCTATTTTCACGGCGACATGAATGAAGTTGCTTGCTTCGCTTTGGGATTCCAGTACAACACTGAGCTAAGCGTTGGAAAAAACGAACAAGAAGGTCAGCAGCCTTGAGTTTTCCCGTCAAATTTGGCGCTTCATTCGCAACAAGACCTTTCTTACGAGCACCACCGCATCGATGAGACCAGCTGAATCGGATGTAACTGACGTAGGGACAGACGTCACAGCTTTTCTCCCTGCCTTCCATCGTACGCTTTGACTTTTCTTTACTTCACCAAGCATTGCAAAAATGCAGTCTTGTTAAAGACATTACAAAACTCACCCACATCTTCTAAAACTAACAAAAGCATTACACGGTTTGTCGTTTCGCAGCAAACGATGCTAAAAAACTTTAGCGAACTTCAGTGGATGTACAGAGCCGTTGGCGTGCGTTGACAAGCCAAGAGTTGTCGCCTACTTCCCGATTTGGGAAACGCTGTTGAACGAGCAAGGACTTCACCAAGTAATTTGATTGTGTGAGAAAAGCAGCTGAGCAATTTTATAACCTAAATGTAATTGCTTCTCAAGTAAAAGCATTCTTTCTACATGTGGAAAATTACGTATCAAAGTAACTGGAGTTAAAATCCATCAGACACACTTCTTTCAATTAAATAAAAACATGTTATTTGTCGCGGAGAACAGTCAAGATGTAGTATAGTAACCTTGGTTTGGCACCAGCAGCGACGGACACCTAATACTCAGATTGTTTTCAATTTATCAATAAATATTATGGATTTGTGATGGATGGCAAAAAATTATATTCTTGGAAATTCTGTGATTTTTCCAAAGCATTTCCTTGCGGACAGATTCTTCTACATTTTTTTCTGGGTCAGATAGTTTTTTTTCAGAAATGTGTAGAATCTTTGGCAAAAATAGGTAGGGCAGATCTATTTCGGTATGGCTTTACTTCAGATACCATCAACAGGATGTTGAACGACAGCCATAGCTGGTAGGATTTTGCTGCTCTTAACGTAACATTGTGAAGCTGAATACAAGTTCCTGCGATTGTCATTTTTACAGCTGTACAGAGAATGGGGCTAAAACATGATTTCAACGAATAATGTCAACTTGTGTTCGTTTTCAGCAGACCGAATCAAAGCTGAACGAACAGACATGATTGTAACGGGCTTGCCCTCGTTTAAAGTCAGAAAGTGGTGTTAGCACGCTGGGACCACACCTTTCATTTGCTGCGTCTTTAGAAAGGGATGGCGATATTTGCATTCGCACAAGATTTACTTCTACAGATGTAGTACGTAATCAGCGTAAGAAACCACTGAAAATCCCGCGATTTTTTGAAATCTAAAACCGATTCATGGTTAGATACAAATCATCTACCAAATTATTCCTCAAATTTCTGCAAATACGGACAACTGATTGTGTATGCTGTAGTGCAAAACCAGGGCCTATGAGAGGGGGGTCCAGCAGGAACATTGTTCTGGGGCCCGACAGTTACGGAGGGGCCTGAGACTGAAGGAATATTTGCGTGTTTGTTGCTAACAAACTCGAAATAATACAGCGAATTAATCTTGGTTATAAAACTGTTTTGGCCTAAAGCAGTGGTTTTTAACCTGGGGCAACTACCCCTGAGGGTAAATTTCTTCTTCCAAGGGGGTAAATTTACTGAACCATAAATTACAGCCAATGTAAATTTTTATAAATCATTCTAAACTGCAAGAGTTTGTTAATCTCGCATTTTCAATGAATGAGCAACAGTGAGTATATTCGGGGCAAATCTGGTAATCTTGTTCTATAGAGGGGTAAGATATGTAAAAAAGGTTAAGAACCACTGGCCTAAAGGGTTTGGAAAGGTAGTGTGATGTATTTTAATGTGAATTTCTGGAGTGCATTTTCCTGATATGATGAATTTATAATTATAAGCAGTAATTTTTTTTTTGAACTTCAATGTTTGCCTACTTTGTCAAATTTAAAAAATCCACCATTACTGTCCCAGTCTGTCCATTGAACCGAATTTTCCTTTACGTCTTGCATTTTCAAACATTCTCAAACAAATCTTTAATAAAACCTCTTTCCAATAAATCAACACTTTCAAACTAAGAGATAGTTCAGGAGAAATTTGAGTGGAAACATGCCAGTTCACAATAAAATATAATCTAACTACAGTACCTCTCGAATGTTGCGCATATGTGTAACATAACTAAAAAGTTAAAAATTGACAAGTGCAGGACGCAAGTGCTTATACTGCACCGCAAAGGTGTGCTGTGCATTTTGCTGATTGTTAAACTTGCGCTGCAAGCAGATACAGGCTCTAATTGAATGTGAGTTTAGGATTAGCGGACATACCCAGAAATCCGAAGATTTCGAAACCATACACGAGAAACTAAACACTTACAGTATTTCGACAGAATGCTTTAAAGTTTAAAACAATGGTCGCCGGCCTGTGGCCCGTGTGGCTATTTCCTTAGGGTCGCGGTCAGAGATTGAAGCAATAGTCGATTGGCAAAATATTTCGTTCTGTCCCTTCATTCTTGTTATAAGTAAGCTCATTCCAAGGATACAGTTTCTCAATGAAGTCGCAGTCCTTGACCTCGATCGACTCCATTCATTCTGAGCCTGCGGCATTTTTTTCTAACTTCTTGATAAGGTTTTACTATGAACATTTAAAATTCATGTTTAAAAATGATAATATTGTCACATTACTTGAATACCGGTATGTTTTAAAATAATGTTTCATATGATCAATGAACAAGCACTGCTTGTTGAAATTTGATGCACATTAATTATCCTCAATTCTTATTTATTTAAAAATAATTTTGCAAGTCTTAGGGGCCCCAAGCGGTTTTGTTCCGTCTAAAAAGATTTCTCTTGGAGGCCCTGCGCAAAACAACCCGTCACAGCTTCTGTAGGTCGAATATCGCAAGACCTTTACAACAAACGGTTAAATTCACGTGCTTGTCTTCCCATCATGAGTTATCATCATTTTACATCTGCTTCGCACTTGTAACATTTGGCAAGCTTTATGGTGTACAACTAGATCATACTTAGCCATTTCGAAGCAGTAAGCATGGATGACTGTCAACTATTATTAGCTGGATAGCTGCATCAACCCTCGATCTCGTGCGTCCTGCCAACACTTTTGTTTAATATTTCATAAACTGATTTTCAGCTGAAGTACCAACGATACAAATGTTGCTACTGACGCGTGGATTGTACAATCGAGTTAAGTCATGTTCATGGAGAAGTGTTGTGATGAAACAAGCCAATGTTGATCAAATGATAGCAGAAGCGTTTATCGAAAATGCTAAGACCTGCAAATTTCTTTTCAATACGGTTTTCCGTAATTTTAACTGTGCAATCAAAAAATTCCAAGGGGAAAGAGCGCCCATTGAAAGCTCTAGGGTTGCTGTAAGCATTTGAGGTATCAGCCGACTGGGCTCTGCTTTCATTTTTTCGATGATTCAAACTTACACAATTATGTTTGAATAAGACTGCATGATTGTGTTGGAATAAGACTGTTATATTTATTTGAATAAGACTGTAGGACTGAAGATGCGTAGAGTTTTACGTGAAATCGATTTCCTTTTATGAAAGTTTGCTGATGGATTCAAGCCCTCCACCTTTGTAGAGACTAGTTACTTGGGTAAGAGAGCAAAAGCAATCTCGAAAAGGCGCATTTTCCGTTGTTCTCATTTGCAAGGTGTTCTTTTCGCAGAATTTTGTTGGAAATTGTGCCAACGGTTTAGGAAGGAAAGGTACAGTTTACACTTTACAACGTGCAATGGCGACTGCGAAGTTAACCATTATTTAGATGGTAATCCCGTTTTAGGTACGATTCCTTTAGATTGCAGTCCCTTTGAACCATGCAGCTTATAGATAAATCACTGTCGTGACCCTGTGCTGGGGTAGGAAAAAGCAATCTGCCCAGAACAATTAAAACGTTTGAGCAACAACTAATATTTTGCAACAACTTTAAGAAAATATTTCGCCCTTTTTTCGGAGTGAAAAAAAAACGATATTTCGAATTTTGTACAACGTACACAATTTTCTTTATCTCTTAAAAGTTTTCCCTACCATGGACGTTTTTTCTACATGTATACAAAGAAACGACTTATTGCTGTTGGAAGTATGAGTTCCGCGTTAAAATTAAAGAAGAAATGCGTTCCTAAAAAATTGTGAAACGACCTTCTGTGGAAGTGAAAACATAGATGTTCCTTGGTGTCAATGTGTATAAGCCTCAACGTGAGCAGGCTTCTATTGTCAATCAACGTAAAACTTTTGTGAGTCACTGACAGATCTATACTGGCACATTTTTGCCACCGCTGAATTGCAGGTCGCATATATCGCACTCTGGAAAAAAAGTCAAAAATTCACACACTGCATAAAGACGACAACAGACGCTATGTCTCGTCAAGTTACTGACGAACCTGTTAGGCTGCCGCTGAGCGCATGAATGGGTACAGCGAAAATGCACAGCTCATGATTTTCAATTTTCCTTGGCTGAAATCCAGTTTAATTGAAGTGAAATTAACAAGACACACATGAACTTTTGTGATATGTGTCATAACGTATTTTTCATGTCAGACAAGCTTAAAGTCTTCCAAACATTAATTTATTATTTAACTAATGGGCTAGCACCGCAGCTTTCGACGAAAGCAGGTAAAAAGAACTTGAAATTGGAAAATTTAAATGACAAGAGTTGTGGTCTTAACCAGGCAGTGGAGGCGAAAGATCAACAGAAATACGGAGGATATAAAAACCACCTCCCAGACAAAACGTCGCCGATCCGGAAGCGCGCAACAATGGGTCTAAACCAAGAAAGAAAAATGTTATTGAACAGTGTTGTATGGCAGTAGAAGATCTACGTCCAAATTATGGAAACTTGTATTATCGCGATGCTCGCCTGCGATGCTCGTTTTAATCCCAGTTACATTTTCATGCTTGTTTTCGGATTGTTATAACGGAGGGAAAGGAATGTTGGTTGGTTTTATTGCTTAAAAGATCGACCCGTGAAATCTTGTTTCTAACAGCAAACAACGTTACAGAAATGGAATAACGCGCTGAAAAGCATTTCGCTCAGCATGACTGCAACCTGGCTGGGTATGGTCGGCCACCAAAAAGACCCTTGCTGTGCGTTAATAAAGCAGTGCTACGGTTTAACGACTGGAAAGTTACTGTCATAAAAACAACGTTGGCTTGACAGTTGGATTGACAGCCGTACAGTTTTTATCGAAGCATCAGCGAAGCAATGTAGTTGACATACTTTCATATAGTCACAAAAACTGACCGTAAATTCAAGTTGCATTTCACCGATACCCTTTGCAATAATTGTGGATGGCGAGACAGCCATTTTCCCACCTCTTTAAATCCTCGGCAGGCAATGGTTCGTCCCGTTTCACTTCGACACAAGCAGCAAAGCCAGAGCATCACCCTTCACTTTCATTTCAGATCACTTCCTTCATTTCATTAGTTGCGTATATCATTCACCTTCGCTCCCCCTTAGTAGCCCCACTGCAAAAACTTCTTGGCCTTAACTTACGGTACGTAATTAAATTTTTTTAAAACTTGCCACTCTATTGCTTTAGAGTGCCATAAGATAAATTTACCTAGGACCAAATCCGATAAAAAGTTACAATGTTAAGCAGCAACGTATCTGTAAATACTCTTACAGAACTTTTACGTTCTACAAAGGAAACAAATCATGTCCGAGAAGAAAGTGGGAGAAGCTTCCACACCTTGAAGATGTTCCACTGCGATTGCTGCTACAAAACAGCGCGATTGTTGTACATTATTTACCCTGCATTTCGAATCGCCGAGCCCTGGGAAATGAGTAGTCCAGTTACCGACCCGCCTGATCTAGTTTGACAGAACAGCTACGTGTGGGTTCCCGCAAGTTCAAGCATACTGAATCGATGTATCACCTGCATGCGGTATCTGCAAACACGCTGAGTTCTGTTGTATAATCAATAATGACATGTATGCGTACTACGGTGCAGTCACGAACATGACATCTCCTAACTTTCCTGAATCAGCTGTTCTTTTACGTCTTTTCTTGTAGTATTCTGCTTTCGTTGGACTGCCTCAGACGTAAAGGAAAATCTTCAAACTTTAGCTATGCTTAATTACCTGCAGCAATCCTGAATGTGTCATGCATCCGTAACCATTGATTAAAACAAGCGTCATTGCTCCAAGAACAGCTAAACAAAACATTGGCATCATCAGCGCATGCTGTTAAGTGGGATACTCCGAAAACCTCGCCTTTCAAGCCTCTATCGACGAGGTATACTTTCGCTAATGTGTTCATCACGGTCATTGGTGAAAAAAAAACGATCTATTTTTATCTGACGTTGAACGGTTGAAAAGCAAACGATACTATTCTTTGTGCTGAGCGCGAGTGCCACTTCACGCCAATCTAAGCGACATACATGTCTGAATACCGTTGGTAGTGACCGGTCACGTTCCAGTGGTGCGGTGACGTTTTTGTATGTTCGTCTGGAAGCTCCACGTTTATGACGGGCAAAATGCTAATCCCGGCTGCGCCCAGAGCTACCCTTGCTTTCTTTACCTTGTTGGAATAGCTAGTAGTTTATAACAATCGTCTGTCTTTTGCCTTCGTGAGCAGGCCTGGTGAGAATGGTTAAACCGTCCTGGGTTAGAATATCCAAGGCTGAGACGAGAGTAGCGACGAAATCTTTTGCTGTCTCAAATAATAAAAGCGACCTCATGAAAAATCACTGCTTTCCTCCTTTCACTGCAAAAGACCATGACTCTGCCATCACTGGTAAATGTCCTGTGCAAATGGAGTTGGTTCAAGTTGCAAATAACGTTGCGTCGCTGCTACGGCACTGAATGGTGTGGTGTTCTGTAGTCGTTGCCTTGTTCTGTTTTGCCCACGCTTCTAAAGGGAAAGCAGTTTCTCGTGTGGGTGTTCTTGGTAAGCGGGTGAGGTCAAACTGGGGTCATACTGGCACGGAAAATGTCAACTGCAGACCCACAATAGCGGATATACCGAGTATCTTAGTATAAAGTAGTAGCATTAGCTTGTTTTACTCATGACGTATTACTAAATGTAGCGGTTATGAACAAGCTTGCGTTATAACGTAAGACACAAGGTTGCTTCCCATCAAAATGAAAAATTTATTTTCTGCATTTATCAAATAAGTCTGCATAAGGTTGTTCATGTTTAGACAATCTCCATAAAACAACGTAATTTATGTTCAAAAGATTGATAAATAGTGTGTTAAAGAATCGACTCATGTTGTAGCATAATTACTTTAATTCTGCCAGGTCTCTCATGAAATGAATGTAATGTTTATGAAATTTACAAAAACATCAGAAACCGTCCTAAAGTAACCAAGATGTTTTGTTGGAACTTACTGTCGCAATTTTGCACTTTTAATGTCAATAATACTTTTTCACAGGAGAATCACATTTTGGGTTTCTGTTCGTGAAGCACTGAAAGCATTCAGCAAACTTTCTAAATCAGACTTCGCAACTATACTCAGGCACGTAACCAGCTTGGGACACCAGTGGGAAAGAAGAATTTTCTGAGAGAGGCCCAAATTTTTTAAACTATGACCAAAAAAATTTTCCAGGGGGGGCGACAAGTTTTCCTGGGGGAGCTTCGCCCACCCTGCGCTCCCTATTTACGGGCCTGATTTTATTGTATACTAATTTATACCTGCGGCATATCAACGATTTATGGTGGTAAGGAACTCATAATCATAACATCAGTGCATTCAAATGTTCTGAAAATATTTTTCATATTTTCGTTGCTCAATTTGCAATAGCTCCCCGAACTTTAGTCCTTTGTTTTCAGCATACATTGTGAAATAAATGATTTCGAGGACACGTTTGTGATTCGTACCTAAAGAAAATAAGCTTTTTTTAATGTGAAGGTTGACTTACCAACCGTTGTTTATCCAAGTAAATTTTCCAATGTGTGAAAAGAATTTTGTTAATTTTCAAAGAAAGAATTTAAATACATCGATTAATGAGTCAACTCTGCGTCGAAGGCCATGAGGCCAGCTTGATATATCTGCAAACATTCTTAGGTATAGGTCGAGAAAAAGCTGTTTTTTGTAGTTTGTTACACTTTCCTACTACATTATTTTATGAAAACAAAGAGATGGCGAAGCATACAGACCCACAAATAAAACAAAGCTTTGTGCGATTTGAGGGATGTGTCGATTCAAAAAAAGGAAGCTGAAGTGGTATTTTGCTCGATAAATTGTAGCACTAGATGTTTCATAATGAGCTTTACAATCGCTTTCCTCAGACGACCAGCTGTCACTGTGACTATTGCTCATTTTGAAACGAGGCATTCTTTTGGCGGCTGGCCTCCTTCGGAAGAAGTTGAACAACTGAAGAGCATGTGAAGTAGCACTCAGGCTAACAAAGTTATAGTGCTTTTCGTTCAGCCGTAAAAGAAATTATGAATGCTAAACAGCATCCCACTTGTATGAACGGCAGTTATTGATTTGCCATAACGCTTCCTACTGTATTAAAACATCATGTGCACTTGAGTTTTTGGCAAGCTGTGCTGAAAACTGTTCCGTATGTCGATGTTGTATCAGAAATGGGTTTGTGTGTCAAGAAGCAGAAGCTTCGACAAAATTTTGGTTCGTTGTTTGAAAATGTCGTCTTCGCGCGCTATTTCACTGCGCTAAGACGAAATTGTAACTGTTTTGTCAGTTTTTTATATTTCAAAAAGTTTTTTTTAACTTTTTGTCATTGCAGCAAGGATTTGATGGAGCATGCTTGTTTCTTTCAAAACACATGTTTTTCTTTCGAAGGTTTCCGAGTTTTTTTTTTAATTCTGGTTGTGTGGTGCTGTTTTTGTACCGATGCGGTGCGGATTCCAGCACTGTTGAATCAACAGTCACACCTAAAGATCCCAACACTGCTCTATTGGTGCATTTCCATAAAAAGATAATTTATTCGGTTCACTTGTGCAAATGGAATACAGACAAGCATATGCTTGTGTTATTTTCAGTTAATTTCCTTATTTCGTGTTTACCTCGTAGTTCGTCGTACTTTCTGGCCTTACATAATCTCTCCAGGGCAATGGTTACACAAAAGTCTGTATGCTCTGTATGAGAACACATCGAACCTTACCAACAACCAGAGGACGTCTGCGTTTGTTATTGTGCTCCTGTTTCGTAATTAGAAGTCAATATCTACTAAGTTGTGCAAGCCGTACTTAACTTGCGAGAAGTACCTGCGTAATATTTAAATTTAAAAAACACAAAGTGTTTCCTTTGCATCTAGAGTTCTAGTCGCTCACAAAGCGCTCATTATAACTAAATCTTCACTGAAGATCCTGTCTTCAACATATCCGAACTTAAAGTGAGTGACAATCTGATTTGAAACTGTTTTAGGTAGCGAGGTTCTGTATCCTTTTAAGTTAAGAAGTTCACTGATTGTTTGCAGTCACGAAACAAGTTTACTTCACACCACTACGTGATATTGGAGAAGTTTGTATTCATTATCATATGTTTGTTTTGAACGCTGACTGAAGTGTAGAAAGTAAAACCTGTAGCAGTATGTTAAACATTTATTTAGCAAATATTGAAACCCACATGTTGTAGCAAATCTAAGTATACTATCAAATTTAAATGAGCCATAAGTTCTACCTGATTATTCCATTTGCTTTCGCGATAAGCTCTTTATAGATCGTACAATGTCTAGTAATTTTTGTGGTGGGTAGAAGCTCCTTCATGAAATATGTGCGGCTCTAAAAGCACTGGGCAACGCATTGTGGTTCCTGCTGATAATAAACACGCCTTCTGTGCTTTGAAAACTACCTTATACGATAAGGAATTTCTAGTTCGCCACAGTTTTTGCATAATCTTTCATTTACTGGGAACTTTCAAGCATTTTGCACATGAAATAGAGTTGCACTTGCTGTGACGTAAACAAAGGTGATGCTAGTCTACTCTCGAGTCTAGACCAGGGCCGGTAACCTATGGCATGCGTGCCACACTTGGCACGCCAAGCAATTTTTAATGACACACAGAAGCTCCACGTTTTACATATCAATTTTTTATGATTCACACAGAGGCATATTGACCTTGACTTATACAAAGATACGTGTGTTCTTGACACACTGTATTTTTAAACCCTTAAGTCGGCACACAGCAAAAGGTTGCCGACCCCAATACCACAGATTTTCACACACACTGTAAACCACGAAGACATTTTCGATGCGCTACAAAGCTATTTTAAAGTTAAACAGGCTATGTGTCGTGCGGATTTCCGAACACAAATCTTACATATTGCTTTTGCATACGCATACATTATAATCCAATGAAATGCACAAAACACATATATCCGTCACATATTTGTTGAAAATAATCTTATTGATCAAATTGATTTAACTCAAAATCGGTTGAATTATGTGGAACATCTAGATATGTGTGAAATTTAGCAATAAAGGCCAAACAATACTGAAAATTACGTAACGAAGTCAAGCACCTTGTAGTTGAGCGATATTCGCTGGTGATCTGTCGTCACAAGAGCCAAGATACCGGAATCTTGCAGTTAAAATGCAGGAGCATCTAATACATTTACAGATGAGTACTGCAGTAATTTCGTTGAAAAATACGTTGTGAGCAGACATTTTTCTTGTATTTTCAATGTCTAAACAGTCGCTTATGCCCATATGGTTATTGTTAAATCTTTACATAACTTCAAAACACGTGGTGAGCCGCGACAAGCCTTTCTAAGAAAATAGGGGACGAACCAAAATTTTTGAAAACGACTGGTCTAGACCCTGCAGGAATGCTATAAGCCAAACAAAATGAATTTTGATGCTTTCGTGAACAACGTTGGGTTAGAATGGAATGTAAAGAGCTGGTTTCGCCGTTGAGTGGATTACGCGATTCACTGACGGTTGTGTACATGAGACTGCGTAATGATAAGTATGCCGATAATGCTATATATCCACCGATCAGGCAACACCATCTTAACCTGCATTATTCATAAGCATTTGTGTCATCCCGTTTTGGCACAAGATTGCAAACGCCCGAAAAGCAAGAAAAAGAGCAGTACTGTGAAAAAGCCTCTGCATGCGATTTACTGTGCCATACCAAATAGGGGTCGACAAATATTGGCATCAACCTTCATAAAAACCCTGTTATTTCCCCAAAGGCTTCCTGACCATACAATGAGAATCGTCGCTTCCGCAACGATTCGGCGCGTCGCAAAATGAAATGCATTGGCTTTAGGCAAGAGATGTTGCTTGCCTCCTTCAAGCTAATTGTTACGTGTTACGAAAGATTAAGCGTCATTATCACGCCATTAAATGCGATTTAACGCCGTATTACTGTTGCTGGAAGCGCCTCAAGCTCTTTCCCATTAAAGGTAATCGCAGCTTTATTCCATGTTTTTGGTTACCACTGGAACTTGATGAAGACCGACACCGCGCGTTGCGTTCCGATGCACTTCTCGTGAACGAACGACCGAATGGTCAACCACTGTTTGCCTGTAGCTTTTCACCACTCAGCCGCCAACAACTTGTAACATAAGCGGAATTTCCAGACCTGCTGTGTGAGAAAACATCACTGAGGCGAACATTTGTGATACTGCAGGTTACCTCTACTGGCAAAAAAAACTAGGCAAAATTTTGCACTCAGTTCGCCAAAATTCTCGTAAAACTGCTTGGTAGTTTACAGATTTTACCATTGTGTTTCAGATGAACGATTACCTTATTTGCTGATTGATGTCATCACTGAAACTCTTTATCTCCGTCCTTGACAGCGTTAGGTGAATGTTTTCTTTGGAAGTGATGTTTTTTTCGGATAATACAGTAATTACTGTTGGTGGCCCACGCTATCGGCGAGGCTGCAAGGGGTTTACAGGTGAAACTGTAGATCGCAGCAACTTCGGGTTTTCTGGACATTGGACAGGAATTAACCTCCTTTCCCGTTCATAACAAAAAATTCGCAGAGGTTTCCGTAATCTACGTCAGCAGCCTTAATCCGCGTTTATTCCTTATTTGCGATTTACGGTGTCCCCAGCCGGCGTTGCTTCCGAATTCGAGTACAGCGTACATTCGACCGAGTGCGCAGTGCGAACAGAATGATAAATGTATGTCGAACGTTGGTTCGGTGTCAATGTTGCGACTTTCAAGCACGACCTCGTAATGCCCGTCTGCACTTCTGTCTGTTTCTTTTACGGATCCTCCTTTGTCGGGACTCGCGACGAGAAAGCGTCACTCAGGCGATCTTCCTGTTGGGATGTCATTACCTTGCGAGCACGTTGGCGAAAGATTTAGGAAACACGTGTCATTCCACCTTTGACGGGCCTGTTTGCGCTGGGTGCCAGGGTGTGACGGCACCCTTGTACGAGTTAATTGGCCATGGCAGAACATATTAAAAAGCGAAATGTGTAAAACGTGAATACCGGTGCCCAGTAGCGAGTATTAAAAACGGCAAGCGCTGGGTTGGGCGAGATTTCCGAGATTGTCTGCGTCACATTGAGTATTAGTCGGCATGAGAAGCGTTGCTGGCTGTCGTGAGGTTTACTAGTGAGCGTTGCAGCCACTCAACGCTCACACGCAACATCAGAGCATGTATGACTATGCATGAAACGTTTTTTACCTTCCACATTTTTTTCTTTCTGCAACGTTTTTTTATCGTTGCATCATTGCTCCTGTCTGACATCACTTGACAAAACATAAACAAATTGACACGCAACCAAAACTCGGACATATGAACCAGTATCAGTATATTTCGGCCGACAGTAGCTCATAGAATATATTGTAATCACTACAAGAAGACGTAATTTAGTTGTGTTAAGACATCAATTATATTTTATCTCAAGAGCAACGCTGAAGCGGTTTGTTGCATGTTGCATTTTTATGCGCTTGAGTGATGAGGTTTAGTTGTCAAAGGTATGAGCTAACAGGACTTATGGAATGCGCGGCAACATCACATCGCTGGTCAGTTCGACATGAATTTGGTCTGCTACGCTCATCAGCTATTGCTGGGACACAACCTTTTGTGTCCCGGGGCCTGACATCAAGCGAGTTACAGATGAATGCCGAATGACAATGGCTTTTTTAGACATTACGTAATTTGTCCTCAGTCGTTAACAGACTTAACAAACCTAAAGGTCGGAGATCCTCTCGCTTTTTCACGGGGCAACCTTAACGGTCAGCAACATTCGCTTTTGGAGGTGTTCACGATAGTTTTTGTGCAATCTGCTTTTATAAAATTTCGCTCGAAACAATCCAACAAACATATCCTCTTTACGCAACAACAGTTTTGCATTCGCGTTTGCGGTAAAAGCAGTTTCCGATACACCGAAATAAAAACCATCAATTCTTTTGAGAGAATTAAGAGTGTGACTGAGGAGTTTTCAACTTTTTTCAAACTACTTAGAAGCCACAACATTCCTATTTTAACTGAATTCAATCCGTCAATTTCTTCTGAATCGCTAGTTTTGTCAGTTTCGATTGGCATAGCTTCTTTTGCTTGATATTTGTCTCACCAGACATTGTTGTGATAGGTTCTATGTCAACTCCTTGAAGAGGCGCAACTGCCCACCCAAAGGGCCATGGCTCCCTTGATTTGGAACAAAAAAATAGCTGTTGGATGTTAAGATACATTTTTCAAATTTTTACGAATAAAATGTACGCGGCAATAGTATTTGTTGTTCTAATTAAAGCAGCAGATACCAATCCAAACTTGAAACGCACCAACGGTTTAGCATGCACGGTGTAGTTTTTATTCTTGATGTTATTATAAAAGACAAAGTTGTTAAAGAAGAAAGACGGGGATATTTTGAAAATACCGCGCGGCAGGCGTTTATTTTGCTGGAGGTTCCTACGACGGTCGAAGTGGTTTCCTAAAGTGCGGCAGAGCGGTTGTAAAAAGCAGGAAACAACTAACAACCACTATGAAACATGTTTCTCCCACCGTCAATAGAATCCAACGCTGCACAAACGACGGCGTGCGATTTCAAATTGCGTGTACGCTCGTGCGCTAATTTTGCCTCTCCCTCGAGGATTATTCGTCAGGTTACGTCTCCCGTATTGAACAGATTGCCGTGAGCACGCGTCCATTGCTTCCTTTTGACCAGACAATAATAATCCAATTAGCAACTGCTGTAATTGCCACTTCGCTTTTTGCGGTTACGACATTTACAACGTGGGAACCGGAGCAGTTTTCCGTTTTTATATCTAAGATGCCAGGGACAGGCCGGCGCAATCACGCATTACGGGCCATTAGTTTTTAGGTGGTTCGCTCCCCCTAAGTTTTCTTTGATTTCAGTCAAAACATGTCCCGCAGTTTGGGCGCAACCTCGACCCAGTTTCTGACGTTGCTCCTTCAACCAGGTTGTCCGCCAGGAGAGTCATGTCGCAAAGCACTTAAAAACCAACATGGAAAAGCGTTTGAGCGAAACGACATCCTTGAACGCTTCGGCGATAATCCTTAAAAGCCAAAATACTCCTTTAACTGCTTCCTGGCGAGTTTAAGTTACCGTAAGCGGCACTTAAAAACAAGCGAAAGGCAATCGTGAAACCGGAGACGAAATTCGCCAAACACGTGGTTCTTTTTCTGCACTATGATTTGGTCAACATCAAATGTTACGTCGATAAGCGAATCAAACACATCACAAACCTTTACTTGCGATTTACTCAAACAATGGAATATAAGGCAAGAAGCACTGAAAAAAACTGATATTTGTATGTTGAAACCTGTTTTCGTACAATCGATATCCTTCGCAAACGTCACAGTTGAATTAAAACCAGTAGAAACTTCAAATGATGGGCAATGAATTAAAAAAACAAACCAGTAGAAACTTCAAATGATGACGATTTTGAAAAATATGAAATAGCGCTACTTTTTCCGTTAAAGGATCAAAATCATAATGTTTTGCAATCGGTTCATTTCATAAGATAAGAACAAGTGGCCCCATCTCATAGCTGGTTCAAACCCGTCACCTGTGGCTTGCGGCTCATTCCACAAGTATGTTCGTGAACAAAAATCTTGCTTTTTATGGACCTTGCTCGGTACACAAACTTGGTCGTTGAACACCCAAGCTAAGCACAACATTTTGAACAGCGAAACATCAAATTTGCTTGACAAAGCAAATAAGCTACGAACTGCAAAGCAATCAAGCTATTCTGCGTCGCTGAGTGTTCTATGTTTAGCGCATCGCTTGCACGGCGAGTATTTTTTCACAAATTTGAGTTTTGAGTTGCGAGCAATTGGTTGCATAACGGGGCAACATGCGCGTATTCTACTGAACAGCACCAGCGAAATTGGAGGTGTATAAAGATCTTTTAAGTTTATTGTCATGCAACTGATGCTGCACTAAAACAAAATCTCCGATGTTGTACAGGAGGCGTTCACTGAATTCCTTTTTAGTTTGACAGCAAAATGTGCACGGTATGTCCAATAATATTGCGAGCGAAACGCAATTATGATGTCTGTGGCGTGCAGATATATTTGCCGAAACCAATTTTGCAAAAGTGTATTGATCCAGATGCGATGACGTCATCAGATAAACTACCTGCTATTTCATAATCCACTCGAAAATGGACCATAGTACGTTTGTGTTTGCACGAGCCACACAGGCATTGACATATGCAAGGCTTGCTATTTTCGCTGAACCCCTCGAAACTGTCTCTGTGCCGCAGTTACCGGCAATCGTATTCTGTTTAAAATTACCATCACTACCAAAGGCAATTATCCTTTAAAGCGATATCAGCAATGAACACGGCTGCAGGGAACTGCTTGATTCCAATGAAACCTCTATTTTTCCGCAATCCTTTTGTGTAACCTAGCAACTGGCCACGCTGTCGCTCGCCAATCATGCGACTGAGACTCAAATATTTTGGGAAACAATAAACAAACTTTAGCCTTGCGGAAAGCTTGGGAAAATGTCTCATATCTTGTTTTCAACTCTGAAAAGAAATATAATTTAAAAATATAATTCCTCCTTTCATAAATTTAAGTATTTAATCAGTCAGACAAGCGTTGGCGAGTTTTATTGCTCTTTTTCCATTTTTACAGGTAAAAATTGAAAACCTTTTGGACATATTTTAGTCGTAATTTTTAAGATAAGTTGTATTATTTTGGACAACAATATCTGTTTAACATGGTTATTCCTACAACGTTGTGGCAAACGGTACGGTACAGATCGACTAAGAAAATACTGTTCTTGATAGCTGTTTCTTTGTACCCCATGGAAGCCATAGTGATTCAAAACTACATTTGTGAGTAACCTACTACAATATCACAGTTTTACTGTAAATGTAAATTTGCTGTTCAGGTAAAAGTTTGAAAGTTTGAAAGAATGAATTTCTTAACACTACATGTAACTTTCAAAAAATGATGAATGATTTCGAGCGCGTCGAAGTTGCGCGTGTTCGTAAATTAGCGACGTTGCCATCTCAAATTCCAAATCGAAATGACAACTCATGGATGCAAAATATTCCAAAATCAACAGTTGCGCGTTTGATCTGCCATATTTCACGCAAAGATCTCGTTCCCCGTCACTAAGTTCAGAAACGATCTCGGACTACGGTGTTTGTGAGCGGGGTCTGTAGTACAAGGGCCTGTTGCCGTTTGATTTCTGCTTTTCTAACCGAGATCCGTTTGTCACGTTGTTTGCTTAACGGGCGATTCTGTGGCGTAATCTTGTGCGGCGCCGACAAGAGAAACTGTTACCCCGACTTTGTTTCCCACTGTGAACATTAGCGACGGGCGTTTGATAGGGCGCTTATCGAGCGTTTGAATTCCAGCGCAAGTGAACGGCAATTCATAGCGCGACACCTCTAAGAAGATTACGAAATTGTTGCGATAGAGGCGCCCTGCGAAACGAGTCGCGGACTCGCTGCTGAGAATCAGCCCAGTGTTCACCTCCAGTAACCCGTTAGGGTAGAACCATAGCAGGAAGATTAATTTCCTTTCGTGAATGCCGCCTTTAATCCAGAAAATTGATAGTAACGAACTTTTCCTCCCACCCATTGTGGCTCCTCTGAAACAATTTCCACGAACGACTTAAATTGTTCTGGTAAGTGCAGCAATAGGTCATTTTCGCGACTTTGAGGAAGTTCAACTTTCGGACAGACATGGTGGAATTTCGTTTTCAATTCTCATTTAATCTTGACTTACGTGGTTCAATTGCATGATCGTTTGAAGAGCGTACCCAACAAAATTCACCAATGACTTTTAGGCCATGACTGATATAAAAGCAGCAAAATATTTGAGAGTTTGTGTGATTCCATTTGAAGTAGTTACAATGTGCATATAATGCCGGTTCTATCCAATACAAAACTGGCAGTGCGTACGTCATACCCCCCTGTCGCCACTATTAATATTTTAACATCGCACCAGTGACCACCACTGACCCCGCAAACAGTTTTCTTTGTCGTGTAGGAACAAGTCAGACTCCCGGTGAAAAGAATCGATTGGTACCAACTGTTTTTATTTCGTATCGAATATGTTTACATAAGTCATGCGATTCGCCTTCGCATGTAACTGAAGAGTCGTTACAGGTTCGTCAAATTTCCGGTCATACCAAACACTTCTGTCCTGATCTGCAGGGGGCCATGTTTGGCTTGTGCAATTCACAAGTTCTTGCATGGGTGGAGCAAATTCCTTGTCACGAGTAATGATGTTTTTTTAGACAGCGCGACGTCTCTGATGTGTTTCAATGCAGCAGTGTAGGTCGTCGCTTTAAAATAGGGGTGGGCAATTAACTTGGCCCGAGGGCCACTTTAAGAAGGCCACGTATAGCGGAAGGCCATACCTTGAACCTTCTAAAAGAAACAGAAGCAAATATCGGTTCAAGTTAGCTTCAGCGCTAACATTAACTGTGATGAGTTGGAGGATATTTAAGATTTGAAGATTTTCCTGAATGCTTCCGCGGGCCACTGAAAACGCTGTGGCGGGCCGTATGTGGCCCGCGGGCGCTATTTGCCCACCCCTGCTTTAAAACAACTGCCACCGATCCATAAACGACGCAGCAGCGCGTTATCAGTGCCGGGAATGTGACGAAAAACTGCATATTGTAACGGCGCTTGGAAATTTAAACTGCATCTTTTACGACAAAAACTTAATCGAGGCGCATATTTCATGGTCTCGCAACTGCAAGTGGAAATGCATTTCCACATATTGATACTTTACTTACGTCAAAAAAGCGTTGATTTTGGTACCAGCTCACCTACTGGCAAACCGTTAGGTTCCAACTGTGAACGCCTAGTAGCGGACGAAGAGCCGCACATCAAGCACGTTACGCATACAAAGCTTCTCTGTTTTCACGTTATTGTTTCGCTGAGAGATTAAGCGCAATCCAATAGCCTCAGTTTCTTCCGATCAAACGAACAAACCGCCGACGGCGTGGAATTTGGAAAGCGCGTGCACCATAGCCCCACCTAGGGGTAAGAATACAGATCCTTCAAAGAGGCTGAGCAGCAAAAGACAAAGGCAGCGGATTAACCGCACTCATTCATAAAGTCCTGTATCGAGCGCTTAAAGACGGATGCACTTCTGATGAGTTACATGAGAAATCATAAAGAATTTTAAAGCTTTTCAAATATAACAATTCCACTTTTACGTACTGTATGTTAAGACCAGCTATGTCCAACCCAAATGGCTTACTGAGCCAAAAAGTATGTCACTATCTTGACCAGGGCCTCACTATGAATGACATATTATTGTGGGCTGCACATTGAAGGGCTTACTCTGGTTTTAACAAACAAAATGTAGCTTAAACTAATATACTGAAAGTGTTCGAATCCTCACTGCAACGGTAACAGACGTGATAAAGTGGCACTGAAGACCACTTTCATCAAAAATGACAAATTAAAGATTATCAAACAAGGGCAGGTTGTCAGTATGCAGGATGCTTTCACTACAGCGAAAACTAAAGTGGGCCGCACAAAACCCTCGACTGGGGCGCATGCGGCCCGCGGGTTGGACGTAGCCGGTTAAGACGAAGAAGCCAAATGTAACAAGTTCACCCAGGTTTGTGGATTGCCCAAGATTATGGTTTTTATTGAGGATTGAAATGTAGAAAACAGTATTGTTAAAGCTTTCACTGCGGTTTGTCGCACGATTCCACGAGGATTTCTAGGTAAAATGACTCCTGTCGCTATAACCGCGCTCGCCCTGTTATGCTTTTATGGTCAAAGACCGTTGTCAAGCACTGGCTGCTTTATTCCCTATTTCGTAGGAGATTAAACATTCAAGGCAACTTTGGGAGTCTCATCGGCTGTCTTTTCCATTATAGGTCGAATTACTTTACAAAGGAGGTGCATACTGCTCTGGAATTTTATCGCTGTTTTTACAAGGCGGCGGAATTTAATCCAAATCGAACATGCCGCTGCTACTCCACATGTTCCGTCCACGGCGCAGCCAACTAACACGTGCTATACACAATCAGTTTCCATGACCCGATCAAAGCGTTTTCGTGTCGACTACGCCGTTCGTTATTAATAGCGAGATTAACCGAACAGATGTTTGCTTTGTCCGTCTCCTGCCCCTTTTTGAGCGAAACCTACCGCGTAGCACGGTTTCACTTGAAACACGTGGCCTTAGTAACTTTGATCTCGTGACGCTGTTGCAGCCCATGTTCTCGAGAAGCACAGGTGGCGTCGTCTCCGAAGGGATTTGTGAAAAAAATATGACAGTTTGCAGCTTGAACTGCTTTAGCGACGCAAAACTCTGAGTTCTCACCAAAACCATGACAGCTGAATTCTGAACTTTACGGAAAAACTGCATGCGCTTGTGCAATTGTAAACTATTCAGCATTAACTTCGATATCGTTTTTCTCATGCACCGCGGTTGTGCAATTTGCTGGTAAAAAAAAGCAGTTTTGTTGAGTAAAAAAATCCGAAGGAAGGCAACAAGAAGTGACCGTGTTGCGAGTAAACGCGCAGATGCGAAGCTCCACGACATTTACTGGAATGCAGCGTCAGGGGCAGGATAGTTTTTGAAAAGCTTTCTTGACGTAACTGAGCTGTTTGGAAGGGCGGGAATTCTCGGAGCATTCGTCTGCCCCAAACATTTTCCCGTTTGTTTGCACAACAAACCCAAGCGCGATGTCAGATCAAATGCGAACAAGCGTTGATCTCGCGTTGCAAAACATCAAGGCCTCCATTAGACAAAAGCAGCTGAAAGTGGAGCGTGCGAGCGAGTTTAAGGGATAAACGTTGTTCTTTTGTGCGACGCCATCAACAATGCCGGCTAAACTTACCCTGGCTTATTTGCGACAAGCACAACTCAAGAGTGAGGGGCCGCAATAAAGTATCGGCTTGACGTAATGTTAATTTCAAATAGGTTTTCGGCCTGTCGGGCAAAATTCGTTTTATCTGAAATTCAAGACCTTTCTTGGTCTTTTTGTATCGCTAAATTCCCCCCATTTAAAGAGCGATGGAGGACAACTTTTATACGGAACCGCATTGTGAGCATGTTGGAAGAGATTGAATTACCGCGTGGCGTATAAACGTTGGTCCTCATGAAATACGGTTAGCACAGGAATGCTATCGCATAGTACTTAACTGCTGCTGGCTAATCAACAGAGCGCTGATCTCAATCCAGCCCGTAACAATACACAGTCAACACATGCCGCAATGATTTATCAAATTTCACTTACAGCAACCACCGGTCATAAAACTGTGTGATTCATAACACAAATTCTTTTTTTCGAGAAACACTGTCCCAGCCTGAACGTAAACGCTCCTCTCCTTATGACAAAGTTGCAGAAACGACACAGTTGCTGTCACTTACCGGTCGCGTGCCTGAATTCCGGCGTTAAATTGGGTAGGTTCTGAATTCCCTGTGCGTCGCCGGGATTAATGGCAAAGATGAGAATGCAGCCAAGCAGACAGTAGGCAAATACTTGAGCTCTTGACAGCGCTAATCCAACGCAAAGCCATGAATTAAGATTAAGTTCATCAGTGCTTGTGAAGTTGGCGACGACTGCCGCTTTGGATATTCGCGTTTGGTGTCTTATCATTGATAAATGACTCTGGTGCAGTAAGAACCCGTCGTTGAAATGTCTGAGGTGCTTCCGTGAGCATTTGCAAGCGCTTTGCAAGCGGCCAGCTTCTTTGCAGGCTATTTCATTCCGCTGCATGCAGTGGTATCCGTAGCACTGATGGGTGCGTAATGATGATGTTCCCTGAGCAAGATAACGGTCTTTCATTACCTTCCGGCGGCTGGGCTCTCTGTTTCAACGGTGGCAATCATTCGAATAAAAGATAATGTTATTTGCTGATGTTTTCATTAATCTATTTAGCAAGTCTGGCAAAACAAAAACAGGCAAAAGTAATGCTCCACACCACTCCACGTCATAGAGGATACGAATCAGCATGAGCTCGAGCACGCTTTGGTTCATTATTCAGAAAAGTATTACATTCCTGTGCTCTTAAAGTCGTACAAACTTGTATTTGCAAGTTTTTTTCTCGAACTCGATTAACTGTCGGCAATGTTTTCTCCGTGGGTTGTGCCAGATCGATTACAAGCTATAATGTACAAAATTTTATTGAAATTTTTTTCTCTCTTTGAAACCCATAAAAGGAATAAAAAATACTGTGTGCACGATCAAGCTCAATCAAATTTCAGTGCTACGAACCACTCTCTTTTAGCCATCTAAAATACAGTCAACGGCATTGCCACGGCTGAGAATTGGTGGTCTGATGCTGACATCAAAATCTTTCAGTTTATTTGCCCAGACATCCAGCAGTACTGTTGATAGACACACAATGTAGTAACACAGCTTCCCAAACGAACCACTTTCTATTTACGCCAGTGAGCAATACGTTTGGTTTCTTCAGCATGCTTCTTTCTTAACACAAGTAAACTACCGCCTGAAAAATGACTACCAGGCTCATTCAGTCGACCTTCCTAATCATCAAGACCGCTGTTAGTCGCACGTAAGCTCTTTGGTAGTTTGCATGCGTGAAAGTGCTGGTTGGAACCAGAGACAGAAAAACCTTTATTTCTCATTCGAGTTGCCGTTTTGCGACACCCTGAGCTAAAACGGCACCCTTTCCATCTAAACCCTTTTTCCAATCTTCTATTATTTGATCCGAAGTAACAACGGACTACGAGGGCGTTACCGGGACCCGGTACGATAGCATTTTTACTTGAAAATGTCAATCTGCCGCTCTGCAAACAACCAACAGTCTCAGGCGTGCCAGGACAATCTTGTGATGTCACGTTCGAAAGGATTACAAACGTAGAGATAGAGGGCAATATTTGCCGCGTGCTGTGTGCTTGCCGATTAACCATGGAACGAGGGCGCTTATTCATTAACCAGCCTGCAAACAATCTCGAGCTCAAAATTAATTCTACCCGTTGTGAGACGCCTGCTTTCTTGATTTTTCGCATGCTACTCCCACCTTCCTCAGGTCGCGTCGCTGTTGGTTACAAGTCCAAAGCATTGGCGTTCAAGCGGTTATCCGTTAGTGTCCCCTCCCGCGGGACCTAAGGATCTGTTAGCGCACGTCAAACCCAAGACAGAACAGGCGCAAATCCTATTAATCAGTTTGAAACCACCGGTACTCAAAGGACATGGGCGCCCAACTTGCTCGGCTGCTTTGCACGTAATCGCCTTGTGTGAGACAAAAACTTTGCCAAAATGCAGCTGCGCAATCGCGGCCAACGCCAGCGGCTATTTTTTCGTGCCCCTGCGTCGACGCCCTTGATCGTAGAGAAAGCGGCATCAGCAGCAACGCGACCTGCATCCCATGTTTGCCCATGCGACTCGCGTCAATCACGCAGCGTGAGTGAAAGTATAATTGGTCGGCGCATCTTTTTCCCAGACGGTTGTGACCCGATCAGCGTCGCAACGCGAGAAGGCCCGGATCGCGCGTGTTAATGATCAAACTGTTGACAACCAGGGTATGCCTGATGCATTTCTCCACGATAAGGGACGGTCGGCTCTTGGGAAAGGCATGAAGTCACATATGGTAAGCCAGGAACGGACCGGTGCGAAGATGACGGGCAAACTGACAATGGCGAATGAAGAAAAAACGGCAAATTTGCCCAAAGTTTTCGCAATTGTTGACAGGTCAGGTCAAGCGCCATTCAACGACGTTTGTCCGCAAACATATTTGCGCTTGTCATCTCCATACTGGCGACTCACCCAAAATTTCGTCTGTGACACATCCATAAAGCAGCTTAAATGGAACTCAATTCACTGACTGCTGCTTTTCCTCGTTGCGCTGTGCCTGATCGATTACAACCTAAAACCAAACCAGGTTGTTTTTTTCTTCATGTCTGAAAGTCTTCACAAGTGACGTAATGTCAGCTGCTGTTCCCAAAACACTTCGGCTTTTCGTTTTGCACGAAAAAAATGAGAGTTGTTTCAGCGACACGCGACTAGAAAATAATAAAAATATGACTAATTTTCTTTTCTGTGATAAATTGCTTTGACGTGACCAAACAATGCACTACATATCCACTCGACAGAACGCAGCAAAGTTATGCGATGACGTGCAACTTGTCAAAGATTTCGGGCGTGATATCTACATTTTGCCTCTCAATCCGCTATTCATATACGCCGCAGTCTTGGGTTAAATATTTGTGCGCTGTGTGGTCTACTACAATTTGCATATCGCGCTAACGTCCCATCAGGAACCATTACAAAGTCTCTGGCTGACTCCTCAAATATCGACATCATTTATTGCACGAACGCGCGGCAGACAGATAACTGTTTCTGACTCATGCTCGCAGATCAGGGTCGGCAACGCAATTCGCGAGCTTTATAGTCCAGCTTCGGATGCTGCATTTTCTTTTCCAAAGCAAAATAGCTGCCTTCTAAAGTGCCCTACAGCTGCGCATTCCCGTCAGCGGTCGCGCATTATTGCGATGTCGAAAATGATTTTGCCAGTTGCTCAAGCACGTAAATTCAGGCCGGCCTCTGCGTTCACGGCTGCTGCGACACTTTTAGAAACGCATATTTGTGTACTTGCACTCGATGCAACGCACGGAAGCCAGGCGTACGCACCGTCAGATCAGTTCACAGTGCGTCACGCGCAACACTACAAAAAAACTGAGGAGAAACTGCGCCGCCCCAGATGGGAGGCCGGCGGGGAGACAATTATCTTCCGCAAACTTTATCGCGCTCATTTTAATTTTCATCGAAGTAGGTTTTTATCACTGAAGCATGCCAAATTGTAGAACTGTGTATCGGCCGCTGGCAACAGCTCCGACAGTTCTGTTTTTCTAAAAGTCGCTCGGAAATGGACATGAATGCCCGCTTGACACGCCCTGGTTTCCTTCCAAAGACGCACTTCGTTTAGTGGCAGGTGCTCTTGCATTTCATGTCATTATGTTTGCCCGATTGGAGAGAATCAAAGCAATTTACATTCAATTACTCTTCCTGTCCCACGCTGTTAGAGTGCACTCATCAAAACTTTGGATATTGCCTTGCAACAGACCAGATTAAGGACTTATTCGCGCTCCTGCCAGTTTTGCTTAATTAGCTGGAAGATACAGAACCTCATCGTTTCTTTAGCTAGCGCTAAGGCACGCCCAAGCGCGCTAAAAGTCACAGCTGTACTATGCAGGGCTCAGCTCTGGCACGTTCGTAAAGTTGTGTGCGGACATCTCCAAGCGGTGGTAAGGCATAGGTGCGATGGTTTTGTGTGCCGCCGCAGCTCTTTTGTACAAGGAAGGAAAACACTGGTATTTTGTAAGATTATCGCACCCAATACCCACGTGGAGTCGCCTAGGCTGTACCGCCATTAGCAACTCTCGCTTTCATGTCTTTGCCGGGCGGGCGATTGTTTCCCGTGGTCAAATATTGACTCTTTGATCGAGGCTCTCAAATTATTGTTGTCCAAGCCGAAAGCACCAGCACACCTGATGCCCAGTGGTCATAAGACTTTGGGCAATGATAGTAAAAGCAAGCACTTCGTCCTTATGCAATCACAATAGAGTTACAACTGCATCAGCACGTTATCCTTATGCTGCCACAACCCTTTTGACTATAGTGCTTTTTGCGTGTGTCGTGATTTGATGCTCAAGCACACCACGCATCGTGTAGTTGTAGCATAGCGTTTGCTTAGGTTTGTACAAGACACAAAACCTATGACGTTTTCACCAATACTCGTAACCTTCAATGAATGCCTGCAGTAATCAGCAGCTTTATGCAACATCTCAGTGACACCAACATCTGCAATGGGGTTGATTAACCAGAAGCATTAAATAAAACCATCGTAGAAGTTGCAGTCATTGAGATGTTGTAAATAACTGTTACTGCGAAAAAGTGATATAAAAAGCAAACACCGCAATTCTCGGCAAGCTGATGTCAACCACTTCTGCTCAAACTGCAACTACCCACTTTTCAATGTGTAGACATGTTGAGGGAAGTTGAGCTTCATAATCAGCTTAAACTGAATAAGAGCAGCTCATCGCAACTGGCTGCTGGGAAGGTTATGCTGCAACATTAAGAGCACTTCAGGAATCACCTTCCTGAGCGAACTGTTGTTGAAAGATGTAGACGTGCCCGGAAACCCAGATATGGAAAACGACCGATCGCAAATATCAGCGCAACCAAAATGAAAAGCAATATTTTTTGACGCTCGGCTTTTCCGTCTAGCGGGCTGGTCAATAGCTGGCTCGGGCGAAAATAATCGCGTAATCCTTTAATCTCCACCGACGATACCATTCCTTCATTTCCTGAAAGGTTGTACAAATTTAACTTTGTTGTCGTTGTTTGAGCAAACAGACCGCTNGGATGCGAACAAGCAAGTTGTTCAGAAAACTTTGACAGGAGCAACACTCAGATGCTGCTAGTGGACCAAGGGTTACGGTATTCACTGCAATGTCACTTGCTTATCTCATAAAATTTCAAATATTAACTCAACAACCTTACGATTTCAATTATAACGGTTCAGGAGATTTCGTAGTAACACAATACCAACACATACATTGCCCGTCGTACAATTGTTTAAGTTTTGTCACTCAAACCATTAAGTGCTTTGATCATTGCCAAAGCAAGTTTTTCAGGCTTTATTTCAGGCTTCCCGAAAAGCACCAAATACTTCAAAACTATTATTATCCCATTTCAGTTACCATAAATTTGAAGTCACCAGCCACATTCCAGAAGCCAAACCAAGAACATCAATAAATTTGTGCTGATTTGCAGAACGCAAAGCGACAGTGACCCTCTGCGTAGATTCCAGCGAACTTGTGAGTCCACAGCAGATGCGTTCTCATGCGCCGAGTGTTGCGGCCACTTTCACAATGATGTAATGTTTGGATTCACCCTGCTGCTTCACAGGTTGACCCAGGAAACAAAATCTCCACGCTTGCCTTGCACTAAACAGCCTGGCGCGACCGCACCTCTCTGTTGTTTTTGCCGCAGATTGCCAGCAAGCAAGATTGCGACCGTGAAGAAATAATTTGCGACTGCGGTTTAACGCTGTTTGTGGGCCATTAGCTTTTAAGCAGTAAGAGGCTAAGCTTCATCGACTTCGTGAATTAAACCAAGTTATTTGATTAAATTTTCTTTTTAAATTTGATTCGAAATGTTGAATTTATTTTTTTTAATTACGAGATGGAAGCACATCTGCTAAAAAATTACGCTGTGGTATCAATATTTGTGCCAACCATCAACTGGTACTGATTGTTGCAACAATCTGAATCAAATCAACATCGCCAGACGAAGCGCTTGAGCAGAACATTACTGCAACAGAAAGAATCCCGTCTACTTCAGAGCAAAATGTAGTGGTTAAACAGTTTTAGTAATTGGCCGCCTCGCTTTTAGGAAACAATCGCAATATTTCACCTGGAGCTCGTCGTGGGAATCGCGCTTGCGTTTTGACGCAGCCTTTCGTCATTGCAGTTGAAGCGGAACGCGTCAACAGAGAGTGATCGGCTGTGGTTGTTAATCGACTTCAAGCAGGGGAAAAGGCTAAAAAGATCGAAAGGTTGTTGCTATCTGCCGCTCTTGCCCGACACCACTCAAGACTGCTTGACACGGCTTTCACACCTTTGTCCAGAGTCTCGCTGAGGCGGCACTTGTAACTGACACTCGTTGTGTCAGAATTTGGAAATATAAAGCACTGAAAACACTGAGAGAACAGTTGAGACGAGTTTACTTCCAAACGACTTTTCACAATTTCATTAACACTAAAAGAGCATGCAAAAAATATACAGTATACATGTTCAAGTTTGTCATGTTTCGGATTATGATACTGTTAAGTCTGTCCCAATTTTATGCTCCAAACTTTTTTACAAATTATGCTTCAAACCGCAGTAAAATTTGCTTTTACTCGATGTGTTTTGATTTGTTGCGTTTAGCAGAGACATTGCGATTGAGGAGTTCCTGAATGACTTTTTTGCTGAAGCACTATCATGTGTTGTAAACACTGAATAAAAGCAGAAGTAAGCGACTACAAATTCTAAAGGCGTTTGAAATCTAAGTTGTTGCTATATCATGCTTTATCAGCTCATTTAAATAATAATGAGAATGAGATCATAGTTGCTCGGCATAATCTTAATCACTAACAACAATTACTTTAAACAAAATGGGCCCATAAGCAAAACAATATGCAGCAAATGTAAACTTGACATCTGGTTTCTGTTTTGTACTTTCATTCTACGTAGTTACTCAGCTAATCTACTCACACCTATCGGATATCCGCGATCCAATATCTGCGAATTCTTTATATAGGACACAGTGCCAAAAAAGGCTTATTCAACATCTTCCAAGTTATTATGAGCTTTATTATTACTCTTATTTCATCAACATGCGCAATAAACTCAGTTTCGTTACAATCAGTATCCAGCAGCGAAGAAAATGTGAAGATAATCGATTGGCAACATTTTTTTCGAATCGCACACCGCCACCATGGGTGAGCGACAGCTTCGGACGAGTTGAGCACGGAACTGGAATATCCTGGAACACGGCAGATCAGCAGAAATATGTATAGTACTTCGTCAAAAAATGATTGACTGCCAAGATGGAACCACTTTGTTGAAAAAAACCTTCCGCAACCAAGCGCTTCATGTTTATTTAAATTAAACAAATTAAAAATACCTTTGTGCATAAACTCGACAATAGTGAAAAGGAGACAAAGTTGGTCTTGAAACTGATTGCTTTTATTGAAGAAGTGCTTAATTGTTAAATGAGACATTCGAGCACAAGAAAATTTGCAGGTTAACAACTTCGAGTAAAAATGTTTCGCAAAGAAAAGCAGTTGACAGTCATGGAAAACCTTTCAGGATATGTTTGTTGCTTTGTGCTTCCAATGTCAACTGCAGCTTCTGTACTTTAAAAAAATAATTGATATGTTTTACAGAGGAGACAGGAAAAGAAATGAACATATGCAAATTAAATGCAAAGTTTGTGAAATAGTGCACCGTCTGCTTCAACGGAAAATGAAAACATTAACCAAGTTCCTAACTGTTTTTTTTTGCTGGCGTTACTATTTCATTTAATTGACGTTCGTAACGTCATGATAGTATATGCTTGTTTGCCCTGTTTTGGTTTCGTACTAGTTCGTCTTTTCTGCAAATAAACCAGAGAGGCCAACTCTGAGTAAAAAGTCCAAAATAAACAAATTGGTGATTTTTAATATTGACCAAGATAAGGTTGGCATTCAGCATGAAGATGCAGCAAAATCATAGAAACGTCGCCAACTTCGCTCTCTTTTCACTGCAAATAAACTCACATCAACAAAGCAATTGCTAAAAATTAAGTATTTAACAGATGCCAGCAATGGGACTATAGTACTTTTGTAAGAATTGGGCAACGTAGGTGCATAGACCTGAAACAGCTTCAGCAGCTGGAAGAAAAACCTCCAAACAGTGGTGGGAATGTTTGAAGATTGACTGATGCAATTATTAATTAGTACAATGGTTTCAAAATTATCAGCATTTTACAAATTTTTTTTTCGTTTTCACCGACTACAGCGGTTTGTACCCGCACCTCAGTATGTAGAACATTACTGCTGTTTGTTCGAAGCTTTACAGAAAATACTTGAATGATTTTCAACTATATTTCAAAGCGACCTATATGTAGATGATCTTCGCAACTGAAGTGTTACAAACAGTCCAGTCGCCACGGGGGGTTTGGTGGCTTAACCCCCGAATCAAAGCTCCAAGCCCCCAAAGTGAAACATGAAACACTATAAATCAGTTGAGATTTTGTCAATTTGTAGAGTGTCAAGCCCCCTCGCGCAAACCCAAAGCCCCCGCAGAAACGCAAAGCCCCCCTATTGAAAACTTCCTGGCGACGGTTCTGGTTACAACTACTACTCCTTGCATGTTAAACAACTGCGTTCCTGAGTAGTTTTAGCGCGGTAACTTTCGTTTGCATACCATGCAATTGCAATGTCTTCCTATATGCCAACAGACCACATGGGTTTTGAATCGCTTGTGTTAGTGTTAATATCAGGATGAAGGGTTTTGGTGCAACTACACTCGGATATGAATATGACAAGTTGCGAGCAGCAATTTAATCTGTAGTGAATCAAAATAAATCCATTTTGTCATCAATCTCTTGGCTTGAATCACGATCTATGCCCTAACAATCGTAAGCCTGCGTGTTATTTAAAAAGTTTACGTGGCAAAAAAGTTTTTTAAGGTGATTGAGAACACAGTTTGGAGTCGAATCAGGTGAAAGCCTTACTAATTCTGCATGTAGCGCCGTCAAAGCTCCATTCTAACTTCACATTTGAGGTTTTGATTTGTCTCCGGTTCCTGCCGGACTATCTGCGATTACTCGGGCCTGCAAAGGCAATGGCAAAAATGGTCTAGTGTTGCGTCAATAGTAGAATCTATAATTGGCCAAAAAGCAAGTGAATTGTATAAGAAAACGTGAAACCACAGTATATGAAGGTACCCAAAAATTTGGGTCTCAACGAAACACGCGATTAGGAAATTTGTGACACACGACAAAAATGTCTTTACTTACGTTTAAAGTATGCTTTATCAATAATTTGACTTACAACCAAAACGCACCTCTCAACTAGGCTGCTATTTCTCGGATAAAGTGTTTTTCTGTTTTTGATGCTGCCTCGACAAAGTGTAATCTGGATTTCACCTTGCTAGTGATGTCTGTAACTTACTAGGATTTTTTCAGCTAAATCGTTAACTGGATTTGCACTTATGATTTGTGGGACATTTTTGAGGACAAATGTATTTTTTCACGCAAAACTGATATTTTTGAGATTTACATGACTTATTTACGACTTGTCATCAATACGCCGAGCAGGAGTGAAATTCAACTGTTAAAGCACGTTGAAACATGCAACAATTGGCCAATCGTACTGCATACTTGACTAGTGCAACACCCTAGGTCAACGCAAAGGCACGAATTAATTTAGTAATTGTCCATCAGCGTTATACTATAGGCAGTTTAAATATGCACTGCTTCCTTCGTCCTTAAGCAACGTTGCGACAGCAAGTCAGAATCATCGCAAAGTTATGAAAACAGTGTGTGGGTGATTTCTTCTGCTTCACAGCCAAACTGGATGCTTTCATTCTCTAAAATACACCAGTGATACCTGAGCAATGATCCTGCCCATCATGACTCTTTTGCGCCACCTTTGGCTTTGGGTGACGGCTGCAACTCTATCATTATCTTGAATTTGGAAAAATGAGAATATATTACTCATCTGCAATGAATACAACCATACAGCACAAACTATGCCTGCAGTAGAGTAGTTCCAGGTTTTTGTTATAGCCAATGAATTGTAAAAAAAACAGCACGGGACATTTCTAAAAACTAATGAGTGCATGCATAGCGTGGAGAAATGCAAGACATTTTCATCCACCTACTTTATGCGATAGAGTTAAGCACGTTTTTTAATTTAAACCGCATTGAATTAGATAATAATTTATTTTGTGGTTTTCAAATCATCTCGCCTTTGCTACACAGGTGCATATACGTTTCTCGTGGGCTTGCGCTATGGCAAGCAGTCGAGCCTAAGTGGCCTGGTGGGATAGCGTGCTAGCGGGCTACGTTCAAATCTCAGACAAATTTCACTGAAAACGTGAACAACGGCGCTTGCGGCCTGTCAAGCCTTGTGCTCGGTAGGGATGAGTGCAAGAAAAAGTTTCAGAAAAGAAAGTGCGGCCACAGACCGCTCGTGACACTAAAAANGTAGTGCAAAGCGAGCATGATGAAACTTTTTTTCTTTATTACGTGATTTACTTTGAACACGAATCAGGTCAANTGGAATTTTTTTAAATCGGTCTATTCATTCACATTTGTCNGGGGGACATTTGGGCAACTTGTCCATTGTTAATAAGATGTCAGTCGGAATTGCTCGATGCATAGACTGGCAGAAAAAATCTGGGTCTTGAAAAGTTCCCACCAAACGTTACGTACGTTAAGCATAATAGAAATGTTTTGCTACGGTTCATTGCATGTTGTCATTCATTAATTTATGTCGCATTTCGAAACCAATGTTTAGTTATAACGTACAAGAACGTATCTACTGCACATCAATTTATGTTGCATTAAAGTGTGAAGGTGCTTCTTGTGACAAAATGTAGCTTTTGTGACAAAAATGCAGCGTTAATTAGTTTTGAACAACATTGACGTGAAGGTTATAGCTAAACTTTAATACTAAACGCACCCAAACATTTTACTGAAGGACAAGGGCATCGGAAGAAGGGGTTAGGGGGCCGGATTTTGCAATTTGACATTTTCCTATTAAATTTGTAACAAAAGAAGGTTGGTTTCTTTGTTTCGAATGGGTAAAATAACATTTCATCACTTTTCGGAAAAATCTTTTTGGAAAAATCCCCTATTGCCCCCCTGAAAAAAGTCATTCCGACGCCCATGCTGAAGGACGTCGTATACAATTACGCTTTAGCATTTAAGAGATACCTGATGGCCTCACGGGCTTCAAGGTTATAGGTCCAAATCACAAGCACAGCAACGGTGAAACACGCAAAATCAAACTACTTAACACAGTTTAATTATACGTGAAAGACTGAACTCTTACTAACCCCAGCATCTGAAAATCTGGAAGTACACATAAAGAATGATTGAAAAATGTTCATGATTACGCGTTTACGAATGATTGAAAAATATTTTTTGTTGCGAATGCTTGCTATGTATGGGGGTGTTTTAATTTTGCTTGCTTATTCGTCTTAACAATCCAGCTTGTTCGATCCCAAATAAGAGTCGAACGATATGCGGGCCTGCTAGGTCGGCCGACTCTGTAGTGCTACACATTTTGTGAAAATTCAGGCAAACTAGAGCAGTGTTTGTTAATTTTCATAGCAAGGAAATGTGTTCTTCAGGTTACAAGGAAAATGTTAGGACAATTCTTCGGGAAAAACGAAAAATCAGCGTAGACTTTTGGAGAAGATGAAGGTTTTTGGCAATATTCCGGTTTGGAAAAAAGGAGTAGTGTTTGTTTCGCTCTTCACTTTATTTTCAGTGAAATTTTTACGAATTTCAGGCGATACAGCTGCAATTTCCCCCAGAAATTGGGGCATTGACAAAATTTTTCAGAGTAGACGGCTTCCGCTGCCCAAGAAAAAATCCTTACTGTTCGCCTGCATGGTCCCAAGCGTAAAAACATAACGCCAAAGAGGTAACTAACGCCAATCATTAACTCTTTTTGATTAAAATGTAGCGCAATTTTATTGAATCTTCTATTTCTATATTTCAACAAGGGAAAGGAGAAATTGTTCGTGCTTTAACGCTTACCGTGACTTCTTTAGTGGCGGAATCATCAGTTACGAGGGATGTGGTCAAGCCGCCACAACAGCCGTTTTGGATAAACACCCATTAAACTTCAACACTTTTCTATTTTTACGAACGCCCGATTAAGAAATTTGCTAGACGCGGATTGAAGTAAAGTTTAGCGATACGGTTTCAATCATGCAAAAAATTTGTGAACGCTAAGTAGCGATGATATTTCTCAAGACTTGCTTGAGAGCTATTTTGCAGTTTCACAGACTTGTGAATGTTCTTGACCACAAAGCTGTGCGTACAGTAAATGGAAAGAGTGCAAATCACTCAGTGTTCTCTCTAATGTCTCCCATGGTATTGCATTAAGTTATTCCAGTTGCAGTGGGAAAGCAGTGATATTTACTGGAAATTTTAACCAGACAGACCTCTTGGCTACATTGCGATGATTGGAGATTCTATTTATTAACAAGGGTTTTCCAGAACAACTGCTACAAGATTTTGGCGCAGTCTTAAATTATTTCTCACGCTACAGTTCGCATTTTTAAGGCGAGGTGTGGCGTTTTGATCCCAAACGTGTGAAAACAATTCCAGAAAAAGTAATGAAACCAAATTGAAATGCTGCTTTTTTAGTGAATTATAGAAATTATACTTTGCGGTGAAACCCATACTGTGTCAGTTCTTTCCTTGTTTGCGTAATGTTTTATCTGAAAATTTAAACTTACCCTTACCATGAAAATGAAATTTTGATATTGCAATAGCTACAAATTGCCAAAAACTCTTGCATGAAAGAGTGGGACAGTTGTACTCTATAATTCTTGTAAGGTAACCATCAAATATTTAACAGCTTTTTTAAAAAATATACCAAATATTTCGAACTTCGATGTTGACTAACTTGAACTTGACCATTAGAAGCGTTGTATATCAGAAGTTCTTAAAGCTTTTTCGGTCGCGCCCCCTTGGGCGTTTGTCATTGATACTCGCACCTCACCGAACCTCAAATCAAACATAAAAACAGAACAATTCGCTTGCTATCACCCTGCTTTCAAACAGTGTGTCGCTGCCATATTCGCACACCTTGCGAATCTTTCACCACTACCCCAGTTTAGGAACGTAGGTTATATACGAACAGAACAGGATTTCTCTGATCCAGAGCAGCTGAGAAAAATATCGGGTCCAGTAACAACTAAACTGCTCAGGCCCTGTTTTTCAAGTTTTAGTTACGTGATTATAATGTGGTCAGTGGAATCGTGCCAACCCTGCTCAGGAGACGGTTGACAAATACACCTAATGCAGTTTTCAAACAAATTTTTGAAAAGACCCGAAGCACACTTATTAACCTGATTCTCTCTCAATAGCTGATATTTTCGAAGCGTTCTGTCGAGCAGTCCTATCGAAATATGCACATGTTTTGTATTTTTTCAGTATAGGGGGGTTACTACCAAGATGGCAGTGTATTCCTGAAGTGGGTTCAAAAGCTGTGCTGTTGTGCAACAGCTGGTCTCCAACTCCATTTTCGCACAAACAAGTCTGGTATTTTCGTGGACGAGCAAGCTTCATGTCCCATGAGGTCGACGCGTGTGGTTCATAGTTAACCTCAGTTGCACCTGTAAAAAGAATTTTGCCATTTTGGCTGGAGTCACCTTGCGTACCTTCCACGGACAATATGTTCGTTTAAAAAAAAAAATTCAAATGCAATAAGTTTGTTTCTTTGTGTCAGATGAGCTTGAAAATGATTGCTGACTTCCTGAAAAATGCGCCTATGCTCCTATGACGTTAATGGACATTTTGATAATTTGACCCATATAGTCAGGTTTTAGGGTTACCTGAGTGGGAAAGCAACTTTATTTATACAAGTTGCAGTTTATGGCTGTGTCGGTAAACACAATGATTTTCAAGATCAAACATATTTCGGAGCAGAACAAGTCATAATCCTTGAAAAATATTAAAATAGCATAAATTACAACTAATCTGTTCAAATATAACCAAGCGGGGATATAGTTTCATTATGCACGGTCTGTCCTCCCTCTGTAGCATTAGTTCTTTAATGACTAGATTCTCACACCCCTAATGGTTATCAAGTGAAAATATGAGCGTCCGAGTCCGAAATTGTTTTCTTTTAACCCTCATGTCACAGTATAAGCCAAAATATTGGGCGATAAAGCCAACATCTTTAACAGCAGGGGTCTACGGTTTAAAAATTTAAGAACCACTGCTCTGGAGTACCACGAGTGATCAACGGCACCCATCACCTCTTGCTTGAAACAGGACCACATAGCCACTTTCCTATTGAATCTTGCATTGGTGACCAGTCAATAGCAGGACCGCGTTAACCATTACCTTGCACCCACTTCATCGTTTGAGCCAGTTTTTTCGATCCACTGCTAGGCCTTGATCTCGGGGCAGGTATTGAGCAGCCATTCGATTGTCTCGTCATCCAGAACTGTCAGACCATGCAGTCCATAGGGAGGTCGATGGATCGGACAGTGAAGGAGAACATGGTCAGCGGTCTGTTCTGCTTCACACTCACACACTGCAGAAGGGGCCACACCCCATTTATGTAAGCAGGAGCGCAAACATCCGAGACCGGTACGGATGCGGCTAAGCCCGACCCACGCTGTTCTTAGCAGGGCCAGGCCCGTAACCAGCTTGGGACACCAGGTAGGGCGAAGAGTTTTCTGAGAGGGGCCCAAAATTTTTAAACTATGTCCAACACATTTTTCTAGAGGGGCAAAAATTTTTGCAAGGGGGGCTTCGCCCCCCCCTGGTTACGAGCCTGAGAAGAGTCATTACACGAGGGTGGGTGCCGATGTCGGGGATAAGAGTATGGAGTCTCGCAGTGTTCTCCAACCGCTGCATACTCCATTGGTGAAACGCCCAGAGCGCCGCACTTCTGTTGTTGTCCTCAGATGAACTCATGTGTTGCTGTGCGGCGAGTACAAATGGATGAGATGCCGAGATGCCGTGCATTCCCACACGGTGGACAAGTGAGTGCTGATCAGCAGATCTCCAGGCTCCATGGCACGCCGTGGTGGATACGGTGTGGCTCCTTTGCCACAAAGTTCACCAGGTTGGATGCCCGCAAGGACAGGAAGGTTGTCTGTTGGTGTAGGACACAGGCATCCAGTCACAGTTCACAAGGAATCGTTGATGTCAAGCTCAATAAGTAAGGTTGCCAGATAGCCGGCATTTCACCGGCATGGCCGGTATTTTACTGCACATTTGGCAGAGGCCGGTATCTTCAAAACCAGTGCCTGAAGCCAGTAGTAATTTGCAGTAACTGCAAAAAGAACTAATGCAGAACCTTTCAATTTATAATGACTCTAGTAGTGAATCTTGTCAGGACAATTCCTTCAGCGAACCACGATTTGTATGTGTTCCGTAATATTCAGCCTCTGCTTTTTGTTGTGATGTGTGGAGCAAATTTCGTTGGTTCAGTGTTTTCTTAAATCTCTTTCGGCATAAAGCAGTTTTCATCATGCATGTGATTCAATGTGCAAAGATTATTCTCTCGGAGAAAGCTTTTTAGCTTAATTATTGTTACTATGGCCAATGCCAAAGTTATGGATCGGCTGTGTTTGAATGCGCGCAGTGTTCACTAATGAAGGCAACTTGGCGAACGCTTTATTTCTCCTATTTTTTTGATAATGTAAGATTTTTGTTTTTTGCAGTGGTAAATATGGAATATTAATCTTTTAAAAAATAGTGGCAATTACTATAATTTCACAATCACGCTAGCTGCATTAAACAGACACATCATTTCGTCAGCGGACTATAACTAGCTAGGTCCAAGCGAATCAATCGGGAGGTCATCTCTCAGCAGAACCGTCGCCAGAAAGTCGTCAATAGGAGGTCTTTACGTTTTTGCTGGGGGGCTTGACGTTTATGCAGGGGCGGTTTGACATTCAAGTTTAACAAAAATTCCATTGATTTAAAATATTTCATATCTTACTTTTGGGGGCTTGGAACTATGCTTGGAGGGGATAAGCACACCAAAGCCCCCGTGGCAACGGGACTGTCAGCCAGTCTTAGTGGTCCAGAAAGTACTGGGAAATTGTTTGATTCGGGTCCTTAGAATTGAAAATCGGGTCCCTAGAATCAAAGAAAACCAGGTCCCTAGAATCAGACAAATCGGATCCCTACAGGTCCATACCGTACCTAGCATTTTCCTTAAGAAAAACCTGTACAACAGTAAAATTGGATTTTTAAAAAGTGGATTATTTTTTGAGAGTTTAGGAAAACGCCTCCATTCACATTAAACACTGCAGTTATCGTGTTTTATTTAAAGTAGATTAATGTGCTAATGTTCAGAATAGTTCTATAGACTTTGCTCACAAAGCATACGTTTAAGTACAGTTTGAAAAATTTTCAAAACCAGCATTGTGGGAGCTTCCAATATGAAATTGCAAAGAAAATAACACGAAAAATAAATGTATTGTCAAAAAAGGTCTCCTTTTTAAAAAATGCTGTTCGAGAATCCCGTGCCATATGCACTTACGAAGTACGACATAGCCTGGATCTGTCACTGCTGAAAAAAATGGCCGGTATTTTGCAAAACATCGGGCAACCTTATCAATGAGGCAGTTTGAGCACTACGGCACCCACTCATTAATGCCATTATTCCAAGCATGATGCTGAACAGCTAGGCCACAAGCTCCGTTTTTAATTTTTCGGTATGACCCAAACAAGAAACGAACCCCATCTACTAGCTTTAGCAGAGCGTGGTCAACCCACTGAACCACTTAGCCCAGGGATGGGAAAATATTTACTATAACGGGCCGCATGAACTGTGGAATACAGCTGGCAGACCAAAAAAATTAATTCAATTTTGTCTTCAAATTCTCCATAAGGAAAATAAGGAGAGAAAACTATGTCAAGGAGTGAGAGATACTTCTCTTGGCTTACTGTCTACGTGTCTGCTTGTCGTGGAGTTTCATTTTGACGCGATGTTGTGTTCTAAATTGGGCAGCAAAAATACTGGTGCGGGTCATATTTAATGTTCACGCGGACGCCACGTTCCTCTCCCCTGACTTAGCCGGCTCCACTCGAAAACGTGAAACATTAAAAACTGATTACCTATATTTAATGACTCTTCTGTGTTTTTGCGCTTACTGACGCTACTGACGAGCATTTAATTGCTAGGTGGATTTGTTAAGAGTCCCATGTGTCGGATTTCCCTTGGGTAGAAGTTCGACCGGAGGTAGCATTATATAAATAACTTGCATGCCGACACCTTAGTAAGCTGAGCAGTTGAGTATGAAGAAGACAAGTTATAAATCAAATTCAGCCAAGATCAATGTATTTTACGTGATGCAATCGGTCGATCATGGCTGCATGTCAGACGGGGACAAGCGCGCCGCACCGTGAATAAACTGTGACAAAAACTTAGGTACTCACAAGTAGGAAAAAGCAGGTGGGTGAGCTTCCTTTGCTCGTTGAAGAGTCATTAAATATAGGACGAATTATGCATGTAGGTGAAAACTCTATCATAGAAGCTCGTATACTTTATCATAGTAACACGTAAGCACACATAGTACTCTTATTTGCAGTAAAATACAAGTTTATGACGTTATGGTTGAATACAACAATTTATTCCTCTGCTCTATCTGGACGCCTCCATTTCATCAGTGATTACTACAAACTGGATGGCCAACTCACTGTCTCCGTCACGCGTGACTGTCCCTTTACTCGAAGCTGCCGACATGCAGGCAGAAGCATTGGTTCAGTGGTGTAGGAGGCAGGGGTGCAGGGGGTGCAAGTGCACCCCCAAAAAATTTGATTTGTTAAAAATTTGGGCAAAATCTCCTAAAATTTGGGCAAATCCTTGAAAATTTGGGCAAAATCCCTGAAAATCCGAACAAAATCCCTGAAAATTTGGGCAAAAATGG